>Ga0209382_10007436_pt1 | contig 13952 bp, 15 predicted proteins | sample SoiMetdeltSBSDD5_FD_187599 | JGI IMG/M metagenome (GOLD analysis project Ga0209382, IMG submission 187599) | Bulk soil microbial communities from a Populus tree surrounding site in Tennessee, USA - Soil MetaG P. deltoides SBSDD5 (SPAdes) (version 2) | ecosystem: Environmental > Terrestrial >... | reverse complement strand
CACCCGGACCGCAGCCGCCGCTCGAGCGCGGATGCGCGGGGCGCCGCTCGATCGCGCCAGAGGCCGGTCCAGGTCAGTCGATCGGAGCAGCCGTAGGTGCCGACCATCCGGTCGAGGAAGCACGCGACGCACTCGCCGGGATCCGGCTGTGCGAGCGGTTCCGGCTCGTCGCCGGACACCAGCCGCAACGTCACCACCGCCCGTCACCGCGCTCTCGCGCCGTCGCGGCCAGGTCGACGCAGGCCAGCCGGAGCTCCCCGTCGGACTGCCCGGCCAGCGCCTCCCAGCCAGCCGCGACCTCGACCCCGGTGAGCTGGTCGCGCACGACTGCCATCGCGGTCTCCGACGCCAGCACCCGATCGAGCGAGTCGACCACGGCCTGCAACGCGGTCGGCTGCCGAGGCAGCATGGTCAGCGCCTCCTCCAGCACCTGGACCCAACCCGCCATCTCGTCGTCGAGCCCGGCTGCGACCAACTCGGCCCACCGCTCGTCGGGTGGCGGCTCCCACTCCAGGTCGGGCAGGTCGAGCAGGGGGAGGTCGTCGAAGACGGGCGTCCGCAGTCCGGCGCCGAGCATCCGCGGCAGCCGCCCCTGGTCGATCGCCCGGGTGACCAGTGGCGCCCAGGGCAGCGGATTCGCGTGCTGCGGCGGCAGCGTCGAGGCGATGTCGATCGACGTACGGCGGTCGATCAGCAACGGCAGGGTCTCGAACATCCACAGCTCGTCGTCGACGGGCACGAGCCGGCCCAGCACCTCGGCGCCGAGCGGATAGAACGCGCCGGTGCCGAGGTCGAACACCTCGTGGCCACACCCGGTGACGACGTCCGAGACCACGAGGCGGTCGTCGCCGCGGTCCACGAGGCGATAGGGCCGCAGCGGCATCCGGGTCCACGACGCCACACTGCCGGCCGCCTCGACCAGTCGCGGATGGGCGACGTCGTCGAGGAACTCGTCGAGGGCCCGATGCCCATAGAGGGCAAGCTCGCGAGTGACCCAGTCGTCGGCCAAGGCCTTGGCGTAGACCGGCGGCAGGTCACCGGCCGTGAGGTCAGCCCGCGACCAGTACGTGCCCTGCAGGCACAGGTAGAGCGACTGCTCGTAGCGCTCGTCCCCGCGCAACCGCATCCACCGCAACGCCTGCCGGGTGATCCACCGGCCGACCAGCCACGGCGGCGCCTGCTCGCCGTGGCGCTCCATCGCGGCCAGGTCCGCCAGGTGCTGTGCGTCGTCCTCACTCGCCCCGTCGGACAGCAGTCGGCTCGCCGTGACGGCGTCGCCGCGCGCCTCGGCGAGCATCGCCGCCCACCGCTGCGGGTCGACGCCGCGCGGACGCAACTGGCGGTCGGATCGGGCCCGCCGGCGGGAGCGGGCAAGGTCGCGTGGGCGGCTGCGGTGGCGGCTTCGAGACTTCGGCATGCCCGCCAGCGTGGCAATCGGCCGATCCGCGCAACACCCGCTCGACCCGATCTGTGGAAAACCGGCGGACCCTGCCATGCTGACCCCTCGTGGCCCGATTCACCCGCGCCGAGCTCGAGTCCTATCGCGGCGCGATCGTCCCTGACCTGATGGGACCTGAGGTTCGGCTGCTCTTCGTCGGCATCAACCCAGGCCTGTGGACGGCCGCGACGCAGACGCACTTCGCCCATCCCGTTAACCGGTTCTATCCGGCGCTGCAACGGGCCGGCATCGTCGACCGGCGGATCGATCCGTCCGCCGGGATGACCGACGCCGACCGGGCCTACCTGATCGCCCGCGGCATCGGCATCACGAATCTCGTCGAGCACGCCACCGCGCGGGCGTCCGAGCTCGCCGTGGCAGACCTACGAGCGGGCGCGATCCGACTCGAGTCGCTCGTGGAGCGCGTACGCCCGCGGGTCGTCGCCGTCGCCGGTGTGACCGCCTACCGTACGGCGTTCGCCCGGCCGAAGGCGGCGGGCGGCCGGCAGCCCGAACCGCTCGCCGAAGCCGAGCTGTGGGTGATTCCCAACCCGAGCGGGCTCAACGCCCACGAGACGATCGACTCCCTCGCCGCCGCCTACGCCGCACCGGCTCGCGCCGCCGAAATCCTCTAGCGTGGATGCCGAGGTCTTCCCGTATGCGGAGAGCGAGGCGAGGTCACGGTGAGCATCGAGCTCATAGGCGCTCTCGTCTACCTCGCGTTCGGCGGACTGCTAGCCCTCGTCGTCTTTCTGGTCGATCGAGGTGACGGCCGGGAGTACGCGAAGACCCTCGGCCGCTGGTGGACACCGCTGCTCTACGCCGGCCTCGTGCTGCTCTGGCCGCCGGCACTCGTCGTGCTCGGTGTCGGCGTACTCACCGGCGCCATCAGCTGACAACCGCTCCCCTCCCCTGTGTCGGTGCACCGCCTGAGTGTGATGAAGCAGGTGGCCAACGGAACGGCGTTAAGTATGATGGAAGTAGTCTAAGAGACTACGAAGGTGATACTTATCAACGGACATGCCACAGGACTGCCGCCGGAGTTGGCTCAGCTCGCCCCCGCGGTCATCCGACCACGAGATGTCGCGCACATCTATGCGAACCCCCGGGCCGACCTTCGCAGGCTGACCCGAGCCGGCCTGCTGCTTCGACTGGCCACGGGCTACTACACGCGGGTGCCGCCACACCGAAGCGGCGACGAGGCCTGGCGGCCCGACATTCATGCGGCCGGAATGGGGATCGCGCAGGCCGACTACGGGCTCGACGGCGCAGCGCTTACGCATGTCTCCGCAGCTCGCCGACTCGGCGCGATCCCACGTGAGATCGCGTCGGCCGTCGTCGCGGTTCCGAAGCAACGACCGGACCTGAGCGTGCTCGGCGGACGCGTCTTGTTCGTCAAGCGAGATGTCGCCTCCCTTGACGTTCAACGCACCGAGACGGAGCTTGGCCCGGGTTGGATGACGACCGCCGAGCAAACGCTGATCGACCTCGCAACACCGCGCGGACGGCAGGTGATCGACCAGGCCGTTGTCGATGAGGCACTTCGCTCGCTCGCACCGATGGTCGACTGGGACCTCGTCGACCAATTGGCCGCGCAGCAGCGCAAGCGTGCCGGGGCGGCTCGCGCGAGAGCTTTGGCTGAGCAAGACGATGCTTGATCCGCGAGATCTCAGGCAAACGGCCGCCATATTCCGGGTCGCCGAAGGCCAGGTGAGGCGCGACCATCTCATTGGGCACACCCTCGCTGCCCTTGCCAGGCTCGACATCGCAGGCCTCAGCTTCATCGGAGGCACGGCTTTGTCGTGGACGCATCTTCCTGACGGGCGGCTTTCTGAAGACATCGACCTCATCGCCAAGGATCGGCGCGACGTTGCAGAGCTTCTCGACCGGGAGATTCCGCGTCGGCTGCGCCGGGAGTATCCGGGGACCTCGTGGACTCCAGGTCTCCTCGCGGTACGGGGTGTCACGCCGGGGCGCCTCGTGGCTCCGGACGGGCCGGTCGTGCGGGTTCAACTCCTGGACGCCGACCGCCAGGGCTGGCATGAGATGCCGACGGAGCGGAGAACACTTGTGCGCCGCTATCGCGATGTCCCTGAGACAAAGCTGACCGTGCCGACGCTGGCGGCCTTCGCCGCGATGAAGACGCTCGCCTGGGTTGACCGGCACGCCGCTCGTGATCTTTACGACCTCGCGGGGCTCGCCGCACTGGGTGCCCTCGGCAGGGAGGCTGCAGAGTTGTTCGGCGTCGCGATCGGACGACCGCTCGCGACGCATGACTTCTCACGGATCCCGTTCGACTGGGACGAATCGCTTGGACACCAGACCGGCAATCTCCCCTCCGCACAGGAATGTCTCGACGTGGTCCGGCTCGGCTACACGGAAACGCACAGATCGAGGTAAGGAGCGACGGGGCGCGCCACCTGGCCTCAATCCCGGCGCGCACCGGGCATCCACCGCCGTACGATCGATGCCCCGTCGCACGACATTCGCTCGGAGGAGCCACGCCATGGCCGTGCCGAAGACCGCGATCCGCCTGATCGAGCTCGGCGACGCCGATGCCATCGCCGCACACCAAGCGCGGGACCGGGAGGCGTTCGCCCGATGGGAGCCAGCCCGGCCGGACGCGTTCTTCACGGCCGATGGTCAGCGGCACCGGATCGAGGACCTGCTCGAGGACCATCGCCAGGGCAGCCGATGGCCCGGCGTCGTGCTCGCGGGCGGCGAGGTCATCGGCCAGGTCACCGTCAGCACGATCCTCGGCGAGCCGTTCCGCAAGGGTTTCCTGGGCTACTGGATCGCGTCGACGCACCAAGGCCAGGGTCACGCGAGTCGTGCCGTGGGGCTGACGCTGCGTCTGATGGCGGAGCAGCTCCAGCTGCATCGCGCCGAGGCACACACGCAGGTCGAGAACCTGCCGTCGCATGGCGTCCTGCGCAACAACGGATTCACCTCGTACGGCATCGCGCATGCGCACATCTTCATCGGCGACGCGTGGCGCGACGAGATCTTCTGGGAGCGCACGCTCGAACCCTAGCCCCGCTGGTGCGTCGCCTAGCAGCCCGAATGTTGGCGTGACATTGCGCCAACTCTTCACGAGACCTGCAGATTCGCGCCAGCTCTCAGCACGGGCCGGCCGCCACCTCTCAGCACGCGCCGCCCGACACCTCTCAGCACGGGCCGGGCCGTCAGCGCGACTGGAGTACGCGGTCCGGCCGGATCGGGAGGTCGCGATGGCGTACTCCGGTGGCGTGCCAGACGGCGTTCGCGATCGCGGCGGCGGTGCCGACGATGCCGATCTCGCCGACACCCTTGCCGCCGAGCGGACCGAGCTCGTCGTCGTGCTCGTCGACCCAGAAGACGTCGATGTCGGGCACGTCGGCGTGGGTCGCGAGGTGATAGCCGGCGAGGTCGTGGTTGGCGTAGTCGCCGAATCGCGGGTCCATGACGCCCTCCTCGTGCAGCGCCATGGACAGGCCCATCGTCATGCCGCCGATCAGCTGCGACCGTACCGTTCGGGCGTTCGCGACCTGCCCGACGCCGAAGCCGCCGAGCATCCGGCGGACCCGCACCTCGCCGGTGTCGACGTCGACGCCGACCTCGACGAACTGCGCGCCGAAGGCACACCGGGCCAGCTCCCGCTGCGACCGGACCTCGTCGCGGGTGTTGACCGTGACGGACCGTCCGGGCGCCGCCGCGGGTCCCAGCTCGCGACAGGCCTTGATCACCGCCCAGCTCCACGAGGCCATGCCCATCGAGCCGCCGGCGATCATCGCCGAGCCGAAGTCGCTGTCGCCGATGCGTACCTCGACCCGCTCCATCGCGACACCGAGAGCGTCGGCCGCGATCTGGGTCAGCGCGGTGCGCGAGCCGGTGCCGATGTCGGAGGCCGTGATCCGTACGGTGAAGCGCCCGTCCGGCTCGGCCGTCACCGCCGCCGTCGACGGCGCGACGAACGCGGGGAACATCGACGCCGCGACACCGCTGCCGAGCAGCCACCGGCGGTCTCGCGTCGCGGCCGGACGGGGATCGCGGCCGGACCAGCCGAACCGCTCGGCGCCGTCGCGGAGGCACTCGACGAGGCTGCGGCTGCTGAACGGCTGCCGCTCGCCCGGATGGACGTCGGTGTCGTTGCGGATCCGCAGCTCGACCGGATCGACGCCACAGGCCTCGGCGAGCTCGTCCATCGCCGACTCCAACGCGAACGACCCGGGCGCCTCGCCAGGTGCGCGCATCCATCGCGGCGTGGGTACGTCGAGCGCGACGACGTGCGTGTCGGTGTGCAGCACGGGCGTGCCGTACATGGCGTTCGCGTAGTCCGACGCCCCCTCGTCGTAATCCATCACGGTCGACGTCTGAGAGTAGGCGACGTGGTCGACTGCCAGCAGCCGGCCGGACTCGTCGGCGCCGAGCCGTACTCGTTGCGCGGTCGGCGTCCGATAGCCCACGAGCGAGAACTGCTGCTGCCGGGTGAGCGTGACCCGCACGGGCCGATCGAGCACGCGGGACGCCATCGCGGCGAGCACGATGTTGACCCGGGGCGAGCCCTTCGCACCGAAGCCGCCGCCGACGTGGTCGGACAGCACCCGCACGTCCCCGCGCTCGATGCCGAACAGCTTGGCCAGGCTGCGCTGCACGCCGGTCGCGCCCTGGTTGGAGTCGTAGACGGTGAGCCGGCCGTCGGCCCACATCGCGGTCGACGAATGCGGCTCCATCGGGTTGTTGTGCTCGGCGGGTGTGGAGTACGCCGCGTCGACCGTGACGGGGGCGGACCCGAGCGCCGTGTCGACGTCGGCGTCGGTCGCGTGATCGGTGTCGGGTGCGAACGTCACGTCGTGCGGCTCGGTCTCGTAGGTCACGTCCAGCGCGACGGCCGCGGCCCTGGCGTTCTCGAGCGAATCGGCCACGACCAGGGCCACGACCTCGCCCCGGTAGTGCACCCGAGCGTCTTGCAGCGCAAGGAGATTGGGGTCCTCGGCCTCGACGAGTCGCGGCGCGTTGTGGTGGGTGAAGACCGCGACGACGCCGGGCTGCGCCAAGGTGGCATCGACGTCGACGGCCGCGATCGCACCACGGACGATCGTCGACTGCACGATGGCGCCGTACGCCAACTCGGCGAAGGGAAACTCCGCGGCGTAGCGGGCTCGCCCGGCCACCTTGTCGACGCCCTCGACGCGGGCGACGTCCGCGCCGATCAGGCTGACGGGCGGTGCCGTCGTCACGTCGTCACCCCTCTCCAACTGGGCTTGTCATGCCGCTGCCTCGGAAAGCTCGGCGAGGGTACGCACCATCAGGTTGCGCATCAGCGGGACCTTGTACGCGTTGTCCCGCAGCGGTCTGGCGTCGGCGAGCTCGGCATCGGCGGCGGTCCGGAAGCTCTCGAGCGTCGCCGGCTGACCCACCAGGGCGCGTTCGGTGGCGCGGGCTCGCCACGGCACCGGTGCCACGGCGCCGAGCGCGATCCGGACGTCACGGACGACGCCGTCCCGCACGTCGACCGCAGCCGCGATCGAGCCGATGGCGAAGGCGAAGGACGCACGCTCTCGTACCTTGCGATAGACGGCGTCGACCGCCAACGGCGACGGCGGCAAGCTGACCGCGGTGATCAGCGCGCCGGTCGGCAAGGTGGTGTCGCGCTGCGGCTCGGCACCGGGCAGCCGGTAGAAGTCGGCAAGCGGGATCGCGTGATCGCCGTCGCCGTCACGGGTGTGGACGACGGCGTCGAAGGCCGCTAGCGGCACGGCGAAGTCGGAGGGATTCGTCGCGATGCACTGCTCCGACGCGCCCAGGACCGCCAGGTTGTGATGCTCACCCTCGCGCGCCGGACAGCCGGTGCCGGGGGTGCGCTTGTTGCACGGCTTGGTCGCGTCGCTGAAGTAGACGCAGCGGGTGCGCTGCAGCAAGTTGCCTCCGACGGTCGCCAGGTTGCGCAGCTGACCGGAGGCTCCGGCGACGATCGCCTGCGCGACAACGGGATACCGCTCCCGGATCAGCGGGTGCGCGGCGACGTCGCTGTTGCGGGCCGTCGCGCCGACGCGGATGCCGCCGTCGTCGGTCTCGACGATCCCGTCGAGCGGGAGGCGGCCGATGTCGACCAGCCGGCTCGGCCGCTCCACGTCGAGCTTCATCAGGTCGACGAGGTTCGTGCCGCCGGCGACGAACCGAGCCTGCCCGTCGTGCTCGGCGAGCAGCGCCAGCGCCGTGTCGACGGAGTCGGCGCTCCGGTAGGAGAACGGCCTCATGGCGTACGCCCCGACTCGGCGACCTCGGTGATGGCGGCGAGGATGTTGACGTACGCGCCGCAACGACACAGGTTGCCGCTCATCCGTTCACGGATCTCCGGCGCGTCGAGCCGGACCCGGGCGTCCCGTACGTCGGCGGCCACGGCGCTCGGCCAGCCCGCGGCCGCCTCGTCGAGCATCGCGACCGCGGAGCAGATCTGGCCCGGAGTGCAGTAGCCACACTGGAAGCCGTCATGGTCGACGAACGCCTGCTGCACGGGATGCAGCGCGTCGCCCGCGCCGGCCAATCCCTCGATCGTCGTCACCTCACGGTCTCCGACCGTGACGGCGAGGACGAGGCAGGCGTTGACCCGGCGCGAGTCGAGCAGCACGGTGCAGGCGCCGCACTGCCCGTGGTCGCAGCCCTTCTTGGCGCCGATCAGGTCGAGCCGCTCGCGGAGGACGTCGAGCAGCGTCTCCCGGTTGTCGATGTCGAGGGCGTGCTCGCTGCCGTTGATTCGCAACCGCACCCGGCTCGTCGAGTCGTCGATGACGCAACTCCTTCTCGTGAGTTGTCCGCCGCATGTGACGCTATAGGGCAAATACTGGCTGACAACTCGGCGGGGTCAAGGACCGTCCGCCGTCGCGCTGCTTGACAGCAGGCAGAGCGATCCTATTTTATGCGTGATACATCATTACGGAGGGACGTCACCGTGCCTGTCATCGACGTACACGCCCATCTGACGCCCGAGCGGTTCAAGGAAGCGATCCGCACCGAAGGCACGTGGCACGGGCTCGGCCCGTCGGCCGGCGAACTGCACCGGCCCGGGTTCAACACGTCCGTCCCCGATCGGATCGCCGAGATGGACGAGATGGGCGTCGACATCCAGCTTGTCACGCCGACGGCGGCGTTCTATCAGTACGACAAGGACGTCGACCTCACCGCGACCGTCGCCCGCGAGTGCAACGACGAGATCGCGCAGATCGTCGAGCAGCACCCGACCCGGTTCATCGGCATGGGCACGCTGCCGATGCAGGACATCCCGGCCGCGATCGCCGAGCTCGAACGCGGCATGGGCGAGCTGGGCCTCCGTGGCGCGATGATCAACGACCACGTCAACGGCCGTACCTTCGACCACCCCGACTTCCTGCCGTTCTTCCAGGCGGCCGAGCGACTCGGCGCGATCGTCTTCTTCCACCAGGGCGGCGCGACCTGCGTCAGCTCGCGGATCGAGACCTACAGCCTGCCCAATGCGATCGGCAACCTCGCCGACCGGACGATCACCTACTCCACGCTGGTCCACGGCGGCGTCATGGACGCCTGCCCGAACTTGAAGCCGCTGCTGGCGCATGCCGGTGGCTACACCGCGTTCGGCGCCGGCCGGCTCGACAAGGCCGCCGGCGCCTTCGAGGGGGGCTACCCCGAGGGGCCGCTCACTCCCCCGTTCGGCAACGAGTGGGACTACGAGCTCAAGATCAGCCGGCCGCCGAGCACGTACCTGTCGCAGTTCTACTACGACTGCTGCACCTACGACGGGCCGGCGCTGCGGTTCCTCATCGACCGGGTCGGCATCGACCGGGTCATGCTCGGCACGGACTACCCGGCGCCGATGTTCTCCAAGGACCCGGTGCGCTGGCTCAACGGACTCGACGAGCTCAAGGACGACGAGAAGCAGGCCATCCTGTCCGACAACGCCTCGGCGCTGCTCGGCCTGTGACAACCCATCGCATCGAGATTGCGCGTCTGTTCCACTCCGGTCAGCGCGCTTCCCACGGAGCACGACATCGGGTGGGGCAGACGCGCAATCTCGACGCAAGAGGGAGGCGGTCGTGAGTACGCTCCGCTGGGGTGTGATCGGCCTCGGCCGCATCGTCCGTACGACGATCGCCCCCGCGATGGTCGCCGAGCCCGAGTGCGAGCTCGTCGCGGGGGTGAGTCGCGACCAGGGCCGGGCCGACGACTTCGCGAAGGAGTTCGGCGCGCGGTTCGCGTACACCTCCTACGACGAGATGCTGGCCAACCCGGAAGTCGACGCGGTCTACATCGCGACGCCCAATGCGCAACACGTCGACGAGGTCCTCGCGGCCGCGGGGGCGGGCAAGCACGTGTGGTGCGACAAGCCGATGTCGCTCACCGTCGCCGGTGCGCTGCGCGAGATCGAGGCGTGTGACCGGGCCGGCGTGACCCTCGGCATCAACTTTCACAACCGGCATCTGCCGTGGGTGATCGACGTGCGGCGGATGCTCGCCGACGGTGCGATCGGCGACGTGCTGACGATCCAGGTCGAGGCGAGCGCCGGCGTCCGGCCGCACGAGAGCTGGCGCAACGACCCCGAGCTCGCCGGCATCGGCACCACGTTCAACGTCGGCGTCCATGTCTACGACTTCGTGAGCTACCTCCTCGACTCCGAACCCGTCGAGGTCGTCGCGCTGTGGGACGACGACGGCTTCAACGTCGAGATCCAGTCGCTCGCGCTGATCCGGTTCGACAACGGCGTGACCGCGTACGTGAACATCAACCAGAACACCCCGCATCCGCAGAACGACATCAGCATCTACGGCACGGCGGGCCGCATCGTCGGCACGTCGGTCACGCGGGCCCGCCAGGACGGCGTGCTCACCGTGACGGCGGCCGACGGGTCGGAGTCGACGACGCCCTACCCGTCGCCCGGCGCCCATCGGCTCAGCCTCCTTGCCTACACCAGAGCGGTGCTGGCCGGCGAGGCTCCGAACGCCTGCGGCGCCGACGGCCTGCGGAGCATGCGGCTGTGCGAGGCGATGACCCGGTCGGTCGCGGAGCGCCGCGTCGTCGAGGTGTAGCCCTGGCGCGGCTGGCTGTTGTGGGAGTCGGTCAGTCGAGGGGGACGGTCCGTACGAGCACGGCGATCTTGTCGATGCGGTGCTCGGGGTTGCCGAACCGGTCGGCCCACCAGTTGCCGGCGGCGTGATCCTCCGGCGTCGCGCAGGTGGAGAGCGTGATGTACGCCTTCGTGGGCTCGGCCCGGGCCCGGCCCGGTACGGCGGCGACCTGCCGTTCGAGGGACCGTTCGGAGCGGAACGAGGTCGACCGGGTCTCGACGGCCTCGTACACGAATCGCCACTGGCCCGCGTCGACCCGCACCAGGTCGCCGCGACGCAGCTCCGGCAGGAACTCGAACGCCCGCGTCGACGACGTCCGGTGAGCCGTCACGATGTAGTTGCCGATCGCGCCGGGGCCTTCGCCACCGCGCGGGCCGTACGGGCTGGCCGCGACGCCGCCGTTCTGGATCCGGGTGCCGGGCCCGTCGTCGGGCCGACCGCGATACGGCACCACCCGCAGGTCGCGGACGCCGATGCCGGGAACGCTCAGGATGGCCGGGCGCGGCTCGGTGGTCGCCGGTGTGGGAGTGGCGTCGGGCGGCGACGGAGGCGGCTCGGAGCGGGACGGAGGTGAGGCGACCGGCGACTCGGCAATCGACGCGGGCTCGCGCTCCGGCGCGACCTCGGCGACGTCGGACGTGCCGGTCGAGTCGCTCGCGCCACACCCGGCCAGCACGATCGCGACACCGGCGATCGACGCTCCCAGCCGCCCTGCTCCCATCCGTTCACTGTACGCAGCCGGCTCCAGCGCCCGGCCGTCCAGCATGACGGCCGCACGGAGGCGTGCGCAGATCGTTCAGCGAATCGGCTCAGACGAACGATTCGCACACACATCCGGGGCTTCGCTCACCGATCTGCGCTGCGTCAGCGCCAGACTCCGACGACGACGGCGATGATCAGTAGGTGCGCCAGCCAGTCGCCGGCATGGATGGCCGCGAGGCGAAGCGGTACTTGCTCGCCGAGGATGGAGCCGACCCACTGCGTGGCGCAGAAGCCGACCCACAGCAACACGCCGAGCCCCAGGGAGTCGAGCCAGCCGTCGACGTCGGCGAGATCGACGAGGATCGCGACGGCGAGGGCGACGACGAGACCCGATCCGAAGAAGCCGAGCAGCTTCCACGGCTCCGGGCTCTCGGGCGGCGTCGCTCCCCGCCACTGCGCTTGCAGCGCCGCCATGGAGTCTCCGACGACGGCGTACCACACGCCACTGGCGACGAACGACGCGACGCCGGCAACGAGAACGGCCCACGCGTTGACGTCAGGCATCGTGCGCACCGCCTTCGGTCAGCGCCTTCAGACCGTCCAGGTGCTTGCGCCAGAAGGCCTTCATGCCGTCGGCCTGTGCAGAGTCGGCGAGCCGGGAGTGTTCGACGACGACAGTCGTCTTCGCCGGACCTTTGACGTCGAATGTGACGACGACCCGGCTCGGTCCGTCGTCCCAGTCGTATCGCGCCGACTTCGCCCGGGTCGCGGTGCGTTCCCGGAGCCGGTCGTCAGGGATCCAGTCCCGGCGCCGCCCGGCGTCGACGACCGTGTCGTAGAGCTCGTCCGCCGACGCGGCGATGGTCTTCGAGGCGGTGATCGTGAAGCCGTCGGCCCGCTCGCCGACGACGCGGCCACGGCGGGCTCGCTCATAGCTGATCGTGACCGCCTGCGCCTCCCACACCAGCGGCTGGATGCCGAGTTGTTCGGCGACCCAGCGGGCGATCTCCCGGTGCGAGAGCGCGGCCGCGCCGTGCGCGTCCAGGAGGTCGAACCACTCTTCCCAGCCGCGTCCGGTCCGCTCGCGGATCGACGCGTCGGACGTCGCCAGCGGTGGTGGTTCGGCCCCCGGACGCTCGTCGGCTGCCAGCAGCATCGCGCGAGCGGCGGTGTAGCTCTCGCCGGTCTTCGTCATTCGGGTCCGGACGAGACGCTTGAAGGAACTCTGCCTGGTCATGTCGCAATCCTCTCCACGGCGCAGCCCTGCGACTCACGCTCACAGCACTCCGCCGGAAAGGAACAGGCTCAGCCAGCGTCCCGAGGACACGAGTCCCCTTTGCCCCCGCAGGTCGCCGGTGGCGTGAGCACCGGAGCCGGGGGTTTGGCGCGGGACGGCGCCGGGTCCAACTCTTTCACCCGGTACTGACTGCCCACCAGACCGAAACTCATCGGTGCTCGCGAGATTTCGTACGCACAGTTCGTGGCCGCTCGTGTCGTAAGGTGCCGCCGACTCGATCTGAGGTGCCGGACGGCGGATCTAGGGCGTCGTGACCGATGAGCCGCCGCCGCTGGTCTTCCTAGCGTCGAGCCGCCACATCCCGTGGCATCCGACTCATCTCGAGGGAAAGGCGAGTTCGATGAACCTTCGCAAGATCACAGTGCTGGCGCTGTCGGCGGCCGCGGTGACGGCCACGGCACTGGCGCCAAGCGGCTCCCAGGCGGACGACGCGGTCGCAGTGACCTGCGGCTCGTTACCGGCCACCATCGTCGGCGACAACGGGCCGGACCGCATCCGTGGTACGTCCGGTCCGGACGTGATCGCGTCGCTCGGCGGCAACGACATCGTGTTCGGCGTCGGCGGCGACGACACCATCTGCCTCGGCGCCGGCCGCGACTCCGGCAAGGGCGGTGCGGGCGACGACGAGTTCCGCGCCGAGCCGGCCGACGGCAGCGACTCCTACGTCGGTGACGTCGGCCGGGACCTCATGTCGTACCTCCAGCGCACGACCAGCGTCACGGTGAGCATCGACGGCGACTCCGACGACGGTGCCGCCGGTGAGCGCGACGACGTCCAGCTCTCGATCGAGGACGTCGTCGGCGGTCAGGCCGACGACCGGCTGGTCGGAAGCGACGCGGTCAACGGCTTGTTCGGCGGCGACGGCCGCGACGAACTGGTCGGCTCGTTGGGCAACGACTCGCTCAGCGGCGGCAACGACGACGACCGGCTGATCGGCAACGCCGGCGATGACTTCGGCTTCGGCAACGCCGGCAACGACGTGTGGGTCGGTGCCGCCGTCGACGACGGGTCGGACGTCTTCGAGGGCAGTGTCGGCATCGACACCGCGTCGTACACCTTCCGAAACGCCGGCGACCCGGTCTCGGTCCGGATCGACAATCTCGCCAACGACGGATCGAACGGCGAGGGCGACAACATCCGGCTCGACGTCGAGAACGTCAGCGGCGGCAGTGGCGACGACTTCCTCTCCGCCCGGCGGTTCCAGGCGAGCCGCAACCACCTGGCCGGCGGCTTCGGCAACGACGTCATCGACACCCGGGACGCGCCGTTCCTGGCGGCCGACATCGCGTCCGGCGAGGTGGGGAGCGACCTCTGCCTCACCGACGCTGACGACGCAAGGCAGGCCTGCGAGCTCTAAGGCACGGGGGTACGGGGGCGCGCCGCAGGCGGCGGTCGACGGACCTCACCCGTCGGCATACACCGCCTGCGGCGCGGCCTG
>Ga0209382_10007435_pt1 | contig 13953 bp, 13 predicted proteins | sample SoiMetdeltSBSDD5_FD_187599 | JGI IMG/M metagenome (GOLD analysis project Ga0209382, IMG submission 187599) | Bulk soil microbial communities from a Populus tree surrounding site in Tennessee, USA - Soil MetaG P. deltoides SBSDD5 (SPAdes) (version 2) | ecosystem: Environmental > Terrestrial >... | reverse complement strand
CGTTTCAATATCCACTTCACCTGGGCGCCGATTGAGCCTTGCGCCTGCCTTCCGGCCAGCGCCTTTGCCAGTTGAGGCTCCAACATCTCAAGTAGCTCGGCGTTGTATGAGACGAAGGGAAGGTCGAGATCCGCCAGGCGCAGGACGAGCGCATTGCGTCGCGCGCGGAATCTTACCGGGCATTTGAAGTAATCCTCATGCGCCCCCGTCGGCTCAGGCGGCCGCTTCAATTCCACGCGCTTCGGTTGTACGGGCTTATGCGCGCCGCGCCGGCCTAGTTCAACGAACGAAGCAAAGGCCGCGTCCATAAGCAGCGGAGGTTCCTGCTCGGCGGCGTGCAACCACACGAGCTCAATCATGCACTCGTCCTTGCTCTCGGTGATGCGCATCTCTTCCGGCGAGCACAATTGCTTGAAACGCGCCATGCGTGTGAGGGCGTCGCGGTAATCGCGGGCGTAATACGCCGCCAGGCTGGACGGCGGCAGGACCCCGGTATCGATCTGAGTCGCGATCTTGAGGCCGGCGGCGGGGTCGTGAGAGAGTTCACCGACCGCCCGCCAGAGGGCGAAGAACTGCGCCGTCGTCACGAAATTCTTCTCCCCGTCGTATAGCGTCATCGGCAGTCGCGCCTGGCGCAGCACTGCGGCCGGGGTGAGCCCGATCTTTCCGAGCCCGACCCAAAAGGCGTTTGCGGCTTTAAATTTGTCCGGCGCTTGCGAAGTCATCTGTAACAGCCTCCCGTATTTTCCCTGATGGGCTCGTCTATTTTGTCGCTCGCGAATCATCCGTTCAACGATCACACTCTAGCCGATTCCGTCGCGGTTGTGACTAGCAGACCGCGCCAATCTACTTGCAGGATATGCCAATCGTGAGAGCGGCGGCGTGGGCGACCGCAACACCATCAGTCTTGTGAGAGATTAGTTGACGCTTGTGTAAGAACAGCCCGTACCACCTCGGCGAGAGGCTGCTGGCGCCGTAGACTGGCGATGACATCGAGCGGCTTTCGCTCGATTTATTCTTCTCCCGCTTCAGCAAGAAATTTTCTGCGCACGGTTTCCTTACCGAGCAGTTCACTGAGCGCGATCAACTCCAGAGCAATGCCGGCTATCCAGCCGAGCGCGGTCAAATTCTTCTTCTGGTGCTGTTGGCGTATTTGTATCACAGTCGCTTGCGAAGGAATCACTCGAAGTGGCGTTCGGCGTCGGGTTTCGATGCCCTTGGCCATGGCGTGTTGGCGCAACACCTGATTGGGGCCGGGCGCGAATCTCGTGGCGAGGTGGCTGTGGCGGAGTCTTCGACGCCGAGGTTCGTCATATGAACACAGTTCCGCGGTTAACGTAACGTCAATTGTCTTGGTTGCTATAAACGTCCCTCCCTATAGTCTCGTGCCAAATTAAGAGCCGCTGTTGACTTCCCGTCTCATTTGGGCGCCCTGTATCACCCGCTGGCCATCCTGCGTACGCCGAAGTTCTGTAGCAGGACAGATAAATTGTTGTTTGTGACATGAATTATGGTTGCAGCCATTACCTGGCCAGAATTCGATCATGATGCGGCGTTGCTCGGCAAGGTAGCCAAGGGGATCTTTGAGCGGTCTGACGCCGCGACCCTCGGCCGGCTAAGTAAACTTCATCGCCATTACACCTCCGCCTGAAATGGCGTAGTCAGCCGATACAGCCACGGGCGAAAAAAACGGCTTCGATGAAGATATCGCGGGGGCACGAAGTTTGCTGAGGCATGCAATGCCGCTCCGCTCGGCCTCGGTACGAAACGCCGCTCAGTACAGGCAAATTCGCTCCTTGATACAGACTGAAACGCAAACGTACAGAGTCTTGCCGCCTGTTCCCAATCTCACCCCGACCTTCCTCGTCCATCATGCGAGCGGGGACGCTAGTCCGGGGATTTGTCATTGAAGCAGCAAAGGATTGACTCGCGTCGACCTTGACAATAATTGCGGCAGAGTTCGAACGGCAGCGCGCAAAGCTGTGTGATCTGCGAGAGTACTGACGTGATCAAGATGATTACGCAGGCGCCAATCGGCTGCTACGGGTCTGGCGGGAACAACTTTTCTGGCGCAGATCGGACTGTCCCATCAGCAGTTGCAGATTGATCTCGAGGCTATGATCCCGAATTCAACGCGTCGCCGCAGATGTTGCGATCGCCACGGTCGTGCAGCACATGAGCGGACCTGGCGCACTCATCGAGGGTCTCGACCCCGACGAGTTCATGGGGGCCGTGACGCACTTCTACAGTCAGGGTGAGCTGGAAGCGACGACCGCGCGGGAACGTTCGAATTTCACCGACATAATCTCGCAGCCCGGCGTCGTGCCACTCGAGGCGTCTGATTTCATCTACAACCTGCACGGAGAGGTCTGGCAGTCGGTCGAGGTTTTCTTCACACCGGTCACCGACCAGGTGCCGCCGGGACGCTGGCGGGTCACCGGCATTGTCCGCGATACCGCTCCGACCCACCGGCCGTTTATTAGCCACCTCGGCGGCGCCTTCCAGGACGGTTCGCCGTGGCTGCTGAAGAAAGGCCAAGTGATGGATATGCTGGCGGCCGGGACGCACACATTTTTCGTACGCGGCGCCAGCGGCGCGGAGGCCGACGTGATCGTTGACCACAACGAGGAAAACCCGTTCTTCCCGTTTCTCACGACAGTTGTCGACAACGACCCGACGAACAACCTTTCCGCCCTGCCGCCCGCAGTGATGCAGATCCGCCACGTTCAAGATGCGCCGGGCTGAGTAGCTGTAGAGGCCTGAGATCATTGGGGCGCATGATTGAGAACAACGCGATTTTCTGCCGTCGCTATCTGTCACTATCGTGGCGCAAATACCGGAGATCATCCGGTTCCTGCCTGAGATCATAAATTTCTGCCGCCGCTTTTTGTACCTATCAAACCGAAGGAGGAGGAGAGCGACATGCTGCCAAAACAACCGATAGCCGTTCCACAGGACGCGTTTGACGCTGCCGCCGAATTACGCGCTCGATTGGACGCCGCCGCCGCGGGCCGGTACACGGTTGGCGTTGGGCTGAAGCAAATTGGCGGGGAGTTCACAGATCAGATCGCCTTGTTCGTCTACGTTCAGGAGAAAAAGTCCGCGAGTGAGGTCCCGGAAGCTGAGCTGGTCCCCCCAGAGTTCGACGGTTACATTACGGATGTAGTCCGGGTCCGGCCAACACTTATCGATGACACGAATCGGTACGACTCCTTGCGCGGCGGAATTCAGAGTTAGTCTGCCCGTGCGCGCAGTTCACAGCGAGACGGCATCGGTTAAATAAAGAGAGTGCGAAGAGACTTGAGACCTGAATTTAGCTACAGATGTGACGGCATTCAGCGAACGATGTGATGGTTTACAGTAATGGTTGTAGTTAAATAAAAATGCTTGCAATCAAGCGTCCGACGTGGTTAGCCGGTACAGCCTGGAGCGAAAAATAGCTTCGATGGAGTTACCGCTTTCTACCGCAATTCTCACATGTGTAATTGAGGAGTGACGAAAATGGCGCAATTCTTGATCGTGCGCGGAGATGACCTAGTCCACATCGGCCTTCAGTGGTCGGGCTTTCAGCTCGAGCATGAGGCTGCGACGCCTGGGAGGCGCCCACGCTTGGTGGCCACGAGCGAGAGCGCGCGTATCACGCTTATCTTTCCCCCGCAGGTCCTCTCCGAGCCGGCGATGGCGTCGGCGGTCTTATTTGCGTTACCGACCCATCGGGCAGGTCCCAGCCGAGTCCAGTTCGCAGTGCCTGCCGGAACCGCAATGGAGCTCACCGCCGAGGGGGTTCTCAAGGCGCTGACGGGCGCCGGGGTCAGAGTCGTGTCGCGCATATTGGCGCCAGGGGACGATCCCACAGCAATCGAGATGCCATGGAAGCTGATTGTGACGGCGGTAGCCGAGTCCGGCGGAGGTGTGGTGTCTGATCACGCGATACTCCCAGTCACGTCAGCATCGGGGGTGACAGGATTATGGCATGCGCGGCTGCGGGCTAGCGACGGAGATACGGAGGATGCCGGCCTCGGGCTCCTACCCCTGCGCGCGCTACCGGGGGACATGGACCCCCCAACCCCGCTCACGGAAGGGGCGCGGAGAACGATCGTCAACCAAAGCCTGAATTGGCTTCCTCGCGCAAGACGGCTGGAGATCTCTACGCTGGGCGGCTCGCTCTCCGCCACTGCAAAATGGCCCACATTCGAGTGGGATCATGACGTTGTGCTAGGCCGGGACCAAAAAATACGAGTGCTGACAACAGGTGCGCTCTATCCCTTCGGGCACCGCGCCCAGTTGACAATGCTGACAGAACGCATGTTCCTCACTTTGAGGCCGGCTTCTGAACCGCCGCGCCCACCCCGGCCGACCAAGTGGACGTGCCCGAATCATCCGAACATCGTACGCCCACGCCCTGGTCTCTGCCCGATCGACAGTGAGGAGCTTGTGCCCCAGGGACCCGAAGAGCCCCCGGATCCGCCTCCAGATCCCCTCCCTCCACGAAGTTTTGCCGCTGCCGGTTTGAACGAGCGCTTTATGCTTGTGATTACCGAGCCAGTGCGCGGTGTTGCGCATGGCGTTCTGCCGGCGCGTGACTTCCCGTTCCACGAGATCGAAATCCTCACCCGCACATTCACCGATATTGGTCATACGGCAAGTGACCCCTTTGGACCATTTTTTATCCCACTGGACGCAGGGGGACGTCCGCTGCGGTTTCCAGTACGTTGCGCCGGGGCTAACGGAAACGTGTTCTTCGATGTGCCTCTGGTCTTTGTGAGAGACTTTTCTCCAGAGCAAGCGCCTGCCATCGCGGCGATCTGGGAACCACATAGTAGGATCGCGCTGCCGGGCGTTTTCATTGACATGATACGTAGCGCGCCACAGCGCGAGGGCGACGTCCACGAGGTGCATGAGATCAACATCGCTGGCGTCGGCCACGGCGGTGGGTTTCGTCCGAAGTTGTCGCAGTTCACAGCCGAGATCCCGGCTCTGCGTACGCTCCTCCGAAAGCCCGTTGCGCGCGTGGCGCTAAAGTTTAGCGACGCCTTTCTTACGGCTGGCGATAGCGTGGACCTCGCCCTGTCGCCGGTCAATGCCCCCGTCGAAATCGACTTCACGGAGCGTCCAGATCGCTCAGGTGGGCTGATGGCCCCGAAGTTCAAGGCCGACGCGTTCTCGCGCACCTTCGGCCCAATTCCTGCCGCCGCTCTGCCCGGCGCGGGCGTTCCACTGTCGAGCATATACGAGGGCGCAACATTGCTCGGGTTGCCTCTTGGATCAGTCATCAAAGACGACGGTCGGCAGGGGCCGCCCACGATTATTCCGGCGCCAGGAAATCCCCCTGGAGCGAAGATGGTGTGGGAACTGCGCCTGCAGAACCATGGTCCGTTCAGAGCCAACAATTCGACAAAGGCTACACTCATGGTCGAAAGCTCGCCGTCGAACACCGTGACCACGTGTACCATCGAAAACTTTGACTTCGTCCTCCCATCCACCGGCGAAGCGATTGTAACGTTGAAGTTTGGCTCGCTTGCATTTACGCAGAAGCCTGGGCTCGCGCCGGAACTGGCGGTCAATGGGCTAGAGATCGTGTTCGGCGGCGCCCTGGAGTTGGTGAAGACGCTCACGGAGAAATTACGCCCATTGCTGGGCGGCAGCAAACCAACGATCAGCGCAACGCCTTCCGGAATCACCGCGGGCTACGCGCTTGCCGTCCCCAGCGTTGATGCGGGGATGTTCCTGATGCGCAACGTCGCCATTAATTTCGGCGTCGACGTTCCCTTTAGCCGTAACCCGGTCACGGTGTCGCTTGGATTCGCCAGACGCGACAATCCGTTCAATCTCAGCGTTTCGATGTTCGGTGGCGGCGGCTACATAGATATCCAGATGGGCCAGGCAGGGATCACCAGGTTGGAGGCCGTGATGGAGTTCGGGGCAATGGTCGCCGTCAACTTCATTGTTGCTAGCGCCGAGGTGCATGCGCTGGGAGGTGTCCGTTTCCTCACAGTCGGCGGAACTATTGTCCTCGACGCCTTCATCCGCATCGGCGGCAGCGTCGAGGTGCTCGGCCTTGTCTCAGTGTCGATCGAACTGATTGTGACGCTTACCTACGATCCTCCGCCACTTAATCGTTTGTTCGGTCGCGCGACGCTTGTCATTGAGGTCGACCTGACACTTTTTTCGGAGTCTGTGACGATTGACAGCGGCGAGTGGGAGCTGATCGGCGCCGGCGGCGCTCGTATCCTGGCTCTCTCTGCATTACATATTTCGGACGTTGATGCCGGATTGGCAGGCTTATTGGCGTATGAGGAGGCGTTTGCGACATGAGCGAGATGATGTGGGTTACGATCCCAGGCGGGACCATCAGGCGTGGCGAGGAGCGCGAAATGACGCTACGAGTGCTCATTGCCCCGAAGCTGGAGAGTGAGACCTTGGCCGCCGCCGGCATGGAGCGCTGGCCACCGCAAAGTCTGGTGAATGCCAGACTGGCGGTGGAGTTTGCTGAGGATGTCGCTGGCGAACTTCACATGCTGGAAATCGAGCCCCCTCACATCCGAGCACAGCCGGGCGTCTGGGAGGCTTTCTTCGGTCCGAACACGATTGTCACACCCCGGCGTCCACGCGATCGCGCCGCCCCGCAAGTTGAGGTCGACAGCACATCTAGTAAGGCGGCGGCAATCACAGAAACCTTTACAAGAGCGGCCTCAACGGAACTCCGGTCGGACCATGACGATCGGCCCGCGCTGAACGCTGCCGTGCGTACGGAACTCTTGTCGCGCTGGAGCGGGGAGGAGTCGCCGCCGCCGCAAGTTATCACATTACCGGCGCCGGACTTCCAACCGCCTGACTTTCACCGCACCATATCGATGCTCAGGGAGCATCCGACTGTGCTTCGGGCGCTCGGTCTCATCATCGAGCTGAGGCTTCCAATTTCTGCGCTACCAACGCGCTTCTCCGAGGGGATCGTACGAGTGCGCTGGCCAGGCGCGCCTGCCTCCATATCAAAGATCGTGACTCCGTGGACCCGGTACGACAATCGATTCCTGCCAGGCTCCACCACGAACATCAGCGCGGGCATGGTCACTCTGACCGACGATCGCGAGGGCGCTGCTGTAGGCGATCCTCGCTGGGAAATAGTGACCGTCGACGTAGACAACGGCGCAAAACGGCTGCGGGATGCGGCTAAAGCGATTGCCGCCGCTCCTGTCAGCGCAACAGCAACCTCGGGCGCCGCCATCACCTTCATGTTGCCCGCCATGCGCTCCGCCGGCCTTATGCTGGTGCGACGCGGCCGACAGGCCGACTTTGAGGCTCGGCGCGTGGCTGCGGATAACAATGCGCGGCGTGACTCGATGAGCGAGGCTGTGCTCACGGCCGACGATCTGGTTCTTGGTTATCGGATCGACGTCAAGCTTCAAGGGCGGGACTGGTTCTCGTTGCACGAGCGAGACGCGAAATATACCGTCAGCAAGGGCGGCGCGGAAATCACGATCGGCGAGGGGGCGGTGCGGGAGGAAGGACACGTGAAAGCCCATGCCGCCATCGACGATGGCAGCGGCGCGCTACGCGCCGACGAGGTCGTCGCCCGCTGGAGCGGGTGGAGCCTTTCGGCGCCATTGCCGAGTTTCGATGCGACTGCGGGACGTCGTCGCCCCGAGCCCCATCCAGACATGCCGTTCAAATTTGATTGGACGTTCGCCGTCCCGAAGGGGACACTTCCACGTTTGCGTTTCGCCCACACGTATCGCATGCGCGCGCGGGTGGCCGACATGGCGGGAGGAGGTCTCGACGTCGGCGACCCGGCGGCAGATCGCTGCTTTACCGCGCCGGTTCCGTACCGGCGTTACGAGCCCGTCGCGTCACCCGACATAGCGCTTCCCCAAGGGCTGACAGCGGAAGCGCTGGGTCCTGGCGAATCTATCGAACGAGTGGTCATTCGCAGCGACTTTGACGCGGACAGCGCCGACTTCGGTTCCAACGTCCGTATCCTTCTCGCTCCGCAGACATCGCTGACTTTGGCCGAGCAACACGGCGCTCTTGACGACATGACCCCTGAACAAATCCGGGAATTGATGAAGCGAGCGAGGGAGAATGCCCGCCGGCGCGGGACTCCGTTTGCCGACGAGGCGCTATTCCCCGACTTCGCTGCGGGCGGCGTGTGCGTGTTTCCGCGGCGCGAACCTGGCGGTCTGAATGTGAACCGGACCGAGCGCGCGTGGAGTGAGACATGGCCGGATTTCAAGTTCAAACAGATCGTGCTCAGGGAGCGAGTTGCGGGCGACAGCAGCATCCTTGAATGGGAGGTGGCCTCGAATATCAGTGACCCGAGTATCGGCGACCGGCTCATTATTCGTCTGGCCAAGGCCGAGGAATTGACCCTGGAGCTGTCGTCATTCCTGAAAGCGGACTTCCTCGATCATTTCGCTATCAACGTCAATTCGCTCCCGGCCGTGTCGGGGGCGGCGGCGAGCGAAGGCCGTCATCCTATGGTCACTCCCGAGCGCGCTGTGACTCTTGTCCATGCGGTGCGTCGCCCGCTCAGCGATCCTCGTGGAACGTTGAAAGTCCGCCGTAATCAGGGGGAAACGTTCGCATTACTCGATCCTGATCCCGCTCTTCTCGGCATCGATCCCAAGAGCACAGCCAAGGTCGAGATCGCCGCGACCTGGACGGAGCGAAGCGACGACGCGACCCGCGAGGTGGCAAATGCGCCTGTACAGACGGTCATCGTCGATCGCGGCGATCAATTCCTGAAGGATCAAATTCGACATGAGTTCGGCGACACCCGGCGCCGAAAGATCACCTACACGCTGACGGCGGTTAGCCGGTTCCGGCAGTTCTTCGACACCTCTGAGGATAATGAGGCGTTTGTCGTCAGGAGGGCTCTTCCGGAGCCTGTCAACATCCCCAATTCAGCTCGTCCGTCTCCACCGATCGTGGTGTCAACCCGGCCTGCATTTGTTTGGCAGGAGAATCGCGAGAACTTGCCAGACTTCACGCTGATTCGGCGTCGCCTCGGCGGCTACCTTAGGCTTGAGCTCAAAGGGCCCTGGTACGAGACCGGTGAGGGAGAACAGTTGGCCGTGCTCGTTTGGAAGGACGACAGGCCACCAGAGGATATCTGGCCATTCATAACACAGGCAGGCCTAGATCCAGTGCGGCATACGGGCTTTCCCATCCGTTTTCCAACTTCTGCTGCATTCACAGGGGCAGGTGCGCCACGGGAAGCTCTTCTCAAGGAAGCTGGCCAGCGTGTCGTGGCGGTGCCTTATGAGCCGTGGTTCCACGATGGTCGATGGTTCGCTGATATCGCGCTCCCAGGTTTGGTGACTTCTGCAGATTCTTCGTACTGTCCCTTCGTCCAACTCGCAGTGGCGCGTTATCAGCCAGACAGTCTTACAGATCTCGAGATCTCACCGGCTGTAAAGACAGAGATGATTCAGTTCATGCCGGAGCGGACATTGAGTGTGAGACGTTCTGGAAATGACGTATTCGTTTCCTTTCACGGACAACTAATGACCGGCTTACCCAGTCAAAACGTGTTTCTGGTATTTCTGGAGCGCCTCCAGTCACCACCTGGAGTATCAGCTGACACCATCCATCTAACTGCACTCGAACCGCCAACCGATGGAATTCCGGCATGGGTGCCTATAGCTAACCAAACAGGCCTAGGGCGAGTCGATGGAACCGGTAGTCCTCAGGAGGTCAAACTTCAAATCCAGCCGGACCTCGGCCCGTTTCGCATTCGGGTTCGGGAGTACGAGCCACTCACTGGACCCGAGGAGTTCATTAGCGTCGGCGACGACCTTACAGCTCGCACAGTGTACAGCGACGTTGTGGTTCTCCCGGAAACCTGAGCCAAAAACGTGCGCTTGCTTGTGGGCTGAACGTAGTGGTTCATGCATAAGAGGAACTATTGGGATGATCTGAGATGCGAAAAGGGGCTTGAGACCTGGATTTTATGAAAGATGTTCTGCCGGCATGCCGTCACGAGTGTTACGATTCGGGTTCGTCCGAGGTGAACGTGTCGCTGGTCACTACCCTACTGGTGAAGCCATCAGTTGCGACGACACGGACGGTAAACTTTGTTCCAGGCGGGAATTGTGTCCTATCAATTGCCGCGTCAGGGCTGGTGCGACCCACTGCCACGGTCTGCCAAGTATGGCCCTCATCGGTGCTCACCTGGACGTTGTAAATAACGCCGCTTGGCGCGGGAGCGGGGGCGTCCCAAGCGAAGTTTATCGCCTCGTCCGTAATCCCAATCCGCTGTATGTTCGACACCTCCGGTGGCGGAGCGGCAGCCGCGCCATAGGTGTCAACGACTTGCCCTTCGATGAGTAGCTCCAGCACCCTCGCCTCAGGGTTTGCTGGGATGGCGGTGTCAAAGATGCCCGTCCGCTCCGCTCCCCGGTCGGAGCAGGTGTCAAGCTTCACGCGAGTCGGGTGCTCCTGGAGCAATTGCCCGTCGGCAGACTTAACCCTAATCAGCAACTGTCCCTCGTCGCCAGCCTTGGCTACTAGAATGCTCGAAACAGGGTTCACGTAAAGGATCTTGCCGGTCTTCTTCGTCAGGTTGACTGTCCCGACGACGTTGATGAAGTTTCCGCTTGCCATCTCAACCTCCAGCGCGCGCGGCCGCCAGCGCCTCGGAATCAGCTCGCGACCCTAAGCCGCTTGGCGCGGGCCTCGAACCGAGCGCTTGCTCGGCTACGACTCGCCGCCTGATACCTTCGAAAGTATATGAACTTATCCACTGATATGCGCAGTAGGTCATAACGTCGTGCCAGCGCTCACCCGGCAGGGCTTGCATCGGTATTCCTTCACCCCCCCCCACGTCGAAGCCGACGAAAACGCCGTCAGCGTTGGATAATTGGCCGCGCTCGAACGGGTAGTCCGGGTCGTCGCGGGTGTTGCCGTCGCAGAATCCGGGATGGAGGCGCCCGAAGGTGTGAGCCAGTTCGTGCCCACCATACCAGTCACCATACGAGCCGTCGCCATCCCAGGCGTAGCCAGTACCAGTGGGTCCGGAGGCGACCGCCGAATGATCTGGCGTATTAGGAATACTGTTAGCGCAGCCACGCATGAAACCGCCGCTGTCGGCAACCATGCCATAGTAGTGAAAGCGCTGATCCGTGCCTCCGTCTATGTCAAGGTTGCGGATGGCGGCAAGTTGCGCGTTGGCGATGTTGCACGTCAGACTCTCAACGTCGAACGGCGGGCTGAAGTTAGCCTCGACCATGCGCGCCTCAACGAGGACATCGCTGACCGGGAAAGTGCGCTTGAGCCACGACCAGAAGTTGAAGACGTCGCGACCTGTTGGGCGGTGCGTCTTGAGCGGATCGTTTGTATTGTAACCGAAGAGAATGAGCTGGATGCGCAGCGGCGGCGACTCGACGAAAGTCACCTGCAATTGCTCGGCGCAGTTCGTGCAGGCCACCTCCGCACCCGTCGCAGCGTCTGTCAGCGTCTTGATGCTTACAAATATCCTCCCCGCTTTCGTAAGTGTGGGATCTAGGCGGAAATTCAGACTCAGGCGAACGTCTTCGCGCTTCGGCCTGAGTTGTCCATTCAGGGCCGGGTTAAGGACGGCCAAGATCCTGTTTGTCAGTTCCCCGTAATTATCACGATCAGCCCTCTATATATAGTTCTATAGGCCAGGGCGTAATCTCTTTACACTCTCCGCAGACGTGAAAGCACTCGAATGGATCAGCCAGTTCTTTATCAAGATTGGGGTCGGAGAGCCAGAGGTTTAGTAGGTGTTGAATATCGGTGGCGTCTTCAAAGTCGGAGGGAAACCATATCCGGTCGTGAACGGGGCGTTCACAAATTGAACAAGGTATGCCCTCAACGGCTCCCATATCTTCTGTCACGTATAGCCATTGCCATTTCATTGTTCAGTCCCCTTTCAATTGTCTGGCGGCTTTATTGGTTGTGGCCTTCTTCGACATTTTACGCTTATGTGTTACAGCCCCGCTCCTGATCGGCCGCGCACTCCGGGTGCTCTTCTAAAAACTGAGGGAGAGCCAGCGCCGCCAAACGAATGGACTCCGGATAGATGTCAGCGCGGGTCGGCTTCGAGACCCGAGAATTCACGCCGAATACGGTTTGTTGGAGGGGGAGAATCCCGCAGGCGTCGCCGTTGCGATAGATTCAATGCCTGTATCCGTCAAAGCGGCGTCCGTGAGAAATTCGTGGATGCAAGCCTTGATCCTGAACCAAGCTCCGCATTGCTGTCTGCGCAAAAAATCGCCATAGCGCCACAAACACACTAGCGCCTTTGTTTTTAGATTGGCGCCGCTCCGCGCAGTGATCGCCGCTTTGAGTGTGAGCTTTAGAAACCAGGTAGTCTGGAGGATTCCAGAGGAACTGATGAAGGGAGTGAGCTAATCTCGATTCCCGACCACTATGCTGCTCCGCCATGATTTTGTCAACTGAAGTCTCAGCCGATCCAAGCGTCGTTCTGCCATCGAAGAGGGATAATGCTTATTGATTGATCTTCCATCTGAACAATCGGTAGGCTTTTTACGGTTGACAATGCCGCCTGCGGGGCGTAGGGTGGGTAAGAACTGAGCTTAGCTCACTCTATTCATCAGCTCCTCTGGAATCTTCCAGATTATCTGAAACACACAGCTCACCTTCCAAATAACAAATATCTGTTGGAAATCTTCCGAAAGTTTTTCGGGCGCCGGTCTTCCATCCGTAGAGGTTCCCGCGAACCGTTCGGCCTGCTTCCAACCATTCCAGAAAAAGGATCATTACTTATGCCAGTTAAATTATTTGTCGGTAACCTCTCGGAGGAGATTACCAGTGCGGAAATCCGCGATCTGTTTAGCGCCGTTGGCGTAGTGGAATCGTGTCAAGTGGTCGCCGACCGGGAGACCGGACGCTCAAAGGGATTTGGTTTCGTTGAGATGGATTCGAGAGAGGCGGCTAACGCGGCCAAAGAGAAATTCAACGGTCACGACCTGCATGGAAAAACGCTCAAAGTGGACGAGGCTAAGCCGAGAATCGAGAAGTAGTGATGACGGCTTACGCATGTCTAATTGATCGGCCCTGAATAATCCGGGGTTGTCTCGATTTTTCGCGCGAATGTCGGGGGAGGAGAATCGAGTGATACTGACCAGCGGGAACAAGATTGTTTATCCATCTCAAGGCCCATGCCTGATTGGTCCGGTCGTCAAGAAAGTCATTGACGGCAGGCCGATCAGCTTTTACCGGCTGGCGCTCCTGGACGACAGTGGCGGCGAGTTGTTAGTCCCTATAGATAAAGTCCAAACGATAGGAATCAGGCCGCTGCTGAACAGGTCTGACATCCCGAAGTTGTTAGACCTGCTAAAGGAGCCGTCCGGAGCGGACAAGGACTGGAGGCAGCGCGCCGATGACAACTTTAAACTACTCACCTCCGGATCGACGTTTGACCTGGCCGAGGTCGTTAAATCACTGACTAGATTGAGCGAGAAGAAGACGCTCTCGTTTCGCGAGAGTCGGACGCTGGAGAAGGCGAGAAAGCTCTTGATCGGCGAGATCTCTGAAGTGATGGGAGAGACAAAGAGCGCCGCCGAGGAACAGATAGACGAAGCGCTCAAAGCGCGGAAAAACGAATCCTCTTAACGGGGGAGCGACCGCGCCACTTTGGCTGCTGTCCGAACCGAAGCATGACGCGCGAAGGAGAATAGATGTCAAAAAGAAACGGCGACAAGGCCAGGTTTAATCGTAAACGAAAGAAGAAGCTGCTCAATCGGAAGCGCAATCGAGAATTGCTGAAAGCGTTGGAAAGCGACACTGCAGTCGCGACGAGCGCCAAATTCCGGAACAACTAATACAGGATTTTCCTTGGTCGAGCCGATTGACTGAGAACGGCGGGAAAAGAATACATGGCAAAGCAAGTAATTTATGGGACGGACTCACGCGCGGCGATCTTACGCGGCGTCAATCAACTCGCCGACACGGTCAAGATCACGCTCG
>Ga0209382_10007432_pt1 | contig 13955 bp, 12 predicted proteins | sample SoiMetdeltSBSDD5_FD_187599 | JGI IMG/M metagenome (GOLD analysis project Ga0209382, IMG submission 187599) | Bulk soil microbial communities from a Populus tree surrounding site in Tennessee, USA - Soil MetaG P. deltoides SBSDD5 (SPAdes) (version 2) | ecosystem: Environmental > Terrestrial >... | reverse complement strand
AGCGGAACTTCGTGCAAGGGGAGTTCACGACACCCAAGAACGGGACGTTGCGTAATGTGGACATGTCGTTCCAGCTCCGGGCGGTCCTGCGCCTTTGGCGACGTCAGCAACGCGCCACGTGGCTCAAGGCAGGTCGGCCGTTCCCAGATCTCGTGTTTCCCTCCGTCGCCGGCACGGTGCTCGACGACTCGAACATCCGCATGCAATCGTCACGAGGGCGGAGATCCGTCGGCGGCGGAGCATCGTCCATGTGACGAGGCACACCTTCGGCAGTCTTTTGATTCAGCAAGGCGAGTCACTGACTTACGTGAAAGAGCAGATGGGCCACGCGAGCATTCAGATCACCGTGGACATCTACGGCCATCTCGTGCCTGGAGGCAATCGTGCGGCTGTTGATCGACTCGACAGCGATGCATCCGTCCGCATCCCACACGCATCCGAGGCGTCGCGGATGGTCGTTGCTGTTGGTGCTAAGTCCTTTGTGTTCAGTGGTGAGCCGGGGGGGAATCGAACCCCCAACCCGCAGATTAAGAGTCTGCTGCTCTGCCAATTGAGCTACCGGCCCTACGAACGTTCCATTGTAGTGCATCTTCTGCTCCGCGCCTACCGGCAGCAGGTAATCTGCACACATGAACCTCTCCTCGATCCCCGCGTTCGCCAGCGATGACTCGTTTCACGTCGTCGTCGAAACGCCACGCGGCTCATCACTCAAGGTGAAGTACGAACCCACGTGGGAGGCGATGACCGTCGTGCGCCCGCTGCCGCTCGGCGTCCACTATCCATACGACTGGGGATTCGTGCCGTCCACATCAGCGCCCGACGGCGATCCGCTGGATGCGATGCTGCTGTGGGACATCGCGTCGTCTCCAGGCGTCGTTGTCCGATGCCGGGCGATTGGCGTCCTGTATGTCGAGCAGAACCGGACCAGCCATCAGCGATCGGAGCGCATTCACAACGATCGCATCATGGCCGTTCCACGAGAGGCGCGCCGCGAGCGCGACATTTCGGATATCAGCGCGCTCACCGCGCGAGTCCGGGAGGAACTCGAACAGTTCGCTCTCGCCGCGACGGCACTGGAAGGGAAGGACCTCGAGGTGCTTGGCTGGGGTGACGCATCCGCCGCGCTCGATCTTGTGAGGGCGAGCACAAGGCACGCGTCGCGATCGTGACGTGACGTCAGCAAGATCGCACCGACCTGCGAAGCTCGTCGCAGGGACTTGCAGGTCCGGCTGAAGTCGGACACTACGACAGCTTTCGCACCGACGAGCGTCAGGGGACTGATTACTGCTCCACGGCAGTCACGCCGTTCAGCAGCTCGCTGATCGCTCGTGCGTCGACCGGCTTCACCAGGTGGTGATCGAAGCCGGCCTCCTGCGACCTGCGCCGATCGACGTCCTGGCCCCAACCGGTGATCGCGATCATTCGCATTCGTTTGCCCCATGGCTGCTCGCGAATGCGCCGGCACGCCTCGAGACCGCTGATGCGTGGCAGCCCGAGATCCATCAGCACGACATCGGGACGCAGGCGCTCCGCCGCCGCAAGTCCTTCGACGCCGTCGTAGGCCGTGAACGTCTCGTGCCCCTGATCGTCGAGCAGGATCTTGAGAAGCTCCGCGTTGTCGGCATTGTCATCGACGACGAGCACGCGCCGCGCGAGGCGTGGCTCCGGCGCTGCCGCAGGTTGCGGCTGAGGAGGCGCCTCGTCGATGGTCACCGACTCGGGCAGCGCCGGCAGGCGAACGATGAACCCGCTGCCCATGCCGGGTCCCTCGCTCTGCGCCGAGACCTGACCGCCATGCATGTCAACGAGCCGTTTGACGAGGTGCAGGCCGATGCCCAGCCCGCCCTGCGGTCGATTGGTCCGATCGACCTGCGAGAACATGTCGAAGATGGTCGACAGCTGCTCGGGCGGAATCCCGATGCCGGTGTCGGTGATCGTCACCACCGCCTCGCTGCCGGCCCGCTCGATCGTCACCCAGATGTGTCCTTTGTGGGCCATGTACCGGCAGGCGTTGTTCAGCAGATTGCCGAACACCTGACCGAGCCGCGCCGGATCCGCCTCGACGACGAGCGACGGCTCAGGCGCGATGAGGCTGACCTCGTGGCTGGATCGCTGGATCAGCGGCTGGCACATCTCGATCGCGTCGTGAACGATTCGGCCGAGCTCGACGCGCTCCTTGCGGAGCTCCATGCGGTCGTTGGTGATGCGGCCGATGTCGAGCAGGTCGTCCATCAGCCGCGCCATCAACGCGACCTGCCGCTCGATGACATCCGCCACCTGTTCGATGACCGGGTCCTTGTGACTGCGAGCCTTCAGCAGCGCGACGCAGTTGCGAACCGGAGCGAGCGGGTTGCGCAGTTCGTGCGCGAGCGTGGCCAGGAACTTGTTCTTACGCCGGTCGGCGTCGCGCAGCGACTCGAGGAGCTGGTCCTCGGCAAGTTGCCGCGCCCGCGCCTGGCGGCCGATGGTGTCCGCCGCCCACCACATCAGGCCCGACATCAGCACAATTTCGGCGAGCGTGCGGATGGCCGTGCCGAACGGCAGATCGTAGAATCCAGCCTGCTCGCCCCACACCCGGAACATGCCCAGCACGATCGGTACGACGATCGCCGCGGGCAGGACCCTTCGCATCAACGCGCCGGCGGCGGTCTCGTCTTCGAGCAGCCGAACCGGTGCGTGTTCGGGCACGCTGAGTACCACGCCGATCGACGTTGCGACGATGAACGTTGACGTCTGCAGGGCGATGATCGTGACCGTGGGCAGTGTGTAGAGCGCGCTGGCGCCGTAGAGATACCCGATCAGCGACAGCATCCCGATCGCCGTCGCGACGAGCGCGAAAGGCGGCACGAGCGCTCGCGTCCAGTGACGCGAGTGGTGGGACGCCAACATGACCGCCAGCCCAATCATCGTCCACGAGACGGCGCCCGGCGGACCCATGCGCCCGGGACGCAGCACGCCCGTGTTGCCCCACGTGCGGTCGAAGAGCAACAGTCCATCGATTCCGAGATCGATGCCGCTGATGGACTGGAAGATCACGCTGCCGCCGATGGCCGCGACGAGCGCGCCGAACACCAGGGCGACGCGTGTATAACCGCCCCACAGCAACATGAGCGCGAGCCCAGCGGCCATCACCGCGATCGAGGCGTTGGGCTGGATCGAGATGCCCGAGTTCAACCAGTCGGCAAGACGCTGCACGTCGGCCACGTATCCGGTAAAGGACAACAGGCCGCCAACAAAGGCGTAGATGGCGAGCACGAGCTGCGTCGTGCTCGACGAGCGATGGCCCCGGCCCACCTCAGGCATTGATGATGAATGTCGTGTGGATATTCTCTGTCAGGTTCGCTTCGCTCAAGGGCAAAAGGCAAAGGGCAAAAGTCAAAGGCAGGTTGGGCGCGCGATGCCGACCTCGCTTTTGACCTTTGCTCTTTGACCCTTGACCTTGCTCGCGCAGCGAGCTGGCGCGCCCGGCAGGGCTCGAACCTGCAACCCCCGGCTCCGGAGGCCGGTACTCTATCCAATTGAGCTACGGGCGCATTCGCGACGCTCGCTTTGCTCGCGTCGCTCAAGGGCAAAAGGCAAAGGGCAAAGGTCAAAGGCAGGTTGGGCGCCGTGCCGACCTCGCCTTTGACGTTTGCCCTTTGACCTTTGACCTTCGCTCGCGGAGCGAGCGTTGGCGCGCCCGGCAGGACTCGAACCTGCGACCTACGGATTCGAAGTCCGGCGCTCTATCCAACTGAGCTACGGGCGCAGCAAGCGTTCATCATATCATCTGCCCCGGGAGGCGGAGGCTCGTACGCAACAGGGTCGGGCGTCCGCACGTTCATCTCCCACGAAGGAGCGATCTCGATGTTCGTGCGCCTCGTCGCGGCCGGCCTGGTGCTGGCCGCCATGCCGGCTTTCGCCCAGGGCCAGAGTCAGGGGCAGGGACAAGAGCCGGCCAATCAGCAGCAGCCCGCTCAGGAGACGGACAAGCCCGTCACCTTCGAGGAGCAGGTCGTCGTCACCGCCTCGCGGGCAGAAGAGCAGCTCGTGAACGCCCCGGCCGCTGTCAGCGTGATCAATACGGCGACCATTGAGAGTTCCCCCGCCACCAACGTCGGCGATCTCCTGCGTGCGGTGCCGGGAATGAACGTGACGCAAGTCTCGGCGCGCGACGTCAACATCACGACCCGCGGCGCGACGTCTACGCTCTCGACCTCGCAACTTGCGCTGGTCGACGGCCGAAGCGTGTATCTGGATTTCTTCGGCATGGTCATGTGGGACCTCGTGCCCACCAATCCGCACGAGATCAAGCAGATCGAGGTCGTCCGCGGCCCGGCCTCGGCGGTGTGGGGCGCGAACGCGATGAGCGGCGTGGTCAATGTGCTGACGCGGAGTCCGCGCGAGCTGGCCCGCGACGGTGGCGGCAACGCGGTGACGATCGGCTTCGGCGGCTTCAACCGCGACGTTACTGGCCGCGATGAGAGCGCCGGCACTCTGTTCTACGTCAATGGCTCGCACGCCAGCGCTGTCAACGACAAGTGGGCGTACAAGGTCTCGGCGGGCTACTTCACGCAGGATGCGCTGCCGCGTCCGACGGGAACACTGCCCAGCGGCACGCCCTATCCGTCGTTTGCCAATACCGGAACCTCGCAGCCGAAGGTCGATGCGCGCGTCGACTACGATCTCGCCGATGGCGCTCGCCTCACCGTCTCCGGCGGCGTGGCCGGCACCGAGGGCCTCATTCACACCGGCATCGGCCCGTTCGACGTGGACAACTCCTCGCGTCTCGGCTACGCCACCCTGCGATACACGAAGGGTGGGCGTCGCGTCGCGTTCTTCACCAACCTGCTGAACGGCGACGCGGCCAACCTCCTCACGCGGGGAGTGAACGGCTTGCCAATCGAGCTGGCGTTCGACACCAAGACGTTCGATATCGAAGCCGGCGACGTGCACGCCATCGGCACTCGGCACGCGTTGAGCTATGGCGGCAACTTCCGCCGCAACACGTTCGACATCTCGATCGCGCCGGACGCCGAGAACCGAAACGAAGGCGGCGCGTACCTGCAGGACGAGATCTTCCTCGGCAATCGGTTCCGTTGGCTGGTCGGCGGGCGTATCGACAAGTTCTCGTCGATTGATGGCGCCGTCTTCTCACCGCGCACGACGTTGATGTACAAGCCGGCGGCGGATCAGACGTTCCGCGTGTCCTTCAACCGCGCGTTCCGTGCGCCGTCGCTCATCAACAACCACCTGAACGTGAACATCCTGACGCCGGTGACGCTGCCCCTGGTGGGACTGTTTGCCCTCCCGACGGCGGCAGTCGGAAATCCGGATCTCGACCAGGAAACCCTCACCGCCTTCGAGATTGGCTACACGGGTGTGATTGCGCCGAGGACCACGCTGTCGGCGTCGGTGTATTGGAACAACACCGATGGCTCGATCGGGTTCACGCCGGTCGCGTTCTACTCGTCCGCCGCGCCGCCGCCGGGATGGCCGCTGCCGCCCGGGGCCGTGCCGCCGAATTCGCTGCCGTCGCGCTACACGTATCTGAATCTCGGCACGGTCAAGGACAAGGGAATCGAGCTCGGCGTGGACACCGTGCTCAACTCGTATATCACCGGGTTCGTGAACTACTCGTATCAGTGGATGCCGGAGATCGAGGACTTTCCGGCCGGCGTGACGATCAACGACGTCAACTGGCCGGCGGAGAACCGCTTCAACATCGGCGTGAACGTCAACTACATGAAGTGGCTGGGCGCCTTTTCTGTGAACTACACGGACGAGGCCTACTGGCAGGACGTCCTCGACGCCAGGTTTGCCGGCACGACCGACGCGTTCACGCTCGTTAGTGGCTCGATCGGCTATCGATGGCTGAACGAGAAGATCGTCACGACGCTCAAGCTCACCAACATCGGCAACCAGGAAATTCAGCAGCACATCTTTGGCGACATCATTCGTCGTCAAGTGGTCGGCGAAGTGCGGTTCGCCTTCTGAGCCCAACGCGACGCGGTTCACTTTCCTCGAATAAACGACTGAGAGGCGGCGGGATCCTTGAGTAGCTTCTCGTAAACGCCCGGGTCCAGGTTGTTCTCGGCGCACGAGTACTCGCGCAGCCGCGTCCCCTCTCGCAACATCAGCGTGGTCCGCTGTGTGAACGGCTTGGTCAGCACCTTCGGATCCTCGATCGTCACCTCGTAATTGAGCTGATCGCGATCGACGCGCGTGTAGCGTTCCGTCAGGTGCAGGGCATCGCTCGTGACGAGCCCGCCGGTCAGCCAGCCGCCAGGCTTGAAGCCGACGACGTCCACCACGAAGGTGTTGCCGTCCCAGCGGCCGACCGAATCTCCCATGAAGCTCGGTGAGACCTCGTCAGCGTGCTTCGCGCCGATCGGGATGACACGGTGCGTCCACATGTACTCGTAGAGAATGATCATCTGCGTCGGCGTCTGGACGAACTGGACGGGGAAGAGGCCAACGCCGGTGATGCGCGGCGACGCGGCAAAGATGCAGCGGGTGGTGGGGTCGTCGATGCTGCGCTGATTGAGGATCTCCTGCGCACGGGCGCGCGCCTCGGGCGTGAACGGGATCGGATCCGACGCGGTCGTGTTGATGCTGACCGCACTTCGCGGCGCGGGCACGCCTGGTTCGTCGCCGGGCGCCTCAGCATCCCATCCGCCTCGGCGCGGACTGGCCTGATACACCCCAGTAAGATCCGGCTTCCCGTCGGCGGTTTTCGGCGCGGGCTGAATCGCTGGACTCTGTGCGGACGCCATCGATGCGGCGAGCACGCACGCCATCACGAAGCACGCAGTACGCATATCGAGGGTCCTCATCGAACCGTGGCCGGCCCTTCACCCGTGCCGGCGGGCGGACCGAAGAACAATTTCTTGCCGTCGGCGAGCGTCGCTTCGCGAAGATGCGCGAATGGCGATCCGTCGCGCGCGCGCCAGCCGAAGAAGGTGAGCGTGTCGCCAACCTTGATCGTGACGTCCTTCTTCCAACCAGTGCGCTCGAGCACGTTCGGGGGATAGCCTTCGAGCGTCCAGTTCACGACCTGGCCGTTGGCGTCCTTCACATCGACCCAGACGTGCGTGTGCGGGTTCGTCCAGGCAATCTTCGTGATGACACCGGTCAGCATCACGGTTTTCGTCGCATCAAAGGCGACGCCGAAGGAATGGTGCGCCGACAGACTCGGCGCACCGAGAAGCACGCCGAGCACGACTGCAGCGCTCGCTCGAGAGATGGAGAGGGGCGTCATGGGCCCAGATTCTACTCTCTCGGCACCATCGGCTGAGGCGTCTATTCACTGGCACTTAAGGATGCGACGAACCAAGGCAGAGATCATGGTGGCGGTTGCCATTGCGAAGGGGCCACATGCCAGCTTTTTTTGCTCGATTCGCCGTGATGATCGTCGCCCTGTCCGTCTCCCAACAAACCCACCCGTACTGATGGGCGCCTGGCGATCGGCGCCCGAGGAAACGCCGCTCAGCTCTCCGTTCGATGAGTCGGTATGGGGGAAGAATGCGCAGGCGATTCGCATCGTCGAGATGACCGTGAAACCGACCGGCGACGCCACGCTGACCGTGACTCGCAAAGTCGTGGACCGATGCCGATGACCCGTCACGGATCAAAGTGCGTGTCGATACGCCGGAAAGGCCCGGCTCCTTCTGGGAAACGCTGCACCGCGTGATACGGGAGTAAGCAGCGAACCACGAGCGATTTCGCGCCCGTCGGGAAAAAACTCGCGGGCCCGCTCGCGCTGTCGTCTGCGTCACGCATTTCCGCTCGTGTTGGTGTGATGCACGCGCTGGCGATGCTCTTGCTGTCTTCCATTGAGAACGAGCCGTGAAAGGGGGCGCCATGAATCGCGTATTTTGGTATGCGCTCGTCGCGGCGGTCGCGGCGAGCTCTGTGGGTATCGATGTGGGAAGCGCGCAGGAGCGTGACGGTCGTCGCGGCGCCCTCCAGGTGTTCGAGCAGCGAGTCGTGGCCTACGCCGAGCTGCATCGACGAATCGACGCCGGCTTCCCGCCATTGGCGGTCTCGGACGATCTGCAGATGCTCGCCTGGAGACGTGCGTCTGTAGCCGCCGCCCTCACGGCGGAGCGGCGAGACGCACAACAGGGTGACATCTTTGACACGCCGGTCGCGGCGGCCGTGCGGGACGTCATTACCAACGCACTGATCGGCGTCGACCTGGAGTTGATGCTGGCCGACCTGTATGAGGACTGCGACCTGCCAGCAGACTACCGTCCGCAGGTGAATGCCGCGTATCCGGATTGGGCGTCCCATGCGATGCCGCCGGTTCTGCTCAACGTCCTGCCGCGGCTGCCGGACGGAATTCAGTATCGCCTCATCGAACGCGACCTGCTGCTGTGGGACGTGAATGCCGACGTGATCGTCGACGTCCTGCCGAACGCGCTGCCGTTCGTCGAGTCATCGGAGGAATGACCATGGCCCGCATCGCGACAGCTGCAGATGACCGCGTCGCTGTTCACGGTGACGTCAGTGTCGGCTTCGAGGCCGTGCGCGAGGCGTTCGCCGACAATTTCGCGCGGCGTGAGGAGCTTGGCGGTGCGTGCTGCGTCTACTACCGCGGCAAGAAAGTTGTCGATCTGTGGGGTGGCATCCGGAATGGAGAGACGGGAGAGCCATGGGAGCCGGACACCATGGTCATCGTCCACTCGACCACCAAGGGGCTGGCGGCTATGACGCTGGCTCTCGCACATTCGCGCGGCTGGCTGGATTACGAACAACCAGTGTGTCGCTATTGGCCTGAGTTTGCGCAACAGGGCAAGGAGAAGATCACGGTTCGCCAACTGCTCGGCCACCAGGCCGGGCTCTTCGCGCTCGACATCCCGGTCACTCGCGAACTCGTCGGCGACCTCGATCGGTTGGCGATCGAGCTGGCGCGTCAGAAACCTGCGTGGGAGCCTGGCACGCGGCAGGGCTACCACGGGATCACGCTGGGGTTCTACGAAAGCGAACTTCTGCGCCGGATCGATCCGCGGCATCGAAGTCTTGGGACGTTCTTTGACGGTGAAATCGCGAGGCCGCTCGGGCTGGACGTCTATATCCGATTGCCGGAGTCGATCCCGAACTCACGTCTGGCGACGCTGGCCAGGCCGGGAATGGTCGCAATGCTCAGAGGCTTCGGACCGCGGTTCATGGTCGAGGCCATGAATCCTCACTCGAACATCAGCCGCACGCTTCGCGGTTCCGAACTGCCACACGATGCCGGGCAGATCTACGCGCGTAATCTCGAAATCCCGTCCGGTGGTGCGGTCGGTACCGCTTGGGCGATTGCGCACGCGTACAGCGTGTTCGCGCTCGACGGCCACGAGCTGGGGCTACGGCGCAAGACGCTGGACCTGCTGGCCGCGCCTGCGGTCCCTCCGACGCTCGGATGGTTCGACGAGTGCCTTCGCGCTGAAGTGCAGTTCTCGCTCGGCTTCATGAAACCGAGTGCGACGTGGCCGTTCGGCACGGCCACATCGTTCGGCTCACCGGGAGCCGGCGGCTCGTTGGGCTTTGCCGATCCCGCAGCCCGGGTCGGGTATGCGTATGTCACGAGCCGAATGGGAACGACGCTGACCGGCGACCCGCGCGACGTGGCGCTCAGGCAAGCGCTATATGCCAGTCTCACCTGATCGTGCGACCGGCCCGGTTTGAACGAGGAGCTCAGTTCACTGGCTTCGGAGTGGCTGCACGTGGCCGGACTGTTCGTGCACGGTGGATCTCGACCAGATGAAGGGCGATGCCCTCGCCGTACCACACGTTGACACCGTGCGACCGGGCAAACCGGCAGGCGAGTTGAGCCGCCTCCTCCTGCGACCATAAGGCGACCTGGGTGGTATCGGGGAATTGCCGCACGGTGAAGCGGGATGGCTGTCGGTGATTCGCGCGTCACCAGGACATCCCCTTCTTGAGGCGCGGTCGCAAGAGGGCTCCGCCTTCCTGCCCTTGCGGCTTCGACCGCCCGCCGTATTGAAGGCTCTGGCCAACGCATGCGGGGTTCCCTTGGTTTGATTAAGGTGTTGCCCCCACATGCTCGTCATTACCGACCGAGCTGTCAGCAGCCAGCGGACGCAGCGCTGCTCGACCGAGTGAAACATGTTGCAGACCGACATCTGCATGCTGCGCACGAGCAGGACCTGCGCGAAGCGGCCCAGCGTCGAGTAGAGCGTTTCGTCCGTCAGCACCGCTGCTCTCAGCACGTCGGCGCTGATTCGGTGTGCCACGCCTTGGATTTGGACCACGGCGTCGCACGACATCATCGTGATGCCGGGGAAGACCGCCGTTCCGGCGAGCCCGTCGCGTCCGACGAGACCGACCTCCAGCGACTCGCCCGACTCCAGATTGGAGATCAGGGAGATGACGGCGGTTTCCGGGAAGTACACCATTCGCAGCGGCTCGTGGGCTCGAAAGAGGACCTCTCGATGGTGAAGGTGGATGCGCTCGAGATGAGGCGTGAGTCGCGCGAGAATCGCAGGGAGCAGCAGTTCGAGCAGTCGGTTCTTCACCCGGGCGGGCGCAGGGTCGTCGCGGACGCTCCGCGCCGGTTTCGGTCGATCGCGTCCGCGAACACGACGAGACGACATCGTCTCCTCGTTCTTCTTCAGCAGGCGCGTGTCTTTCTCGCGCCCTGCGTTTTAAGTGCACGAGTACTACACCAATTCCGCGAGCGATCGCCGCCCAAGCCGTGTCCCTTCTAAGGGACCGTGCAAAAGACCCAGCCGTTACGGGACGAGCACCGCTGCGCCCGAGAGTCGGCCGGCACGCAGATCGTCGAGCGCCCGGTTCGCCTCGGCGAGCTGATATGGCTGAACGTGCGTTCGTAGCGGAATCTCCGCCGCCAGCGCCAGGAACTCCTGTGCGTCACTGCGCGTCAAGTTCGCCACCGATCGAACCACGCGCTCTTCCCACAACAGTCGATAGGGAAACGACGGGATATCACTCATGTGGATTCCGGCGCAGACGACGACTCCGCCGGGTGTCGTCCGCGAGAGCGCTTCGGGCACGAGCCGGCCGACGGGCGCGAAGATGAGGGAGCAGTCGAGTGCTACCGGCGGAGGCTCATTCGACGCTCCCGCCCAGGTGGCGCCGACGTGTCGCGCGAAGCGTATCGCCTCGTCGTCGCCAGGTGAGACGAACGCGTACACCTCGCGCTGCTGGTGAACCGCTACTTGGGTGATGATGTGGGCGGCCGCGCCAAACCCGTAGACTCCCAATCGACTGCCGGGGCCGGCCATTCGATACGCGCGGTATCCGATGAGCCCGGCGCAGAGCAGCGGCGCGGCATGGACGTCGTCGTAGGTCGGCGGTAGTGGAAAACAGAAACGGGCATCGGCGGCCGCGTACTCTCCGTAGCCGCCGTTGATCTGATAGCCGGTGTAGCGCGCGCGACGGCACAGATTCTCCCGGCCCGTACGGCAGAACTCGCATTCGCCGCACGACCAGCCTAGCCAAAGAATGCCGACTCGCGCGCCCACCTCGAATCCGGTGACGCGATCGCCGCACCGTTCCACACGGCCGACGATCTCGTGTCCCGGAACGATGGAATCGTCGCGTTGGGGAGCTCGCCGTCGACGACGTGCAGATCGGTTCGACACACGCCGCAGGCGAGCACGCGGACGAGGATCTCCGAAGGGCCAGGGATTGGGATTTCGAGATCGATAGCGTCCAGCTGCCGGGCTGCGGGACGTGTCACCGCCATCGCGCGCATTGGGCTTGACCTCCAACTGAATAGGCACTATAGAGTCGGGCCTCGGCATCATCGTGACGAGTCATTGGTCGGTGTTCCCGCTGGTCATATCGTCTCTCGCGGTACCCGTTCACCTTCAGCCCGGAGGAGCGGCGTATGTCGAAACGTGTTCTAGGCGCAGTGGTTTGTCTGTTTCTCTCCACACCTGGTTACGCTCAGACTCTCGGTACCATTACCGGTGAAGTGAAAGATGCCTCGGGCGCTACTATTCCGGGCGCTACTGTCACCGCTCAGAACACCGGCACCAACGCCATCCGCACACAGCAGAGTAACGAGACCGGAGCCTTCTCGTTTCCCGCGCTGCCTCCTGGCAGCTACTTGATCAAAGGCGAGCTGACTGGCTTCCGTACCGCGCAGAACAGCGTGGAGCTCCACGTGGAAGAGACGCTCCGGGTCAGTCTCACGCTGGAGATCGGCACGATCGCGGAGACTACCGAGGTGACCGCTGTCACGTCGCTCATCCAAACGGAAAATGCGACCATCGGCACCGTGATCGAGAACCGGCGCATCGTCGAGCTGCCGTTGAACGGTCGCAACTTTCTGAGCCTGATCGGGTTGAGCCCGAACGTGAGCACGCAGTTTGCCGGCCCAGGCCAGGCTAACGATCGGCAGGGCGGCTCGCGTGCCAACCAGCAGATTTCCATTGCCGGCCAGCGGCGGGAGTTCAACTACTACTCGCTCGATGGTGTCGACAACACCGACGTCAACTTCAACACCTACATCTTCCTGCCCTCGATAGATGCACTCGAGGAATTCAAGGTGCAGACCGGCGTCTATTCAGCGGAGTTCGGACGGGCGGCCGGCCAGGTGAACGTCGTCACCAAATCCGGTTCGAACGCCTTCCACGGCACTATCTTCGAGTTCCACCGCAACGAGGCGCTCGATGCCCGCCCGTACGCGTTCACGGCTGCGCAAGCCGCGGCCCCCAAGCCAGACTTCAGGTGGCATCAGTTCGGCTATACGGCCACCGGCCCGATCTTCAGGAACCGAATCTTTTTCATGTCGAACTACGAGGGTTACAAGGACGACAAGACGTTCCTGACCCCGTTCACAGTGCCATCGGCGGCCATGCGGTCGGGAGATTTCTCGGCGTTGTCCACACCGATACTCGACCCGGCGACGTGCACCGTCACCGGCGGGGTCCGGGCGTGCCAGCCGTTTGCAAGTAACCGCATTCCAGCCAATCGGATCGATTCCATTTCGCAGCAACTGCTCGAGTTCTATCCTGAGCCGAACGCGTCGGGCACCGAAAACAACTACATCTCGACGCAGGACCGCGTCATTGATCGGAAGCAGTACACGCAGCGCATCGACTTCGTCCAGAACTCGCTGTCGACCTGGATGAGCCGTTACAGCTACGGCCACGACGACGAAGTGACTCCGGCGTTGAAGTTGAACGGCTCGAAGCTGCTCAACACCGTCCACCAGCTCATGATCGGCAACACGTTCACGCTGTCGCCGACCGTGCTCAACGAGTTCCGCTTCGGGTTCAACTCTTTCTACAACACTCTCGGACGAGAGTTGGCCTTCGAGCGCGACGTCGTCTCCGAGTTGGGCATTCCCGGCGTGACCCCTGGCCCGCCCGAAGCGTGGGGCATTCCGTCCATCGGCATCTCCGGGTACAACGGTTTCGGCGACAGCACGGAGGGTCCCTACACCAATCGTAACAAGGTGTTCGAGTTCACCGACAACGTGTCTTGGTTACGAGGCGGGCACTCGTTCAAGCTCGGCGCGAGCATCCGCTACGACCAATTCAATCAGGTCGGCAATCAGTTTTCGCGCGGCTCGTTCGCATTCGACGGACGAGCCACTGGCTCGGCCACCGGAGCGGCAACGCCCGGCGGCGCCGCCTTCGCCGACTTCCTGCTTGGCTATATGCGCACTTCCGAATCGGCCGTGGCGCTGGCGACGACGAAGTTCCGCGCGATCAGTCAGGCGTATTACTTCACCGACACGTGGCGCGTCCGCGACGACATGACGCTTGATCTCGGAATCCGCTACGAATACGTTCCGCCATGGTTGGATAAGGGCGGGACGCTCATCAACGCGTACTTGCCGTATCACGACACCGGTGCACCGGTGGCCGATCTGAGCCGTCACCCCGTGCTGGTGCGCATCGGCGAAGGCGACTTCTACGAGGATTCGCCAATCCGGTTCGCGCCCAACATCCAGACCTCGCGCGACGGCCGGTTGGGCGACCGGCTTATCG
>Ga0209382_10007427_pt1 | contig 13960 bp, 9 predicted proteins | sample SoiMetdeltSBSDD5_FD_187599 | JGI IMG/M metagenome (GOLD analysis project Ga0209382, IMG submission 187599) | Bulk soil microbial communities from a Populus tree surrounding site in Tennessee, USA - Soil MetaG P. deltoides SBSDD5 (SPAdes) (version 2) | ecosystem: Environmental > Terrestrial >... | reverse complement strand
TCACGATGCGCGTGTAGAACTGCGAGTAGCTGCCGTTGCCGCACTCGCGGAGGCCGCTGCAGGCGGAGGCGAAGGTGAGGCCGCCGTCCGTGCTCTTGCGGATGTCCGTGTAGTAGAGGCTGCCCAGCATCTGGTTGCCGTTCGTGGCGTTGACGTCGCAGCCGAAGCCGTCGCCGCCGATCGTCTGGTTGAAGGTGCTGGTCGAGCCGGCGCGCACGCGCGTGCCGTTGTCCTGGAACCCGCCCAGCACCGCGCTGGGCGTGGTGGTGGAGGAGCCGAGGTTGTAGACGAGGTGGGAGGCGATGCCCACGTTGTAGGCGTCGGAGAAGCTGGCCCCGCCGTTGGTGGACTTGAAGATCCCGCCGTCGGTCCCGAAGTACAGGTGGCCCACGCTGTCATAGGCCGCGGCGTGGGTGTCCGCGTGCACGTAGGGAAGGCTGTAGCGGCCCAGCCACTCCGTGGTCATGCTCCAGCTCGTGCCGCCGGTGGTGGTCCGCGCGTTGTGCAGGGCGCCGCCGAAGTCGACGATGTTGGCGTCCGTGGGATGCACCAGCACCATCTGGTCGTACCAGCCCTGGGTGTTGAAGAGCGAGGCGGGCCCCGAGGCCGTCTGGTTGGAGTTCGTGTAGCGGACTCCCTTGGCGGTGGCGTTGAGCGCCGTCCAGCTCTGCCCGCCGTTGGTGGACTTGAAGAAGTCGGCCAGGTTGCCCGAGGAGTTGGCGGCCACGGCATAGACGATCTGCCGGTTGGAAGGCGCGGAGGCCACGGTGATGCGGTCCACGCCGCCCGACTTGGTGACGCCGGTGGCCCGGGTCCAGGTGGCGCCGTCGTTGGAGCTCGTCCACACCTGTCCGTCCGTGGTGCCGCTGGCGGCCAACGGATTCGCCTCCAGGCTCATCACGAAGCTGGATCCGCCCGTCGAGGCGATGGACCACGCGTAGGGCGCGCCGGCCTGGCCGGTGGCGATGGCGACGTTGGAGAAGGTCGCGCCACCGTCGGTGGAGCGGAAGAGGCCCTGGTCGGTGGTGGCCAGCACGATGGAGCTGTTCGCGGGCGCCACCATCACCTGGGTGGTGACGCGGGAGGTGCCGAGGTACACGGGCGCGGACCAGGTGGCGCCGCCGTCCGTGGACTTCACGAGGCCGATGCCGGTCCCATCGAAGGGGTCACCGAGGCCGAGGTAGAGCGTGCTCGCAGTAGCGTCGCCCGGGTCCGCGGCCAGCGACCCCACGGACAGGCTGCCGAGGCTCTCGGTGAGAGCGGCCCAGGAGGCGCCGCCGTCGGTCGTCTTCCACACGCCGCCGCCGGAGAAGGCGACGTAGAGGACGTCCGGGTTGCTGGGGTGGGTGACGAAGTTGCGCACGCGGCCGGTGTCCGTCACCTGGAGCGTATAGCTGCCGTTCTTGAGGTAGTCGGCCTTGGTGGGGCCGAGATTCGTCCAGGTGGTGCCGGTGGCGACCACGGTGGCCGACGGGTCCACCACGGTCGCGCCCTCGGAATTCGAGGGGATGAGGGCGCCCCACTTCGCGCGCTCGCGCGCGGCCGCCTCCATGATGAACCGGCGGTACTGCGGCGACCAGGGGCCGCCCTTCTTGCCGCGACCCTGATGCCGGGTGGCGTAGATGTCGTTGTACCACTCCTCGCGCGCCTGGGCACGGCGGGTCGCGTCGTCCGCGTCCTCGTCCTGCGCCCGCGCGGTCACGGGGGCGGCGGCCAGCAGTGCGGCCGCGATCGCCATCGCCCTATAGAGTCTCGTTGGATCCAATACCTTCTCCTCGCGCGGCTGGCCGCGCGTCTCGTGCCTGTCTTACGCGGCGGTGAGCCCGTCCGCCACGTCACGCTCTCGGGAGTTCTTCGGGGTGTGGGATGGGGAGAGCCAGCGTAGCAGGGCGGGGGACCGGAGGCAAACGGGCCGGGAAGGCCGCTCTAGGCGACCCGCACCCTCCCCAGCACGGCCGAGGCGGAGGCGCTAGGGTCTGAAAACCCTCCAGGGTCGCCAAGCATTCCGCCGCAGGCATTTTGGCGTACCCTCCGCCCCATGGAACGCTCGGACGTCCTCTTGAAGGTCTCGGCCGACGATCCGGGACGGCAGCTCGTCGTGGAGTGCGACCGGACCACTCTTCCCGTTGGGGGAGCGCTGGGGGCACTCGTCGGTGGCGCGATGGGGGCGCTGGCCTCCCTGGCCAAGGCCGCGACCGGCAAGGAGCTGCTGTGGAGGCCATGGCGCCTGCGCGCCGATCGCGCCGCGGGTCTGCTCACCATCGAGGAATATCAGCTGCTCGATGGAGAGCAGCGGAGCGAGTCGATCGCCCTCGCCGACATCGAGCGGCTCGTGGTGCGGACCGCGTACCGCTCACGGACCCCGCGGACGTCTCCTCGGAAGACGGAGCCGTTCTCGATCACGAACCCCCGCCTCGTGGAAGTGATCGCGCATCCAAGCGGCGGTCGAGGATCGCCACCGCGGACGGTGCGCCTCGGAGTCCTGGGCCTCGACACCGTGAAGAAGGTCGCGGACTTCGGCTACCGCCTCGGCGCGGCGATGGGGCTTCGCTTCCAGCAGGTGGTGCGAAGCGACCCTCGACGATTCGAGGTCGAGATGAGCGCGGCGTCGGCGCCGGGCTTCGAGGCGCTTCCGGAGCCGAAGGCGGCCGCTGATTACGCGGCGGGTCGGGTGGACGGGGCCGCGGCGGAGGCAGCGGACCGGATCGTCGCGCCCGCGCTCGACGTGGCGGGTTTCCCCTCGGACTGGCGTGTGACGCGATGGGCGCCGGGAGACGAGGTCCAGTTCGATCGACCGCTACAGGGCTCCGCCATCGGATGCCTCCTGGTCGCCGTCCTTGGCCTGCTGCTCGGTCCCGGGGTGTGGTTCATGTTCCGCGATACCGCGGGCACGGTGATGACCATGCTGGTGGTGACCACGCTCGTCGGCCTGCTCATCGCCGTGGTCGCCGCCGCCATTGCCGTCTCGTCCCTGGCCCAGCGCACCCGGGTTTCCTGGGGTGGCCACTCCCTCACCGTCGGTCATGCGCTGCGGCGACGTCAAGTCCGCCTGGACGAGATCCGCGCACTCGAGCTGCGATGCATTCGCCGGGACGTCGGCGGAGACACCGACACGTCCTCGTACACCGAATACCTCTGTGCATTACGAGCGACGGTCGGGGTGGACACGGACTCCGGGCTCGAGCTGCTGCGGACGCATTCGTTCCGGCGCGACCCGGAAACCCCCTACGACGCGGTCCTTCCGCTCACCATCGAGCTCGCGAAGGCCCTCGGCGTGGAATGGACGGTGACCGAGTATCCCTGATCGATACGGTGACGGCCGCGCCCTTCAGGGCGCGCGGACTGCTTCCAGGTTCGCCCTCTGCACCGCGGTGGCGTGCGCGCGCGGCGCGATCGTATCCGTCACGATGACCTGGAGGGTGTAGTCGCCGGGAGGGACCTGCGCGCCGAGGTTGAGGCGGCCGCCGGCCACGACGCGCCTCTCCGCGGATTGCCCGACGGGCAACAGGGTGGAAGGAGTCTCGTAGACCACCTGGCGTTCCCGCCACAGCCGGACCTGCGTCTTGAGCCGGGGCTTCGCCGTGGTGGGATCCGTGCGCGCGTTGAGGATCTGGAACGCGTATTCGAACGGATGGCCCGGCGTCACCTGACCGACGTTCGCCTGAGCGCCGTCCATCGGCGCCGCCGCCGCTCCCGCGGCCGCGTCGCGGACCACGATCCCCGAAACGGCCAGCCGGCCGGAGCTCACGTCCGGCACCACGACCACCTCCCCCGCCGCGCCCAGGCGGCCGGAAGCCGTGTCGCGCACGGCGACGCGGAACTGGTACAGGCCGGGCTTCTTCACCGGCAGGTCGACGGTATAGAAGAGCGGGGTGTTGATGGCGGGCGCATCCGCTCGCTTGGTCTGGATGGTGAACGTCTGATCCTTGCGATCGACGGCGGTTCCGCTCGCTCCGAAGGTGGCCGCCATCACGTCGAGGACGGCTCGTCGGCCTCCGTCGGCGGTTTCCACGAAGGCGAGGTCGCGGCTGTCGATGCGGAGCATCGCGCGCATCGAGGGCCCCGCCGTCTCGTCGTCGACGAAGAGCGCCTGCAACCGGAGGCCCACGTCGGCGGCGGCGAACGGAGACACGAGGGCGGCCATCAAGCGGCCCGCTCGCGACTCGTCCCCGGCCGCGGTGGCGGTATCGGCCACGCCGTACAGTCCGGCGCGCGAGCGGACACGCAGCCCCGGCCGCCGCACGGAGACCTCGAGCTTGTGGAAGGCGGGACGCCCCTGGGGCGTTTCGAAGAACGAGGGCGTCGGCGCGTACCCGATGACGTAGTAGCCCTCCTGGTCCGCGAGAGCCCGGTCCAGTCCGCGTCCTGGATCGTTCGATCCCTTGACCATCAGGCCGCCCGTGCGGCCGGCCAGATAGGACAGGCTTTCCTCCGCGCCGAGGCGCAGACCGGTGCGCTGGCCGGGCACGCTCTGCACGTCGTCCGAGCCCATGTAGGTGACGTTGTCCTCCGGCCGGACGCTCCCCGTGTCGAGGCCACGCGTATCGACGGTGTAGAACGCGACGGCGGCCCGGTTGGCCTCGTCGGTCAACACGCGTATCTCGTCTTGCACGCGGTGCTCGCCTTTGAAGTCGAAGACCTTGAAGCCATCGGAGAAGACCACCACGGGCTTGCGGCCAGGAAGGGGGGCGAGGCCGCGCACGATCCAGCGAAGCGTGCCGAGCGTACCCACGCCGATGATCTCGTTTCGAAAGCCCTCCAGCGCCTTCTGGCCTTCGCTCCCCTGCCGTCCCGAGGGATTGCGGTTGTCGGCCCCTCCGCCGAACGCCTGCTGGCTGTCGAGGGAAGCGGGCCCGCCGGCGGTGGCGGCGCCCATGAAGTTGAAGCGCACGCCGTCGACCGCGGCGTGCAGCCGCGCGGGGTCGCTGGTGAACTGCTGCATGACGGCCGTCCCACCACCCGTGCGCAGGATGGCCACGCGGTCGTCCGGTGCGAGGCGCTCGTCGAGGTAGCGATGCAGCGCCTCCCGCACCCGGGACATGCCCTCATAGGAGACGTGGAAATCGTCGATCACCAGGGTGATGGCACGGCCGCGGTGCGTGCCGGAACGCGCGTCGATCGGCACGGGGCTGGTGACCATCGTCTCGGGCGCTTGCCCCCTCGCGGATGGCGCCGTCAGGGCCACGTACGACACGTGCGTGATCTCGCGAGGTTGGCCGCCGACGCGGACGACGAAATCGGCGGGGCCGAGGTCGGTCACATGCCGCCCCTGGCGATCGGTGACGACCGCGTCGATCTGCACGAGACCGACGGTCACGCGCACGACCGGGCCCTCGGCACGCGGCGAAACCGCCTCCTGCGCGACGAGGGAGATGCCACAGCCGAGGACGACGACGAGCAACGCGGTGAATCGCGCCCTCGACCCCCCGAGGTGGGGCTCAGGCTTCCTACGCACTTGCGATCAAGCTGTCGGTGGCTTTCGTGGCGGCCTCAGTCTCGGCCCATTCGGGGGGCCTTTGTACCGGCGCAGACGGCACGAGCCTCCTTCTCCCCCTGCCCCGGAGACCGATTGTCGGGCCCGACGGGCAGATCAGCAACGACGGCGTCCTGGTCGGTGAGGTCGACGCCGCGGTCAGCCTCTCCCGTTCCGGCCTGTTGAGCGCGGACCTGAAGCGAGACGGAGGTCGCGTTCCGGGTCAGATCAAGACGACGCGGGACATCCAGAACAGCGGCACCACGGTCGCCCTCGACGTGACCCTCGACGCTCCGGTCGTCGCGTTGACCAAGAAATAGGCCTGCGACCTCGGCAATGCGCGTGGGTGTGGCTGCCGAGCGATGGCAAGGACGGCGAGCCTGCGCCGCCTTGCCCCGGCCTCACGCTGATCGGCTGACCCGCTTTCCCGCGCGCCATGTCCCCGGCGCCTGGCCCACGAGCTTCTTGAACGCGCGGCTGAACGCCGCCTCCGATTCGTAGCCCACCGCTTCCGCGACCGCCGCCACCGGGCCGCCCTCGGCCAGCAGGCGCGAGGCGAGCTGCATGCGCCACAAGGCCAGGTACTGCATCGGGGGCTGGCCGACCATCTCCGTGAAACGCTCGGCCAGTACGGATCGCGAGAGGGCCACGACCCGCGCCAGACGCTCGACCGTCCACGGTTCCCTCGGCTCGGCGTGCAGCGCGGCCAGCGCGTGTCCGACGACAGGGTCGCGCAGCCCGGCCAGCCAGCCCGTCTGGGCGGGCGGGAGCGTCTCGAGGTAGCGGCGGATCGCCTCCACGAACATCAGCTCCGAGAGACGCGCCAGGACGTTCTCCGCGCCCGCACGCGCGCGGCCCGATTCCTTCAGCGCGACGTCGAGCAGCATCCCGAGCCACGCCGTCGCTCCGTCGGACCCCGCCGCGGAAAGGTGGATCACCGGGGGCAGCGCGGCCAGCAGCGGATTGAAGGGGCGTTCGTCACAGCCCAGGAATCCGCAGACCAGCCGCGCGCGCTCGGGTCCCCCGCCCCCGATCTCGTAGACGAGGGGGAGCGGCGTCGTCGGGCGGGCGAACTTCGACAGGTCGGGCGCCGCCCTCATCCCGGGCGCGCTGGACAGGACGTGCGCGTCACCCTGGGGCAGCACGAAGAGGTCTCCCTCCTGCAGGCGCATCGGCTCCTGGCCCACGGCGTGTCCCCAGCACTCGCCCCGCGCCATCACGTGATACTCGATCACGCGCTGGGCGCCCGGCATCACCGTCGCCGCGATCTCCCGCGCGGGCGGCGTCTCCGCCACCCAGGGCGAGCTCAGGGTGAAGTCGAAATACACCGCACCCGTCAAGCGGACCGCGCTCAGCACGTCCGAGAGGACGTCCGCGCTCACGCCGTTGCCGCCACTCCCGGACGCGCGGGCATCCGCTGCGGACGCCGGATCAAGTCGCCGCCATTTCCGGACGGGCGGCGAGCCCAATCGGACGCCGGGCATGGCCCCGAGGCCGGACCCTTGCCGTATCTCCGGACATGCCGCGCACCGAGGCGCGGCGGTATCGAAAGGATCAAGGATGACGAGTGTTGTCGGGCCGGATCCGGCGGTCAAGCCGCGGCCCCTGGCCGGCCGGCGTGCGCACGCGCTGGCCGATCGCCTCGAACAGGGGGCCCGCCAGCTGGCCGACGTGGCCGTGGCGCTCACGGAGGCGGAGTGGCAGGCCCGTGTCCCCGGGGACGGCCGCAAGGTCGGGGTCATGGTGCATCACGTCGCCAGCGTCTACCCGCTGGAGATCCATCTGGCCCAGACCCTGGCCGCCGGCCAGCCCGTGACGGGCGTGACCTGGGACGACGTCCACGCGGGGAACGCCGCGCACGCCAAGGAGCACGCCGCCGTCACCAAGGAAGCGACGTTGGATCTGCTCCGGCGCAACAGCGCGGCCGCGGCGGCGGCCATCCGCGCGCTCGGTGACGACGAGCTCGACCAGGCCGCCCCGGCATCCCTGTACGCGGGTGCCCCCATCACGTGCCAGTTCATGCTCGAGGACCACGCCGTCCGGCACTCCTACCACCACCTCGCGCGCATTCGCGCGGCGCTGAAGAGTTAGGCCATGGAAGGCTCGACATCGGTCAAGGCCAGGCAGCAGGCCATGTGGGCGTCCGGCGACTTTGCCGTCGTGGGGACGACCCTCCAGATCGTCGGAGAGCTCCTGTGCGAGGCCGTCGATCTTCGCTCGGGAGAGCGCGTGCTCGACGTGGCCGCCGGCAACGGCAACGCGACCCTGGCCGCGGCGCGGCGCTTTGCCCACGTGACCTCGACCGACTACGTGCCCGCGCTCCTGGACCGTGGACGCCGGCGCGCGGAAGCGGAAGGGGTGGACGTCACCTTCGAGGTGGCGGATGCGGAGGCCCTGCCCTATCCGGACGAGAAGTTCGAGGTGGTGCTCTCCACGTTCGGCGTCATGTTCGCGCCCGACCAACGGCAGGCCGCGGCCGAGCTCTCCCGCGTCTGCCGGCGGGGCGGCCGCATCGGTCTGGCCTCGTGGACGCCGACCGGGTTCCTGGGCCAGCTCTTCCGCGTCGTCGGCGGCTACGTCCCGCCCATCCCCGGCGTCCACTCTCCCCTCCTGTGGGGCACGGACGCTCACCTCCAGGACCTCTTCAAGGGCGCGAAGTCGATCACGCACTCCACTCGTCACTTCGCGTTCCGGTATCGGTCCGCCGAGCACTGGGTCGAGGTGTTCCGGAGCTACTACGGTCCGGTCCACAAGGCCTTCGCCGCGCTCGACGCCCGGCGTCAGGCCGCGCTGGAGGCCGACCTCCTGGCCCTGCTACGGCAGTCCGACCGGGGCGGCGCGCCCGGGCTGGTCGTGCCCGCCGAGTACCTGGAGACCGTGATCACGAGATGACGGCGGATGGCTAGTCGTAGCGCAGCGCGACCAGGGGGTCGATGCGCGAGGCGCGCCAGGCCGGCCAGGCGCTCGCGGCCAGGGCCGCGGCCAGGATGACGGCCAGGGTGCCCCCGAAGGTGACGGGATCGCCCGCGCCGACCCCGATGAGCAGGTTCCCCAGCCCGCGGGTCGCGGCATAGGCCACGACCAGCGCGAAGGCCGCGCCGATGCAGGCGGTCACCAGGGTCTGGCGCATCACCATCCGCAGCATGTCCGCGGGGCGCGCGCCCATGGCCATGCGGATGCCGAACTCCTGCGTGCGCTCGGCCACCGAATACGACACGACGCCGTGCACGCCCACCGCGGCCAGCACGAGGGCCAGGGCCCCGAACGCCCCCAGCAGGGCCGCCGACATGCGCGGGGCCCAGAGGGCCTGGTCGAAGAGCTGCCGGATGGTGAGCACGTTCGTGATGGGCATGCGGGCGTCGAGGGACTGCACCTGCGCGCGGACCGAGCCCAGCGCGGCCGCGGGATCACCGCCGGTGCGCACGTGCAGCGTGACCGCGGCCGAGGGGTGCTGCGACAGCGGCACGTAGAAGAAGGCCTGCGGGTCCTCGCCGATCGTCACGTACTTCGCGTCGCGGGCCACCCCCACCACTTCGATGGTCCAGTCCTCGCCGAAGCAGCGGAAGCGCTTGCCGATCGCCTCCTGGTCGGGCCAGAGGCGGCGGGCCATCGTCTGGTTCACCACCGCGACCATGGGCCCGCCCGCGCGATCCGTCTCCGCGAGGGCGCGGCCACGCAGGATGGGAACGCCCACCGTCTCGAAATAGCCCGGGCCCACCTGGTTGAGCGGGGTCAGGCGTCCGTTGCGGCGGTCCTTCGGATCCACCCCTTCCGGGAACACCGTGCGCAGGAGCCCGCCGTTGAAGAGGCCCGTCTGCGCCAGAGCGGCACGCTTCACGTCGGGCAGGGACTGGACACGATCGAGGACGCTGCGCTGGAAGGCCACCGACGACTCGCCGGTGTAGCCCTCCGCCCCGGCGTCGAAGTTGAGGAGCAGGAGATGGGAGGTCTCGAAGCCGGGATCGGTGCGCTGCGCGTTCTGGAGGCTGCGCAGGAATAGGCCGGCCCCGACCAGGGTGACCAGCGAGAGCGCGACCTGCGCCATCACCAGCACGTTGCGCAGCGCGAACAGGCGCCCGTAGCCGCCCACCCGGTTGGTACGGTCCTTGAGATGGTCGACGAGCTGGGGCCGCGAGAGCTGCAGGGCGGGAACGAGGCCGAAGAGCACGCCCGTGAGCAGCGAGACGAGCATCGCGAAGCCCAGCACCTCGCCGCTCAGCCCGAGGTCGAGGTCGCCCGGATTCAGGAAGGGGGGCCGCATCGACCACAGCACCCTCTGGCTCACCTTGGCGATCAGGAGCCCGGCTCCGCCCGCGAGCAGCCCGAGGAGCACGCTCTCGGTCAGGAGCTGCCGGATGAGACGCCCGCGGCTGGCCCCGAGGGCGATCCGGATCGCGATCTCGCGGCGCCGCCCCGCGGCGCGGGCCAGCAGCAGGTTGGCCACGTTGGCGCAGGCGATGAGCAGGACGAGGGCCACCACGCCCATGAGCACGGCCCCGGCCAGGGACATGTCCCGCCGGAACTCCGGATTGAGCCCCGTCACCGGCTGGACGGTCGCGCTCCGCGAGTCGTTTTCGTTCTTGTAGGCCTTCTCGAGCCCGCTCGCGATCGTGCGGAGGGCGGAGTCGGCCTGGGCCTGGGTGACGCCCGGCCGCAGCCGCGCCACCACGTTCATGAGCAGGGCGCGCCGGTTGTCGAAGTTCTCGGCCACGAAGCCGGTGGCCACCTGCGTATGCATGGCGATGGGCAGCCAGAGGGCGGGACCGCCGAGCGCGTTGACGCCGCGGAAGCGGGCGGGGGCCACGCCGAGCACGGTGAAGCGCTGTCGGTTCAGCTCGATCGTGCTCCCCACGATGGCCGCACTGGCCCCGAAGCGGCGCTTCCAGAGGCCGTCGCTGAGCACCACCACCGGATGCGCGCCGAGCTGCTCGTCCTCCGCGGCGGTGAAGGAGAACATCGTGCCGGCGGCGGCGCGGACGCCCAGCACGTCGAAGTAGTTGCCCGTGACCATCTCGCCGAAGATCTGCTCGGGCTCGCCGCCGGTGGTCAGGCTGAGGGGCACGAAGAGGGACGCAGTCATGCCGCTGAGGACCTGCCCGCTCTGCTCGCGGTAGTCGCGGAAGTTCGGATAGGACGTGGTCATGAAGCTCTGGAACCGGTCGCGGTTCTTCGCGTCGGTGGTGAAGACGGACACCACCCGGGCGGGCTCCTGGATGGGCAGCGGGTTGAGCAGCACCTCGCTGACGAGGGAGAAGATCGTGGTGTTGGCTCCCACCCCCAGGCCCAGCGAGACCACGGCCGCGATCGTGAAGACGGGACTCTTCACGAGCAGGCGCGCCGCGTAGCGCAGGTCCTCCCGGAAGCCGCGGAAGAGTCCGCCGGGCTCCGCGGCCAGGCCGGCCCCGGGCTCCGGCCGCGGGGACGGGGACTGCAGGGCGGCCCGGATCTCGGACGAGAACGACTCCGAGCCGAGCTCGCCGCTCACCACCGCGTCCGCCTCCTCCACGCTGCGCCCCTCGCGCACGGCGCGGGCATGGCGCTCCTCCAGCTCCTGGGTCAGCTCCTCGACCACGTCCGCTTCCTGGTGCGGGTCCAGGCGGAGGGGGGCCAGGCGCTCGCGCACGGCGCCGCGGAGATCACGCATGGGCAGTCCTCACCACGCGGTTCACCGCGGCCACGAACGCGCGCCAGGTGTCCTTCTGGTCCACGAGCACGCGGCGTCCGGCCGGAGTGAGACGGTAATAGCGGCGGCGGCGCTCGCCCGCCTTCTCCACCCAGCGCCCGGCCACCCAGCCCCGCCGTTCCAGCCGGTAGAGGAGCGGATAGAGGGAGGCCACGTGCAGCTCGACCACGCCCTGGCTGCGCTGCTCGATCTGGCGGCCGATGTCGTAGCCGTGGCGGGCCCGGCCCTCCAGGAGGGAAAGGATGAGCAGCTCCGTGCTGCCCTTCTTGAGCTCCCGGTCCATATCAGTCTTCGCCATATATGACGAGGATATACATCTCGGGCCGCGTCCACGTCAAGTGGGCCTCGACCGGACTCTGCGCGGGCGGGAGGAGCGCTAGAAGGCGGCGGTCAGGCCCAGCCGGAGGGCGCGCCGGAAGCCGGGCGAGATGTTCGTGTTGTTGTCCGCGTTCACGTAGTAGGTCCGGTCGAGGAGGTTCTCGACGTTGGCCTGGAGACGGACGGTGCGGGTCAGCGAGTAATACGCCGCCGCGTCCAGCCGCGTGTACCCGGGCAGGACCACCGTGTTGTCGATGGCCGCGAACATGTCCGTGCGGCGGAGGAGCCCGAGCCCGAGGCCCAGCCGTGGCCGGACCTGATACGTGTTCCACAGCGAGAGCGTGTGGTGCGGGACCTGCGCGACCTGGGCCCCGGCGCGGGCGGCCGTGGTGGCGCGGGTCACGAACGCGTCCTGGTAGGCGTAGCCGCCGGCGATACGCCAGGCCGACGTGACCTGCCCGCTCAGGCCCAGCTCGAACCCGTTCGTGCGCTGGCGGCCCGTCTGGACGATCCGGGTGGGATCGTTGGGATCGGTGGAGCGCGTGTTCGTGCGATCGAGTCGATAGACGGCCGTGGTCAGGGCAAGGTCCGGACGCACGTCCCACTTCGCACCCAGCTCGTAGTTCCGGAACTTCTCCGGCTCGACCTGCTGCGTCACGGTCGTCAGGGAGGAGAACTGGTCGCCGGCGCTCGGCAGGTAGGACACGCTGTAGCTGCCGTAGAGCGACACCAGCGTGGACGGCTTGATCACGAGACCGAGGCGCGGGGAGACGAGGTCGTCCACGCGGCCGATGGAGTCGCCGTTGCGGTTGTTGTGGTACTGCAGGTCGAAGCGGTCGAAGCGCAATCCGGCCACCACCTGGACCGCGCGCGTCACCTCCATCTGGTCCTGCACGTAGGCGGCGGCCACGTTCGTGCGCACGTGGTTGTCGGCGTCGGTCGCGCTCTGGCGGAAGGCGACGGAGGCGTGGATCGTGGGCGCCGCCAAGGGCACGGAAAGGGACGTCGCGGAGCCGAAGAACCCGGTGTTGCGGAAGTTGTCGGTGCGCTGTGCGCCAAACTCCGCCCCCGCGAGCAGGGTGTGCCGGACCGGTCCCGTGGCGCGTGCATACACGACGTCGGTCTGGTTGAACAGGTTCCGGCGACCGGTGGCGTTGTTGTAGGCGCTGAGGGTGACCTGGGCCCCGTCCGCGCTCACCGCGCCCGGCACGAAGTTCTGGTAGAACCGGTCGTAGTCCCCGAAGAGGGTCCGATTGCGCAGGGTCACCGGCCCCCAGTGGTGCTCGACGGTCGCGGTGACGAGATCGACCGCGGCGCGGACGCGGCTCTGGTCGGGGTCGCCGAAGAAGGTCGAGACGTCGATCGCGGCCGGCCGGCCCTGGAACGACGAGATGCCGCGGTCGGCCACGCGCGAATCGTGGAGGTGCTCGTAGCCGAGCGTCACCTTGGTCCGCCCCCCCGGGATCAGGGTCAGGGTGGGATTGAAGGCGTAGCGCGTCAGGTTCACCTCGTCCCGGAAGCTGTCGGAGCTCTCGTACATGCCGTTGAGACGGAAGGCCAGCCGGCCGCTCAAGGGCTGATCGAGGTCGGCGGCGACGCGCGCGCGGCCATACGCGCCACCCTGCAGCGTGACCTGGTGCACGGGCTGGAAGCCGGCCTCCTTGGTCACGCGGTTGATGACTCCCCCGCCCCCGCCCCGGCCGAAGACCATGGCGTTCGGTCCCTTCAGCGCTTCCACGCGCTCGAGGTTGTAGAGATCGCGGTAGTACTGCACGTCGTCGCGCACGCCGTCGAGGAAGAAGTCGGCGGAGGAGTTGTTGCCGCGGATGACGACCTGGTCGCGGTTGTTCTCCCCCTGGTGAGTGCCCACTCCCGGCAGGTAGCGCACGACGTCGGCCACGCTGGTCATGAGCTGATCGGCGATGAGACGCCGGGTCACGACCGTGATCGACTGGGGCACGTCGCGCAGGGGCGTGGGCGTGCGGGTGGCACTGCGCGTGGACTGGACCTCGTCGCTCGGAGACGCGGTCACCTCGACCGACTCGTGCACCGCCGCCACCCCGAGCACCACCTCGAGCGACTGCGAGCCGGACGCGCGAGCCGTGAGCGTCCGCGATTCGTCGCGGAATCCCGGGGCGGCCACGCGGATCGTGTAGCGGCCCGGCGTCAGGCGCAGGCTGAACTCGCCGTCCGCGTCCGACCGCGTCGAGGCCCGAGTGCCGTCGGCGTGCGGGACCGCCGTGACCGTCGCCCCCGCGATGGGCGCGCGGGTGGGGTCGAGGACCTTCCCTTCCACGAGGTACGCCGCCTCCGAGGGCGAGGCCTCGCCGGCCAGGGCCAGGGCGAGAGTGGCAGCGCAGAGCGTCAGCATTCGAGTTCTCCTTGGCGGCGGCCCAGAATAATGAAATTGAATTTCAATTTCATGTTCATGATTCTAGGGTCATCTCCCCGCCTGTCAAGGGGGTCCCTATGGTCTAGACGAGGGG
>Ga0209382_10007426_pt1 | contig 13961 bp, 12 predicted proteins | sample SoiMetdeltSBSDD5_FD_187599 | JGI IMG/M metagenome (GOLD analysis project Ga0209382, IMG submission 187599) | Bulk soil microbial communities from a Populus tree surrounding site in Tennessee, USA - Soil MetaG P. deltoides SBSDD5 (SPAdes) (version 2) | ecosystem: Environmental > Terrestrial >... | reverse complement strand
CGCCCTGTTGATCGCATGCCGCACTCTTTTCGGTCCATTGACATTCCCCATCCCTCTCCGATCCCCGATGAACGTGGAGAGCTTCTTCGGACTGGCGGTCCTATTGTTATTGCTGACTCGGGGAACGCCGGATTCGGAGGAGCCGGAACGCCGCTACGCCGGACTGACTCGCCGTGACGCCGCGGTCGTGGCCTTGATCGTTCTCACCGTAGCCGTCGCTTTTTGGAAAACGATTCACTTCTCTTTTCTCTCGGATGACTTCATTATTGTGAAGCATGCCCGATCGTGGCACGGTTTGCGCGATGCATTCACCGTCGTTGGAGCCGATCGCTTTTTTCGCCCGCTGACGTTCGCGTATCTGGCTTGGGTTGCCACCTGGGCGGGATTCGATCCAGCCCTCTGGCGGGCGATCGAACTTGGACTGCACGCCGCCAATTCGTGCCTGCTTTTTATTCTCGCGCGCACACTGGGTCTCCCTCGTTTCGCCGCTTGTTTCGCTGCCGCTCTATTTGCCCTGCATGCGAGTCAACCAGAAACGGTGGTATGGATCGCCGGCCGCGCCGATCTGCTCGCGACTTTCTTCGTCTTACTGGGCCTGATATTCTTCATCCGTTCCTGGGACGATTCATGGCGCACGCGCTTGTTTTTTCGCCTCGCATCGTTCGCGGCGATGTGCCTGGCGTTTCTCTGCAAGGAGTCGTCGTACACGTTCCCATTGCTGGTTGGACTTTGGCTGGCCGTGAATGGCGGGTTAAAAGACCGCCGAGGCTGGTTCGCGCTCGCGCCTTTTTTCGCCGCGGCAGCTTGTCTATTGGCTTGGCGTTTGATCCTGTTCGGTGGAATTGGGGGTTACGTTGACGCCGCTGGACGGTCGCAGGCATTAACCGTCGGTTTCGTCCCGGTCCTTAAGGTGTTCGGACTGCGTCTGTGGGCAGTGCTCTTCTTTCCAATTAACTGGAGTATACCGCCCGGAGCTGTGTTGGTAATCGTCACGACCTTTTATCTTGCGGCGCTGTGCTGGCTGTCGTCGGCTCCTGTACGAAGGCGGGATCTTCTACTGACGCTCGGATGGCTGCTCGCGCTTGCGCTCCCACCGGTGCAGCAGTTGCTGATCGGCGCAGATCTGCAAAAGGCTCGATATCTTTACCTTCCTTCCATTGGATTCTCTCTTTTGCTGGCGGTGACGGTAACGCGGCTCAATGCGACGCCTCGCTGGGCAGTTTCCACTGCGGTCCTGATGTTTCATGCGGCCGCCCTGGTGCATAATCTGTCGGCCTGGGAGTATGCGTCGGAAAAAGCAAAATCCGCGTGCGCCGCCGCTACGGCGTGTGTAACCGGTCCCGAAAGCAGAATAGCCGTGCGCGGACTTCCCGGCAGTCTGAATGGCGTTTACTTCTTCACAAACGGCTTTCCGGAATGCGTGTCGATGCAGCGGAACTTCCGGCCGATTGAGGTGGACATGACGCAAGCGTCTCCTGGCGATGGAAAGTACTCCTGCATTCTTCGCTGGGATCCTGTGGCGAATGAGTTACGGCGAAGTCGAAATTGATTGCTTCTGTGTGACTTTTGGAATTATGCTTAAAAGCAAGCGTCCAATGCATGCCTTGACCAGATCGGCGGTAGTGTTGCTTTCAGCGCTCCGTCTGCTCGCCCAACCCGCGCCCGAAACGAAGGAATTCGACATAGCCGGCGATCAGTCCTGGCTCGACACCGGCATCGACATTCGCGCCGGCGATTCGCTCAAGATATCCGCCACCGGCTCGCTGCGATTCGCCGCATCCGCTGCCAACGGCCCCGAAGGACTCCCGCGCGGCTGGAGAGACCTGATTCGCTCTTTGCCCGTGAATGAAGCCGGTCGCGGCGCTCTGATCGCCCGCATCGGAGATCGCGATTCCTCGAGAAGCACGCTGGTCGGCGCATCCCGGGAAATCCGAGCCGTGTCGACCGGACGCCTGTTCATCGGCCTAAACCGGGAATCCGGTGACGGCGCCAGCGGCAGCTTTCATGTAACCGCTGTCGTCACCCGCGCTGCCGCCGCCGCTCCCGCCGCCGTCTCGAGCAATATTGCGCCGCCCAAAGTGACGCAAGCCATTCTCGACCAGATTCCTGCGCGCATTACCGATGCTGAGGGCAACCCCGGCGATCGCGTCAACTTCCTCATCGTCGGTTCCGAAGAAGCCATGCTGAAGGCTTTGGCTACCGCCGGATGGGTCAAGGTGGATCGCTCGATCACCGACGCCGTCCTGCACGGATTGCTGCTCACGCTCTCCAGGCAGGCCTATCTGACGCTACCGATGAGCGAGCTGCATCTGTTCGGCCGCCCGCAGGACTATGGATTCGCGCACGCCGAGCCAGTCGCCGTGGTTGCGGCGCGTCATCATTTTCGCGTCTGGAAAGCGCCATTCGAAGTGGATGGACAGACCCTGTGGGTGGGCGCCGGCACGCACGACATCGGCTTCGAACGCGACCAGCGGAATGGGAAGCTGACCCACAAGATTGATCCCGAAGTGGACGGCGAGCGCGAGTTCATTGGCCAGAGTTTGAATGAGACCGGCCTCATCGCCAAGGTCGATTACATGACCGCCGCCAATGCGGTCAAGGAAGCCAAGACCGCGACCGGCGGCAGCTTCCGATCCGACGGCCGCACCTTGATCCTGTCCCTGCCGCCGGAAGGAAAGCAGTACTTCACCGCGTTCGCCAACCTCTTCGCCGCCGTGCTCAAAGGCGAAAATCCGGACTCCGGCGAGTGGGGCGAATCCTCGCGGTACATGGAGACGGTGGCCGCAAGTCCGGTGGAGCTTGCGCCGATATCGAATAAGTATCGCGTCCTGATCGTACCCGGATTCATGAGCGCTTGCGCGTCCTCCGTGCCGGCCTTCCAGGAAGGTCAGGAGCATTTGCGCGATAAGCACGGCGTCGATGTGGAGCTGTTTCCCGTGCCCAACGACAGCAGCGAGGCAAATGCCAAGCGCATCGCCGAGTATGTGCGCGGGAAGATGCAGGGTGACGCGCGGAAATATATTGTCGTGGGTTATAGCAAAGGAGCGCCCGACATCCAGGTCGCGCTCGCGCAGGATGCGGCCATGGCGTCCGCAGTCGCGGCCTTCGTCTCGGTGGCTGGCGCCGTGGGTGGATCGCCGGTGGTAGGCGCTCTACCGGGACAACTGGAGCGCTGGACATCGCTGTTGTCGTTCGGAAAATGCGAGGGAGACCTCACCGCAGCGTTGCGGAGCCTGCGCCGCGACGTGCGGCAGGCTTTCCTGGCGAGCAATCCGACCTCCCCGGTTCCGGCCTACTCCATCGTCGCCACATCGGATAAGACTAACACGTCGAAGGTTCTGCAGCAGGCATGGCAGCTCCTTTCCGTCTACGATCCGAAGCAGGACGGCCAGTTGACCGCGGCTGACGCCACCGTGCCAGGATCGAAATTCCTCGGCGCCGCCAGGGCCGATCATCTGGCCATTGCTCTGCCGTTCGAAAAGTCGAAGGAAGCCTCCATTTTGCAGCTCATCGATCACGGCCGTTTCCCACGAGCCGCCCTGCTCGAATCGCTGGTAAGGTTTGTCATCCAGGATCTGGATGGAAAATGAGCCTGATCGAGTACGACGACGCCACTCCCGAAGTACGCGCAGTCTATGACGACATCATGCGGACCCGCAGCATCGACTGGGTCAGCAACTTCTGGAAGGCACTGGCCTCAGATCCCGCGACGTTGCGCCGGACCTGGCAAAGCGTCAAAGAGATCATGGCGCCAGGCGCGCTCGATTCACTCACCAAGGAGATGATCTACGTCGCAGTCAGCGTCAGCAACCAGTGCGGATACTGCATCGCCTCGCACACCGCGGCCGCCCGCAAAGCCGGTATGAGCGACGCCATGTTCGCCGAATTGATGGCTGTGGTTGGAATGGCGAACGAATCGAATCGCCTCGCCGCTGGATACCAGGTCGAGATCGACGATCGATTCAAGCCGCGCTAGACGAATCCATCACGCTCAGAGCGCCAACTTTATTGACCTCGAGCACCAGATCGCCCGCCTGATCGACATGGAAGGCCGGCGCGAACCGCGCGCTCCATTCGATCTCGTCGTAACGATACGAATACCGGGCGTGCACCGTCTGGCTGAAGGTGTCATCGTACCCCTTAATCAGAATGAGGATTTCGGCCTGTAGCTTCTCCAGTTCATCGGCGGACTTCCCGTAGAGCGGACTCCCTTCAACAATCGGATGCACCACCGTCCAGGTCAGCGGGAAAAAGTAAACCGATTCGCGTTCGAGTTTCAGAATCTGGTAAGTCCGTTTCCGGTCCTCGCCGCCGCCCCCCACCGTCATCAGCATCATTTTCGCCTCCAGATCCATCAGCGAATTGAGACGCTTATTGACGATGCGAAATTGCAGGCTCCGGCCGTCCAGGTATGGCGCCATCGTCATGCGATCGCTGAAGCCGATTCTGGCTGATGGCTTCGAAACCCGTCCAAACAGCAGTCCGGTAGCCAGGGCGAACCCCATCACCCCGACCATGGATTCGAGTGATGACAGAACGTTCGCCGGCACGCCATGCGGCGAGATGCCGCCATATCCGACGGTAGTTAGAGTCTGCGCGCTGAAAAAGAAAGTTTCGAGAAACCGTCCCCAGTCTGTAGCCGCATGCGCTCCGCTCAGCTCGACTCCGGGAATCGTGAAGTACGCCAAAGCGAAAATAGTGTTGGCAACTAGATACGCAAAAAAAACCACGGTGAAGTAACCGGCCCAGGGCATGTTGATGAGGTAGAGATAGGGGTGAACGTCTCTCCACGTGATTCCCTGCCGCCGCACATTGAAGGTTCCATCCTTGTTAATAATCCGCCGCAGGGGCGCTCCGAATTGTTGCGTCAGGCCCGGATCGAAGGTCGGTTTGTCCATATCACGATCTTAGGGCATGGGGCACTAACGGTCGCGCGAGGCAGACCTTAAGGCTGATTCGGTGTATACTAGCTCCAAAAAGGACGGGGTTATGCGCCACCTGAAACTAGCTATTTTTCTTCCCGTTTTGATCGCGCAGTCGGCCGATCCAAACCTGAACGACAAGTTTTACAACGCCATTCGGACTGACGACAAGCCCGCAGTCGCCCAACTGCTGACCGGCGGCGCCGACGTCAACACTCGGGACACACGAGGAGCGACGCCACTCATGTACGCTGCGGCGTCTGGATCCGCCGAGATGATGCGGCAACTCCTCGCGGCCGGCGCCGACGTGAACGCGAAGAATAACTTTGATGCGACTGCGCTCATGTGGTGCAGCAATAATCTCGAAAAGGTACGGCTCCTGATCGACAAAGGCGCCGATGTCAATGCGCTCTCGAAGGCGAATCGCATGCCGCTGGATATCGCGGCCCAACATGAAGGGAATATCGAAGTCATTCGACTGCTCCTCAAGAACGGCGCCGATCGCGCCAAAGCCACAGCGGCGCTGATCTCAGCGGCAAGGGCGAATGACACGGCAATCGCCAAGCTGATGCTCGATCAGGGAGCTGACGCCAAGGTGTCCGGTTTTGGCGGGCTCACGGCGCTGATGTCTGCCGCCCAGTTCGGAAATGTCGAGCTGGTGAAGTTGTTATTGGCGCGGGGCGCGAATGTGAACGCGCAGTCGGCTCCGTCCTTCGGACGTCCCGTCAAGAACGGTCCGCTTGCGATTGGCAGCCTGACACCGTTGCTTTTTGCGGTAACGGCAGGCGGTCCGGAAACGGTGAAGCTTCTGCTCGACGCCGGGGCGGATGTCAACGCAAAGGATGTACGCGGAATGACGCCGATCATGCTGGCCGTCGCAACCGATCATCCGAATGAGAGCGTCATCAAGATGCTGCTTGCCAAGCGTCCGCTCATGGACGTGAAGTCGAAAGCGAACGAGACCGCGCTTGACTGGGCCGCGAAGTTCCGGCGTGGATCGGTGCTGGAGACGGTGCGCAAAGCGTCGCCAGGGATCGAGCCGGCGAAGGTGACGACCGTTTCCGTTCCAAATTCCACTCGGGATGTCCGGCAGGCGGTCGAAAAGAGCGTTGCTCTGCTTCAGAAGGCGACGACTACATTCTTCAAGGAAGGTGGATGCCTCGCCTGCCACGCTGGGAATATCACCAGTGTCGCCGTGGCGTCGGCGCGCGCCAAGGGTATTCCGATTGACGAGGCGGCTGCGTCGGAAATCGCACGTAGCGCTAAATTGCAGTTCGCCGCTCCGGCCGATGGTTTCCTCCAGCGGCTGGATCCACCGGCAGTCGAGATCCTGATCTACTCATTGGTCGGCAGCGCCGCTGAAGGAACCGAGCCCGACCGCATCACCGATTCCATGGTCCACAATATCGCCGCCCAACAACGGGCCGACGGTTCGTGGGGTAACTTCGGCATTATGCGCCCTCCGACCGCGGACTCAGGCTTCTCTATAACTGCGCTGAGTATCCGGGCGCTTCGGACCTACGCGCCTCCGGCCCGAAAAGCCGAAATGGATGAGCGGATCAACCGAGCCGCGAAATGGCTCCTCAAAACAGAAGCCGCGACCACCGAGGACGCTGTGATGCAGCTGCTCGGAGCCAAGTGGGCAGGCATCGGCGCTGCGACGACGGATCGATTGGCGAAACGCCTTGCTGGCTTGCAGCGCGCGGAGGGCGGATGGGCGCAGACGCCGTATCTCAAATCGGACGCCTATGCCACGGCAACTGCCTTGTACGCGCTGAAGGAAGCTCCGGGTGTGGCCAGCACTGATGCGGCGTATCGCAAGGGCGTCGCCTATCTGCTCTCGACACAGGCCGAGGATGGATCCTGGTTCGTAGCCAGTCGCGCCCCGAAGTTTCAGCCCTATTTCGAAAGCGGATTCCCCTATGGGCACGATCAGTGGATCTCGCAATGGGCGACTGCGTTTGCAACCGTCGCGCTGAGCCACGCGATCCCTGAAGCGCGCGCCGGAAAGTGAACCCGCTATACTGAAAGAGTGCCCAAGGTAACGTTTCTCCCCGCCAATGTGACGGTGGAATTTGAGTCCGGGAAGCTGCCCTATAAAGACCATGGCTTGCCCGAATCGCTGCTCGACATTGCGATCAACAAGGGCGTGCATCTGGAGCATGCCTGCGGCGGAAACAATGCCTGTACTACTTGTCACGTTGTCATCAAACAAGGCGAAGAGAATGTCTCGGAGATGTCCGAAGACGAGGCCGACCGGCTGGACACGGCTGCCGATCTGACGCTGCATTCGCGATTGGGGTGCCAATGCGTCGTCAAGGGCGACGTCACGGTTGAGATCCCCGCCTGGAATCGCAACTACATCAGTGAAGGCGGCGCATCGATTTTGGGTGACGCCATTCCTCCGCCCAAGAAGCCGCAGCAGCCTGAACCGACGCGAGCGTGAGCGACAGGCCGGGGCCCATAAGCGCTAACGTAACGTGGCGCACGCACTCGTGCATGCCGGGTCGAGACTCTTCTCGACGCTTGCACTGGACCAGGGATAATCTTCCGGTGTCTTGACCTATCGCGAGAACTCGGCTTGGTTCCGCACCCAATGATCGTAGCATTCCTTCTGCCAGAAGGTTCTCCGGTTCGTCCCAAGAGCCGGTTTGCCTCTTGCGCCGTAGCGCCCTTCAACAATTTGAGTAAGTGACTGGGCTCGATTGGGGATCGATCAGGAGATGCCGAATCGGCGTCGAGAAGAAGTCTCGACGCGGCACGCACGAGAGCGTGCGACACAATGGCTCACTCAGGTTCTCGCTGCGACACGCCACTAATACGCCAGGAGCTTATCCATCGCGGCCGCCAAATCGGCGACCTGCGGGAGGATTGCGTCCTCGAGTTGCGGATGGTAGCCGACCCATGTGTCGAGCGCGCCGACGCGGCGTACCGGAGCATCCAGGCGGTCGAACAGCTCGTCGGCGATGCGGGCGGCGATCTCGGCGCCGTAGCCCCAGGAAATGGTGTCTTCGTGCGCGACGATTACGCGGTTGGTCTTCTCGATCGAAACCTTAATCGCGGTCCAGTCGTAGGGGGATAGCGACCGCAGATCGATTACTTCGACGCTCGTGTGCGGATTCTTTTTCTCCGCCTGTAGCGCGGCCTGCATCGACTTCTGCACGAGGGCCCCGTAAGTCACCACCGTCAGGTTATCGCCGGTCTTCACGACTTTGGCTTTGCCGAATGGGACCATGTAGTCGTTGCCCGGATAGGGCGACCTGTTGTAGGGTTCTCGATACAGCTTCTTGTGCTCGAGGAACAACACGGGGTCGTCGCCGCGCAGGGCGGTCCGCAACAGGCCCGCGGCGTCGAGCGCGTTCGACGGCATGACGACGCGGAGTCCGGGAATATGGGTGAAGGTGACTTCGCCGGACTGGCTGTGATAAATCGCGCCGCCGTTGAGGTAGCCGCCGATCGGCACGCGCAGCACGAGTGGACAGGAGAATCCGCCGTTCGAACGCCAGCGAAGAGTCGCCATCTCGTCGCGGATCTGCATCATCGCGGGCCAGATGTAGTCGAAGAACTGAATCTCGGGGACGGGCTTGAGGCCGCGGGTCGCCATGCCGATCGCGCGTCCGGCGATAGCGGCTTCGGCTAGCGGCGTGTTGAAACAGCGCTCGGATCCGAATTCTCTCTGCAACCCCGCGGTGACTTTGAAGACGCCGCCTTTACCTTTCACCTCGCAGAGATTCTCTTCGCGACTGCAATCGGCTACGTCTTGGCCAAAGACCACGATGCGGGAATCGCGCCGCATCTCTTCGGCCAGAGTTCGATTGATGGCGTCGACCATGGTCTGGGGCGGTCCTTCGAAATTCGGACTGGTCGACGACGGATCGACTGAGGGCGAGTAGAGATTGAGGAGCGCTGATTCGGGCGCGGGGGGAGGCGCTTTCAAAGCTTTCGCTGTGGCTTGCTGGACCTCTTCCTCGATATCATGCGCCAGCAGTTGCAGAGAATGACGATCGAGCACGCCCTGATCGATCAGCCAGCGCGGGAAGTTGAGGACCGGATCGCGTTCGGCTTCCTGCGCCCGCTCGGCGGCGGTTTTGTACATGCGTTCATCATCGGAGAGGGAGTGCGAAAGGGGCCGGATGACGCGGGCATGGACCAGGGCCGGTCCGTTGCCTTCGCGGCAGTAGCGCGCCGCCTCGCGCATCGCCCGGTGTGACGCGAGGAAATCGACTCCGTCCACCTCCTGACGGAATAGCCCCGGAAATCCGGGCAACAACTGCGCCACGTTGCCACCGGCAGTCTGATACTCGACCGGGACCGAGATGGCATAGCCGTTGTCCTCGACGAGGAACACGATCGGCAGTCGCTTGAGACAGGCGGCGTTGATCGCTTCCCAGAACTCGCCCTCGCTGGTGGCGCCTTCGCCGCATGTGACAAGCGTAATGGCGTCGGAACTTTTATCGAGATAACGTCCGGCCTCGGCGCACCCGACGGCCTGCAGGAACTGCGTACCGGTCGGCGAGGAGCTGCTGACGATGTGGAGCTTGGGATCGCTCCAGTGCGACGGCATCTGGCGACCGCCGGAAGCTGGGTCGGCGGCCGCTCCGACAGCAGCGAGCAGCATCTCATCCGCCGTGACCCCCAGGGCCAGGCATAAGGCCCGGTCGCGATAGTAGGGATAGACCCAATCCTCGCCGGCGCGCAGGGCCATCGCCGCGGCGACTTGCACCGCTTCATGACCGGCTCCGCTGATCTGAAAATAGATGCGATTTTGGCGCTTGAGAATGATCTCGCGGTCGTCGAGGCGCCGGGAGAGCTGCATCGTGCGAAATGCACGGATCAGCAGGTCGGCGTCAAGACCTCCCAGCCGATCGGCAGCGGCAGCGTCGACGCCAGTGGGAGAGCTCACATCTTCAGTGTAATCCGCCGGGCTACGGGAGCGCGAAAGTGGCCTAGGTTGTTCCTAGGTAAGGTCGTAGGACTTGTTGTTCTTAAAGTTTTTTGTTACCTTGCCGATAGACAGGACATGGTGCGCGAGCGAGCAGAAGTTCGGATGCTGTGTGCGGACCTGGTGGATATCCGCTGGAAAGACAAGACCGGGCGAGGACGAAAAGCCACCGCTATTCTGGAGGATATTTCGGCTTCAGGAGCATGCGTCCAACTCGACGGGCCAATCCCGCATAATACGGTCGTCAAGATCGTCCACCCCAAGGGTCATCTGCAGGGCAACGTGCGGTATTGCGTATACCGCGATATCGGCTACTTTGTGGGTCTGCAATTCGAGGCGGACTGCAAGTGGTCGAAGAGGCAATATCAGCCTCAGCACATGCTCGATATGCCCCGCCTACTTTCGCGTGGACTGAAGAGCATGTCCAAGCGAGCGCCTAAGCGTACGATCCAGTAGTTCAATACCTAAACAGCCAGCGAGCCTTTTCGACGATCCCGGCGACATTGGGTAGGTAGGCTTCTTCCAATGTCGGACTGAACGGTGATGGTGTGTCCGGCGCAGCCATCCGGACTACGGGCGCATCCAGATGCTCGAAGGCGTGTTCAGTAATTCTGGCTGCGATCTCTCCGCCGATACCCCCGGTGAGCGTCGCCTCGTGAAGGACGATTACCTTGGACGTCTTCCGAACGCTGGCAAGGATCGTGTCGTCGTCGAGGGGCGCGATCGTGCGCAGGTCCACAATCTCCATCGAGATGCCCTCGGCTTGCAGAGATTCGGCGGCTTCTTTCGCCGTGTGAACCATGGCCCCGTAGGTGATGACCGAAAGATCGCTTCCTTCCCGGACTACGGCTGCTTTACCTATCGGGACGGTATAGTCGGTGGTCGGGAGATCTTCTTTGATGCGCCGGTAGAGTGCTTTGTGCTCGAAGAACAAGACAGGATCGCCATCGCGGATGGCGGATTTGATCAGTCCCTTGGCGTCATAGGCCGAGGACGGCGCGATGATCTTGAGTCCGGGTGTATGGGTGAACAGCGCTTCGGGATTTTGCGAATGAAACGGACCGCCATGGATGCCGCCGCCTGATGGAGCGCGGATGACGATGGGGACACCGGCTCCCCAGCGATAGCGGCACTTTGCGGCGAAGTTCACGATCTGGTCGTAGCCGCAGGTGATGAAATCGGAGAACTGAATTTCGGCGACCGGACGCAGTCCCATGAGGCTGGCTCCGATCGCCGCGCCAACAATTGCTGATTCAGCGATCGGTGTATCGATCACTCGCCGCTCGCCGAACTGCTCCAGAAATCCCGCCGTGACTTTGAAGGCGCCGCCGTAGACGCCGATGTCCTCGCCAATCAGGAAGACGTTCGGATCGCGTTCCATCTCTTCGCGGATTCCTTCGCGGATCGCCTCCAGATAGGTGGTGGGCATAGGGCTAATGAGCGGGCAGGCTACCAGGCTGCCCCACCGTGAGGGCCAAGCCTGGGGCAGGCTGGTAGCCTGCCCAAACGAACTTTTCACAGGGCTGGCGTGAATCTGTGATGAGAAGTGGAGAAATCATTGGAACACTTTCCTAGGTTTCCGGAGCGTAGACTCCCTCGAGCAGCTCGGAGGGATTCGGATAGGGACTCTTTTCCGCCCACTCGATAGCTTCGTCGATTTCTTTGGTCATCGCCGTGTGCATCTGCGCCAGGTCATCGGCGGTTGCCCAGCGCTTCTCAATCATCAGGCGTTCCAGACGCGGGATGGGATCCTTGATTTTCCACTCGTCCCACAAATGCTGGGGAACGTAGTCGGCGCCATCGTGCGCGGAGTGGCCGGTCATCCTGAAAGTTTTGCATTCGATGAGGTATGGTCCGCGGCCGGCGCGCGCGTGCTCGACGGCGCGCTGCCCGGCTTCATGGACTGCCATAACATCATTGCCGTCGACGATCTCGGCGGGGATGCCATACGCGGGGCCGCGATCGGCGACATTGGCGCAAGCCATCTGCTTCGACAGCGGCGTCGAATACGCGTACTGATTGTTGTTGCAGACCAGAACCAGCGGCAATCGCTGAACAGCGGCGAAGTTGACGCCTTCATGCCAGTCGCCGCGGCTGGTGGCTCCGTCGCCGAAGAAGCAGAAAGCGACATTGCGCGTTCCTTTGTATTTGAACGCCAGAGCTGCTCCGGCGGCCACGGGAACTGAAGCCGCCATGGCGCTAATGATGGCGATGATATTCAGCCGCAGATCGCCCATGTGCATGTTGCCGTCCCGGCCCCGGGTCAAACCTCCGACGCGCCCCATGTACTGGGCAAAGATGTTTCGCGGATGCACGCCGCGAATCAGAAACAAGGCCAGGTCACGATGGGAAGGGAAGAGCGCATCGTCGGGTTCGGCGAGCAGTCCCACTCCAACGGGAATCGCCTCCTGGCCGCGGCCCACGTAGACGCCGCCGACGATCTTGCCCTGACGGTACAGCTTGCGCTCGATGCGATCCTCCACCTCGCGCATCATCTTCATGAAGTAGAGGCAGCGGGCGGCCAGCGCTGAGTTTGGATCTGCGGATTCTGAAAGTACTGGGTTAAGCGCGAATGCCACAGACATCGCAAGCTCCTCGTTTTGATAAACCCAAAGCGATTAGTATACGCCAAATCGCACATCGGGGCATTCCGTCCTGCGTCACTCTCCGGAACGGTGGCTCGGAGTCCATCCGAATGCGGAAACACATGCCCTTGCCATGATCATTTGACCTGCGATAGACTCTGGCCATGAAACGGCGTGCCATTCTCACTGTTTGCTTTCTTGCTTGTGCGTCGGTCGTCTTGGCCGCGCCCAACTTCTCCGGGAGCTGGAAAATTAACGCGGCAAAGAGTAAGTCCGGCGGACAATTTCCCCTTCCGCAAAAGTTCGACCGAAAAATTGCGCATACCGAGCCCGTTCTCCAGGTGACTACTACTCGTTCTGGGTTTCAGGGTAGGGAAGATTTCACGACGGAAGCCAAGTACAGCACCGACGGCAAAGAGACTACCAATCCCGGCATCGGCCGTTCTGAGATGAAAAGCGTCGCGAAGTGGGAGGGAGACATACTAACGATCCAGTCATCCGCCTCGACAGCCAATGGCGACTTCACCGTTAAGGAGCGATGGAGTCTGAGCTCTGACGGAAAAACGCTCGAAGTGGTCAGCAAGGTCGCTGGCGGATTTGGCGAGTTCGAATCGACGTACGTCTTGGATAAGCAGCCGGAATAAACATATCGCGCGGCAAGCGACCGCCTCTTGCCGCGCTTCAAACCTTCTTTTAGACGGGTCGTCTGCCCGTAATCACGTTAATCAGAACCACGGCAATGGCGATGACGAGCAGGATGTGAATGAAACCGCCCATCGTGTAGGAACTGACCATCCCCAGCAGCCAGAGGACGAGCAGCACAACGAAAATGGTCCAAAGCATTGTCTTTTCCTTTCGTAGTCTCTGGTGCCGAGACCACCGATGACCACGGTAGAGCAATTGTGTAGCCAATAGCGGTTTCACGGTTAGATTGCTGGATTAACGGGGGATTTCGCGTCGGCTGCGGTAAAATTTCCTTTGATCCTCGGCAACATAATGAAAATTCGATACTTCACCGGTTGGCTGCTGGGTGGCTGGATCGCCGGAAGTCTGTTCATGATCCTGGTTGCAACCCAAAATTTCCGGTCGGTCGACAGGCTGCTTGCTGAGCCTCGAACGGCTGCCGGGAGAATCGAGCAAATAGGGAGGGACGAGGCTAGAACATTTCTCCGCTATCAGGTGTCGGAGCAGAACCGCTGGTATTTCGAGACTTGGGAGAAGATTCAGTTGGCGTTGGGCGGGGTTTTGCTGGTGGTTGCCTTTACGGGATTACGGGAGCAGCGTGGTTTCGGACTGCTCGTGACCCTGATGTTTGTCCTGCTATTGCTGGAGCGTTTTTACGTGACACCGGAAATTGTCCGGCTGGGACGCCTCATCGACTTCGTGCCGCAAGCGGCTTCGTCACCCGAGCGAGACCTGTTCTGGCGTTTTCATGGCGCCTATTCCGCGGTCGAACTGACGAAGCTGGCGCTCGGGTTGTTCCTGTCGCTCAGAATCGTATCCGCGCCTGGA
>Ga0209382_10007425_pt1 | contig 13961 bp, 3 predicted proteins | sample SoiMetdeltSBSDD5_FD_187599 | JGI IMG/M metagenome (GOLD analysis project Ga0209382, IMG submission 187599) | Bulk soil microbial communities from a Populus tree surrounding site in Tennessee, USA - Soil MetaG P. deltoides SBSDD5 (SPAdes) (version 2) | ecosystem: Environmental > Terrestrial >... | reverse complement strand
GGCGCGCATAGGTGGAATGAACCAACTGGCGGTGGGTAATTTGGACGCCCTTCGGCTGGCCGGTGGAGCCGGAAGTGTAGATGAGGTAGGCGAGGTTATCGGGGGAGATGGCAGATGGCAGATTGCAGATTGCTGATTGAGAGATGAGAGGCCAATCGGTATCCAAGCAGATAGCGGATGGCGGCTGGTGGGTAGCCGAGAGTTGCTCACGTGCCACTTGAACACCGGATCCCTGAACACTTGCCACTGTCAACACCACCGCCGCTTGCGAATCTTCCACCATGAAGGCCAACCGCTCCGATGGATAGTCCGGATCAAGGGGCAGGTAGGCTCCGCCGGCTTTGAGGATCGCCAGCAAGCCGATGACCATATCGAGTGACCGTTCCAGGCAAACTGCGACGACTGCCTCTGGCCCTACGCCCAACCTTTGCAAGTGCCGGGCAAGTTGATCCGCTCGCCGATTCAATTCCGCATAGGTGAGGTGGAGAGGCGACTGATCCGCGACACCTACCACCGCCATGGCGTCCGGCGTCTGCCTGACCTGCCTCTCAACTATTTCCTGAATGCAATTTTCAGTTGGATACGCTGTCGAGGTGGCGTTCCAGGCCTCGATCACTTGCGCCCTTTCGGCGGCGGTCAACAGCGGCAAGTCCGACACGCGCTGCTCCGGTTCGGCAACGATGGCCGTCAGCAGCGTCTCGAAGTGTTGTACCCAGCGCTTGATCGTTCCCTCATCAAATAGAACCCGGTTGTATTCCACCGCGCCGCTGAAACCTTCCGGGGTTTCATTCAAGATCAGTGTCAAATCGAATTTAATCGTGCCGGCTCCCGTCTCCAGCAATTCCAGTTGCGCTCCTGGCAACTCTAACGGCGGCTGTGCCGCATTCTGCAAGACAAACATGACTTGAAATAACGGTGAGAGGCTCAAGTTCCGCTCGGGCTGCACGGCTTCCACGACTCGCTCAAAGGGAGCCTCCTGATAGGTATAGGCCTCCAAGCAGATTTCCCGTACCCGTTCCAATAATTCGCGGAAGTTTAGGTTGCCCGCTTCGCGCAAGTCCGTCCGCACGACCAAGGTGTTGACGAAGAATCCAATGAGTCCTTCAATCTCCGACCGGGTCCGGTTGGCCACCGGTGTTCCTATTCCAAAATCAACCTGCCCACTGTAACGACTCAGCCATACCTGGAAGGCGGCCAGGAGCACCATGAAGGTCGTCGCGCCTGCCTGTTGCGCCAACCGGTTCACCCCGGTGGACAAGGCTTCCGGCAGTTTTACCTTTAGCGTGGCTCCGGCATAGGTGTGCAGCGTGGGGCGCGGCCGGTCGGTGGGCAAATGTAACACCGGCACATTCGCCAGCCGGCTTTGCCAGTAGGCCAATTGCGTTTCCAGGACACCTTCGTTTTCTAGCCAGTCACGTTGCCAGGCCGCATAGTCTGCATAATGGACGAGCAACTCCGGCAAGGCGGGTTGCTCGCCTGCCAGTTGGGCCGTGTAGAGCGCGGCGATTTCTTGGATGAGCACACCCATGGACCAGCCATCGCTGACAATGTGATGCAGCACTAAGATGAGCACATACTCCAGATCGGATTCCTGCACCAGCCGCACTCTCAGCAATGGGCCATGGGCTAAGTCAAAGGGACGGTTGTATTCCGCCTCGATGTGCTTCTGCACCGCCGTCGCCCGCGCCTCCGGGGACAACTCTCGTAGGTTCTCCACTTCTAGCCGTAAGCGTAAAGCTGGAGCGATGACCTGGTGTGGCCGCCCACCGCTGGCTTGAAAAGTGGTCCGCAAAACTTCATGGCGTCTGACCACTTCGTTCAGGCTGGCCTCCAGCGCTTTTACTTCCAGTCTACCGTTCAACCGAACGATAGCCGGCACGTTGTAGGCGGCACTATCCGGAGTCAGCTGATCCAGAAACCACAGCCGCTGCTGCGCGTACGATAAAGGCAGTTCCCCGGTTCGAGGCACCGGTGCGATCGTTGCCAGCCGCGGATGGGTAAGCGGATCGGCGCGCTCTATGATCTCCGCTAATCCGGCCAACGTCGGCGCTTCAAAGAGTGAGCGTAAGGGCAGCTCCACCCGCAAAGTTCGACGCACTCGATTGACGACTTGGGTGGCGAGGAGCGAGTGTCCGCCGAGTTCAAAGAAATTGTCTGCCACCCCGACCGACTCCACTCCCAGCACCTTCGCCCAAATCTCGGCCAGCCGCTGTTCGGTCGGCGTGCGGGGCGTCAGGTAATTTGCTCCGGGGGGCCGTGAGGCCTCCGTCGCCGGCAAAGCCTGGCGATCCACTTTGCCATTCGGTGTCAGGGGGAAAGCTTCGAGCCACACAAAGGCGGAGGGCAGCATATACTCCGGTAACTGCGAGTGCAGGAAGGTGCGCAGTTCACCTGGGCTGGGCGGAATGCCAGACTCTGAAACCAGATAAGCCACTAGCCGCTTACCTGTCCCACCCTCCAAATCGGTCTCGCGGGCCACCACCAGACTCTCACGAATATGAGGATGAGCATTCAGCGCCGCTTCGATTTCGCCCAATTCGATGCGGAAGCCGCGAATCTTCACCTGCTGATCTATCCGGCCCAGATATTCGATGTCGCCATTGGGGAGGTAGCGGGCGAGGTCGCCAGTACGATAAAGGCGCAAGGCATAAGGCTCAAGGCCCAGGGACTCAAGGGCCAAGGGCCAAGGACCAAGGACTCGTGACCTTGTGCCTTGAGCCTTCTCTTGCATTCCCGCAAATGGGTTTGGAACGAATCTCTCCGCCGTCAATTCCGGCCGGTTGAGATACCCGCGCGCCACGCCCGCGCCACTGATATAGAGTTCACCCGGCACGCCGATAGGCACGAGTTGTAGGTGCTGATCCAAGATGTAAATTTCCAAGTCCGGAATCGGTCGGCCAATGACGCTGCCCGTCACCGACCGAATATCTGCCTCGACCAGTGGGCGATAGGTGACATGCACGGTGGTCTCGGTGATGCCATACATGTTGACTAACTGGGGGCGCTCGTCGCCATGACGTTCCAACCAGGGCTGCAAGCTGTGGAGTTCCAACGCCTCGCCCCCAAAGATCACGTGTCGCAGGTGAAGCGGTTCGGGCCTGTCCCGCATGGACTCTGCCTGGATTAATTGCCGGAACGCGGATGGAGTTTGATTGAGAATCGTGACGCTTTCGTTTACGAGCAAATTATAGAAACTCTCCGGGGAGCGACTGATCCAATAGGGCACGATGACCAGCCGACCCCCATAGAGCAACGCGCCCCAAATTTCCCAAACGGAGAAGTCGAAGGCGTGCGAGTGGAAGAGAGTCCAGACATCGTCGGCGCCGAAGTTATACCAAGCCTGGGTAGACTCAAATAACCGGCCGGCGTTCGCGTGGCTGACCAAGGTGCCTTTCGGTTGACCGGTGGAGCCGGAGGTGTAGATGACGTAAGCGAGAGAATCAGGGGCTGGGGGATTAGGGGGTGGGGATTGGTCGCTGGTTGCTAGTGGCGGGTGGTTGGTGATCGCCTCCCAATCAGTATCGAGACAAATGACGGATGGGTGTTCACCCGTCCTCAGCGCCCAGTCCCCAGGCCCCTTTAACAAATGAGACTGCGTGAGTAAGACGGGTGTTTGCGAGTCTTCCAGCATGAACGCTAAGCGCTCCGGTGGGTAAGCCGTATCCAGCGGCAGGTAGGCGCCACCGGCTTTGTGGATACCCAGAATGCCAATCACCATTTCCGGAGAACGTTCAAGGTACAAACCGACGCAGACCTCCGGCCCAACCCCCAAGGTTTGCAGATGATGGGCTAGTTGGTCCGCCCGCCGATTCAATTCGCTATAGGTAAGCTGCTGCCCCTCAAACACCACCGCTATGGCTTCTGGAGTTCGCGCGACTTGGGCTTCCACCAACTCAGGCAGGCAGCCGCCTTGCCAAAGCGCCTCACTCCATTGCTGGTTATCCGGGCGCTTTAGTAGCTGCTCTCGTTCCACTTCGGTCAACAGCGGCAGCGCCGAGAGCCGATGATTAGGATTAGCGCTGGCGCCGGCGAGCAAGCTTTCGAAGTGCCCAACCAAGCGCTCCAGGGTCGCTTGATCGAATAGATCCGCGTTGTACTCCAGCGTGCCCCGGAAGTCTTGGGGCGTCTCCTCCAACATAAGAGTCAAGTCATACTTGGCGATACCGGCCGGTGAGGCCTGTAACTCCAAGTGTAGCCCCGGCAATTCCAAGGGTGGCAACGGAGCATTTTGGAGGACGAACATGACCTGGAACAGCGGAGTGGAACTGAGACTGCGCTCCGGTTGCAGTTCTTCAACCAGTCGCTCAAAGGGCAGGTCTTGATGCGCATACGCGCCCAACGCGATCTCGCGCACGCGTCCCACTAATTCACGGAAACTTGGATCGCCGGAGAGATCCGTGCGCAGCACCAGCGTATTAACGAAGAAGCCGATTAATCCTTCCACCTCCGCCCGCGTCCGGTTCGCTACCGGTGTTCCGATCGCGATATCCGTTTGCCGGCTGTAACGAGCCAGCAACGCTTGGAAGGCCGCCAGCAATATCATGAAGGGCGTGGCTCCTTCCGCCTGCGCCAGCGCACGGACGGCTTGGGATAACATTTCCGGCAACTTGATCTTCACCCTTGCCCCACGCCGGGGCTGTAGCGCTGACCGCGGCCGGTCGGTAGCTAAATGCAGCATCGGCACGCCCGCCAACCGCCCACGCCAGTAGGCGAGTTGCGTTTCCAGCCTCCCTTCGCCTTGCGGAGCGAGCCACTTCCGCTGCCAAGCCGCATAGTCCGCATATTGAATCGGCAATTCCGGGAGGGGTGAGTGGGTTCCCTGGATTTGAGCCGTATACGCATCGGCCACCTCGCGGATGAGCACTCCGAGCGACCAGCCATCGGAGATGATATGGTGTAACACCAGAATCAATAGATACTCTGCCTCCCCGAGCCGGTAAAGCGCGACGCGGATCAGCGGACCGCGCGTCAAGTCAAACGGCGACTGAGTTTGTTCCTGGATCTGTTCCGTTACTTGAAGAGCGCGCTCGGCCTCCGGCCTTTGACTCAAATCCTCCAGGGGCAGCGTGAGTCTCAGTTCCGGGGTAATCACTTGTACCGGTTGACCCGCTTGCAATTGGAAAGTCGTGCGCAAAGTTTCGTGGCGTTGCACGATTTCGTTCAGGCTGGCCTCCAGCGCTATGACCTCCAAGGTCCCTTGCATCCGGATGACAGCCGGTATGTTATACGCCGGGCTGCCCGGCTCCAGTTGATCCAGGAACCACAACCGCTGCTGGCCATACGATAGCAACTGGGGACCGCTGCGAGCGGCCTCGCCTCGCGGGCCGGAGCCGGAGCCAAGGCCCAAAACCGCGCGCCGCTGGCGGCGAATCGAATCTGCCAGACCGGCCACCGTCGGCGTTTCAAAGAGTTGGCGCAGGGGCAACTCAACTTGAAAGGCTTGGCGGATGCGGCTGACGACTTGGGTTGCCAGGAGGGAGTGTCCCCCCAACTCAAAGAAGTTGTCCTCAATGCCCACCTGTTCCACCTTCAGTACTTGGGCCAAAATCTCAACCAACGTTTCTTCCGTAGGCGTCCGAGGTGCGAGGTAACGGCTGCCCAAAGCCAAGCTGTCTACTTCTGGCACGGGCAAAGCTTGGCGATCCAACTTGCCGTTAGGGGTGAGTGGCAGGTCCGGCAGCAGCACATAGGCCGCCGGCAGCATGTAGGCCGGCAATTGACCTCTCAACCAATCTCGCAACTCGACGGCAGTTGGGGCCGGCTCGGCTTTTGACACAACATATCCCACCAAACGCGCTTCCCCCGGAATGTCCTCCCGAACAACTACCGCGGCTCCCCCGACGGCCGGGTGCGCCCCCAACACGGCCTCCACCTCCCCCAGTTCGATTCGGAATCCGCGCACCTTTACCTGGAAGTCCAGCCTCCCAAGATATTCGATCGCTCCCTCCCGCCGCCAGCGTGCCAAATCGCCTGTCTGGTACAACCGTTGCCCTGGCTCACGGCTGAAAGGATCAGGGACAAACTTTTCCGCGGTTAATTCTGGTCGTTGCCAATATCCCCGACCGACGGCTATCCCCCCGATGTGCAATTCACCCGCCACCCCGATCGGCACCGGTTGAAAATGTTTATCCAAGATATGCAACTGCACATTAGCAATTGGCCGACCGATGGGTACGGTGAATCCATCTTCCGGATGACAGGGCCAGGCGCTCACATCCACCGCTGCTTCCGTGGGGCCATACAGATTGTGCAACTCCGCCGCCGGCGCTGGGCTGTCAGGCCGCCGGGGGAGTTGGCTAAAGAATTTGTCTCGCAGGCCCGCTCCCAAGGCCTCGCCGCTGCAAATCACTCGCCGCACACTGGCACAGTGAGTCGCTAGGTCCGCTTGATCTAAAAACACTTGCAGCATTGACGGCACAAAGTGAAGGGTGGTCACCTGCTGCTCGGCGATGAGGTCCGCCAGATACACCGGGTCCTTGTGTCCCTCCGGTCGCGCCAGCACCAGGCACGCGCCACTCATCAGCGGCCAGAAAAACTCCCAGACGGATACATCAAAGCTGGCCGGCGTCTTCTGCAAGATACGGTCAGACGAATCCAAATGATAGGTTGCCTGCATCCACCATAAGCGATTGACGATTCCCCGGTGGGTATTCATGGCTCCCTTGGGTCGCCCGGTGGAGCCGGAGGTGTAGATGACGTAGGCGAGGGAAGAGGGGGATTGGGGTTGGGGATCGGGGACTGGGGATTGTCCCCTTCGCTCCGCTTCGGGGATCTGCGAGAGGTTGGGAGCTAGAGGGTCTATGATAGAAGGCCAATCGGTATCCAAGCAAAGAGTGGCGATACCAACCCCCAGCCCCCAGTCCCTAGCCCCCAGTCCCCGAGAGTGCGTCACCAACACCTCAATCCGCGCATCGGCCAACATGTACGCCAATCGCTCCGCCGGATAGGTTGGATCGAGGGGAACATAGGCGGCTCCGGCCTTCAAGATTCCCAGCAGGCCAATGACCAACTCCACCGATCGCTCCAGGCAAATGCCCACCAAATTTTCTGTTCCGATTCCCTTGCCTTGGAGATAGTGGGCCAGTTGCTCGGCCCGGCGGTTAAGTTCGGCGTAGGTTATCCATTCTGCTTCAAATGCCACCGCGACTGCATCCGGGGTGTGCTCAACTTGTGCTTCAATCAAACTCGGTAGGCAGAGGTCTACAGGGTAGGCCGCCTCGGTCGCGTTCCACTCTTCCCGGATCTGCCGTCGTTCGCCTTCATCCAACAGGGGCAGCTCTGAAAGCCGCTGCTCGGGGTTGGCGACGGCCGCTTCTAATAATCTCTGGAAATGTTTCAGCCATTGCTTGACCGTCGCCTGATCGAACAGGTCGGTGTTGTAAATTGTTTCCAGAACCAATTCCCCCTCGACCGCCTCCATATAAAATTCCAAGTCGAATTTGGTGACGCCGATGTCCACGGTTTTTATAAAGTTCAGTTTCAGCCCTGGGAGCTCCATGGAGGGCATGGGAACCGTCTGCGGGCTGAAAACCACCTGGAACAACGGTGAGTGACTGAGACTGCGCTCTGGCTGGAGTTCATCCACCAATTTTTCAAAAGGGAGGTCCGGATGGGCATAGGCAGCGAGGGCCGTGCGTTGAACCCGCCTGAGTAATTCTCGGAAACTCGGATTGTTGGAGAGATCAAGGCGCAGGGCGAGCATGTTCAGGAAAATTCCGATCAAGCCCTCCAACTCAACCCGATTGCGGGTGAGCATGGGTGAGCCGACGACGATGTCCTCCCGACCGGTGTAACGGTGGAGCAATGCCTGGAAGGCGGCCAAGAGCGTCATGAACAGCGTGACGCCCTCCCGGCGGCTGAAGGTCTTTAACGCCTCGGTCAAGGTTTTAGATAAACGCCCGAAGTGACGAGCCCCCCGGAAGGTTTGCACCGCCGGGCGTGGACGGTCAACCGGCAACTCTAACAAAGCAGGAACGCCCGCCAGTTGGCGCTTCCAGTAGGCCAATTGAGTCTCCAAGTTTTCGCCTGGCAGTTGCCGCCGCTGCCAGACAGAGAAATCTACATATTGGATGGGCAATTCGGGCAACGGTGAAGGTGTTCCCAGAGAGAAGGCTTCATACAGCTGGCACATTTCTTTGACAAAGATGGCAATAGACCAATGATCCGCAACAATGTGGTGGACCGTGAGCAGCAGGATATGTTCCGCCTCAGCCAACCCCAACAATTCAAAACGAATCAGGGGACCGGTGGCCAAGTCAAAAGGTCGTTGAACTTCTTGGAAGGCGAGGAAGCGAGCGTGGGATTCCCGTTCGGTCTCCGGGACTGCGCGCAGATCGAGTAAGGGTAGGGGACGAGCAATAAAAGGTCCGATGAATTGAGCCGGTTCCCCTGCAACTGTTCTAAAAGAAGTTCTTAGAATTTCATGCCGCCGGATGATTTCATTTAGACTGCGCTCCAGCTGCGTCACTTGTAATTGGCCCGAAAAGCGTAGGCCCACATGCTCATTGTAAAAAGGGTTGCCAGGTTCCAACTGATCCAAGAACCATAACCGCTGTTGCCCATAAGAGAGAGGAAAAGCCTCGGCCTGACCCGCGCGCATCACTTGAGGAATTGTCTGACTCGCCGGTGACCGGCTCCCCTGAGCTTTCTTAAGCCGCGCTTCCAGCAGCGCCTGTTTCTCAGGTGAAAGCCCCGCGAGCCGTTTGGATAGATCGCTCATTGGTGGAGGCTAAGCCTTTCGTTCTTCTTCGGATTTCTTCCGAAGCCGGAGTTCTAACAGGGCGCGCTTCTCCGGCGAGAGTTGGTGCATTCGAAGGAGAGGGTTGCTGGGTAACGAAACAACGGCGGTATCTGCAGGCGAAGTTGCGGGCAGAGGCACGGGGTCTCGCAGCGCGCTTTCAATAACTTCACAGGCCACCGCCGCCGGATCGGTCGCGCGGGTACGCTGCGACAATTCTCGGCAGCGCGCTCGAATTGCCTCCGAGCTGGTCAGTTGACGCAAGGCTTCGGCCACACGCGCCGGTTGCCAGTGCGGCGGCAGTAAAAAGTCGCTGACGCCCAAACGTTTCAAGCGGGCGGCGCTATTCGGCCGCTCGCCCCCGGCGGTGAGTAATAATTGAGGAACGCCGGTGATGAGGGCGCGCGCCAAGGTGCTGGTGCCTCCGTGATGAAGGACGGCCGCCACGTGCGGCATCAAGCTGGCAAACGGCAGAGATTTGAACCAGCGCACTTGGTCAGGTAGATTGGGAGGCACTAAGTTTTCATGCCGGCTGACCAAGAGGGCTCGGCAGCCTAACGCGCGACAACCCTCAACCGCCACGGAGTAAAACTCGGCTCCCAAGAAAACGCCGGTGCCTCCACTAATCAAGATTGGCGGTTGGCGGCTGGAGAGAAAGGCTTGAACCTCATCCGGCAAAGGGCTACTTTCAGTCTCATCATGCACGACGAACCCGACCGGAACCGTGCGTGGGGGCCAGTGTGGATCGGGCGCCGCGAACCAATCGGCCCACGGCGCAATGCCGCAGCGCGGCGTCTGTCGCAACCACACTCCCCAATCTCGCACCGGCGGCAGACCTACCTCGGCTCGGACGCGGTTGAGATCATCGGAAAGAATCCCGGCGCATAACGCCTCGAAGATGGGCATGGCCGCCAGTGAAGCCGCCGAGATGAACAGCCGGATTAGCGGCAAGCCAAGTTTTTCGCCGAGCATCAGCGCGGCCAAGTCGGACATATACCGTCCTATTAGAACCGTGTCCGTTGAACGGCAGTGTTCACGGAGGATTTGATAGTCAGCGTAAACGTTGGGTAGAATATGGCGTTGGAAGAATGGGGGATAGCCCAAAGGCTCGTTGAGGAGCGGGCCATCTTCCACAAAGCGATTGAATTCTTCGGCAGTATCCAGAGGGACAAAGCCCAAGCCGGCTTTTTTGACCAGTGTCTCAAAGTAGCTGTGCGTAAACAACGTCACGGTGTGGCCGCGCCGTTGCAGCGCGCTGCCGATCCCGAGCAAGGGGATCACATCGCCGGCTGTTCCCTTGGTGGTCATCAGGAAATCAGTCATTGAGCTTCACCTGACCTTTTCGGCAACTCCTTGAGGCGCTGTTCAAGGAGCGCCCGCTTCTCAGGTGAAAGGCGCTGCAAACGATCCGGAATGGCCGGCGCTTTCTCAGACTGTTCCGGAGTTGGACTTGAAACTTGAGGGGCGACCTGGCCGGTAAAAAGACTCTCGACGACTTCACACGCCGAAGTCAGCGGGTCACTCTCCCGAATTCGTTGCGCCAATTCCTGGCAGTGTTTCCGCACCTCGGAAGAAGTGATTAATTGCCGCAGGGCTTCGGCGATAGTCTCCGGCTGCCAGCGTGGCGGTGGCAGGAACACACCCACGCCGGTCTGCTCTAAGCACTTGGCGTTATACGGCCGGTCATTTCCGGCCGCCAGGGCCACTTGCGGAATGCCGGAGGCAAACGCCTGGCCGAGGGTGCCAATGCCTCCATGATGGATCACAGCGGCGCAACGGGGCATGACTTCGGCAAAGGGCACGTATTTGAACCACGTGACTTCTTTAGGCAATTTTTTAGGAACGAGTGCTGCATGTTGCGTTACTAAAAGACCGGGATGGCCTAATACCCGGCAGGCTTCTGTCGCCGCGAGGTAGTATTCGGAACTCATAAACGGACCCAGGCCGCTACCGATCAGAATCGGCGCTGGACCACGCTCAAGCATTTCCTGAACTTCCGGCGGCAATTCACGTGAGACCGCACCCCGCGAGGCGAGAAAGCCAACCGGGGTTGTGCCGGTTGGCCAGTGAGGCCCGGGTGAAGCGAACCAATCCGGCCAAGGCGCAATACCCCGCCGGGGGGAGTCAACCCACGCCACCCAGTTGGTCACGGGCGGCAACCCCACTTCCGCCCGAAAGCGATTGATCTCCACTCCTAAGACCGGCCCGACCAAGCTGTGTGTGGTGGGCATCGTCGCCATCTCATTCGGGGCGATGAAGACAGCGACAAAAGGGAGATTTAATTTTTCGGCTACTACTCGCGAGGCGATTTCGGCAAAAGGGTTGTGCCGCGCTAATAAAAGGGTGTTGCCGGACTGGCACCGGGCGCTGAGGCGCTGATAATCGGGGATCAAGTACGGCAGGACGTGCCGCTGAAAAAGTTGAAGGGCGCCTCGCGGTGTTTTTGCCAAGGGCGCGTCGGCGACGATCTGCTCAAATTCCTCGGGGATGTCCAGCGCCTCAAAGTCAAGCCCAGCCTGTTCGGCGGCTTGAGCATAGTAGCCATGGCTGAAGAGCGTGACCTGATGGCCGCGTAGCCGAAGGGCCTTCCCAATGGCGATAAACGGATTAACGTCACCACCCGCTCCGCGGGCCAACAAGAGGCTCTGGGCCATTGTGTCAGTCCCTCCGGGTCTCTAAGACTCGGGTGGGCTCGCCTCGTCCCGTTGTTCTTTGTCCAACAGCGCTTTTGCTTCCGCCTCAGACATCCCTTCCAGTTCGTCTAATAAGGCGGCCAGGGTTTCCTCGTCGGCCTCGGCTACCGAGGTCGCTGCTTGTTTCTTAACATACTGATCAATGACCTCCGCCACATCGGCCACGGTAAAAGCATTGGTGAAGAGCAGCGTCAAAGGTAATTCGACCTGACTCTCTTGACGCACGCGCGACAAGACCTGAGTGGCCAACAACGAGTCCCCGCCGAGATCAAAGAAGTTATCCTGAATGCCCACGTGGTCCAGTCCCAGAATCTCGGCCCAAATTCGGGCGAGCATGGCCTCGGTGGGCGTCCGCGGGGCGAGGGATGTTTGGGCGGGGGGATGCGCTTTGACGACCTTCTGAGCTTCAAGCGTTTTCTGGATCTCGTCTGCCTCGGTCAGTTCCGTCGTCAGGTGGGTGAGGTGATTAGATTTCATTTAGAACCTCCAGGATCGGGGAGAAACTGATTGAGTCATGCAACGAATAGCCCTTCGCTGGCGCGCGCCTCGGCCTGAATTTTGTCCAGGCAATCCTGAAGCTGTCCGGCCAGCATTTGCACAAAGGGTTCCTCCATCATCTGGAAATGTTCACACAGGACAAGCTGGACTTCAACGCCACCCGCCGCCAACTCCCGCCAACGCTGGGCAGGCTCGACCAGCCCCAGCCCCGGAATGACAAACGGAGTCTGGCTCCGAAAGAAGGTGATGGAGCCGGGATAGGGCTGGGGTACGTAAGCTCGGGCCGCCTCGACATTGGCTTGATAGACGCGCAAATGCTGCCGGATCTCCACCGGGGTTAGTTTTGAATTCAGTCGGCCGAGTTGTCTGGCTTCCGCTAACAACTGTTCCACGCGCTCATCAAATTCCGGGCGACCCAGATCGTCACTGTCAATGACCGGCCGCTTTTCTTCGGTCTCGGTCCAGTGATTCAACAACCGGGTCAGATCGTCCTGGGAGGCATCCTGAAAAATTTCTATGGAGGTGTCCAGGATGGCTAATAAAGAAACGAGTTGAGCCTGCGCCATCAACTGCTGCGCCATCTCAAAAGCGACGAGGCCGCCCATGGACCAGCCTCCCAGTTGGTAAGGGCCCTCCGGTTGAAGCTGCCGGAGACTCTGTACATAGAGCGCTGCTAAATCTTCGATGCGGGTCAGAGGGGAGGCTTCTCCATATAAGCCAGGGGCTTGGAGAGCGTAAACCGGTTGGTCCACGTCTAGATAGCGCGCCAAGGTGTGATAGGGCAGTGCTTCACCACTAATGGGATGAACCCAGAAGATTGGCGGGCGCGCTCGGCCAAGTTGCAAGCCAAGAACCGGCGATGAATTACCCGGCGCTCCCCTTGCCCCAAGTTTCGGGGCGACATCCGGAAAGTGCTCGGTGAGATAGGCGGCCAAATCCGCGATGGTCGGCGCTTGAAAGAGAGGCGCCAGGTAAACGACGCGGTCCAGCCGGTGTTGCAAGCGATTGATAACCAGCGCTGCTTTGAGTGAATCCCCGCCCAGTTCAAAGAAATTATCGTAGATCCCAACCCGATCAATTTTGAGAATCGCCTGCCACAACTCGGCCAGTTCGTGTTCTAACGCGTTTCGAGGGGCGCTATAAGCTTTGGGGAGATTGGGACGAGCACCTGTAGGTAAGGGCAGCGCCCGGCGATCCACTTTGCCATTGGGACTCAGCGGCATCACCTCGAGGAATACAAAAGTGGAAGGCAGCATGTGGTCCGGCAGCCGTTGCTGAAGGAAGCTTCGCAGGTCGCTCAACGTAGGTATCCCTGTGGTGTCGGATACTACGTAAGCCACCAGACGCTGGCTAGTCTCTCGCTCCCCTGTCTCGCCTCCCGTTGCTTGAGCTAAGACAACGGCCTCGCGCACGGATGGATGGGCTTCTAGCGCCGCTTCGATTTCCCCCAGTTCGATCCGGTAGCCGCGAATCTTGACCTGCTGATCAATGCGTCCGAGGAATTCGAGATTGCCGTCCGGGCGGTAGCGGGCGAGGTCGCCGGTCTTATAGAGACGAAGGACGAAAGACCGCTTTGCGGAACGAAGGAGAAGGCTTTCATCCTTCGTCTCGCGAAGCGGTCCTTCGTCCTCTGTCACAAACGGATTCGGAATGAATCGTTCGGCAGTTAGGTCTGGTCGCCCCAAATACCCGCGCGCCACGCCCGCGCCGCCGAGGTACAACTCCCCGGGCACACCGATGGGAACCGGATGTAAGTGATCGTCTAACACATAGACTTGCACATTGGGAATAGGGCGACCAATCGGAACGGGAGTGGCGTCAGCCACCGGGCACGGGTAGACAGTGCTCCAAACCGTGCCTTCTGTTGGCCCGTACTCGTTGTACAAAATTGCCTCAGGCAATAAGTTGGCGTGACGCTCAACCAGGGCACTGGGACAGGCCTCCCCGGCTACGATGATGGTGTGCAGCGAGGCTAAGGGATGATCTGACTCGCTGAGGAGCAAGGCATACAGCGAGGGCAAGCTGAGGAGATG
>Ga0209382_10007424_pt1 | contig 13961 bp, 13 predicted proteins | sample SoiMetdeltSBSDD5_FD_187599 | JGI IMG/M metagenome (GOLD analysis project Ga0209382, IMG submission 187599) | Bulk soil microbial communities from a Populus tree surrounding site in Tennessee, USA - Soil MetaG P. deltoides SBSDD5 (SPAdes) (version 2) | ecosystem: Environmental > Terrestrial >... | reverse complement strand
GTGCCGCAGCCGCCGCGCCAGCAGGCACCGAGCCCGCATCCCGGCGATCGACGCCCTGCACTTCCGGGCCAGCCACGCCGCCGCGGTCTTTGACCCATCAGCACGCCACGAGCCACACAAATCGAACGCCGACGTTACCTTCGTCCGACTAGCGGCGAGCCGAGCCTCAGCGCGCTCCCAGCGCACCAGAACGTCGCCCAGCTCCTCGTCAGACAACGAAGCAGGATCGAGCTCGGCCAACACGTCGGCGGCCTGTTCGAGGCTTTCGATCCCTCCCATGACCAAACTTTATCACAATCAGTGACTGTCCAATTGCGCATATAGCGGCCAAAGCCAAATTGGTTATTCACCACACCCTCGGATAACGCCGTGCGCGAGCTCAGCACAGGCAACCGCCGCAAGGTCGGGCTCGTCCTGGCGTTCATGAGCCGACCGGAGGTGCTCATCCTCGACGAGCCGACCAGTGGTCTCGATCCGGTCCTCCAGGAGTTCCGTGACCTGCTCGGTGAACGCAAAGCCGAGGGTGCGTCCATCTGGCTGACCTCGCACGTCATGGCCGAGGTTGAACGGGTTGCCGACCGCTCCGGACGGCACCCCCATCACCTCGGCCGGCGCCACCGCACAGGACGTGTTCAACGGAACCCTGTCGTCGTTCGCCGTGGCCATCGGCCTCGCTGCCGTCGCGTTCCTGCTGGGTGCGGCCACCGGACGCAAGGGCCTCGCTCTCGGTGCCGCCACCGGCCTCGGGATCGGCGGCTACGTCCTCTACACGCTCTCCAACATGACCGACAGCCTCGAACCTCTCACGTGGATCTCACCATGGCGCTGGTATGTCGCCGACGCCATGCTCATCAAGGGCCTCACGTGGAACGTCCTCCTGCCCTTCATGGCCGCGACCGCCGGCCTCCTCATCGGCCTGGTGGGCCTTCGTCCACCGCGACCTCCAGAACCCGTGACCCACCGAATGGCGGGCACGCCGCAGTGCCACGGCGGGCGCAGCTCGCCAGGACGGAGCGATCCGGGACTGCGATTCGGCGGACGGCGAGGGCGCGCCGGTCGGTTCAGGCGTCGAGGAGGTCGAGGATCCTTCTCGCGTCGGCCAAGAACTCGATGTCGTCGCCGGGCATTGCGTCGTTGACGCTGACGGCGACGGCGAAGCCGTCGTCGGGACAAGCGAGGGCGATCAGTCCCCAGAACCCGCTGTGGCCCCAGCAGAGGTGCTCGTCGATCTGATAGCGGCTGATGCCCATGCCGTAAGGGGGGTCCTGGTTGGCCGACACCGGCGGGATCGTCAGCATGGTGTCGAGCGTGGCCGGATCGGTGAAGACCTGGCCGGCGAGCAGGGCGTGGAAGAAGCGGGCGAGGTCACCCATCGTGGCGACCAGCCCGCCCCCTCCGTAGAGGTCGAAGGATGGGTCGAGGTGGTGGGCGTCGGCGTCGAGGCTGTCGAACTCCTGATGCGCTCGGCGGACGGCGCCAGGGGCCTCGGCGTCGCCCTCCCACCAGGTGCTGGTCAGGCCCAGGGACTCGAAGTCCAGGAGCTCGCGGTAAGCATCGCCCAGCGACTGGCCAGTGGCGCGCTCGAGGATCTCGCCCAACAGGATGTACCCGGTATCGGAGTACATGAAGACCTCCCCCGGTTCTCCCACCGGCGTGTAATGGTCCACCCCGAACTGGAGCTGTTCGAGACGGGTCCAGTGGTGCGCCGGTTCAGCCAACACCGCTGCCAGGTAGACCGCCTGGCCCACCGTCGACGCATAGTCGGGGAGGCCGCTGGTATGGGCCATCAGGTGCCTCACCGTGATGGCGTCGACGTCATAGCCCCCGCGACCGAGCACATCGCGGCTCTCGGTCGAGATCAGCGGACCGATCGGGTCGTCGAGCCCGAAGACACCGTCCTCCACCAGGCGCAAGGTCGCCGCAGCCGTGAAGGTCTTGGTCACCGACGCGATGCGCACTGCATCGCCGGCGCGCAACGGCTCGGGAGCGGCACGGTCTACACGGCCAGACGCCCCCTCCCACACCAGGTCGCCGTCATCGTCGACCACGGCCGCCAACCGGCCAGGCACAGGCCCCTCCGGTGCCACACCGTCGGCGATCACCGCCTGCAACGAGCTGGTGTCCACCCCGGCCTCCGGCGCTGCATCCTCAGCGCGCCCGTTCCCGTCGCCGCAACCCACAGCACCGGCCATCAACGCCACGACGCAGCCCAGACCGACCACAGAACCCCCGACTCGCACCATGACGCCAGCATCGGACCCGGGATCCCCGACCCGCCATCAGGGATCACCCTGACCCCGCAGGCCGGCTCCACGCACCCACAACCGAGGCTCGTCCTTGACGGCCACCCACCCGCCCCGCAATGGAACCAGGAGGCCGGTCCCGCCGGCCGCCTGACTGCCATCCCTTGCCGAGCTGCCCCGTCATCCGCGGGCGAGATCCCCGCCGCGGCGGATGATTGCGTCGCCGCGGGCCCATTCTCTTGCACCCGCCCTCCGCGGGGCGCGCTCCTGGCTCCGTGGTCGGTTCCGTGGCCGGTTACGTGGTCGGCCCCGATGTGGCGCCACTGCCGCCGGGAGATGCTGTCCCCACGTGAAGCAGGAGAGAGGAAGCATCATGAGCTCAGGGATCCACACCACCCTGGCGAAGCTGCTCGACCGTGGGGCCTCGCAGCACAATGAGGTTCGCGACGTCGGCGGGGGCAAGCTGGTGGTCACGCTGACCGACCCCGGCGGCAACGTCATCGGACTGTCCCAGGAACCGTGAGATGAAGTTCGTCCCCTACCACCTGCTCGACGGGCGGCCGAGCGTGATCCTCGACGGGTCGCCGGCGCCCGGGACCGTGCTGACGGTGACGCACTGGCCGGGGTACCCGCCGCCGGCGGGGATCGAGGACGACCTGTCAGCCCAGATGGCGTTCCGCCTGTTGGAGCGGCCCGAGCTGGTGCCCGACCAGGCCGAGGCGGTGTCGAACAACCACTTCGACCAGGACGGGCTGGTGTCGGTCTTCGCCCTCGTCACCCCGGAGGATGCCGTCCTGCGCCGCACGTTCCTGGAGGACGTGGCCTTCGCGGGCGACTTCGCCCTCTTGCCGCGACCGGGATGCGGCGCGGTGTCGATGCTGCTGTCCGCACTGGCCGACGGCGACGACCTGCCCGCCGACTACCCCGAGCGCACCGGCGTGCTCTACGAGGACGTCCTCGGCCGGCTCCCGGAGCTGTGCGACCACGTCGGGAGCCACCGCGACATCTGGGGCGAGGAGGACGCCACGCTCGACGCCAGCGACGCCGCCTTCGAGGACGGCCGGGCCGTGATCGAGGAGCGGCCCGACGTCGACCTCGCCGTCGTCATCGTGGCCGAGGACACCCCGGAATCCGGCGGCCATCGGTTCGGGGGCGACTGGGTCAGCGGACTCCATCCGATGGCGGTCAACACCCGCACCGAGCGGGTCACCCTGGCCCGGCTTCGGGGCCGGCGCTACGACGTGGAGCTGCGCTACGAGGGCTGGGTCCAGATGCGGAGCCGGCCGGTCCGGCCCCGCCGCGACCTGGCCCCACTGGCCGCCCGCCTCCAGGACGAGGAGAGCGGCGACGCCGTGTGGTCGGCGACGCCGGTCAGCGGCCTGCTCCCCCGCCTCCACCTGGGCGACGGCCAGGAGAGCTCCATCGCCCCCGACCGCTTCGTGGAGCTGCTCACCGATCACCTCCGCACCGCACCCCCGGCCTGGGACCCCTTCGCCCCGAGGAACTGACGACGGCGACGCGCCGGCGGCCCCACCGAGCAACATGGAGACACGATGAACAAGGCCACGACGACCGACGCGCAGTCGCAGTCGCCTGCGCTGCACCAAGCCGACAGCCACGACCTGATCCGCGTGCAGGGCGCGCGGGTGAACAACCTGAAGGATCTCAACGTCGAGCTCCCGAAGCGCCGGCTGACGGTGTTCACCGGTGTCTCGGGCTCGGGCAAGAGCTCCCTGGTGTTCGGGACGATCGCCGCGGAGTCGCAGCGGCTGATCAACGAGACCTACAGCGCGTTCGTGCAGGGCTTCATGCCGACGCTGGCCCGGCCGGAGGTCGACGTGCTGGAGGGGCTCACCACGGCGATCCTGGTCGACCAGGAGCGGATGGCGGCCAACGCTCGCTCGACGGTCGGCACCGCCACTGATGCCAACGCCATGCTGCGGGTCCTGTTCAGTCGGCTGGGATCGCCCTACATCGGACCCCCGACCGCCTTCTCGTTCAACGTGCCCACGCGGAAGGCGAGCGGCGCGATGACCGTCGACAAGGGGAAGGGCGAGCGGATCGTGGTCCGCGACGTCGTCTACCAGGGCGGCATGTGCCCGGAGTGCGAAGGGCGGGGCTCGATCTCCGACGTCGACCTCACGCAGATGTACGACGAGTCGAAGTCGCTGTCCGAGGGAGCCATCACGATCCCGGGCTACACCGCCGATGGCTGGAACGTACGGATCTTCTCGGAGTCCGGCTTCCTGGACCCGAACAAGGCGATCCGTGACTACACCGAGACCGAGCTTCACGACTTCCTCTACAAGGAACCGACGAAGGTCAAGATGTCCGGCATCAACATGACCTACGAAGGTCTGGTCACCAAGATCCGGAAGTCGATGCTGAGCAAGGACGTCGACTCGCTACAGCCGCACATCCGGGCCTTCGTCGAGCGGGTGGCGACGTTCACGGCATGTCCCTCCTGTGGTGGCACGCGGCTCAACGAGACGGCGCGGTCGTCGAAGATCAAGGGGGTCGACATCGCCGAGGTCGGCGCCCTGCAGATCACCGACCTGGCCGAGTGGGTGCGCGGGGTCGACGATCCGGGAGTGGCCCCGCTCGTCGGCAACCTGCTGCACCTGCTCGACTCGTTCGTCGAGATCGGGCTGGGCTACCTCTCGCTGGACCGGCCGTCGGGCACGCTGTCGGGCGGTGAGGCGCAGCGCACCCGGATGATCCGCCACCTCGGGTCGTCGCTGACCGATGTCACCTACGTCTTCGACGAGCCCACCGTCGGGCTGCACCCGCACGACATCCAGCGGATGAACGACCTGCTGCTGCGGCTGCGGGACAAGGGCAACACCGTGCTGGTGGTGGAGCACAAGCCGGAGGCCATCGCTATCGCCGACCACGTCGTCGACCTCGGCCCCGGCGCCGGGACCGCCGGCGGCGAGGTGGTGTTCGAGGGCTCCCTGGAGGACTTGCGGACCAGTGACACGCTCACCGGGCGGCACCTGGGCGACCGGGCCACCCTGAAGCCATCGGTGCGGACGCCGTCGGGGGTGCTCGAGGTGCGCGGCGCCAGCACCCACAACCTGCAGGACGTCGATGTCGACATCCCGCTCGGCGTGCTCGTCGTCGTCACCGGGGTGGCGGGCTCGGGCAAGAGCTCACTGATCCACGGCTCGGTGTCGGCCCGGGACGGAGTGGTGGCGATCGACCAGGGCGCGATCCGCGGTTCGCGGCGGAGCAACCCGGCGACCTACACCGGGCTGCTCGACCCCATCCGCAAGACGTTCGCGAAGGCCAACGGCGTCAAGCCGGCCCTGTTCAGCGCCAACTCCGAGGGCGCCTGCTCCACGTGCAACGGCGCCGGGATGATCTACACCGAGCTCGGGTTCATGGACACCGTCGCCACCACCTGCGAGGACTGCGGCGGCAAGCGGTTCCAGGCGGCCGTGCTGGAGTTGACCTTCGGCGGCCTCAACATCGCGGAGGTGCTCGACCTGCCGGTCACCGAGGCGCACCAGTTCTTCGAGGCCGGGGAGGCGAAGACCCCGGCGGCGGCCGCGATCCTCGCCCGCCTCGAAGACGTAGGGCTCGGCTACCTACCCCTCGGTCAGCCGCTCACCACCCTGTCGGGCGGCGAGCGGCAGCGGCTCAAGCTGGCCACCCACATGGCCGAGACGGGCGGTGTCTACATCCTCGACGAGCCGACCAGCGGCCTCCACCTCGCCGACGTCAGGCAGCTGTTGGCCCTGCTCGACCAGCTGGTCGACTCCGGCAAGTCGGTGATCGTCATCGAGCACCACCAGGCCGTGATGGCGCACGCCGATTGGATCATCGACCTCGGCCCCGGCGCCGGCCACGACGGCGGCCGCGTCGTCTTCGAGGGCACCCCCGCCGACCTCGTCGCCGCCTCCACCACCCTTACCGGCCAACACCTCGCCGCCTACACCGCCGCCTGACCCTGCCCCGGTCGGCCGTCAGTTCAGAGCAGACGGATGGCGCTGCTCAGCTGGCCTGCGGCTGGAAGGTGTCGAGCGCATCCGCGGGGATGCCCAGCGTGCCGTCATCGAGCCGAACACGTGGGATGGTGCGCTCGTACATCGCCTTGACGATGACGCGGGTAGGGACACCGAGCCGGCGAGCTGCCTCAGCGGGCAGCAAGACTTCGGGCTCTCCGTCGACCATGCGGTGCAATGGTACCCATGGTTGTCAGGGACACCGTGGAGGGCCTGAGCCCAGCTACGGCACTCCGCCCTCATCGAAGCCGAGCCGGGTATGCAGGATGCGGATCACGGTCGCCAGCTCGTCCTGGAGCCCCGGCGCTGCACGAGCGTCCCGTAGCGCCAATCGGGCGTCTTCGAGTGCCTCCAGCACTCGGAAAGCCTCGTCCAAGTCGAGCACAAGTCCGAGCGGTACGGGGTCATCGTCTCGGGGATCACGGCTGCTCACGGTGGCGGGCGAGGCTAGTCCTCCTCGCCCATGGCGCAGAGCAGGCGGCGAGCGAGCCGCCGAGGAGGGGGTCACTAGTGTGACGGGGGTGGGCCCGGAGGTTTGGACGGTGGAGGACCACCTCCTCGGCAAGCCGGATGAGGTCGTGGCCCTCTATGAGCGCTTCATCACACTGGTCCAGGACTGCGGACCGTTCTCCTACCGCGTGACCAAGACCGCGATCACTCTGAAGGGCAGTCGGCGGGGCTTCGCCGGGGCGAAGCCGACGAAGCGGTCGCTCGACGGCTACCTGGACCTGCAGAGGGAAGTGCGTGACCCCCGCATCTTGCGGGCATCGCCCTATACCAAGCGGCTCTTCGTGCACCAGTTCCGCGTGGTCAGCCCGGATCAGCTCGACGACGAGTTCGCCGGCTGGGTGCGCGAGGCCTACGACGTGGGCGCCGGCGGGCACCTGGAGGATCGCCGGGTGCGGTGAGCCAGCGGCGGGCCTTAGAGGCCGCCCGCTCCGGGTACGCAGCGTTGGACCACATCGTCGGAGGTCCCCTCGACCGAGTCGGTGAGCTCTTGCGTGCCCAGGAACGACACGGCTGCGATGTAGGCGAGGGTCTCCTCGCTCACGTTCTGCTCGAGGCACGCCAACGTCTCGGATGTCGCTTCGGCTTGGGTCCATGTAGCAATGAGCGTGCTCATCCAGTCGCCGCACTCGTCGTAGCGCCGTGCCAGTTCCGCGACCTGGGGCTCGTCGAGCGTCACCCCGAAGTCACGGAAGCTCTCGTAGGTGCCGTAGCGGAGCTGGTCGACGGTGGCGGCGCCCCGGAGGACATCGATGCCGACCATCTCGACCGTGACGGTGCCCACGCAGTGGGCCATGACGTCGTCCATCGCCATGTCCCGGCTGAGGGAATCGGCGATGGCGCCGGCGTAGTCCTGCTCTTCCGTCGACGGCTCGACGGCCGCCGGGTCGCCGCCACTGTCGACACCCCCGTCACCGTCGTCACCCGACGGCTCGACAGCCGGCGGGTCGCCGGCAGCGTCGACACCGTCGTCATCGCCGCCCCCGCGCGTCGCGAGCAGGGTGGCGGCACCACCGATGACGGCGACAGCCGCCACGACGAGCAGGGTCACGCCCAACCGGCTGGTGCCTCGCCCGGTAGGCGGTCCACCGGGGGGTTGACCCCAGTCGGACGGTGGACGGTCCGGAGGCGGATGGTGAGACGGCTCGGTCATGACGCTCCTCGAATCGCCGCAAGGAGGCCGGATCGTAAGAGCCGAACGTGGCGAAGTCCCGGCAGCAGGCCGTCGGCCGTGGCAGCATTCGCCGGTCGATGTGAAGGCGCCGTCCGGCCCAGCGTCGACGTTTGCTCACTGACAGCCGGCATCGACCACGCCCAGGTCGACGAGGTCTGCCAGCTCTAGGTGGACCTGTGCTCAGCCGGCGACTTCGTGGAGCGGGAACGGTTGGTCGAAGCCGTGCAGGGTGTGTCGGCCGCGGGGCTCGAAGCGGATGCCGGAGCCGGCGGACAGGTCCCGCACGGTGCCGGTGGCCCACACCTGGCCAGGTGTCGCCGCTTCCCTGACACGGTTGGCGATGTGGACGCCGATGCCGGTGACGTGGTGGGCGCGGCGTTCGACCTCGCTGGTGTGGAGCCCGGCAGCGACCTGCAGGCCGAGGCTCACCGCCGCGTCGCGCACCGCACACGCGGCTCGGGCCGCCCGCGCGGGACCGTCGAAGAGGGCGATGAAGCCGTCGCCTGTCGGCTTCAGGTGCTCGCCACGCTCGGTCGTGACGCAGCGGTGCGCGACCGCGTCGAAGTCATCGAGCAGGTCGGCGAACCGGGCATCGCCCAGACGGCGCAGGACCTCTGTCGAGTCGACGATGTCGACGGACAGGACCGTGGCGAGCACCCGGACCGGTGAGGGGCGGCTCGCGGGGACACCGTGCATGAACTCCTCGATGGCTCTGACGATCATCGTCGTGTCGCCGCTCAGGAGGTAGTGATCGGCGCCGGGCAGCACCGTGAGACGGGCGCCGGGGATGCCTTCGGCGAGCTGCTGGCCCTGTGCGAGCGGCACGACCGGGTCGTCGCGGGCGTGGATCACCAGCGTCGGCACCGTGATCGATGGCAGGACGGCCGCGATGTCGATCGCACCGATGAGCTCCACGAACTGCCGTGCTGTGCGCGGTGTCGCCGAGCCGCGCTCGTAGCGGGCGAGGAACTCGCGGCCGGTGGCTGTGCTGGCGATGGCGGGCGCCACCGTGCGGTACACGACGCCCTTGCCCCAGTGCTTGTGGACGACCTCGAAGATGTCGTCGAAGCGGTCGGCGATGTCGCCTTTCACCCACGTGTTGTGGAGGGCGAGGCGTTCGACGCGGTCGGGGTACGTGGCTGCGAACATCATGGCCAGGGCACCTCCCTCCGACGACCCGAGCACGGTGGCCCGTTCGACGCCGGCGGCGTCCATGACCACGCGGAGATCGTCGGCGCGCTGCTCGAGGGTCGGAACCATGTCGGCCGCCAGCCGGTCGGACAGCCCGGTGCCCCGCTTGTCGAACACGAGGACGCGGGCGAAGCCCTCGAGACGGCGCAGGGTGGCCGCGATGCCGGGCTGCTCCCACATGAGCTCGACGTTGGTGGTGAACCCGGCGATGAACACGAGCGCGGGACCGTCGCCGAACACCTGGTACGCGATCGACAGGCTGTCGCTGGTCGCGTAGCGGGTGCGCGGGACCCTGCTGATCTCGACCACCGGCACGTCAGAGGGAGGGCCGGGCATGGGCGCCACCTCGTCGAGCTGGACGTCGGCGACGAACCGGTACCCGTGCCCGTGCACCGTCCTGATCACCCGTTGCGCCTGCCCATCGTCGGCCACCGCCCGGCGGGCTTCCTTGATCCGGGTGGTCAGCGCCGACTCGGAGACGAACTGGCTGCCCCAGACCGCGTCGAGCAGCTCCGACTTGCGAACCACCCGGTCCCGGTTCTCGACGAGGTGCACCAGCACGTCGAACACCTGGGGTTGCAGCTCGACGAGGCGATCGGCGGCGTGCAGGTCCCGCCGGTCGGTGTCGAGCACGAGCTCGTCGAACCGGTACCGCATGCGGCTCCCGACGATATAGGGCCTCGAACCGCCACGACCGAGAGCCGGAGGATCGGAGCCCGTCGCATAGGGTCGGCGCGTGGCCCGCGTCGATCTGCAGCGAGCTCGCGATGCGGTGGGCTCGATCGACCCGGTGTTCGTCGACACCCCGCAGTACGAGTCGGTGCCGCTCAGCGATGCGTTGGGCTGCTCGGTGGTCTTGAAGGTCGAGACGCTCAATCCGGTGCGCAGCTTCAAGGGTCGAGGGACCGAGGTCGTCATGGCCTCGCTGGTACGCGAGCGCCGCTACTCCTCGGCGGTGTGTGCGAGCGCGGGCAACCTCGGCCAGGCGCTCGCGTACAGCGGAGCACGCCGCGGGATACCCGTCACCGTGTTCGCCGCGGCCTCCGCCAACCCGCTCAAGGTCGACCGGATGAGATCGCTGGGCGCGACCGTCCACCTCGAAGGCCAGGACATCGAGCTACCTCGGGTGCTCGCGCGCGCCCAGGCCGACGCCGAGGGCGCCTACCTCGTCGAAGACAGCCTCGACGTCGACACCTGCGAGGGCGCGGCCACCATCGGCCTCGAGCTCGTCGACGCGGTGGATCTCGACGTCGTGCTGGTCGCCCTCGGCGGAGGGGCGCTCGCCAGCGGCGTCGGCTACGTGATCCACGAGCTCTCCCCCCGCACCGAGGTGATCGCCATCCAACCCACCGGCGCTCCCGCGATGGCCTTGTCCTGGCGCAAGCGGGCCGTGGTCAGCACCGACACGATCGACACCATCGCCGACGGGGTCGCCGGACGCCACCCCATACCCGAAGTGCTCGACGACCTCCTCGAGGTGGTCGACGACGTCATCCTGGTCGACGACCACACCATCAAGCAGGGCATGCGCCACCTCTTCGACCACACCGGACTCGTCGTGGAACCCTCCGCGGCACTCGGCGTCGCCGCCGTGCTCGAAGACCCCGAACGATTCCGCGGCCGCAACGTCGGCACCATCATCTGCGGCAGCAACATCGCACCCACCGACTTCCAACGTTGGGCACTCGGCTGACACAGGCGGCCGAGCCGGGGGGCTCCGTCGCTGCCTCCTTGGGGAGATGTAGCTCAGCCCTCGGAGAAGTCGAGGTTCTGTGGCGTGGCGGCGAACGGGCCGCCGGTGGTCGGCACGTCGTCGGGCACCTCGTCGAGACGGAAGTCCGCGTACTGGGCCTCCCCCTCGCCGGTGAGCAGGATGCCGAACGCGATCGCGGCCGAGCCGTGGCCGACGTCCAGAACGATCTCGTACTGACGCCACGGGGTGGTGCCCTCGATCCGTCGCTCCTGCATGTTGTCGAACGCCGAATAGGTTCCGTTGGACTCGTCGACTCGCATCCAGAGCCCGCACCAGCCAGCGTCCACCGACCGCACGAACCCGCTGAGCCGCAGCCGCGTGTCGCGGTATGTCGTGGCATCGATGATCTGCATGACGGTCCCGAAGCCGGTCGCGTTCTCGACCACGCAGCGGAGATAGGCGACGCGGTTGTCGTCGTGGTGGAGCTCACCGTCGAGGATGCCGTACTCGTACTCGTAGGGATGGCTGCCGGCCAGCATCCATCCGGGTAGGTCGTTGCGGTTGGGCATGGGGGTCTCCTGGTCGGCCGGTGCGAGATGACCGGCGGTGATCGAGACGTCGGGGGGTCGCAGGAGTGCGCCGAGCGCGCGACGGCCACGATGGAGCGTGCTCTTGACCGTGCCGGCATCGATCCCCAATCGGCGCGCGATGGTCTCGACCGACATGTCGGCGTAGTAGTGGAGCGCGAGTACCTCGCGCTGGCGTGGCGCAAGGTTCTCCAGGTGATCGAGCACCTCGCGATCGCCCGATGGGAACACGTCGACGCCGGGCCGCTCTCGCGCCGCGCGGGCCAACGCCCGAGCCTCGGCCTCCAGCCTGCGCCACTCGTCCCGGCGCAGGTTGAGCACCACCACCTGGATCCAGGCCGGCAGCGACCCGATCTCGCGGCCCGCCTCCTTCAGCGCGAGCGCTCGCTCCAGCGCGTCCTGCACCAGATCGTCGATGTCGAAAGCCGGCGACGCTCCTGGGCCGAGACGACGCTGGAGCCTCGGCACCGTGATCGCGAGCAGCTCGGTGACCTCGTCGTCGGAGAGCACATCCCTCCTTTCCTCCTCCTCGGCTTGACCCGACACCAAGGTGACGAGCGAGCGGTGCCGCGCGGTTGCCTTCAGTTCGGGCGGAGGGGGGCGATGGGGGTGGTGGTCACCGCGTGGGCGAGGAGGGCGGCGAGCTCGGCGGGGCGACTCAGGAACGGGGAGTGGGACGTGTCGATGGTCAAGGGAGTGACTCCCAGGCGGGACGCCACGAGCTCGCTGAGCCAGGCCGGCTGCGCGTGATCCTGGAGGCAGTGGATGTAGCTGCGGGGCAGGTCGGCGGACCAGAAGTTGGGGATCGATGTCGGTGTGGTGGAGGTCTCGCCGGCGCGTTCGGGGCACAGCTGGGAGAAGGCCCATTCGACTGTGGCGTCGTCGCAGTCGTGGAAGAACAGATGGCGGGCGCCCTCGACGGTGGCGATGGACATCGAGCCGTCGTCGGCCACCTTCAGGTGGGCGAGCATGCCGGCGACGTCGAAGTCGCCGATCGTGCCGTCGTCTCGCATCGCCATCGCCTCGGGCCACGTGTGACCCTCCCGGGGCAGCGCAGCGGTGAGGTACACCAGGTGGCCGACGCGGTCGGGCGCGGCGTCGGCGGCCATCGTGATGTCGAAGCCTCCACCGGAGTGGCCGACCAGGACGTCGCCGGGCTCGAGGACCGACAGGATGGCCTCCCGGCGGCCGGCGATGGTCGTCGGCTCGACCTCGTGGCGGCGCGAGCCGTGGCCCGGCAGGTCGACAGCCCTGGCGTGATGGCCGAGCCGGCGCAGCTCGTCGATGGTGCGGGACCAGCACCAGGCCCCGTGGAACCCGCCGTGGACGAGCACGAAGCGCAGCTTCTCAGCCCGCGGCGTGCCGAGCGGTTCGCGATCGCCCTGGGGTACCGCAGCGGGCCCAGCATCGGTCACGTCTGCACCTCCTGATCGTGTCGGGGTCACGGCTGAGACCTGCGAACTGACGAGAGTTCATCACCCGCCGCACCCAGCCCGACACCCCAGCTGGCGACCCACTGGCGGCGTCCGGGTAGAACACCCCTATGAGCACTGTGATGATGCACGCCGTCGCCTCGCTCGACGGCTTCATCGCCGACGAGGACGATGACGTCGGTCCCCTGTTCGACTGGTACTTCAACGGCGACACCGACATCGTCGACGGCGCCACGTTCAAGATCTCCCGGACGTCGGCCGGGTACGTACGGCCCATGTGGGAGAGCATCGGGACGACGGTGATGGGTCGCCACCTCTTCGACCTGACCGACGGTTGGGATGGCTCGCCGCCGGCGGGCGAGCACGTGGTCGTGGTGTCGCACCGGCCCAAGCCCGACGGCTGGCACCCCGAAGCGTCGTACCACTTCGTCGACGACGTGGCCGCGGCGGTCGCCCGGGCCAAGGAGCTCGCCGGGGAGCGCAACGTCGCCGTGACCGCGGGCGACGTCGGTGGGCAGGCCCTGGCCCTGGGACTGGTCGACGAGGTGGCGATCGACATCGTCCCGGTCGTCTTCGGCACAGGGAAGCGGTACTTCGGTCCGGTCGACGCTCAGCACCTGCTCGAAGACCCCCGCGTGGTGATCCCGGGCGATCGGGTCCTGCACCTCGCTTACCAGGTCCGCCGCCCGCACTAGCTGGCCCGATCCTGCCGTCCATGACCTCACTCGCGCGGCTCCGCCTGACTCCTGCCGAGACCGGCCCGGCGCTGCGCGCGCTGTGCGAGTGGACGCCGGTCGATGCTCCGGGCGGCGGCGTCCATCCGGGAGACGTGGGGTGGCATCTGCGGTTCGACGACGCGGTCGTCTTTCTTTGGATCGACGACCCGGTACCGGTGGCAGCCGGCTTCCTCGACGGCCCCGGGCTGCGCGTGACCGCCGCGCCCGGCGCCGATCTCGGGGCGCTCGCGGCCGATGCCGAGGAGCTGCTCGAGCCCGGCAGCGATTGGTGCGACGGTCTGCCTGTGCCCGGGTGGGAGCTCTCTCAGGAGCCCTGGCTCGTCATGTCGTGGACCCCGCGGCCGGTGTCGAGCCGCGCCGAGCCGGTCGGTGAGGCCGGTGCGGCCGAC
>Ga0209382_10007423_pt1 | contig 13962 bp, 18 predicted proteins | sample SoiMetdeltSBSDD5_FD_187599 | JGI IMG/M metagenome (GOLD analysis project Ga0209382, IMG submission 187599) | Bulk soil microbial communities from a Populus tree surrounding site in Tennessee, USA - Soil MetaG P. deltoides SBSDD5 (SPAdes) (version 2) | ecosystem: Environmental > Terrestrial >... | reverse complement strand
CGAAACTTCGAAACCATCAAAACTCGTAATCGAATCGAGTTGCAGGTAACGACTCAACTCCAAGATGTTCTAATGAGCCTCACCCATCGGTTTTATGAAAGAGATCGGCTCAAGTTATCTCGTCGGGAAAAGCCGTGGCGCTGGGACTACAATACAGCTCAGTTCAAGGGTGCATACCTGGGGCACACTCTGCATCTGCTAGAAGCTATTGTAATCGAAGTCCGAGACGAAATCGGGAGAAACGAGTGACTAGCCCCAGAGAGGTGCCCCAGCCGAAGGTTCTCTTTTTGAGTACGATATTCCGGAGCATGCGGGAAGGCTTCTACCGCGTACCGGCCTTTCAAAGAGATTTCGTTTGGGAAGAGAAGCAAGTTCTAGAGTTACTGGAAAGCGTCTATCGCGGCTTCCCAATCGGCAGTGCGCTCATGTGGCGAGTCAATGAGCCCATTCTCAAGGTGGACCATTCTGGAAGACTTCCATTACCAGTCTTAGAGACGTCCCGCTACCCAATTGAGTACGTCCTTGATGGCCTACAACGCCTGACAACGCTTTATGCCTGCTTCCATCAGGAGGAGCACTCGGACGGAAGGTTCGCGGCGGTCTTCGATCTACGGAATCGCATCTTTGAGATACGTTCCCCGGAGGGGGACCCAGGGGCCTACCTGCGATTGTCTGACATCTTAGACGCCAAGCGACTAGTCGGCAGTCAACAACGTCTAATTACCCAAACGGATGGCGAGGATCTCGTAGATGCCTCGACACAACTCTTCTCGGCCTTCCAAGAGTACACCATGCCGATCGTGTCCATCGCTGAGACCGATGTGGCAACCGTCGTTAAAATATTCGAGAGAGTGAACTCCACTGGAACGAGGCTAGGCCGAGTGGATTTCATGAGAGCCGTTACCTGGTCGGAGGAGTTCGACCTGGAGCCTCAGCTTGCCTTAATGGCTGATGGTGCCCGTGATAGAGGTTTCGATATCCCGGACGAGACCTTGATAAAGTTGCTCGGTCTCGGGATGGGTTTGGAGCCCACGGCCGAGAGTCTCATTGAGTTGCGCCAGAAGCCTGCGACCGAGCTGTTTGCGGCACGAGAAACTGCTATGGAAGGTCTGAGTAAGGCCCTAGAATTCTTACAGCAGGAAAATGTGTTTGGGTATGATTATGTCCCTTATGAAGGACAACTAATTGTCGCAACTGGCTTCTTTATCGAAAATCCCGAGCCGCGCCCCGAGAGTCTTGAAATCCTCACTTTTTGGTATCGTTCCGTGGCTTTGGCAGAGTTCCTACGAGGAAAGCCTGATCACTACGTATCGCGCGCGCTCGACGGTTTTCGGGATGAGGAACGGCTCAGGATCTACGCACCCGTTGTGCGACTTGACCTCAGGCCTGACGATCTACTTTCGCGGCGCTTCATGGTTGGGAAAGCGTTGTCGGCGGGCATCGCCATGTTGTTCGCGTCGCGGCCGCCGCGGGACATCGTCAGCGGGCAGATAATCGAACCGATCGACTTCATGCGATTCTTCGAGCCGTCTCATTTCGTGTCGATTGCTGAACGAAACGATCTTGAGCAGTTACTAGGTCGAAAGCCCCCGTCCGCACGAGTGATCGCCAATATTGTAGTCGTGTCAGACGCAAGTCGTTCCAAGCTCCGTACAAATAAGATTGCAGCGCTGAGCTCGGCTGATCCAGAGGTTCTTGCCTCTCAGTTGGTTAGCGAAACGGCGATGGCCCACCTAGTTGACGGTGACGTTACGGGATTTTTGCGTCAAAGGGCACACGACATGCATTCGGTGATCCTTGAATATGTCGGACAGATTTAGTTCTAACGTTTAGGTAAATGAGACAGTCGCGCTTACAGAAACGAGCGCCAACATCGATCGCCTGATCGCCCACACCGCCCCTCAGGATTACCTCCGATAGATGCCAGACCGATTGGGTCGAGTGCATTCTCATCTAGGGCCAGATCTGTTACCTGGCGTTAGCGCGGTTGATCAGCATTGACGACTAATGGGCGCCTGAGCTGTGCCCCACAACACCGCGCCGAGTCGTGCGCTGGCATCCCGAACCTGCGGGGAGGCGACGTGAGTGTATCGCTCGGTTGTGGTCACCCGGGTGTGGCCGAGGATCTCCTGAACCACCCGGATGTGGACGCCCTGCTCGATCAACAGCGTTCCGGCAGTGTGTCGGGCGTCGTGCAGTCGGCCGTCGCGCACGCCGGCAGCTCGCAGCACAGACTTCCACTCCCGCCAGTCGTCGGACCGGTCGATCGGGTTGCCGGTCGGCGTGGCGAAGACAAGATCGTGGTCCTGCCACGCCGTTCCGGCCACGAGCCGTTCGGCGAGCTGCGCCTTCCGGTGCGTCTTGAGGATGGGCAGCAGCTCAGGCGGGCACTGGAGCGTGAGCTTCGAGCGCCCTTTGCGGGGCCGGAACGCTACCCCTCCACCCGTGCGGAGGAGGCAGTGCCGGGCGTGCCCAACGCAGGTTCGCGGGTCGCACGTGTTCTTCGGGCACCGATGCTCTCGCTTCGTACAGTCCGCCTCGCACCAGGCCGTGTGCCGGTGCTGGCCGCACTGTCGTGGACACGGTGACCGATGCCAGGCGGCCCCGCACGCGGTCGGGTCGCCGCAGCCATGCCGCCAGGCGGCCCGCTGCACCTGGAACCAGGCGCGGATCACTCCGGTCTCCAGGTCGACGGACGACCACCGCAGCCCTAGCGCCTCGCCCTGACGTAGACCCAGTGCCAGCGCGACCGACCATCGGGCGCCGTTGCGACGGGAGGCAGCAGCGGCGAGGATCCGTCGCGCCTCGGCACCCGTGAACGGCTCGATCTCCGTGTCCGCTGCCGATGGTGCGTCGATGTAGTTCCGGGAGGCGACGTTGCGGCTCACCTTGTCCCGGCGCATGGCGATCGTGAGCGCCCGCGAGAGGATCCGGTGCACCTTCAACACTGTCGAGCTGCTCTTCCCGGCCGCGAACATCTCCGAGTACGCCTCGTCCAGGTGTTCGGGGGTCAGCCTGTCCAGCCGGTGCGCGCCGAGCAACGGCACGATCCACAGCCGGGTCTTCGATCGGTAGTCATCGAGCGTACGCGGCGCCATCTTCCCGCTCGCCACGAGCCGTTCGCACACCGTTTCGAGGTAGGTGTCCATCCACGCGCCGACGGTCGGCGCCCGGCCGGGCTTGTCGACCTTGCCAGCGTCCCGCTGCGCCTCCAGCTTGCGAACCTTCTCCGTGACCTCGGCTTGGGTCTTCCCGGACCTGTGCCGGCGGTCCGGCGACCCGTCGGCCTTGACGCCCATCGTCACCCGGCCGTGCCACCGCTGGTCGGCTTCGCTGTAGTAGATAGAACTACGCAGGTTCGGCTTCCGGCCATTGCTCATCACGTCCTCCTTCAGGCGGCGTCGGTGTTCTCGACGGTGGCGAGGCCAGCGGCGTACGCCTCCAAGTCGGTGGCGCGGATGCGGCGGAGGCGACCGACGCGTACGGAGGGGATGGCGCCGGTGCTGATCAGCTCGTACATGAAGGTCCGGCCGATGCCGAGACGGGCGGCGGCTTCGGTGACGGTCAGGAGCAGCTGGGGGTGTGTCATCGGTTGCCGTCCCCGTATTCGTGGCGGATCCAGGTCCACAGACGGCGGCCGACGCGGACACGCCGGCCGGTGCCGTTGCACCGGCGGCACCAGGCGCGGGTGAGCGTGCCCTGGCGGGTGGTTCGGCGACCGACTCCGTGGCACCTGAGGCAGCGGCCCCACGGCGCAACAGCGCAGGCGAAGGCGTAACCGACCGTGACGGCCACCAGAGCCAGAACGGCGAGGCTAGTAAGGGAAGCGAGGGGGTCCATCGGGTCTCCTAGGCGGGTTCGTGGCGGGCTGAGCGGGCCGCTAGGGCGCTAGAGTCGTTGTCAGGACTGGAGTTTCTGGGTTAGCGAGGTTGCTAGGGTCTAGCAGCGGCGGGTGCTAGACCAAGCAGCCCGCGGAGTTAGCCGGCCTTGGATCGGCCGTCACGTTCGGTGATGGCTGCCTCGATGTGTGCGCGGGTGATGCCGCGCCGGTTGGCGCCTTTGCCGGTGGTCGGGTCGGTGCCCCACACCTGCCCGACGGTGATCCGGTGCGGCTTGAGCGCGAAGGTGAGCTGTTCGGGATCCCATCGGCCGTAGATCTCCGGGCGCAGCTCGGCGAGCCGGGAGACGACGGTCTCGTTCCACACCTTCGCTTCGCTGGGCGCGATGACGGCCAGGACGTCGGCGAGGAGGTCGTAGATGGGGCGGTCGGCGATCGTGGGTTCGCCGAGCGCGTGTCCGGTGACCGTGCGGGCGGCGGCGCGGGCGGCACGGGCGCGGGCCACGATCGCGTCGGCGGTCGCCGCATCGATGTAGACGGTGTGCACGATCCGGGCGTCGGCGCCTTCACCGACGAGGTAGCCGATGCCTTTGTCGATCCAGGCGAACGTGGTGGCCCGTACCCCTTGCCGGTAGCGCGAGGTGCCCAGGACCATGTCGTTCTCGGTCTGGCCCATCACCTTGAGGCAGAAGCGGGTGGACGCGTTGGCGCTGATGCCGGTGGGCAGCGACTTCGCGTCCGGGCGTTGGGTGGCGAGCACGACGATGATGCCGACCGCGGGTCCACGCTTGACCAGGTCTGTGCAGATCTCTTCGAACTCGGCGCCGTGGACCGGGTGTTCGAACCAGACCTGGCACTCGTCGACGCCGAGCACGATCGGGCACAGGCCGAGGGCCAGGTCGCTGGCCAGCTCCGCGGTGACCTTCGATTCCGGGCATCGGTCGCGGGGCAAGCCGCGGATCACCTTGGTACGCCGACGCAGCTCGTACCGCAGTTCCCGCAATGCGACGAGGGCGTACTCGATGTCGTCGTCTTCGTCGCCAGCCCGGTACCGGTGCGCGACCGGTTCCAGCGGCGCGAGGTCGCCGGTGCCCTTGAGGTCGAACACGTACAGCCGGGCGCGCGGGTCCAGCGCGGCGATGAGCAGCACCAGCCGCAGCGCGAACGTCTTGCCCATGCGCGGGATCGACCCGATGATCATCGTGACGTACATCAGGGTCAGCTCGACCCATCGCCCGCGCGGATCGGTAGCCCACGGGGTCGGCCGGAACAGGTCGACCGCACCGGAGCGCAGCAGCGGCCAGGCGGGCTTGCGGGACTTGGCCATGTCCTGGTCGCCGACCCACAACACCAGCCGCCCCGGGTGCACGTCGGCGTTGCTCTCCGGCCAGACACAGCCCAGCGGGCGCGCTAGGCCGGCGGCCAGCTTCTCCCGCCGGTCGATGACCTCGGTGGCGGTCACCCCGTAGGGCAGCTCGACATCGGCGCGCCAGCCCGGCCCGTCGCGGGTGATGGGTGCGGGGAAGCCGATCGCCTTGGGGTTCTTGGCCAGGGCTTGGGTCATCCCGGCGATGCCGAGCACGGACATGGCGCGCACGACGACGTCGGACGTCAGCGGTTGCACGGATGCCTTGACCACGGCGGTGTCGAGCAGTGGCTTGTCGGCCGGGGCGCCGAGAATGCCGCACAGGACCAAGAGCGCCAGCAGGACGGCGTACCGGACCGCCGGCTCGGTCAGCGCGAGCCAGCCGGCCGCAACCGTCAAGCACGGTACGGCGACCGCGGTGACGAGGCCGCGCCAGCGCACCCGCCGGTCGCGTTGCCGGCTCAGTCTCAGGTACAGGTCGGCGTCCTCGACGCGGGCGCTGTACTGCCGCATCGGTTCGCCTTCCAGATCGAACAGCCACCGCACGATGCCGCGCACGAGCCGGCCGAAGCCGCGCGGAGCACGCAGGGCCAACTTGACGGTGTACTTCGGGATACGAACGGCGTGATAGCAGGCGGCGTGCCAGGCGTACGCGGCCAGCCAGCGGACGGTCGCCAGCGCCTCGGCGCTGGAGGTGAGCCAGGCCGGGGCGATCGGGCGGCGCTGACCTGCGCGCAGTGCGGTGAGACTCACCCGCGGAAGGCGTTGCGCGGCCGGGCTGTCTACCAGGACCGGGCTGTCGTGCGGCTGCGTCATGTTGAGCGCTCCGGTGTCGATTCGGTGGTGCGCAGCAGTCCGGCGGCGCGCAGCAGCTTGCGGGCGCGGTCCGGGCCGGTGCCGAGTGCGGCGGCGGCGCGGCGTACCGGTACGGTGCCGTCTTTGTCGCGCGGTACGTCGGCGAGCGCGGCGGTCAGCTCCGCGTCGGTACGGGTACCGGTGCGGCGCTTGCGGGGTGTACCGGTATGGGTCGGTTCGGCGGGCGGTTGCCGGACCGACCGGTACCGCTGGCTGGTGGCGATCAGTGCGGCGGTCGCCATCACCATCAGCCCGTCGACCGCGAGCGGCCCGATGGTGACGGTGAGCCGGTCCTCGCGGTAGTACGCCAGCAGCCCGGCCAGGTGGCGGTAGGAGACCAGGGCGGCGACGACCGCGACCGGCACGAGCCCGCCGAAGCGCAGCGCCGCCCAGCGCCATCCCGGCCGCCACTGCGTGCGGGCCAGGATCTCGATCGCCACGAATAGCGAGACCGGCCAGAAAACGGCTCCGATCACCGCTCCGCTGGGCGGCGTCCAGCCGGCCGGTGCGCCTGCGGGCGGGACGTAGGAGTGGGCGACGTTGGCCGCGATCGACACGGCGCCGCCGAGCACCGCGCCGACGTAGCCCCACGCCCGGCCGGGGTACCGGGTGGTTCCGTTCATCGTCCGCTCCGTACCGGTACCGCCGGCCGGTCGTCCCTTGCGGCGGGCGCCGTCTCGCTGCGTGGAGATCGCGCGGGGTGGCCCGACAGCCGGGCGGCGGCCAGCGCGGTCAGGATGCCGGCGGCCGGACCGAGCACCAGTACCGCGAGCGGGAGTCGGCCGGCCGCGAGCAGGAACGCCGACGCCCACACGGCGGTCAGCGCGCCGGCGACGGCCCCACCGAGTAGCACGAGGCGGACGTGGGTTCGGTGGCGAGCCATCGTAGGCCTCCCATCGTACATTCCACAGTGGACGTCGGTCATACGTGCGCGCATGCCTTGCCGCAGGCGCAGATCCGCGGACCAGCGATGCCGGTGCCGACCGACAGGTAGAAGGCGCCATCGCTGCGCTTGGCGACGTGTTCCCAGAACGAGGCGACCCTCGCCGGCTGCGCCGACAATCCGAGCGCCGAAGCGAGACCGTCCACGACGGCAACCCGGTCGGCCTCGGTCAGGCTCGTGCAGTACTCGCTGACGTCCAGCGACACGGTGACGCACAGCGGTACCGGGGCGGCGCGATCCAACAGGTCCGCGACGGCGCGCAGCCAGGCTGCGGCGTCGGCCGGTGTGGTCGTGTTCATGCCGCCTCACCGTCCACGGAGTCGGGGTCCTCGTCGGCCAGCTCGCGCCGCAGCTCCGCGTTCTCCCGGACTACGTCGCGCAGCGCGCGGCGCAGCCGGTGCCAGTCCACATCGGACGCCTCGTCCTCGGCGGCGAGGATGCGGATCTCCGCGTCCAGCAACGCCATCTCGGCGGCGATCAGACCTGACTCGCGCTCGATCGCGGCCAGCTCCTCGACAGTCGGCTCGTCGTCGTACGGGGTGATGTCTTCCACGGTCGATCTCCTCGGATCGTATACAACCTGGCGTTGTATTCAGGACCAGGACATTACAACGCCACGTTGTATTCGGGCAAGCGGTGTCTGGTGGGTTGGCACTCGGGCGGTCGCGTACCCTCGCGGTTGATGTCCGGGACGACCGCTGAGCTGCCGAGCGACTGGTGGACGACGGAAGACGTGCTGGCGTTCCTGCGTTCGGCCGGAGCGCCGATCAGCCGCGCGACCTGGGCGGCCTACGTGTCCCGGGGACAGGCACCTGCCCCGGACCGGATGTTCGGCCGGTCCCCGGCCTGGCGGCCCGCGGCCGTACGCTCATGGCAGGCATCGCGGCCCCGCCGCGGTTCAGTCGATGGGCCGGACACTGGCTCCTCACCTCCTTCTCGGTCACCGTCTGGTGAGAACCAGTCAACCGGGAAGCGGGCGGGACGGCGATGAACGAACAACCGGTGCCGATGCAGTCGTGGTGCACTCCCGGTGCAGTCGACCGGTTCGGCACCCGGTGGCGGCGGCGCGGCGGCGGTCAGGCAGGCTTTAGGTTGACATTCCTTCGAGCGCGCGGGAGTGAGCGCAGCAATGGGCACAGTCGAGCGAACTCTGGTACTGCTCAAGCCTGACGCCTTGGCGCGCGGCCTGGCCGGCCGGCTAATCCAGCGCTTCGAGGACGCCGGCCTCAAGATCGTCGGCGTCAAGATGCAGCAGATGAACGCCGACATGGCCAAGCGCCACTACTTCGACCTGGAGGAGCGCTTCGGCAAGTCCGTCTTCGACCTCACCGCACAGTTCATGCAGTCCGGGCCGGTCATCGCGCTGGTCCTGGAGGGTGTGCAGGCCGTGGCCAACGTGCGCAAGCTCGTCGGCAACACCTTCCCCGACCAGGCACCGGCCGGCACCATCCGCGGCGACTTCGCCCACACCACCAAGGCGTACGCGGAGGCGCAGAACAAGGTCGTGCCCAACCTCATCCACGCCTCCGGCAACCCCGACGAAGCCAAGTACGAAGTGGACCTGTGGTTCGGGCCGGACGAGCTTTTCCAGTACCACACGCTCGCCGAACGGTACACGTTCTGATGGACGACCCCATCAGCGAACTTCGCCAGCGATACGAGGAAGAGCGGCACTTCCTAGACGACCGAGCCGCCGCGGAGTACGCGTACGCACTCGCCATCCGGCTCCGCGAGGCCGGCCAGTTCGACGAGGCCCAACGGTACGCCCGCGAATGCCTGCGCCTAGCCGAGATGCTACCCTCGGCCACCCTCGATGACGTCACCATGAGCCGCGCGACCATCGGCAGCGTCCCGATGCCCGAGCACTTCCACGACGGCGTGGTGCGGGCGCGACTCTCCGACCTGCTCTCAGACTAAGGCAGCGTCGAGGTACTCCTGGACCGGGCCGTAGAGCGGAGTCGGTACGTTCGATGCGAGCGTGGGCCGGTCGCACCAGGCGACCTCGGCCAGCTCATCCTCGTCGGCCAGGTGCGCGTTGCCAGCCTCGACATCGCAGGCGACGTAGACCATGGTGCGGCCCGTTGCTGGGTGTATGCGCTCGCCGAGGCGCCGCGTCGGGCGTACCGTCAGTCCGGTTTCCTCGCGTGTTTCGCGCACGGCGGCCTCGTCGGGTGACTCGCCGGGCTCGATTTCGCCGGCCGGGAACTGCCAGGACAGTTCGCCTTCCTTCACGCGCCGGCGGACCATCAGTACCTGTCCTTGGGATACGACGATGGCGGCGACGATCGGTGCCTGGTCGGCGGCGGGCGTATGGCTCATGGCTCTACTCCGAGTGCGTGCAGGATCGGCGGGAAGATCCGCTCGGCGGGGATGAAGCGGGTGATGTCGCGCTTGGGCGCCCAGATGGCGGCGACGTTCTCGGTGACGTCGCGGTTCTCGACGTCGCCGGCCAGGAAGTCGCACAGGAAGTAGCGGCAGTCCACGCCGGTCAGCGGGTGCACCCGGGTGCCGAGGTCTGACCGGATGGCGCAGTGGATTCCGGTCTCGGCCAGCGTCTCGCGTACGGCGACGGTCTCGGCCGAGGCGCCCGGCTTGACGATGCCGGCGGGGAACTGCCAGGTGATGCCGCTGGGGTCGACCTCGCGGCGGCACACGAGGAGCACGTCGGTGTCAGTCATGACGATGGCGATCGCGACGGTGAGCGCGACGACTGCGCCGGCGGCCTTGATGTCGGCGGCGTCATCGGCCTTGAGCTGTCGGGCGAAGCGGAGCTTGGCGGCCTCGGGTGCGCGTTCGTACGCGGTGTCGAGGGCGCGTTGAAGCTCGGGCCGGATGACCACGGTCGGGCGTTCGTGCCAGGACGCGATGGTGCGCTTGGCGACGCCGAGCAGGGCGGCCATCTCGTCCTGCGACATCCGCAGGGCGGCCTGGAGGGCGGTCGCCTCTCGCCCGGTCCACTGGTCGATCACCGGGTTGCCGAGGGGTTGGCTCACGGTGGCCCCCGATTGGCTGGAGTGCTCGGGGAGAGGGGTGCAGGGTCATGACCGGCGTCCGGGGTGGACGGTCAGCGTGGTGCCGGCGGGGTAGGTTTCGATCGCCCCGTTGGCGCGTGTGATGGTCACCGCGGCGCTGGAGGTAACGGTGTCGCCGGGGCGTAGGCCGACGGTTGTTGGCGCCTCGACGACAAAGGTGCCGTGGCCGTGGCGGACCTCGACTAGCCCTTCGGCGCGCAGGACGGCCAGTGCCCGCCGGACGGTCTCGCGGGCCAGTCCGAACTCGTCGTGCAGGTCCTTCTCCGACGGCATCCGCCCGCCGGCTGGTAATTGTCCGCTACGGATGCGATCGCGAAGCACGCTCGCGAGCTGCCTGTACGCAGCACCTTCGCGATCTGGCGCGATCATGAGGTGACTGTACGTATAGCCGCATGGGCGTCCGGTAGCGTATACGTCTAGACACCCGGTGGCTGGAGGTGAAATGCGAGACCGCGCCACGGTGGATCCCCGTTTCTCGGTGCTCATGCGGGAACTGCTCGCCGAGACGGGCGTCTCCTACCGGGTCTTGGCAGCCAGGACGTTCTATGGCAAGAGTTACCTTCACGAGCTGGCGTCAGGCAAGAAGGCACCGACGCACGAAACAGCACAGCGCATCGACAACGCCCTGGGCGCGGAGGGTCGCTTGGCCGAACTTGTCTCCGATCCCCGCGACCGTCCGCGCTCGCTGGCCGTTGACGGGTGGGGACGGCGCGACAACGAGCGCCTCGCCGACGCGCTGGCAGCGGAGGTTCCCGGCCCGGACAACGCGGTTCGGCTGGCCCACGAGTGGCTGGTCGGGGAGCCGCCGCAGGTCTTCGAACTGCGCGCCGGCCGCCGCATCGGTGCCGGCACGGTCGACGCCGTCGAGCGCCGGGCGCGTCGTCTGCGGCTGCTGGACGATCACGTGGGCGGGTACCGGACGTACCCGATCATCCGTGGTGAGCTGGCCGCCACGGCCCGGCTGGTGCGCGAGGCGGCCTACACCGAGCGGGTCGGGCGTCGTCTCCTGGTCGCCGTTGCCGACTTGTGCCAGCTTGCCGGGTTCGTTGCCGCGGACGCCGGACGGCCCGCGGAAGCAAGGCACCTGCACCTGACCGGGGTGCGGGCCGCCCACGCCGGCGGCTCCGTTGAGTCGGCGGCGAATAGCCTCGGCTCGCTCGCCTACCTGGAGGGCAACGTCGGCGACCCGCGCCGGGCCGTGCTGCTCGCTCAGTCCGCGTTCGCGGGTGTGCGCACCTCCGGCCGCGCCACGGTCAAGGCGCTGACCCTGGAACGGCTCGCCTGGGCCAACGCCCGGGCCGGGGAGCCCGCCGCTGCCGCGCGGGCGCTCGGCATGGTGGAGGAGGTTTACCTGACGCCGAGCCCGGCGGACGACCCGCCGTGGACCTACTGGCTCAGCGCCGACGAGGTCGAGGTCATGGCCGGCCGAGTCTGGACCGAGCTACACCAGCCGTCCCGCGCCATTCCGGTCCTGGAACGGGCCGTTGCCGGCTACGGCACCGAACTGCCGCGGGAAGCGGCCCTGTACCTCACCTGGCTCGCCGAGGCACTGATCCAGGCCGGCGACATCCCCGCCGCAGCCGACCGCGCCGCGCAAGCCCTGCGCCTTGCCCGCAACGCGCACTCCCGTCGGGCCATCGACCGGATCGCCACCGTACGGGCGCTCCTGTCGCCGCACACCGGCGTGGCCGAGGTCGCCGCCTTCGAAGCGGAGTACCACGACGCTGATTCATAGCGCATGCGGCACGCGCACGATTCACGCGCGTGCCCCTCATTCGGCCCTCAGTCGCCGGACCTCGCGCGTCGCTTCTCAATGGAGCGCCGGACCAGGCCGAGCGACTCCCCAGCCGGCGCCGCCTGCCAGGCCGCGACCTGCGCCCGAGTCGCCATACGGCGACCGAAGCATGGCCATTCTTGGCGGCAGAGCAGACACACAATCACGCCCGCAGCATCCCGTACTGTCCGAGAGTGATCCCGGCTCACCCGGACCGCGACACGCCACAACATCGGATGAGCAACGCCGGGCGGCGGATCGTCCGGCGGCGCATCCACGTCGAATGGCAATTCCTCGCGCATGACTACTCCCCGGGCTGGGTGGGCGCGAGCAGCCGCGCGGCGGAAAGGCAGCGACCGCCCGCGCCCGGCTCAGAACGTCAGGCGACGTCGTCGCCCGGAGGGATAGGTCGAAGGGCAGCGGCCACGGCGCGGCGCGCCTTCGCCCGCTCCTCCCGCAGGACAGGGCGCATCCCGTTGGTGAAGGCCAGCCAGTAGCGCACGAACGGCTCGATGCCCTCGTGAGCACCGCCGAAGCCCTGCCAGACATTCGCGATCCTGACCGCCAGCTCCCTGCGCCGACTGGCAGGCGAGAGCGGTACCGGCGACTCAGCGATTAGCTTCTCCACGGTCGCGGCAAGATCCTGCATGACTCGTCCTCTCCCATGGCAACACGCATGACACCACTGATCATGTGCCAGCCCGTCCGGGGTCGGAACGGTCCGCGCGTCCGCTGAATGTCCGCGGAGGATTGCTATGCAGCGAGCCCCACCTTACCGAAGGTGGGAAGTATGTCTATGGATCGTCTGTGGGAGGCCATAGAACCGCGTATTCCGATGAGCGGCGAGGCAGGTTGTGGTCGTATGCATGGGGTCGGCAGAGGGGTGCGTCAACGTGCGCTCTCAAGATTTCCATTCAAGGGGTGGCGACGATGTAGCCACACGTCGAAATGTGGCTCATTTCTCCTTGCGGCTCGGGGGCTCTCGATCCCGTCGCTCGGGGATGCCCGGATCCGGTAGCCTCGGTTGCGGCGGTGGCGGTGGCGGTGGCGGGCTTTCGACCTTTTCGGCCACTATTTATCGTCCTCTTAGATCGAGCGATAGAGCGAGCAGCTGAACCAGTAAGGTCACAATTGCGGCCTGGTAGGCGCGCCACAGGCACGACAGTGTCCTGCGGTTTTTCAGAAACTGCGAGAACAGCCATAAAGCGAGGTCGCGTTGCATTTCCGCTAATCCGGCCTTGTAATGCTCGGCCCACAGAATGATTTCTGCTGCATCTTGGCTAAAGACGAACGTGTACGTCCGATGCGTTAGCACCATGAGAATGACGAGCGCAACAAACGCGCCCGCCCCAAGTATCGTCCACCCGCTGAGGGGCGCTTCGTCACGGAGCGCCAGGCCACCGAGGAAGGTGGCGGCGAGCCCGCCCAATCCAACTGTCGCTGCGGTCCGGTCTCGCACGGCCTTGAGGTCGTCCTTTTGCTGGTCCAGGCTTCGGCGAGCCTCCTCCAGCGCCAGGGCGTATCTGTCGTCCCCTCCAGTCGCCATACCTCCTCCAAGTCGGGCCGAGTGTATCGATGCAGAGCCTGAGACCGCCGCGGTTGGCTAACGACGCGCCGAGCTGAAGGCGCACTGGCCCCGTGTCCCTGTCGCCGTGAACCTCGTTCCGAACCGCCTTCGTGTCCGCATCGTGACGGTATGGTCGCGGTGGCACGGTTTCAGAGAGGTCGCAACGCGCCGGGCGATGTCGCGTTGACCGTGCGCGATGGGTGCTGATCGGGGCCACCATCGAGGCGGCTCGACCAGCCCATGATGCCGATGACGGCCCGGCCAGGCACGCAGAAGGAGCAGGAGCACGGTCGCAGCATTGTGACGAGCCGTACCGGGCCGGTTGCTGTTCCGGCTCCGGGCACTCACCATGTTGATCTTTTAGTTTCCACGCGGGTCTCAGTCTGTGTCTCAGTTCACAGGAGTGCGCTTCAGTGCACAGCTGTTCGAATCTGCTGGTCATGGACGCGTGTGGACCCCCGCGGACCCGTCCTCGACGCACTGCTAATGCGGTTGGGGTCCTCAAGCCCCTCCCGGGTTCGAATCCCGGAGCCTCCGCGCTTCGATCAGCTATGTACACTGGTCGGGCACCTGCGCCCGTAGCTCAA
>Ga0209382_10007421_pt1 | contig 13964 bp, 5 predicted proteins | sample SoiMetdeltSBSDD5_FD_187599 | JGI IMG/M metagenome (GOLD analysis project Ga0209382, IMG submission 187599) | Bulk soil microbial communities from a Populus tree surrounding site in Tennessee, USA - Soil MetaG P. deltoides SBSDD5 (SPAdes) (version 2) | ecosystem: Environmental > Terrestrial >... | reverse complement strand
TCCCCCACCGCGCCAGCAACAAACCTAGTAAGGCGCCGCCTAAGCTGAGCAACAGGCTCTCCGTCAACAACTGCCGGACGATGCGGGCGCGCCCGGCGCCCAACGCGGTTCGCACGGCGATCTCTTTGTAACGGGTAGTCGCGCGCGCCAGCGTCAGGTTGGCGACGTTGGCGCAGGCAATCAGCAACACCAGGCCCACCGCGGCAAACACTACCAGCAGTGATTGGCGGTAATCGGCGACCAGAGAGCTGAGTAGGGGGGACAATATGATCCCCAAATTGGCGTTGGTGTCGGGATACTCCTTCTCCAGATTGGCCGCCAGCCGCTTCATCTCCGCCTGCGCTTGCGGAAAAGTTACGCCTGGTTTCAGGCGCCCGACGACATGTATCCAGGTACTCCCGCGTTGTTCGGTGATGGGCCTTTCTCCGTTCGAGGGTTCCGAATCAGCGGCGAGCGTTACCCAAATCTCGGCCGGGTCGGCCCAAATTGAAAACTGAAAGCCCGGCTTCGTCACGCCGACGATCTGGAACAATTTTCGATCCAACGTCAGGGCGCGCCCCACCACATTCGGGTCTGCGCCGAACCGCTTTTGCCACAGACCATAGCTGATGACTGCCGCGCGGCCCGCGCCTTCTCCGCCGACTTTCTCGTCCGCCCGAGTGAAGACTCGGCCCAGATAAGGTCTGGCCTTAAGGACGTCGAACAGTTCCGCCGAAACCACCTGCCCGCTCAGAAGCGCCGGCGCTTCATTGCCCGTCATTGTTAAGGTTGCGCTGTGATACGCCGCAATCGAATCGAACGACTGATTCCGTTCGCGCCAGTCGAAGAAATCCGGATACGAACAGGCGTCAGTTAACTTTGGACCTTCAGGGTTGCGCGCGTCCGCCCCGCCGATGAACACCAGCCGCTCCGGCTCGGTATAAGGCAGCGGCCTGAGCAATACCGCATTGACGACGCTGAAAATCGCCGTGTTCGCGCCGATGCCCAGCGCCAGTGTCAATACTGCAATCAACGTGAAGCCGGGATTCTTGACCAACATCCGCGCGCCGTAGCGCAGGTCTTGCCACAAATCCCCAATCCATCTCACGCCACGAGCGTCGCGGCTTCGCTCCTTCGCTTGCTCAACCCCGCCGAAAGCCTTGCGAGCTTCGCGTCGCGCCTCTTCAGGGTTCATTCCGAGGCGGAGGTTCTGCTCGGTCTGTCGTTCGATGTGATAGCGCAGCTCTTCGTCCAGTTCGCTCTCCATTTCTGATTTGCGCAACAGGGCGCGTAGCTTTGCCTTCAATGTATTCAGCATTTCGGTCTCCCTAGAGCGGCTATCAGAACAGCGCACGGATTTATTTTTCGTCGCCGCGGCGACGAAGAAGCGCCTCCCTGTGTCAGCGCCTCACTTCAACGTCCAGAGCGCCAACGACGTGACGTCTTTGACGAACACCCGGTTGCCCGAGATGGCCGGCTGGGCCCAGGTCGCGCTGTCGGCGACCGTGTATCGTTTCACCGGTTCGAATCCGACCTGACTGCCCCGCGCCACTATCAACTCGGCGTCGTCGTTCAGCATGAATAGGAGATCGCCGGCTTTGACGACTGCGGTGTTCGACGCTTCGCGGGGTTGGCCCAGCCACAGCGTCTTGCCGGTCTTGGCGTCGAGCCCGAAAAACTGTCCGTTCGATTTTTCCGACAAGCCGAACAGTGTGTCGCCGATGAGCGCAGGGTTGCTCATAAACAGCGAGACATCCTTGTTTTCCCACACGACCTCGACCACCCACTTGCCGTCGCGCCGAGTCGGTTTGAGCGCTGTCACGGGGTTTCTTTGACTGGCGACAATGATCGTTTCGCCATGCACAATCGGAGTTATCGCGCTGTCTGTGCCGCCAGGCTTCCACGGGTGCTCCCAGAGCGGCGCGCCGTCGGCGACCGCGACGCTGATGACGCTTTTATTCGTCATCGACACAATTTGGCGAACGCCCCCCAGCTCGACGATGATGGGCGACGCATAGACGCCATTGCCGTCCGCCGCCCACCTGACGGCCCCCGTGTTGGCGTCATAAGCCGTCAGCGGACCGTAACTGCCGGGGTGGAGCATTACCATGTCCTTGTCGCCGATGGGCGATGCAGCCATGCCGAAATACGGATGCTCCGACGGCTCGGGCTTCTGCCACAGGAGCTTGCCAGTCGTCGCATTGAAGGCGGAGACGACGCCGCTGACGCCGACCGTGTACAATTTGCCGTTGTGAAAGAGTGGAGTCGCCTTTGGACCGGCGCCGTGCTTCGCCGCCGCATCGGCGGCCTTGTATGGGGCCGGGTAGTCGGTCCGCCAAATGAGCCTGCCTGTCGCGGCGTCGAGCGCCGTCACTGTTTCAGCGCCGTCTCGCCGGGTGAATGCATAGACGGTTTTGCCAACGACGATGGGCGTCGCATAGCCTTCGCCGACCTCGACCTTCCATCTGCGCGTCAATTTTTCGGGCCACGCTTTCGGCTCCGTGAATCCACTCGCGGCGCCGTCGCGGTTTCGCCCGCGCCACTGCGGATAATCCTGCGTAGAGCCTTGAGCAGAAGCAGCCGCCGCAGACCCAATCAAGACGGCTGCCGCCATTAACAACGAACGCAAGTCTTTGAACATGTTTTTCTCCAAAGCAGATCTGTTTACCAATTTCAGTCGCGCCGCAGCGCAACCAACGGGTCCACCTGCGCCGCTTTACGGGCGGGCAGGTAACAAGCGAGCAGCGCAACGCCAAACAGCAAGAGCGAAACACCGGCGAACGTCAGCGGATCGGTCGCGCTGACGCCGAAAAGGAGCGTCCGCATCAACCGTGTCAGGAGCAATGCGCCGGCCACCCCGATCCCAACGCCGCCAAGGGCCAGGACCATGCCCTGCCCGACGACCAGTTTCAGCGTGTGACGGCGCTCGGCGCCCAGCGCCATGCGGATGCCGATCTCATGCGTTCGCGCGGCGACCGTATATGACATCACTCCGTAAATTCCCACCGCCGCAAGCATCAACGCAACGACAGCGAAGACGGCGAATAGGATGGCGTAAAGACGCGGCTGCCAGATTGATTCGGCGATGACTTCTCGCATCATGGCGACGTTCGTGATGGGCAGGTTAGGATCCATTTCCTTCACTACATTCCTGACCGCGGCGATCAGCGATTCCCGCGGCGCCAACGAACGCACGACCAGCGTCTGATAGCCGGTGGGGTTTTGCAGGCTCGGGACGTAAACCATTTTGCGCGTCGCCGCGTCCAGCCGTTCGTGTTGGGCAGTTCCGACCACGCCGACGATGGAGCGCCAGTCGTTGTCGTTACCTGGCAGGCCAGTGCGGATGCGTTTGCCGAGCGGGCTTTCGTTCGGCCAGTATTCGCGCGCCAGACGTTCGTCAATGATCGCCACCCGCGGCGTGTCGCGCGTGTCGGCGTCGTTGAACGAGCGTCCGGAGAGCAGCGGGATCTCCATTGTGCGAAAGTATTGTGGCGCGATGATCCCCAGGTTGATTCTGGGGGCCTGGCCAAACGGCAATGCTGACTGTCCTTCAACTGTCAACCTGTTATCCCAACTTTCATCAACGCCACTCAACGGCAGCGGGATGATGGCGCTGGCGACTTCCACGCCGGGCAGCGCGTTCACTCGTTCAACCAACTGATGGTAAAAGGGGGAGACGCCGCCACGGTAATCTGATCCGGGCGTATTGACGCGCATCGTCAGCACGTTTTCGGGATTGAATCCCAGTCTGACCTGTTGCAAACGCAGAAAGCTGCGCATCATCAACCCCGCGCCTGCCAGCAGGATCAGGGCGAGCGCTACTTGCGCCACGACCAGCAGGCGCCGCAACCGATTGCGGCTTCCGCCCGCTACGCTGCGCCCGCCCTCTTTGAGCGCCTCGATCAAATCAATACGAGCGGCTTGCCACGCGGGCGCCGCGCCGAAGATCAGGCTCGTCAGCAACGAGACGGCGAGCGTGAACGACAGCACGCGGCCGTCCACGTTGAATTTCATCCAGAACGGCAATTCGACCGGCAGCGCGGTCAACAGCAAATCAAGCCCCAGCCAGGCGAGAGACATTCCCGCCACGCCGCCCAGCGCGCCGAGCAGCAGGCTTTCGCAGAGCATCTGCCGGACGATTCTGAAGCTTCCCGCGCCCAGCGCGGCGCGAACTGCCATTTCCCTTTGCCGGGCTGTGGCGCGAGCCAGCAGCAAATTCGCAACGTTTGCGCACGCGATCAACAGCACGGAGCCTACGGCGCCGAGCAGAATCCACAGGCCTCGCCGATAATCTTTGACAAGGTGATCGCGCAACACTGTGACGCTCACGTCCAGCCCCTCGTTCGAGGCCGCGTACTGTTCGGCGAGACGGCGGGCAATGAGGCTCATCTCGCTTTGCGCATGTTCGCGCGTGACGCCAGGCTTGAGCCGCGCGATCGCGCCCATCCCGTGCATCGAACGCGGCCATCCCTGGCCGTGCGCCAGCGGGATCCAAAAATCAGCCGCTCCGGGAAACTTGAAGCCGGGCGGCATAACGCCGACGACTACCCAGGCGCGATTGACCAGCGTGATCGTTTTGCCAAGGATTTTTTGATCGCCGCCGAAGCGTCGGCGCCACAGGCCGTAACTCAGGATCGCCACGCGGTTTCGTCCCGGCTGGTTCTCTTCCGGCGTAAACGCGCGTCCCATTTGCGGCGAAACGCCAAGCGCCTCGAAAAACCTGTCCGAGATAAACGCCCCAGACAATTCCTCCGCGTCGCCAACCCCCGTCAGCGTGAACGTGATGTCCTGATAACAACCCAGGTCCGAAAAGATCTGATTCTGCGCGCGCCAGTCCAGATAGTTCGGCCACGAGACCCCGAGCGAGGCGCCTCCGCGATTAGTCGCAATCTCGTCGAGCAACACGAGCCGTTCCGGTTGCTGAAAGGGCAACGGGCGCAGCAAAATCCCATTGAAGAAGCTGAAAATCACGCTGTTCGCGCCGACGCCCAGAGCCAGCGTGATGACGGCGATCAGCGTAAAACCGGGCTTGTTGAGTAACATTCGAGCGCCGAAGCGAATGTCTTGCCAAAAGTTTTCAAGCCACCTCACGCCGCGAGCGTCGCGGCTCCGCTCCTTCGCCTGCTCCACACCGCCAAAAGCCTTGCGAGCCGCGCGGCGCGCCTCCTCCGGATTCATCCCCAGGCGGATGTTCTGCTCGGTCTGCCGCTCGACGTGATAGCGCAACTCCTCGTCCAGTTCGCGCTCCATCTCCGATTTGCGAAGCAACGCTCGTATTCGTGTCCTCAACTTGCTCAACATTACGACCTCCTTGAGATGGCCTACGGCTCTATTAATCCGAGTCATTCACTGTGTAGCGCGATCATTGGGTCTACCTTCGCCGCCCGCCGCGCCGGGATCCAGCAGGCCAGGAGCGCAACTCCGGCCAACAGCATCACCACCACCACGAAGGTCGCCGGATCGGTAGGGCCCACCCCGAACAGCAAGCGCTTCATCACAGCCGTTAACCAGAAGGCGACAAACAGTCCAACAGCCACTCCGATCAGCGCCAGTTTAATCCCTTGCCCGATGACGAGCCTCAACACGTCCTGACTTCGTGCGCCGAGCGCAATGCGAATTCCGATTTCGTGCGTCCGTTGTGTGACCGAGTAATGCATGATGCCGTAGATTCCGATCGCCGCCAGTGTCAGCGCCAGCGCCGCGAAGAGAGTCAGGAGGCCCGTCTGGAATCGTCGCTCCACGCTCGCATCGCTTAGCAACTGATCAAGTGTGGTTGCGCTAGTGATGACACGATTCCTGTCCATCGACCGAACGATGTCACGAATTGAGCCCAACAGCGCTAATGGATCGGATCCCGTGCGTATTACCAGCTCCCCGAAGGCTTGTAAGGACGGGCGATAGAATTCACCGACAGGCTCTTTCTCCAGTCCCTGGCGATACATGTCCTTGACCACGCCCACGACGCTTACCCAGCGACTTCTAACAGAGACCCGTTTGCCAATGGGGTCTTCGCCAGGGAAGAGGCTGCGGGAGAGAGCCTCGTTGATGATGACCACGTCCGGAGCCTCTTCCACGACCTCGCGCCCCCTGTCCGGGTCAAATCGAGGTTTGTAGACGACGTCCTGTCGGGAGAAGAAGCGTCCGCGCAACAGGGGGGTCCTCATCGTTTCGAAAAATCCCGGACTGACGGGTGTTTCCTTGAGCAGGATCGTATCTTGTTCGGGCCTGGACGGACGGCCCTCGACTTCGATCTTGCGGAACGACGCGGCCCCTCCCCAAAAGGCATTGTTAACGGCGCTGACTCCCTGGACGCCTGGAAGCGCTGTGATACGCTCGATCAACTGTGAATAGAACTCTTTGAGAGGGAGCGCGCTTTGAGTGGATGAAGTATTCTTGGGGCCCGCGCCGATGAGTGAGAAACGCACCTTCAGCGCCCTCTCTGGGTTGAACCCGGGATCCACGGATCGTAACCGGAGTAAACTATGGATCAGCAAGCCCGCGCCCGTGAGTAATACTACCGCTAAAGCGCACTCGAACACCGTCAGAAGGCCATTCGTCTGGCGCAATCGAAGCCCCCCGTAAGCGTTGCGGCTTCCTTCTTTCAGAGCCTCGTTAGGATCGCCACGCGAAATCTTCCATGCAGGCAGCAAGCCGAAAACGAGACTGGCGCCCAACGACAATCCGCCGGTGAAGAGCAACACGACCGGATCAATCCTGATTTCATCTAACCGCGGAAAGTTCGGCGGCGCCCAGGCCAGCAGCGCGTTCAACCCCAAAGAGGCAAAGATCGATCCGACCAGGCCCGCGACGACGGCGAGCATCAAACATTCTGTGAACAGTTGGCGCATGAGCCGCGCGCGCCCAGCCCCCAAAGTCGTGCGGATGGCAAACTCGCGCCGCCGCGTCGCGCCACGAGCCAGCAGCAGGTTGGCGACATTGACGCAGGCTATGAGCAGGACGAATCCCACGGAGCCGAATAAAACCCAGAGCGCCAGTTGATAATCCCCCGTGAAATGGTCCAGCGCTGACATTACGGTAACACCCATGCCGGTATTTTCAGCCGGATAGGCTTCCGCGAGCCGGCGGGAAATGGAGGTCATCTCTGCCCGCGCTTCAGATATCCGGACGCCGGGTTTTAGCCGCCCGATCACCCACCACGCGTCGACTGTTCGACCCAGCCGAGCAACATCGTAGCGAGGCGTTAAAGTCGCGGGTTCCCAAAACTGCACTTCTTCCCCCGAGAAATAGAAACCCGCCGGCATGACGCCGATCACTTGCGTGGACTGGCCATTGACCTCCAGCGTCTTGCCGATAACTTTCGGATCGGCGCCAAACCGGCGGCGCCACAACCCGTAGCTCAATACAACGACTCGTTCTCTACGTTCCTCATCTTCGGGAGAGAAGGTCCGACCGAGCAGCGGGTGGACTCCTAAGAGCGGAAACAAGTTAGCGGACACACGATCGATTCTCACCTGCTCCGGCGCGTCTCCAGTGGTTATGAAAACCAGATCGCCGCTGTAATTCGCGATCTCGGTGAACGCCGTGCTCTGACTGCGCCAGTCCGCTAGATTCGGATAAGAAGTCCCATCCTTGGGATTTTTCTCCTTAGCATTATCCGTCCATAACCGGACAAGACGTTCAGGTTCATGGTATGGAAGTGGTCGCAGCATCACGCCATAGACCACGCTGAAAATTGCGGTGTTTGCGCCGATGCCCAGCGCCAGTGTAATCACCGCAATCAGAGTGAAGCCTGGATTCTTCAACAACATTCGCGCGCCGTAGCGCAAGTCTTGCCACAAATCCTCTATCAGTCTCACGCCGCGAGCGTCGCGGCTCCGCTCCTTCGCCTGTTCCACACCGCCGAAAGCCTTTTGAGCGGCGTAGCGCGCCTCTTCCGGACTCATTCCTAACCGGATGTTCTGCTCTGTCTGTTGTTCGACGTGATAGCGCAACTCCTCGTCCAGTTCGCGCTCCATCTCTGATCTGCGCAACAGCGCGCGTAGTCGTGTTCTCAATTTGCTTAGCATTTCGACCTCCTTGAGATTCGCTTGGGTACGTGAATCACCTGGCGCAATCGTCCGGCATTCACTCGGAGCGCAGCACGATAATCGGATCAACTTTTGTCGCCCGGCGCGCAGGGATCCAGCAGGCCAACAGCGCCACACCCGCCAGCAGCGCCGGGACCACAGTAAACGTCAGCAGATCAGTCGCGCTCACGCCAAACAACAGCGTCTTCAGCAAGCGGGTTAACGCCAAAGCGCCGCCCAATCCGGCGCCGACGCCGATCAGCGCCAGCGTCATTCCCTGTCTAACAACTAGCCGCAGCACATCAAGCGCTTGCGCGCCTAAGGCCATTCGGACCCCGATCTCGTGAGTCCTCCGTGTGACGGCGTACGACATCACTCCGTAGAGTCCCACGGCGGCCAGTAATAGGGCGACCATCGCGAACAGACCGAGCAGCAGCATCGAGAAGCGTTTCTGCGCCATCGATTCAGCTATCCACTCATCCATAGTTTTGACCCGATAGATCGGCTGATCCTTATCAACTGATTGAATCGCCGCCCGCACCGCTGAAACCAGGCTCATCGGGTCGGAAGCGCCGCGCGCCACCAGATTCATGCGGCTTCTCCACGGGAGTTGATTGTGCAAGAAATAGAGTGTCCCTCGAGAATCGGCGTCCAGCGCCTTGTGCTTGATCGCGCCGACCACTCCAACGATCTCGCGCCAAACTGATCGCCCGTTGGAATCATTATTGAAGGTTACGCGTTTGCCGATCGGGTCTTCATTCGGCCAATAGCGGCGGGCCAAAGTATCGTCAATGATGATGACGTTCAGCGTGTCGGGCGTGTCGTGATCCGTGAAGTACCGCCCAGTTCGCAATGGGATGCCCATCATCTGCAAATAGTCGCGGCTGACCGAGCGTAAGTCCGCATGGGGCATCTGCTCTCCCGGCGCGACAGAACGCCCATCGATTCCGAAGGTAGCGCTCCACGCCGAGCCGCTCAACGGCAAATCGGATACGGCCCCGGCTGCTTGCACTCCGGGCAGAGCTTTCACTTTCTCTACTGCTTGTAGGTAAAAGATCCTTTTCTGATCTTCGCTGTATTTGTTATCGGGGAGTGTGACCTGCAGTGTCAGGAGGTTTTGCGTCCGAAAACCGGGATTGACATCGAGCATAAGCGCGAAGCTCTTGATCAGCAACCCTGCCCCCACACACAGGATCAGCGCGAGGGCGATTTCAGAAATGACGAGCAGGTTCCGGAAGCGCGCACGCTCGGCGCCGCTCGAACCACGGCCTCCTTCCTTGAGAACCTGTGTCGGCTCCATTTTTGAAGCCTGGATGGCCGGCGCCAGGCCGAAGAAAATCCCGGTCAGAACTGAAAGACCAAGCGTAAAAATCAGGACGCGAGTGTCAACGCCGACCTCCTGCGCGCGTGGAATGTTGTTTTCGTAAAGCTTGATCAGCAGCTCCACGCCCCAGACGGCTAACAACAATCCCAGACCGGCGCCCGCCAAAGCCAGCAACATACTCTCGGTCAATAACTGCCGAATGAGGCGTGGGCGGCTGGCCCCCAGCGCCGTTCTGATGGCGACCTCCTTGCGCCGCGCCGCCGCTCGCGCGAGCAAGAGGTTTGCCACATTGGCGCAGGCAATGAGCAGGACAAAGCCGACCGCCCCCAGCAAGATGAGCAGGGCGGGTTTAATCTCCTCGACGAACTCGTGTTGAAGCGGCTTGATTTTGATGCCCCAACCGCCGTCGCTCGGATACATTCGGGTTTCCTGAATGATCTGCCCGGCGACGGCGTTCATCGCGGCCTGTGCCTGATCTAGACTCACGCCGGACTTGAGGCGCGCGATCATCCAAAGCCACTCACTTCCGCGTTGATTCGGCGCCATTTGTTCGGGGGTGAGCGCCAATGGATACCAGAGTTCATCGTCTCGATAGAGCCGGAATTTCTCCGGCATCACGCCAATTACGATCGAGACATTACCATTCAGCGTGAGCGTCCGGCCCAGAATATTGGACGCCGCGCCGAAGCGCCGCTGCCAGAGGCCGTAACTAAGAATGACGACGTTATCGTGGCCGCGTCGGTCTTCTTCCGGCAGAAACGTGCGTCCCAATGCGGCTGCTACTCCCAAAGTGGGGAAGAAGCTCGCGGTCACTCCTCGGGCTTGAAGCTGTTCAGGCTCGCCCATGCCGGTCAAGTTCATACTTACTCCGAAGGAAACAGCGGCCGTGGCGCTTTCGAAGACATCTCCCCGATCCCTGTAATCGATAAACGAGGGCGCCGAGATCTCAGAGATCATGTTGAGCTTCTTATTTGAGTGGGACACAGTGACCAGCCGGTCGGGATCTTTGAAGGTTAATGGGCGCAGCAAAATGGCGTTTACAACGCTGAAGATCGCGGTATTGGCGCCAATGCCCAGGGTCAGCGCAAGGACGGCGATTAACGTGAAGCCGGGCTTCTTCGCCAACATTCGCCCGCCGTAGCGCAGGTCCTGCCACAAATCATCAATCCATCTCACGCCTCTAGCGTCGCGGCTCCGCTCTTTCGCTTGCTCCACACCCCTGAAAGCTCGTTGAGCCGCGTAGCGCGCCTCCTCCGGATTCATCCCCAGGCGGATGTTCTGTTCGGTCTGTCGCTCGATGTGATAGCGCAGTTCCTCGTCCAGTTCACGCTCGACTTCTGACTTTTGGATCAGCGCCCTCAATGCCGCCTTCAATTTGCTTAGCATCACGATCTCCTTGAGATTGCGTATTGAATCCGAGCTACTCATTGCGAAGCGCGACCAATGGGTCTACTTTCGACGCCCGCCGCGCCGGTATCCAACAGGCCAGCAGCGCCACGCTCATCAGGAATAGTGAGACGCCCGCATAGGCCAGCGGATCCAGCTGGCTGACGCCAAACAACAAGCTGACGATGATCCGCGATGTCGCCGCAGCGCCCGCCAGTCCCAGGGCAATGCCGACGATGACTAAGCGCATTCCTTGTCGTATCACCAACCCTAAGACATCGCCCTTTTGCGCGCCCAGCGCCATCCGAATTCCGATCTCATGCGTCCTCTGGCTCACGGCATACGACACCACGCCGTAGAGTCCGATTGACGCCAGCAACAAGGCCAATAGCCCGATCGCTCCGGTGAACAAGGCCGCCGCGCGTGGTTCCCTGGTATGAGCTTCGAGCGCTTCGGCGAGCGTCGAAGTAGAAACTCGAACTTGCGGATCAAGCTGTTTCACTGCTTCCCGCGCCGGCTTAACGAGCAGGCGTGGATCGCTTTCGGCGCGCAATAAAAGATTCAGATCTGTTTGATTGGTAAGATTGATTGGCTCGTAGAAGTATGGGCCATCTACCTCAGCCAGGCGGATGCTGCGAACAGTTTTGACCACGCCGATGACCTGATAGACCGCGCCGGGATTGCCCCGGCCGGCGCCTGCCCTGAATCGCTTTCCGAGAGGTTGGGCGCCCGGCCAGAAACGCTCGGCCAGCGCTTCATTAATGACCACGACCGGCGCCTGGTCTTTGACTTCCCCGTCGCTGAAAGCGCGTCCGTACAGGAGCGGGATGCCCAGCGTCTCGAAATATTTTGGCGACACGGCATTCTTCTCGACGAGTTCCTGTTGTCCGCCACCCTCGGGAAGCGCCCAAATGTCACTGTGCCCAAGAAACGGCTGGCTCCCGGTGAAGCTGACCGACTGCACACCGGGCAAAGATTCCAACCGCTCGCTGAGTTGACGGCGAAAGACGGCGACTTGGTTCGCGTCGTAGCCTTGCTCGCGGAGGTTCAGCGAGACAGCGAGCGTCCGCTGCGTCTCGAAACCAGGGTCGAGCGTTTGCGCCCGCTGCAAGCCTCTGACCAACAAGCCGGCAGTGATCAGCAGCGCCAGACAAACCGTCACCTGGGCGACGACCAGCAGGTTGCGCAACCGCGAGCGACTCAGCCGCCGGCCCAACAAAGCGGCCTCGTCCCTGAGGGCCGAGGTAAGACTGGGTTTCGTAGCCTGTAAAGCAGGCGCCAGGCCGAACGCCAGGCCGGCGAATACCGAAATCAGCAGTGTGTAGCCGAAGATGCGAATATCGGGGCTGATATTGCGGGTGAACGGAAATCGCTCGAATTCGCCGACCGTCATCAGCAGACTCACTGTCCAATAAGCTGACAGCAATCCAATCGCCCCGCCCAGCAGAGCAATCAACACGCTTTCGGTCAACAACTGGCGCACGAGCCGCAGGCGGCCGGCTCCGAGCGCCAGGCGGACGGCAATCTCTTTTTGCCGCGTAGCCGCGCGCGCCAGCGACAGATTCGCCACATTCGCGCAGGCGATCAAGAGCACAAGACCGACGGCAGTCATCAGCAGCGCCACCACGCCCATCATCTTATTTTGGAGCAGCGGGTCACTCAGAAAACTGCCCCGGGTCAGGATGATTCGTGTCTTTCGGCCCGGGGAGGCGAGATCAAGTTGACCTGCAATCGACGTCATCTCCGCTTGCGCTTGAGCCGGAGTGACGCCTGGCTTCAACCGCCCGACGACCTCCAGCCAACTTAAATTCTGATTTGAGAGAAAGTCGCGGCCCGGCGCGATCTGAGCCTGCATGGTCAGCGGCGCCCACACATCGGGAGCCAGCAATCCTACGCCATTGAAATCGGGCGCAGTGATACCAATGACAGTGAAGGGCTGACGATTCAGTGTCACGGTTTTCCCCACCAGGTTGGGATCGGAGCCGAACCGCCGCTGCCAGAAGCGATGACTCAACACCACTACAGGAGCAGCCCCCGGCTTCTGGCCTTCTTCCGGAGCAAAGGGCCTGCCCAAAACCATCTTTGCCCTCAGCACTGAAAAATAGTTCGCGGCCACCAGCTCGCCACGTATCTCTTCCGCGTCGCCGCCGCCGAGAGTCAAAGGCGTGTCAAGATAATAAGCAGTCAAACCGGAGAAGGATTGCGTGTTGTCCCGCTGGCTGATGTATTCCGGGTAAGAGAACAGGCTCATCGTACTTATAGAGCCTGTGGCTTCGCGTTCAGACTCGGCCAATGCGTTCCGATACGCCTTAACGACACGCTCTGACTCATTGACCGGCAACGGGCGCAGGACAACGGCGTTAAAGACCGTGAAAATCGCCGTGTTCGCCCCGATCCCCAACGCCAGCGTCAGCGCCGCAACCACGGTGAAGATGGGGCTCTTCGCCAACATGCGCGCTCCGTAACGCAGGTCTTGCCAGAATTCTTCAAGGAGCCTTACGCCACGAGCGTCACGGCTTCGTTCTTTCGCCTGCTCCACCCCCCCGAAACTTTTAAGCGCAACTTGCCGCGCCTCTTCCGGATTCATCCCCAGACGAATGTTCTGCTCGGTTTGTCGCTCGATGTGGTTCCGTAATTCCTCGTCCAGTTCACGATCCATCTCTGATTTGCGCAGCAGAGCTCGCAACCCCGTTTTCAGTTTGCTTAGCATTTCGATCACCTTTGTGGCTTGTCCCATTGATAAACCTGGCGCAGTCATTCATTGCGAAGCGCGATCATCGGATCAACCTTCGTAGCTCGTCGAGCAGGCAGGTAGCAGGCCAGCAGCGATACCAGGGCGATCAGCGATAAGACGCCGACGAATGTGACAGGGTCAGTCGGTTTCACACCGAAGAGCAGTCCCGTAAGCGCACGAGTAAGGGCTAAGGCTCCGGCTACTCCGACGCTCATACCGACCAGCGCCAGTATGAGACCTCTGCCGACCACCAGCTTGAAGATGTCTCGCCTCTGGCCGCCGAGCGCCATGCGAATTCCGATCTCGTGTGTTCGCTGGCTGACCGTGTAGGCCATCAAGCCGTATAGACCGATGATTGCGAGGAGTAAGGCCAAACCTGCAAAGACAGCGAGCAGGATTGCATAGAGCCGCGGCCGAGCCACTGATTCGCTCAGATACTGTTCCATGGTTTTGATCGCCGCGACCGCCTGGGTCTTATCAATCTCTTGAATCTCGCGGCGGATGGCCGAAGTCA
>Ga0209382_10007417_pt1 | contig 13971 bp, 9 predicted proteins | sample SoiMetdeltSBSDD5_FD_187599 | JGI IMG/M metagenome (GOLD analysis project Ga0209382, IMG submission 187599) | Bulk soil microbial communities from a Populus tree surrounding site in Tennessee, USA - Soil MetaG P. deltoides SBSDD5 (SPAdes) (version 2) | ecosystem: Environmental > Terrestrial >... | reverse complement strand
AAGATGCTGTTCCAACTCCCCACTCCCCACTCTCTATTCCCCACTCCCCAACCCTCACTTCTTTCCGCCACCCATTTGGGAGTCTATCGAAGCGGAGCCGCCGCCGTGGACCAGCAGGGCCGCCGCCATGCCGAGCAGCGCCAGTGGGTATTCAAAGCCGCCGGCGTTTATGAAAAAACCAGACTTCCAATGCACGCCGAGGATCGCGGTGATCATCACACAGGCGATGAAGAACGCGCCGATACGCGTGTACAGCCCGATTATCACCATCGCCCCACCGACCAGCTCCGACACGGCCGCCGCGCCCATCCATAGCCACGACGGGCGCATCTCTTGAAACGGCGCGGCTTGATTGGTCCACTGGTTGAAACCCGGCCCGCCCCACCAGCCGAAAACTTTCTGCGCGCCGTGAGCGAACATGATTGCTCCGAGGGCGAGACGTACCAGCAACATCCCCCAATTTTCAGAAGTCTTGATCAAACCTCCTGCCATTTTTGAACTCCTCCCAAAAGCAGTTCGTAGTCCCGCCTTTAGGCGGAAGCGTCAGCCACATCTCAATTCTGTGGCGCCAAACGCCTCTGCCTAAAGGCTGGACTACGAACTGCGCTTTTCATTAGTTTCGGCCCCAGCGGGGCGAAGTGTTTATGATCTGTAAATTAGATTCGGGGCGACAGTTCATGTTTCGATCCGAACCGTTGCGCCGGATTTTAGCGGATCGCTTCGTAGAAGTCAGCGTGTACGCAGCGTTTCAAGTGCGCTGTGATTCAAACAGATAGCGGGGGTTAACAGTTATCCCAACTGTTAAGTATCCGTATACTTACTTGATTGTGTGCCTACTCGGTCATAAAGTCGCCAATAAGGCTCCCACCCAAAGCTTCCCTAAATCTTACTGTCAGTTGAAGTGACTTCATTACCTCGCCTGGTCTCGAGGCTGGGGCTCTATCTGAGAATACATGAGCTGATAGAAATTCGAAGACAACTATAGAAAGGGGAATCTTGTGTTGCAAATCAGGTTTCGTCCGTCTTGGACTCTTTTCCTTGTATTGATTGTGGTTCAGGTATTGTTATTGTCGTCGTCCGCTCCATTTGTATCGTCTGCATCCTCTACATCCTCTGTGACAGTTGCAAGCGTCGCGCCACAGGTTCCGGCCTGGGCGCCGAATACAGCTTATGCAGTTGGAGCGCAAGTAACCTATCAGGGCGTCTTGTATCAGTGCCGGCAGGCGCATACTTCACTCGTGACCTGGGAGCCGCCGAATACGCCTGCGCTCTGGCTCGTGGTAACCGGAGGTGGAGGGGACACGCAGGCGCCGTCGGCGCCGACGAACTTGCGTGTAACCGGCGTAACGTCCTCGAGTGTGTCGCTCGCCTGGAACGCGTCCACTGATAATGTAGGCGTGACTCGGTATGACGTTTTGCGCGACGGCGCGGTTGTCGGCGGCGGCGGCGCGACTAGCTTTACAGTGACCGGTCTTGCGTCCGACACGAGTTTCACATTCACCGTGCGGGCCAGAGACGCGGCGGGCAATGTGTCCGCCGCGAGCAATCAGGTCACGGCCCGAACTCAGTCCGGCGCCGATACGCAGGCCCCGACGGCACCCGCCAATCTGCGAGTGACGATGGTCGCCTCGACGAGCGTAACGCTCGTGTGGGATGCGTCCACCGATAACGTGGGAGTGGCCCAATATGAAGTATTTCAAAACGGCGCGTCCATCGGCGGCGGCTCCCTGACCAACCTGACGGTGACCGGGCTCGCGCTGGCGACAAGTTTTACTTTTAGGGTGAGGGCGAGAGATGCGGCAGGCAATGTGTCCGCCTTAAGCAATCAGGTCACGGCGACGACCCAACCGGGCGGAGGCGGAGGCGGAGGCCAGATTCCCAAGAGAGTTCTGGTCGGGTACTGGCATAACTTCGATAACGGGTCAGGCTTCATCAGGCTCCGAGACGTCTCCAGGGATTTCGACGTCATAGACGTGGCGTTCGGCGAGCCGGCGCCCGGCAGTCGTTCGACGATTCAATTCATTCCAGACGTGCGGACCTCCACCGCCGAGATCCAGGCCGACATCGCGCAACTGAAGAGTGAAGGGAAGAAAGTCCTGCTGTCGTTAGGCGGCGCAAACGGCCTGGTGGAGTTGCCGACTGAGACGGATCGTCAGAACTTCATCAACTCGCTCAGCAATCTGATGACTCAATACGGGTTCAACGGGATCGACATCGACCTCGAAGGGGGTTCCGTCGCGCTGAACGGAGGGGACGTGGATTTCAGGAATCCCACGACTCCGAAAATCAGGAACCTCATCTCGGCGACTAGAGCCGTCGCCGATCGTTTCGGGCCTGATTTCGTCCTCTCGATGGCGCCCGAGACATTCTTCGTTCAGGTCGGGTATCAAGCTTATGGCAATGCCGCCGGCGCTTATTTGCCGGTCATTCATGGGCTGAGAGACAAACTGACCTTTATCCACGTGCAGCATTACAACACAGGCACTGTGGCGGCTCTCGACGGCCAGGTTTACGCGTCGGGCACGGCCGATTTCCAGGTGGCGATGGCGGAGATGTTGCTGCAAGGCTTCCCGGTCGGCGGCAATCCGAATCTGTTCTTCCCGGCCCTGAGAGAAGATCAAGTGGCCATTGGATTGCCCGCTACTCCCCCGGCGGCAGGCAGCGGTTACACGCCGCCGGCGGAGATCGCGAAGGCGATCAATTACCTGGTCTTCGGCAGGTCCTATGGCGGTCGTTATATACTCCGGAAACCGTCCGGTTATCCCAACTTCAGAGGGGTGATGACCTGGTCGATCAACTGGGACCGCTTTGCCAATTTCGGATTCTCTCGCGGGATTCGTCCTGTATTGAATGGCTTGCCTTAGGTCGGTTTTCACATCGGTGTACGGATTAATAGAACGCGGGTGACAGAGATAGAGCGGATCGACGCGGATCTTTTTCCGGTTTTATCTGCGATGATCAGCCGCGTCCGCGTCGCCCGCGTTTTATTGATGCGTTCTTTTCTGGGAACACTGATTGCTAATCCCGTATACGCGATTGAAATCCAATCTAGGACGCAATCTTGTTGGTTCGATCTAGGAATTGGAGGTCTGAAACGGCGTGGACAATAACCCGCTCACCCTTTGCCACTCCTCGTCGTCATACTCATCCAGCCCGAAATCAACCGGACGCCCGTCTTGGCGGAGCCGGAATGTTCCCCATATCCGATCCCAGAACGAAAAGATGATGGAATAATTGCTGTCGGTCTCGACTTGCGCGCGCGAGTGGTGCACGCGATGAACGGCCGGTGAGACAACCAGCGCGCGCAGCCAGCGGTCTGCTTTCTCAGGAAAGTTCACATTGCTGTGGTGAAACAGAATCACCGGCATCATCAGCGATTCATAAACCAGTAATTGCAAGAGTGTGGCTCCCAGCAGCGGAATCACGGCTAGACGAAGCGCCGCTGAAATCAGCACCTCTCCGGTGTGAAATCTGATGGCGGTTGTGGCGTCCATCTCCGGGTCGCTGTGGTGTACACGGTGAAATCGCCATAGGAAGCCGATTTTGTGGTTGGCGCGGTGCAGCAGATACAGCCAGCCGTCAAACAGCAGGATGGCCGTGACAGTGGCGGTTGCCGGCGACAGGCTCAACAGATTCAGCAGTCCGAATCGACTCTCCTCAGCCCACCTGGCGACATTGGCTATGAGCGGGGCGGCTAGCAGCGCCACCGCCAGCACATTGAGCGCCCCCAGTGTCATGTTCCGCGCCGCATGCGTCGTTCGACGCCTTCGATTACCTGCCGCGGGAAGCCAACTCTCAATCGTCAGCAGCAAAATGATGCCGCAGGCGGTCACTAACGTCGGAAGATAATTACGGTAGTTCATCGGGAGACTTCTCCATGCGCCATTAATGGGACAGACTTCAGTCTGTCCGTCCCCTTTATGTGACGGACAGACTAAAGTCTGTCTCACTTTAAATGTGCAATTACGGCGCCGAAAAAGGGCGCGCTGGAGGCCGAAACGCCTAGCGGTTTTGCGCGAAGGTTTACTTTCAGCTTAGACCATTTGAATCCCATGAACTGCTAGGAAACGCTTACCGGTTTGAAGGAGGCTACCAGGTCGTATTTGCAGATGAACATCAATCACCAGCCGCCGTTTCTGTCAGCGGGTCCGGTGATTGAACAGTGGCGCCGGAGCGTCTCCCCAGCCAGGCGCGAAGACGCCGCAAGGCGAGCGAGATTCCGGTCCAAACCAGAAAGGCGCCGCCGAGAGACGCCAGTCCGGCGACGGTCTGGCCTACGATACCAGCTACCTCTCCGGTATGGGCGAATCGCAGGAACGAGCGCAATTTCCGTCCAGTGGTGTAACTCGAAAACGGCTCCCATCGCATGACCTCGCCGGTCTTTCGATCCAGCGTGAGTTGCGCGCGCTTGTGCGGCTGGCCGCCGTCGCCCTGGTCGATCGTGAACGTCAATGGCGCGTCAGGCGAGTCGGGCATCCGCAAACTGAGGCTCCGCCAACCGGGGACCTGCTCCGCCGCGCGCGCCCACAATCCGTCGAGATTATCTAATGGCGGCGCCGCGTCGCGCCGCTCCGTTCCGCCGCGCTGCTGTCCGGCGTTCCCTGGCGGTTGCCCGGGCCCTCGCTGTTGAGGCGGATTTTCGCCAACTGCGCGGTAAACGAGGTTTCCGGCCCATTGATACGAAATCACGACGGCGGAGAGCACGACGATGAAAAGTGGCGTGAAAGACCAGAAGCCGATCACGTTGTGCCAGTTGAAATCGCGCGCTTTGCCGGGCAGTCCTCGTTTGAACCACAGGATGTTTTTGAACTGCGACCAGTTCCGTTTGCGCGGCCACCATAGATAGATGCCGCTGGCGACGATAAACAGAAAGCCGAGATTGCACGCGCCGGTGACGGCCCGCGCCGTGTTACGGCTCGCGCCGCTCGCGCCCAGCCAGCGATGCAAGTCAGTGAGGACATGAAAGAAGTCGCGGACTCCTTTCGACCCTTCGCCCAGCATGGCGCCGGTGTAAGGATTGAGGAAGATGTTACGCCCGCCTCCCGGCCCTGCGCCGGGATTGCCCGCCAGGACAACGGCCGCAGGCTCTGTCGCTCCGGCGCGCAAGATGACGGTCGTGATCGTCGTGTTCGGTTGGACCTCGCGAGCTTTGGCAATCAGCGCCTCCACCGAAAGGCGAGTTGCTTCAGGAGAAGGCGGCGCGATGTGGTAACTGCGCGTATCGGCCCAGTAAGTGATCTGCCGTTCGTAGGTCAGCAACACGCCGGTGGCAGACATAATCAGGATGACCACGCCGGCGATGACGCCGACCGTCAGGTGACACCAGAAGAGAACTTTGCGAAATAAATACATAGGAGTCTTAAGTGGAGCCGACTTTAGTCTGCTCATGAGACGGGCAGACTAAAGTCCGCCCCACTTCTTCAAACGTCCGCCCAACGGCGCAGCAAATTGTGATAGACGCCGGTGAGCTGAATTACGGACGGATGATCGGGTACTTCTCCGCCGATGCGTTGGATCGCCATGTCCAGATCAAAGAGAAGGGTGCGCTGTCCGTCGTCACGCACCATACTTTGAACCCAGAAGAACGACGCCAGCCGCGCGCCGCGCGTCACCTGGCGCACGTGATGGAGGCTGGACGCGGGGTAGAGAATCAAGTGGCCTGCGGGCAGTTTGACGTTGTGCAATCCGTAAGTGTCTTCGACCGACAATTCGCCGCCCTCGTATTCCTCCGGCGCGGCGAGAAACAGCGTCGCCGACAAATCCGTGCGCACCCGATGCGGCGTGCCGGTCACTTGGCGAACGGCGTTGTCGACATGCGTGCCGAACGACTGCCCGCCTTGATAGCGGTTGAAAAGCGGCGGAAAGACCTTCAACGGCAGCGCCGCCGCCATAAACAGCGGGTTGGTTTGCAGCGCCGTGAGGATCAACTCACCCAGCTCGCGCGCCGCCGGATGATCCTCCGGCAATTGCATGTTGTCTTTCGCCTGCGCCGACTGGCGCCCGGCGGTGACGCGTCCGTCAACCCAATCGGCTTGCTCCAGCTTCTGCAGGCAATGCGCTACCTGCTCGGCGGTCAAGATGTCGGGAATATGCAGTAGCATTGTTTTCTCGTGGGAAAACCCCTTGGAAAATCGCCCCTAGGGCTTACAGGTCCTATAAGTCCTATTGGACCTGTAAGCCCTATTCATCTTTCTCCCAGGGATGATTTTCATTTAGAACCGGAACCCGGCGCTGACCAGTACGGAGCGCCCAGCGCCCGGGATGAGGTGTCCACCGCCCAGCCGGTCGAAGTAATACTTATTGGTCAGGTTGTAGAGATTGAGTCGCAGGTCGAGGCGCCTCGACACGGGGAACGAGGCCATCGCGTCGAGCAGCCAGTAAGCCTCCGCCTGCCGGGTGTTGATGTTATTGCCGAAGCGGCGTCCGACGAATCTGGGGCCACCGCCGAGTGTGATCCGATGCGGCAGCAGGTAGGTCGTCCAGATGTTGAACGAGTTGCGAGGCGTGTTCTGAATCCGCCTGCCGACCTCCGTCGGAGTGTTCGATTTGACGATCTCGCTGTCCAGTAGGGTGTAAGCGCCGAAGACTCGCAAGGCGCGGGTGATGCCGCCGCTCGCGCCCAACTCGATGCCCTGGACGCGCTGGCGTCCCTGCAGCACCTGGGGCGGATCGTCGGGCAGAATGCCAGGCGTGCGCGCGTTGGTCTTCTCAACGCGAAAGATCGCGCCGTTAATCGACAGGCGCTCGTCGATCAAATCCCACTTGCTGCCGACCTCCAGGTTGTAGGTCTTCTCGGGCTCAATGGCCGTGTTGGCCGTGGAGTAGGACAACCCTTCCAGCGACGGACTGAGCGACGTGGCGTAAGAAACGTAAATGCTGCCCTCTTCCTTCGGTTTGACGACAACGCCCGTGCGCCAACTGACCATCTCGTCCAACCGCTTGACCGGAACGAGCGTCGTGCTGACGCCGTCCACGTCGAAGCGGTCGAAGCGCAGCCCGCCGTTCAACTCGACGTACTTGTTGAGTTTCACCGTGTCGAAGGCGTAGAGCGCGACCGATTTGCCGGTGATGTCGCCAAAGCGCGGATCGAGCGTGATCGCGCCGGCGTAGACGTCGTCCGGGTTGGGATTGAGCAAGGTCGTGGTCGCATTGGGCGCGGAGCGGTTCTGTCGCTGGTTGTTTTCGTAAGTGAGCGCGAGCCCGGCGCCAAGCGTGTGCTCGATCTTGCCGGTCGAGAAGCGCGACCGCAGATCGGTCTGATTATCGAAGGCCCTGTCTTCCGCGATCCATGACCTTAACTCGCGGTTGATGACCGTGGAATTGTTGTTGGCGAAGCGCGGCGGAGTGGCCAGCGAGTCACGCGACGAGTAGCCGAAGCGCAGCTGGTTGCGCAGCGTCGTCGAGTCGTTGAAGTCTCGCTCGACCTTCACCGTCGCCAGATCGGAACGCAGCTTCTCGTAATCGCGATCCCTGAAGCCATAGAATGTGTCGCGCGGGACCGGCGCGGGCTTGTCGCGGGATTCCGGCAGCGCGTTGTTGGTCGCCGGAACCCATGGGATGCCGTAATCCGAAATATTGTCCTGCCCGACATAGTAATAACTGAGCGTCAGCCGCGTTCGCGTCCCCAGCCCGAAGAGGATGGACGGCGCGACGCCCCAACGTTGATTCTCGACCACGTCGCGGCCGGCCACGCCCGAATAATGCGCCATAAAGTTCAGGCGGAAGGCCGTGCGATCTTTGATCGGCAGGTTGAGGTCGCCTGTGAAGCGTTTGGTAGCGTCACTGCCTCCGCTTATTGTGCCCGCAAAGAAGCGATTGACGGTCGGCGCTTTGCTCACCAGATTGATCGAGCCGCCTGCCGAGCCGCGCCCGGTGAAGGCCGAGCCCGGTCCTTTGGCTACTTCGACCTGTTCCAGATTGAAAGGGTCGCGCGATTGCGGACCGAGGTCGCGAGCGCCGTCAACGAAGATGTCGTTGCGCGCGCTGAATCCGCGCAGCGTCAGGTTGTCGCCAGCCGGAGTCCCGCCTTCGCCGGCGGTCATCGTCAAGCCGGGGACGTTGCGCAGCACGTCGCGCAGCGTCGTCGCTCCCTGCTCCTCGATCACGGTCTTGGGAATGACGGCGATCGTCTGCGGCGTATCCCGCAGCGGCTCGGTGTATTTCGGCGACGACGCCGTGATGCGGCCCAATATCTCGACCGACGCGGCCACGCCTTCCAATTCCAGCGTCACGATCTTCGGGCCGGTGAATCGATAACTGACCCCAGTGCCCGCCAGAATCTGCGCCAGCGCCTTCTCGATCGCGTAGACGCCCGATACTCCAGGCGAGGGAATGGTTCGCAGCTTCTCGTCGGTTAACAACACTTGCAGATCGGTCAGCTTCTGAAACGCGGCCAACACCGTATCGAGCGCGCCAGGCGGGATCTCGAATCGCTGCGTTTGTTGAGATTGAATCGTAGTATAGACGGCTCCCAGCGCGCTGGGACCGATGATCGCCGAACCATGCGACGCCGCGACCGGCGGGCCGACGAAGGTCAGCGCCGCTCCCATCGCGCTTAATGTCATCCAGTACTTAGAGCCGCTCCGGCGCGCCTTGTTACGGTTCTTTTTCCTGTGCTTTCTGATGTTCCTTTTGGTTTCTAGCTTCATATGTGTTCCTCCAGGATAGAGCTAACGCTGATTGAGCGATTCCTTTGGGTTACGCTCAAGACCGTTGGCGCGGTTGATACTGTTATTTATTCGTTACCTGAAATGCGCGCCTGGCGCTCGCCGTCAGTTATCGCGCCGCCAGGTCGTCACTGAATCGAATTTGAGGGGAATGAACTTCAACGAAAATAGAGCTGATTTTGCTCGTCTCGGCGCGCACTGCTCCGATGACACGCGGCCGGCCTCCGCAGAATGCCGCCGCGCGCCTCGGCTCAAAACAATTCACTCGCCACGTGTCGCGAATCGCCTCAGAATCTGGCCGTTAACCCGACACGAATTGCGCGAGAATATCCGGGCGAGATGTTGGTATTGCTATCCGCGTTGACGAAATACTTTTTGTCGAAAAGGTTCTCCACGTTCGCCTGCAGACGAATTCTCTCAGTGATGGAGAAAAATACCGCCACGTCCGCTCGGGTATAAGCTGGTAACGTAATCGAGTTGTCGATCGTGGCGAACATGTCGGACCGATGAATGACGCCCAGACCAACTCCCAGTCGTGAGAGGATCTGATAGTTATTCCATAACGAGAAGTTATGATGCGGCGTCTGGCCGACGATAGCGCCGGCCCGCGCGGCTGAAGTGGCGCTGGTCACATACGCGTCTTGATAGGCATAGCCTCCTGCGATTCTCCAATCTCGCGTGACGCTTCCGCTCAATCCGAATTCGAACCCGTTGGTGCGCTGGCTGCCGGTTTGCACGATTCTGGTGGGATCGTTGGGATCGATTGACCGCGTATTCGTACGGTCCAGTCGAAAGACCGCAGTCGTTAATGCGAGGAAGCGATTTACATCCCATTTGACGCCGGCCTCGTAGTTGTTGAACTTTTCCGGTTTGACTTGCTGCGTAATGGTCGTCAGCGAAGAGAACTGATCTCCGGAGCTTGGCAGGTAGGAGACGCTGTAATTGCCATAGACGGAGACCTGGGCGACTGGCTTGAAAATAATTCCGGCGCGCGGCGAGACCAGGCCGTCTACGCGGCTCAGCCGATCCCCGTTCCGATTGTTGAAATATTGCAGATCGAAGCGATCAAACCGAACCCCTGCGACTGCTTGAAAGTATCGGGAAAACTCGACCTGGTCCTGAACATAGGTCGCCGCGATTTTTGTCTTAAGATGATTGTCCGCGTCAGTCGCGTTCTGGCGGAAGGTCACCGGAATGTTGATAGTGGGGTTGGCTAATGGCGCCGAGACGGATGTAGTAGCGTTGTTGAAAAAGCCCGTATTGCGGAAATTGTCAGTCAACTGAAGCCCGAATTCCGCGCCGCCTAGGAGCGTGTGCCGGATCCTGCCCGTCTTCGCCGCGTAGATCACGTCAGTTTGATTGAACACATTCTGTCGCTGGGTGGCGTTATTATAGGCGGTGAGCGTGACCTGAGTTTTATCTGCGCTCACGGCGCCTGGCACGTAGTTCTGGTAAAACCGGTCATAGTCGCCGAATTGTGTGCGATTGCGAATTGTCCATTTAGAAGCCAGGTGTTCAACGGTCGCCGTCCCTAGATTTACATGCGCTCTCACGTGACTGTCGTCCGGATTGCCGAAGAAGGTAGAAATATCTATGTCCAGAGGTCTGCCTTGAAACGAAGAAATGCCGCGATCGGCGACACGGGTGTCGACGAAGCGTTCATAGCCGAATGTGAATTTGGTCTGTTTTGTTGCAGCGAACGTCAGAGTCGGATTAATGCCATACCGCTCCAAATCGACGCGATTCCGAAAGCTCTTGGAGTTTTCATACACCACATTTGCGCGGAAAGCCACTTTGTCGTTGAAGGGCTGGTCAAAATCCATCGAGGCCCGTTTGTTGTTGAAGGAACCGGCCAGCAGCGAAATCTCGCGCAATGGCGTGAACCCCGCTTCCTTGGTCACTCGGTTGATCACGCCTCCGCCACCGCCGCGGCCAAAGATCATGGCGTTGGGACCTCTCAGAACTTCCACGCGATCCAGGTTGTAGAGATCGCGATAATATTGAACGTCGTCCCTCACGCCGTTGAGGAAGAAGTCCGCCGACGAACTGTTACCCCGAAAGATGATCTGGTCACGATTATTCTCGCCCTGATGGGCGGTAATGCCGGGCACATAACGAACCACGTCGCTAATGCTCAACATCTGTTGATCCTTGATCTGCTCTCGCGTCACGACAGTTATTGATTGCGGAACATCGCGCAATGGTGTCAGGGTCTTGGTGCCGCTGGTAATGAGTGGCGCTTGATAAGTATTCGAATCGATTACCACAACCGTGTCGTGCTGTGGGGCAATTTGCAAGGTGACCTCCAGAAATTCCGAGCCGGCGTCCTTAATGATCACCGTCCTTGGAGCTTCCAGAAAACCTTGCGCATTGATCTTGATCGTGTAGCCGCCGGGTTCGAGCGAAAGAGAAAACTCGCCGGACTGATCGGAAACCGTTGACGACCCGGCGCCACGGCCTTCAGGGACCGCTGTAATTCGCGCGCCCGCGATGGGGGCGCCGGCGGGATCCGCCACCTTCCCTCGAAGCATTGGTTTTAGAGACTGCGCCTGTATGTGGCAGAGAAACGCCACTGCGACCAAAACGGAGATGAATAGCCGGAAAATGCGGCTAGAGCTTGTTCCAAACGACATTTGAACACTCCTGGTAAACACAGATCGTAAAGTATCTGAGAGGTTAGTGAGATTAAGAATTATGCGCCGCTCCCGCAGCCGGCATGGCCGGTGGCGTTTGAACTGTGAATAACGCGTCACGCTCGCGTTCTCGAGCTATCGCGCCGCCTGTTCGTTATTGAATCGGATTCGAGGATTGCGAAATTCGATGACGCGAGTGACGACCTTGCCGTTCTCCGCCCGGAACATGCGCCGCGAGGCAGGGAACCAGACGCCGTCAACCAGCTTGTATTCGTCGGTGAACGTCTCGGCGCGTTTGACCGCGCCGCTCTGGGCGTCGAAATAGGTGACGGTGAAATGGCGCGGCAGATTCTTGCCTTCTGGCGTTTTGCTCGTCTCCAGGACGTCGATGATGAAATGGTCGGCGCCCATCGTGCGGTCGACTTCTGCGACCACGTCGTCGCGGACGCGGTAGTGCGATTTCATCTGATCGTTGATCGCGATGCGGCGACCCGCGGGTGAATTATCGTCTTCGGCGTAAGTGATCGGATGGCGCCCCTCTCCTTTGGAGAAGTCTCCGCCGCGACGGTGGGCGATAATGCTCATCGTTTGATCGTTGAGCCACCCTTTCGCCTCCTCATCCAGTCCTTCGACCTTTATCTCGGGGCTTTTGCCCGCCTCGTAATTGATCGAGCCTTTTGCGATCTTGCCGTTGTCGTTCAGAACCACATCGAACGTCACCCCGGCGAAGTTTGTGGGAAGGGTCTGGCTGGTCTCGCGCGCGGATTTGAGCATATTCCACGCCGCCGGATCGGCCTTTTGGGGTTCGGTTGTTGAATTAGTCGTCTGCGCCATTATGCTGATTGAAAACAGCGCCATGCAACAAGTTGAAAACATAACGCGCTTCATTTTCATAAAGTGTCTCCTTATCTTGAATTCTCTGACGAACCGTCGGAGATCAATCACTATTCCGTTATCGTTCTCGGTGTTCATCAAATTCCATCCCTCCTTTCAATGTCACGGTCGCGTTACCTGGGAGCGCAGGCGTCCTCGCCAGCTCGGCGATGCGTCCGCCAGCTGTGGTCGCGTTGTCGTTTGTTTGTGCGAAGAGTGTCGGGGAAGTGGTAAGTAGAAAGGCAGTGACGATCAGCCAGCAGAGCAACCGATCAAAGTAAGCAGGCAAGGACGCCTGCGCTCCCAAGAATAATCGAAGGCCGCGCCGCGAGTATGGAGCGCGAGGTGACTTCATTCGGGCTCTCCTTTCACGCCGAATTGCTATGATTCGGAAGTGATTTATAAGCGGTGGCGTGATAGGATTCGCCCGCACACCGCTCGCTAAGTTGTCTGAAACTGACCGGGTTGGTTTGCTATCAAGCCTTCAGCGCTGCAACGCTGAAGGCTTTTACTTTTTAGATTGATAATGAAGTTGATCGAAAATATGAATCATCTGAACAGCGGGCATTTTTTGCACGCCCTGCCTTTTTTCTTATAACTCTTGCAACACTTCGACTTCTTACTCATTGACGTTCTCCAGAATTGCTCAGAATCGGTTATTGATTGACCGTGATCTTGAAAGTCAATTTCAAGATAGTCGAATAATAGAGTGATAAAGAGGGATTGTCAATGATTTTTTGAGCGGGAGCGATGTGAGAGTAAAAAATGCGGGCTCTTGAAGTAGAATGAGCGCGTGAAAGCATCCCACTCGCAATTTCCCACGATGTTTCCGGCGGCGCAGTATTATGTGATTGCATTCTTTGTTTTGGCTGCGATTTCCGCCGCTTACGCTCAAGAGGCAGGCTTAGGCGATCAAGCGACGGAGCCTGCGGATAAGCCGTCATCACGAGACGCGTATCGCATCGAGATCGACCTCGATTATCACAAAGCGAGTTTTACCGGGCGCGAAACTCTCCGGTTCACGAACGCCGCGCGTGAAGATCTGAGTTCGCTCAATTTTTATCTCTATCCCAACTTCGGGTTGTCGGAAGAGGACAAGCCATCACTGGAAGTCCAAAAGGTTACGTCCGGCGGGCGGGAGTTGTATTACAGCTTACGTTCGCACAACGCATTGCTCCGGGTGGAACTGCCGCAGAGACTGCAATCCGGGCGGAGCATTGAGTTGACGATGGATTTCAGCGCGCGCGTTCCGCGAGTGCAGCGCGAAGAGACGAGTTTGCTGGCCCATTTTCTGCAAGAGATAGGTGACGCGCTCAGTGACGATCGTCAGCCAAAAGACGCGCGTGACATCTTCTTCGCCGGGGAGGAGGCCATGCTTCTCGGACACTTCTTCCCGATGCTCGCGCCGCGCGAGCAGCAGACGGTCGAACAGAATCTGGCTGTCAGCGTAGGTTCTTTGGTCAACGGGGAGGTCGCGGATTATGAAGTCACTGTCAGAACCGACGAGAGGTTGACAGTAATCGCCTCGGCGGAATGCGTAGAATCGAAGGCGCCCCAATCTAATCAGTCGGGCCAGCCTGACCAGCCGAGCCGGTCAGGCGCGGGCGCGACTGACAAACGCAGATCGCAGACTTTTCGCGGGGAGCGGATGCGGGGATTCGCGGTCGCCGTCGTCGAGCGGATGAAGAGCGCGGAGCGGAAAACGGGCGCGTCACGAGCGATCTCTTACTTCCGTGAGGGTGATGAACGCATAGGCAAACGCGCGCTCGATTTTGCGATCAATGCGGTCGAAGTGTATG
>Ga0209382_10007415_pt1 | contig 13975 bp, 10 predicted proteins | sample SoiMetdeltSBSDD5_FD_187599 | JGI IMG/M metagenome (GOLD analysis project Ga0209382, IMG submission 187599) | Bulk soil microbial communities from a Populus tree surrounding site in Tennessee, USA - Soil MetaG P. deltoides SBSDD5 (SPAdes) (version 2) | ecosystem: Environmental > Terrestrial >... | reverse complement strand
CAGCAGATCGCCGCGCTCGCATCCAGCCTGGCGCAATCGAACGAGAGCAGCGTCATCGGCGGCGAGGCGCTCTCGCTTGCCGGCGCGACCCTGCTCAACGGCTATCTCGTCACCGCGGTGACGATGTGCGACGTGCACCGCCCGACGCTGACGCATGTGACGCCGGAAGTGATGCCGCCCGCACTGGCGATCGCCGAGCGCGATGGCTTGTCGGGACGCGAGCTGCTCGTCGCCATTGCCGCCGGATGCGAAGTCACGACGCGGATCGGCGTCGGCCTCGATTATCCCGTGTTCCGCGGCAAGGGCTGGCACGGACCCGGCGTGCTCGGCCCATTCGGCGCCGCCGCGGCGGTCGGCCGGCTGCGCCGGTTCGATGCCGAGACCATGGCCAAGGCGTTCGGGCTTGCCGGCAGTCAGTCGGCCGGCACCTTTGCCGCCTGGGGAACGCCGACGGTCAAATTCCACCAGTGCCGCGGCGCGCTCTCAGGCTTGCTGGCGGCGCTGCTCGCGGAGCAGAAGTTTCTCGCCACGCGCGAATTTCTCACCGCGAGCGACGGCGGCCTCTACAATGTTTATGCCAATGGCGGCCGCCCGGAGGCGGTCACCGCCGATCTTGGGAAACGCTGGGAGCTCGCGCAGATCGCGTTGCGTCTGTGGCCCTCCGCGTCCTCGATCCAGGGCATGAACACCGCGCTGTTCGATCTCATCGAAGGACAGAAGGTCGATCCCGCCAAGGTGAAGAAAGTCCGCATCGCTTTGAGCCAGCCGACCTTCGATCTGCACGGCAAGCTCGCGCGCTACAAGGGCAAGTTCGATGCGCTGATCTCCGGCCACTACACGGCGGCGGTGATCCTGCACGATCAGGAGCTGACCCTCGCCCAGTTCGAGCCTGCACGCTACGACGATCCGAAGATGCGCCGCGCCGCGGCCGAGCAGATTGAGCTGCGCGCCGATGTGGCGCTCAGCGGCGTCGAGGCGGTTGCCGAAATCGAGACGGAGGGGACGACGCTCAAGGCCCACTGCCAGCATCCGCGCGGCTCGCCGGAGAACCCGCTCTCGCGGCCGCAGATCGAGGGCAAGTTCCGCACTTATGCGGACGGCGTTCTGAGCCCCTCCGCAATCACAGGGACGATCGATGCCGTCGCCAATCTGGAAAACCTCGGCTCGGTCCGAAAGCTCATGGAGATGCTGCGCGCGGTCCCGCGGCGCACGCAAGCCGAGCGTGCGCCGCTCGCCGCGGCCCGCGGGTGACGAGGCGACCACAAGAGCGTCGCAAAAACGGGGTTCCGGAAACTCGATCACGGCACGACGTCGGCTGGCGCCACATCGTCCCCTCCCCGCTTGCAGCCGAACTCGGGTTTACCCGAGTTCGGCTACCTAACAAATTGGCCGAAGTCGGATATATCCGACTTCGGCTGGAGGGACAGGGAGGGGAATGCAACATGACACAGCATTTCAATTCACCCCCTCCCCACCCCTCCCCCGCAAGCGGGAGAGGGAGCAGAATGAGCTTGTTGCTCCCGCTGATTTCATGTCGACGACGCTGTCATGACTCTGGAGGAGCGCTCATGAATCGACGCACGCTATTTGCCGCGCTGGCAAGCGCGGCGCTGCTCGCGTTCGCCGCCCCCGGTGCGGCGCAGACGGCAGACGATTATCCCAACCGTCCCATCCGCATCATCGTGCCGCAAGCGGCCGGCTCCGGAGTCGACCTGCAAGCGCGCGTGCTCGCGCACAAGATGAACGAGCTGTGGGGCCAGCAGGGAGTGGTCGACAATCGTCCCGGCGCCAACGCGATCATCGGCATGGAGGCGGGCGCCAAGGCCGCGCCCGACGGCTATACGCTGATCTACGCGCCGGTGAGCTCGGTGACGACCAACGCGTTCATCTACAAGAAGCTGCCCTACGACACGTTTCGCGATTTCATCCCGATCACCCAGACCACCGCCAATCCGCTCGGCGCGGTGGTCAATCCCGCCGCCGGACTCAAATCGATCAAGGATGTGGTTGCGCGCGCGAAGGAAGCGCCCGGCCAACTCAACTATGGCTCGTTCGGCATCGGCAACATGACCCATCTCATGGGGGTGCTCTTGTCGCTCGCCGCCGACATCAAGATGACGCATGTGCCGTACCGGGGACAGACGCCGGCGATCACCGATGTCGTGGCAGGCCAGATTCCGCTCGCGTTCACGACCACGGCGGGCGTCGCCGATCTCGCGGAAACGGGAAAGGTCGATCTCATCGCCACGTTCGGCGAAGCGCGCGACGAGCAGTTTCCCAAGACGCCGACCGTGGTGGAAGCCGGCTATCCGAGCGTCGTCGTGGTGGGCTGGAGCGGGCTGTTCGCACCGGCAGGCGTGCCGCCCCAGATCGTGAATCGCATTTACAGCGGGATGGCGAAGGCGCTGGCCATGCCTGACGTCAAGGACGCGATCGCGCGTCAGGGTTCCAAGGCGGTGAGCAGCAGCAGTCCGCAGGCGTTCGAGCGCTACATCAAATCGGAAGCGGAGAAATTCCACCCCGTCATCAAGGCTGCCGGCCTCGAAGGCTCGCAATGAATTCCTACGTCAAGAAGGCGCATCGCTTCGGCCTGCTGACGCCCTCTTCGAACACGGTGCAGGAGCCGGAATTTTTCGCGGCTCTGCCGCCGACGATCTCGCTGCACACCGGGCGCGTCACCTACCGCGACATCACCCCGCAGGAGCAGATGCGCTGCGTGCTCGAGCTCGAAAGCGAGTGCCGCAAGCTCGCCGACGCCGAAGTGGACGTCATCGTATTTGCGGCAACGGCCCCGACCTTGGCCAATGGCAAGGGCTACGACTGCGAGCTGATCAAGCGCATGGAAGATGCGTCGGGCCGGCCCACCACCACGGCGGCGACCGCGTTCGTCAACGCGCTCGCGCGGCTTAACGTTACGCGGATCGCGATCGCCGCGCCATGGAGCAAGACCATGGACAAGCCGATGGTGCGCTTCATGGAGGCGAGCGGCTTCGAGGTCGTGAACAGCGAGGTTGCCGGATACGTCGCCGGCGTCGAGTTGGGCCGCACCGGACCGGAGGCGGCCTACGAGCTCGGCCGCCGCGCCGACCGGCCCGACGCGGAGGCTGTCATCATGCCGGGCGGCAATTGGCCGGCGATGAGCATCGTAGAGCGGCTCGAGGGCGAACTCGGAAAGCCGGTGCTCGCCAACAACGCGGTGAGCCTGTGGGCGGGCCTGCGCCTGCTCAAAACCGGCGGCAGCATCCCAGGCTACGGCGTGTTGCTGCGCGAGCACCTGGCGGAATAGGGCTTGATTGGAGCGGCGTGTCCCGGGCGCAGCGCAGCAACGCAGATAAGTTTACGCAATCTGCGTACACTTGATTGTGTTGTGGTGCGCTGCAGACCCGGGACCGTTTCATGCTCCGCTTCTGTTGCGGTCCCGGATCAGCGGCGCACCGCTCCACTTCGTTGCGCGCTGCACCGCATCCGGGACACCAGCTGAGTCCAGCACGATGAAAATCGTCATCCCCGATGACTACCAGGACATGGTCGATCGGCTCGAATGCTTTGCGCTGATCCGCCACCACGATGTCGTGCGCTATCGCGAGCCGGCGCGCGATTTGAGCGAACTTGGTGCGCGCCTTGCCGCTGCGGACGTGGTCGTGGCGATTCGCGAGCGCGTGGAATTTTCCCGCGCGCTTCTCGAACGGTTGCCCAAACTCAAGTTGATCGCCCTTGTGGGCCGCAATTCCAGGAGCATCGACTTCGCCGCCTGCACGGAGCTCGGCATTCCGGTCGCGACCGGTACGAGCAATTCGCCGGTAGCGCCGGCCGAGCTTGCGCTCGCCTTGATCCTGGCGTCGCGGCGCAACGTGGCGCTCGAGGCCGAGCGCATGAAGCGCGGCGAATGCCCCTGCACGCTGTCGCATCGGCTGCGCGGATCGACTTTGGGCATTTTCGGCCTCGGCGCCATCGGGCAGCTGGTCGCCGAAGGCGGCCGCGGGCTCGGAATGGAGATTCTGGTCTGGGGACAAAAATCCTCGTTGGAGAAAGCCGAGGCGGCCGGGTATGCGCGCGCCGCCGGCAAACAGGCGCTGTTCGAGCGCTCGGACGTGGTGTCCTTGCATGCGCGGCTCATGCGCGAGACGCACGGCATCGTCGGCGCCGACGATCTCGATCGCATGAAGCCGACGGCGCTGCTCGTGAACACCGCGCGGGCCGAGCTGATCGCGCCGGGCGCCTTGCTCGCCGCGCTGCGCAAGGGGCGGCCCGGCTACGCCGCGGTCGACGTTTACGAGCACGAGCCGGTCATCGATCATCCGTTTCTGTCGATGCCGAACGTTTTGTGCACGCCCCATCTCGGCTGGGCGGAGTGGGACAACTTCGAACTCTATTTTCGCGAGACGTTCGAGCAGATCGTGGCGTTTGAGCAAAGGCTGCCGCTGCGGCTTGCGAACCCGCAAGTGCAGCCGCGAAATTGAGCTTGCGTTCGGCCGTGCAGGCGCCCACGGCTGAACCTATTTCGCGGGTCGGTCATGCGTGACTTGATCTTCCAAACTGCAGGCCAACGTCGCGGGGTCCTGCGCCGGGGAGGTGGCAATGGATCGACGCACTATGCTTCGCGCGGCCGCAATGGCGGGGGTTGCCTTGTCATCAGTGCGTGCTTTTGGTCAGGCGTCTGGAGTTAGTCCGGTGATGCAAACACTCAGCGATTACATGGCCGCTGCGGGCTCGCGCCCGCTTCCGGACGAAGCGACGGAGCATGCAAAACACCATCTGCTCGACACGCTCGCGGCGATGATCTCCGGATCGGAACTGCTGCCGGGCCAGGCGGCCCAACGCTACATCCGCGCGCACGGTGGAAAGGGCGCTGCCACCATCGCCGGGACGATGCTCACGGCTGCACCGAGCGACGCTGCGCTTGCCAATGGCGTCATGGCGCATGCCGACGAGACCGATGATTCCCACAACGCCTCGCGTTCGCATCCCGGCTGCGCGATCGTGCCTGCAGCGCTCGCGGTCGGCGAGGAACTTGGAATCGACGGCGCGCGCTTTCTTCGCGCCGTGACTCTCGGTTACGACGTCGGGACCCGGGTGGTCATGGCGATGGGCGGGGCCGAGTTCAGCTATGAGAGCAGCCTCGCCACCCATAGCATCGCCGGAACGTTCTGCGCCGCGGCCGCTGCGGCCTGCGCTGCGGGGCTTAACGCGCGGCAAATGCGCTGGGCACTCGATTATACTGCGCAGCAATCCTCCGGCATTGTCGCTTGGCGGCGGGATACCGACCACATCGAAAAGGCGTTCGTTTTCGGCGGCATGACCGCGCGCAACGGCGTCACGGCTGCGCTGGTCGTGCGATCGGGTTGGAACGGGGTTGAGGATATTTTCTCGGGCGCCGACAACTTTTTCCAAGCCTACGCGCCAAAGGCGAAGCCTGAACGGCTCGTCGAGAAGCTCGGCGAAAGATACGAGGTCGTCCAGACCGACATCAAGAAATGGAGCGTCGGCTCGCCGATCCAAGGGCCACTCGATGCGATCGAGGCGATCCGCAGCAAGCGACGGTTCGAATTCGATCAGGTGCGGCGGGTGACAGTGCGCCTCGCCCCTTCGGTTGCCGCGGTGGTCGACAACCGCGATATCCCGGATATCTGCCTACAGCACATGGTTGCCGTGATGCTGGTCGACAAAACCGTGTCGTTCCATGCCGCGCATGACAAGCCGCGGATGCAGAACGCAGCGATCTTGCGCGAGCGGGCAAAAGTGGAGCTGGTGCGCGACGGAGAGCTTGTCCAGTTCCTGCCGGTACGTGTCACCGCCGTCGAGATCGAACTGGCGGACGGAACGCGCCTTTCAGAGCGCATCTCTGCGGTGCGCGGGACGCCTCGCAACCCGATGTCTCGGACCGAAGTAATGGAAAAGGCGCGTGATCTCACCGCCCCGATCCTGGGGCGCGAAAAGTCCGAGCGTCTGATCGACACGGTCTATGCGATCGAAACGGTGACGGACATTCGAAATTTGCAGCCGCTCCTGCAACGCGAATAGGCTGCGCTTGTGGGGTTTGCTCTAATCCTTCACCTCGTCGACGTGCGCCTACGAGGGTGGCTACGACTTAGCCTTCCGGCAGCGGGATGAACTCGGTCTCGTTCGGCACCGGCGTGAAGCGTCCCGTCTTCCAGTCTTCTTTCGCCTGCTCGATTCGCTCTTTGCGCGAGGAGACGAAATTCCACCAGATGTAGCGCGGCCCCTCCAAGGCGGCGCCGCCGAGGAACATCAGACGCGCATCCCGCAATGCTCGCACCGTGATCTGGTCGCCGGGACGGAAGACGAGCAGCCGCGGGCCTTCGAACCTATCGCCGGCGATGTCGAGCTCGCCCTCGGCCACATAGATCGCCCGCTCTTCCTGATCGGGGTCGAGCGGCGCACTCGCGCCCGCGGCCAGCACGACCTCGGCGTAAAGCCATTCCGAGAGCATACCGACGGGCGATGTCCTGCCGAAAGCAGATCCGGCAATCACGCGCGCCTTGACGCCGCCGTCCTCGATCAAGGGAAGGCTCGCGGCGTCGAAATGCTGAAACGATGGCGCAGTCTCCTCATGCGCCTGCGGCAGCGCGATCCAGCTTTGAATGCCGAACATGCCCTCGGTGCCCTGCCGCGCGCCCGTCGGGCTGCGCTCGGAATGGGCAATGCCGCGCCCCGCGGTCATGAGGTTCATCGCACCGGGGGTGATCTCCAGCGCATTGCCTTCGCTGTCGCGATGCATGACGCGGCCGTCGAAAAGATAGGTGACGGTGGCGAGCCCGATGTGCGGGTGCGGGCGCACGTCGAGCCCCTGCCCGGCAATCAACTGAACCGGCCCCATCTGGTCGAAGAAGATGAAGGGGCCGACCATCTGCCGCTTGCCGTGCGGCAGCGCGCGGCGCACCGAGAAGCCGTCGCCCAGATCGCGCACCCGCGGAACGATGACCAGCTCGAGCGCATCGCACGCGCGCTTATCGCCGAGCAGGGGATCCGTCGCGGGCATCCAGCTCATGGCATCCTCCGTCTTCGCCGTCGTTAAGCATCGGCCCAGTGCAACATAACCGCCGATCGGTGATCATCGGTTCCGCTTCGCGCGGCCAGGGCGGTGAGTCGTTTCGCGCGGTGACACGGCCCTGCGCGCACTCACCGTTGCTTGATGAACGTGCCGTTGTGCAACTCAGTGAACGCCTGCTGCAGCTCGGCTTGCGTGTTCATCACGATCGGACCGTACCAAGCCACCGGCTCCTCGATCGGTTTGCCCGACACTAGCAGGAATCGGATGCCCTCGTCGCCGGCCTGCACCGTCACCTCATCGCCGCTATCGAACACCACGAGCGATCGATTTCCGGTTCGCTCGCGGAGCAGCATCTCGCCCCCGTCCACCGCTTTTTCGGTGAGTACGCCGAACGGCTGCGACGCGGAGCCGAAGGTTCCCGAGCCTTCGAACACATAGGCGAAGGCGTGCCGCCCGGTTTCGACCGGCAGGATCTTGCGCCGACCCGGCGGCACCCACACGTCGAGATAGCGCGGGTCGGCGGCAACGCCCTCGACCGGACCGCGCCGGCCCCAAAACTCGCCGCAGACCACCCGCACGCGGGTGCCGTCATCATCGACGATTTCCGGGATCTCGGCGGCCTTGATGTCCTGGTAGCGCGGCGCCGTCATCTTCAGCGCCGACGGCAGGTTCGCCCACAGCTGGAAGCCATGCATTCGCCCTTGCGCATCTCCCTGCGGCATTTCCTGGTGGAGAATTCCGCGCCCCGCCGTCATCCACTGCACGTCGCCGGCTCCGAGATTGCCGCGATTTCCCAGACTGTCGCCGTGATCGACGCTTCCCGCCAGCACGTACGTGATCGTCTCGATGCCGCGGTGCGGATGCCAGGGAAATCCCGCGCGATAGTCGTCCGCACGATCGTTGCGGAAGTCATCGAGCAGCAGGAATGGATCGAACTCGCGAGTATCACCGAAGCCGAAAGCGCGACGCAGCTTCACGCCCGCGCCTTCGAGCGTGGGTTTGGATTCGATGATGCGCTTCACCGGCCGAATGGACATGATGTTTGCCTTTCCTGACGTGTTTTGTGCCACCGCTCTCGCGATGTATCGCGCGACTAGGCAGCGGCCTCCTGCGCGAACGACAAGCGCGCTACGAAGGTCGTGAATTGATCGATGAAAGCTTTGAGAAATCCTCGCGTGCTTTCATCGGTGATAATCCCGTTCGAATCCACCACGCCGGGCTTGAACGAGATGTAGGCTTCGCCGCCAACGACGGCGACCCCCAAAATTCCCAAAATCTGCCGCAGGTGCACCTGCGCGAGCGCGGCGCCGATCGCACCCGGCGAAGTTCCGGTAATAGCGGCCGGCTTTCCGCTCCACGAGTTTTGGCCATAGGGGCGCGCACCCCAGTCCACGGCGTTCTTGAGCAACGCGGGTAGCGAGCGGTTGTGCTCCGGGGTCACGAACAGCAACCCGTCGGCCGCGGCGATCTCCGACTTGAAGCGCAGGACGCTCTTTGGCAGCTCGCCTTCGAGGTCCTGGTCGTAGAGCGGCAGATCGCCGATCTCGACGAAACGGAACTCCGCTCTGTCGGCGCCGAGCTTGGCGAGCGCATGCGCCAGCTTGCGATTGATGGATTCGCGGCGATTGCTACCGACGATGACCGCGATCTTGACCTTTGCCATGGCGGGCCTACCTTGGTTATGGTTTGATACCAAGGCTACATAGATGCCTAAGCGGCGAAGGCAAGAAGGCACATCGCTGATACCGAGTAATCTGCACGTGGCCGAAGATTGCCGCGCCGTGAGCGAGGTGCTCGCGCGCGTCGGCGACAAATGGACGGTGCTGGTCGTCAGCACGCTGGGCGACGGGCCGAAACGGTTCAACGAGCTGCGCCGCGCGCTCGGCAGCATTTCGCAGCGGATGCTGACCTTGACGCTGCGGGGGCTCGAGCGCGACGGGCTGGTGACGCGGACCGTGTTCCCCACCATTCCGCCCCGTGTCGAGTATGAGCTGACCAAGCTCGGACATTCATTGCTCGAGCCGGTGAGCAGTCTCGGTCTCTGGGCGCGGCAGCATCGCTCGGCCATCGAGATCGCCAGGCGGCGCTTCGACGCCGCGGCGCACGGGTCCTGAGTCACCGGCATGGCTTATTTGTCCAGGCGGTTCACGAGGCCCCCCGCAGCATCCGAGCCTTATGGCGGCAGGCGTTATTGTGATAACATTCCTTGACGCCTTGCTTTGAGCCCTGATTGGTGCGTTTGCGCGGGCTTGTTTTGGACGCCGGCGCGCGCCACCACGAGGACGCGATGGTGTCGGAACGACCGGAAACCGGCGGCGCATCCGAGGTATCCCCGCCAGCCAACGCGGGAACGCGATTGCGCGGGCTCGTCAGGCGGCCGGCGGTGTGGCTGCTCGGCATCGTGGGCACCGTGGTCGCCGGATATGTCACCGCCACGTTGCACGACCTGGCGAAGCCGCTGCAGAGCTACGTCTCCGACTTGAGCTGCGAATGGCGCAAGTCGAGCCTTTCCCCGGACGAGCCTAAGTTCACCATTCTGGTGGCCCGCCTCTACAAGGATGATGACGAGGGCTCGCACACGCGCCGGCTGTTCGAGACGTTCCAAGGCGAGCGCGGATTTCGTCCCGTGTTGCTGTGTGACACGCTGAGGTTCGACTATCGCCCGGGGGAGGAAATCAAACAGGCGGAAGAAGCCACGATCAAGCGCGGGCAAGACCTCATCGTCCAGCACAAGGCGGACCTGGTGATCTTCGGCGAAGTGCTCCAAACCAACAATTTGCTTCGCGTTTTCGCCATCAACGAGCATGGCGGCTGCGACACGCGCCCGAAGCCGATCATCCTGCGCGAGGGCGTGGTTCCCGACGAGTTCGATCAGACGACGAGAATGAGGGTCATCGGCGTGACGCTGCGCGAGATCGCCAGCGCGTGCGACAGCGAGGAATATGTCGATTGGGATCTGTTCGAAAAGCGAATCCAGAAGATGGGTCCGTTCATCGAGCGGTCCGCCGCTGGACTTTCCCCCGAGCAATATACCGAAGCCGCCGCCTCTTACGTGGAGGCGATGATGCTGCTCTACCGCAACGATCGGGGAGACCACTGGTACCCCAAGGCGTTCGAGTTCAATCAGGAGCAGCTCAAGAAGCTGCCGGCGGACGCGAGTCCCTATCGGCGCTTCCTGCTGTTGAATGCCCATGCCCTGCTGCTAGGGGCCAAAGGATATAGGACGGGGAACCTGGCAGATCAGCAAGCGGGACGCGCGCTCTACGATCAGGCGATCGCTGAAGCGGAACGCGATCCACAACCGCGCGCGAAATATGCGGAAGCCTATTTCAGTCGCTACTGTGCGTGCGAGGGCGACGATGTCGACCAGGTTCTCGTCGCTTACGACCGGGCCATCAAGCTTCGTCCGGACTATTCGTGGGGCTACGAGCGGCGCGGCGACGCCTTCGCGCACAAGGGCGACTTCCCGCGCGCCATCGAGGAGTACACGACGGCGATCCGGTTCGATCCGAGAAATCGGGCAGCCTTCGTCTCGCGCGGGCTCACCTACGCGAACAACGGAGATCATAATCGTGCCATCCAGGACTACGATCAGGCGATCCGTCTCAATCCGAAAAATCCGATCGCATTCACCTGGCGTGCGTCCAGTTACGCGCTGAAGGGCGAACTTGATCGCTCCATTCGCGATCTCGACGAGGCCATCAGGATCAATCCCAAGGATGACGTCAGTATTTCCATTCGCGGTGTGAATTACAGCGACAAGGGCGACTATGATCGCGCTATCCAGGATTTCGATGAAGCTGCGCGGCTCAATCCGAAGAGCTACTTCACGTTTCAGGCACGTGGAATGGCGTATCAGCGCAAGGGTGATGCGGCGCAAGCGGTGCGGGATTACGACCAGGCGATCACACTCAAGCCGGACGAGGGCTCGCTCTTCCTCTATCGCGGCTACGCCACCGCCGCGCTCGGCGATCTCGACCGCGCGATCCAGGACTACGACCAAGCGTTGCGTCTCGATCCCAAGCTCGAGTTCGCGCTCTACGGACGCGCCATTGCGCACAGCAACAGTGCCCGGCACGACCTCGCGATCGCCGACTATAATGCAGCGTTGCGGCTGCGACCCGATTGGGCCGAGCCCCTCTATGGCCGCGGGATCGCGAAAATGCAGAAGGGCGATGCTGCCGGCGGCAAAGCGGATATTGCAAAGGCAACGGCAATCGATGCGCAGGTCGCCAAAAACTTCGCGCGGCACGGCGGCCGAGCGTAGCCCGGGCTGCCGGGACTCCGCTGCGAGGGGCCTACAGGCTGACCGGCACCGCAACTACGATTAGCTACACCCTTGAACCTGGAACCGCGCCCGACAAGCGCATGGGGACCCTGTTCCCAATGCCGGCGCGTTGGACTAGCCTTCCCACCCTAGAACCATTCGCAATTGCGGCGAAGAGACGCGGCCGAGGCGCAAATGCGCGCCAGCCGAAGCTCTCCAAATCCCCAAGGGAGACACGCACCCATGGCCCGAATAAACCTTGACGTGAACGGCAAGGTCCAAACGATCGACGCCGATCCCGACATGCCGTTGCTCTACGTGCTGCGCAACGAGCTTTCCCTCAACAATCCGCATTTCGGCTGCGGGCTGGCGCAATGCGGCGCCTGCACCGTGCATGTCGATGGTCAACCGGTGCGCTCCTGCGTGACCCCGTTGTCGGCGGTGGGCAGCAGCAAAGTCGTCACGCTCGCCGGCCTCGGTACCCCCGAGAAGCCGCATCCGATCCAGAAGGCCTACGTGGAGGAGCAGGTGCCGCAATGCGGCTACTGCATCAACGGCTGGATCATGACCGCCGCTGCGTTCCTCGATCGAACGAAGAAACCGACGGATGCGCAGATCAGGGAGGCGCTCTCCGGCCTCAAATGCCGCTGCGGCACCCATATGGGCATCCTGCGCGCGGTCAAGCGCGCCGCCGCGATGATGGGTTGAGGGAGGCGACCATGACCAGACACGAAAAAGGATTCGTCTCCCGGCGTTCGCTGCTCAAAGCGGGCGGCGCGCTCGTGGTTTCGATCGGCACGCCAGTTGGGCTCGACATCGTGCTCGGCATGGGCGACGCTTTCGCGCAAGGCACCAAACCGCCGCTGATGCCGGACCAGCTCTCCTCCTACATCGCGGTCAACGCCGACGGCACCGTCTCCGCTTTCTTCGGCAAGATGGACATGGGCCAAGGCTTGTTCGTCGCCATCGGACAGATGGTGGCGGAGGAACTCGATGTGCCGTTCAAGGCCGTCACGGTCATCATGGGTGACACCGCCACCAGCGTGAACCAGGGCGGTGCCTCGGGCTCGACCGGTATCCAGAATGGCGGCAAACAGATGCGCATGGCCGCAGCCGAGGCGCGTCGCGTGCTCGTCGACATGGCAGCGGCGAAGCTCGCGCTGCCGGCGGACGCGCTCACCGTCAGCGACGGCGTGGTCCATGCCAAGGACGATCCGAGAAAGCGGGCCTCCTATGCCGAGCTGATCGGCGGGCATTACTTCAACGTCCAGCTCGACTGGAACAAGCAGTGGGGCAACCCGCTCTACGCGCCCGGCAAGGCGCAGCCGAAGGATCCGAGAAATCACAAGATCGTCGGAAAGCCGATCGCGCGCGAGGACATCGCGCCCAAGGTCTATGCGCAAGAAGACTTCTGCACCGACATCAAGCGGCCGGGCATGGTGCATGGCCGCATGATCCGGCCTGCCGTCGCAGGCAGCGTGCCGATGAAGGTCGACGAAACCTCGATCAAGGACATCCCCGGCGCGAGAGTGGTGTGGGAGAAAGCCTTCCTCGGGGTCGTGGCCGACAACGAATGGGACGTGATCAGAGCAGCGGACAAGCTCAAGGTAGAATGGTCGGAGGTCAAAGCGCCGTTCCCCGACCAGACCGCGCTCTACGAGCACATCCGTAGCGCTCCGGTGCGCAAGCGCGACATCGGCGGCAAGGAGACCGGCAACGTCGACGAGGCGTTCAAGACCGCCGCGCGCGTGGTCGAGGCCGAGTACGAGTGGCCGTTCCAGTCCCATGCCTGCATGGGGCCGGCCTGCGCCGTGGTCGAGATCGAGAACGGCAACGTCACCTGCTGGACCGGCTCGCAGAAGCCGCATTTCGTGCGCGACGGCATCGCGCTCACGCTCGGCGTTCCGGCGCAGAAGGTGCGCGCGATCTGGGTGGTCGGTCCCGGCTCGTACGGCCGCAGCGATGCCGACGATGCGGCGATGGACGCGGCGGTGCTGGCGAACGCAGTGGGCAAGCCGGTGCGCGTGCAATACACCCGCGCGGAAGCGACCGGATGGGATCCGAAGGGTCCCGCCTCGATCCATCGCGCCCGCGCCGCCATCGATGCGTCCGGCAACGTCGTCGCCTACGAATTCGTGAGCAAGGGCTTCTCCCGCATCGACGTGCAGACCAACGGGAGCAAGCCGCCTGACACGCTTGCCGGGCAGTTCCGCGGCGTGCCGCTGGTGGTCAACGACGGATTCGGCGTCCCGGCCGAGTCCTACGAATTCGGCAACAAGCGCATGGCCTGGGAGACGATTGCGCCGCTGCTCGACCGCGGTTCGCCGCTGCGCAGCGCGCATCTGCGCGATCCGGTCGGACCGCAGATCCATTTTGCCAGCGAGTCGTTCATGGACGAGGTGGCCGCGGCGCTCAACGTCGATCCCATCGAGTTTCGGCTGCGTCACGTCAAGGATGCGCGCGACATCGCGGTGATCAAGGCCGCCGCGGAAAAAGCCGCCTGGCAATCGCGGCCCTCGCCGCGCAAGGACCAGACCGGAAGCAAGGTCAGCGGCCGCGGCATCGCTTATGCGCAACGCAACGGCACCCGCTGCGCGGTTATCGCCGAGGTCGATGTCGACCGCGCCAGCGGCAAGATCTGGGCGCGCAGATTCGTCGTCGGCCACGACTGCGGCCAGATCATTAACCCCGAGGGG
>Ga0209382_10007413_pt1 | contig 13977 bp, 9 predicted proteins | sample SoiMetdeltSBSDD5_FD_187599 | JGI IMG/M metagenome (GOLD analysis project Ga0209382, IMG submission 187599) | Bulk soil microbial communities from a Populus tree surrounding site in Tennessee, USA - Soil MetaG P. deltoides SBSDD5 (SPAdes) (version 2) | ecosystem: Environmental > Terrestrial >... | reverse complement strand
AGAAAGCGAGGTTTTCGCTGTCCACAGCGACCTGAACATCGAAGAACTCGAGGAAAAGATTGCTCCCGGCAAGAATCTAAATCACAACCAGACTTTCGTCAGAGACACGATCGACATCGATCGGGCGTGAACTGTGAGTGCGCGAGACATGCAGCCAGAGGGAGTTGCTGGCCTGGAGCACACGCCACTCGACTCTGCGACTCGAACACGAATGGTGGTCAGTGCCCGATCTCTGTGCCAGTCCGGAGACGATCACCGCGCACGGGGACGGTATGCTCAGGCTGAAACGCTCTACCACCAAGCGCTGGCTGTGGCGCAGCTGGTTTATGGAGATCGGCATGTCGAGATATCCGTGATCTGCAACAATCTGGCGGTGCTGTACAAATACACGGGAGACTTCCAGAAGGCTTCGGACCTTTACCAACGGGCCCTGGCAATCATCGAAGAGTCGCTCGGCCAAGACCACCCCGATACTGCGGCGATCTACCACAATCTTGGCGGCCTCGAGCATGAACAGGGCCGCCACGCTCAGGGTGAGCCGTTCGCTCGCCGAGCTCTGGCGATCACCATGAGAACGTTCGGGCCGAATCATCCGAAAACTGCGGCGGATATGGCCGCCCTCGCCGCTATTCTCGACGGACAGCGAAAGTATGACGAGTCTGAATCCTTGTACCTTCGCGCACTCTCCATTTTCGAGCGGGACTACGGGGAGAAGCAGTATGACATCGCTGTGAACGTGAATAATCTCGCTGCGCTGAAGGAGGCACAGGGTAAGCTGACAGAGGCTGAACCACTGTATCGTCGTGCGCTGGAGATTAAGGAGAGTTTATTCGGAGCCGAGCACCCGGATTGTGCTGTGACGCTCAACAACCTGGCTGTCCTGCTCAGAAAACAAGGAAAATACGGAGAAGCGAAGGCCGCTTACCGGCGGGCGTTGACTCTGCTGAGCCGGTCGTTACGGTCGGAACATCCAAAGATCCTCGTCTGCCGCGACAACTATCGCACGTTGCTTCAACTCCAGCGCAAACAGCATGGTTGTTGAGCAAAAGTTTTGCTTCCGTTGATTCGACGGCGATAGCATAGGCGGTATCAACTGTGCGAGCGGCTGTATGATTCAACCTAAGCTGCGTCTGCTTCTTGTGTCCTCCTTTCTTATTCTGGTGCTCTTTGCTTTCAGAGGTGGATTCGAATTGCTGAGTGCGGTCGAATTATCGGGGCAAGCGCAACACAGGACGCTGCCAATCATCGTATTAGAGCCTGGTTTATCCATCGAACGCGAGCAGTCAGGAGGACAAGCCACTAGCTACAGCGTGGCACTTTCGCAGGGACAGTACGCGCGCATCGTCCTGGAACAGCGCGGAATAGACGTTCGTGTACAGGTCTTCAGGCCAGATCAGAAAATTATTGCCGTGTTCGATTCCGAAGCCAGGATTTACGGTCAAGAGACCGTCGAATTCGTGGCGGATACGGACGGGAACTATAGTCTCGATGTGCGTTCGAAATGGGCGGGGCAACTTGCGGGAAGCTATCAAATCGTTGTCACGCAGATCCGCCCCGCGACCGCAGATGACCGGAATCTGCAAGAAGCGCGGATTTTGGACAGAGAATCATTCGGTCTCTACAACGAGAGAAAGCTCGATGAGGCCGGCATGTTGGCTTGGCGGTCGCTGAACCTTTACGAAGGCGTTTTGGGCACCAGGCATCCGGCTCTTGCCGGCCCGCATAACACGCTCGCGTGGATCGACAGATATAAGGGCGACTTCGTGGCTGCGGAGGCACATCTGCAGCAAGCGATTCGACTCACCGAGCGCGCGCTCGGTGCAGAGCACCCGCGCGTGTCGGAGGCCGTCAATGCCTTAGGCGTTTTGCATTATGTGCGAGGCGAGCATTCAAAGGCGGAACCCTTGTTTCTGCGAGCTATCGCCAACTTTGAGAAAACGCTTGGCCGCGATCATTACCTGGTCACCATACCACTTCTAAATATGGCCAATATCCATGAAAAGAGAGGTGACTATGCCGAAGCAATCAGGCTGTCTAATCGCATCCTGACCATCCAGGAACAAGTCTTAGGCAAGGAGAGTGTGGATGTCGCCCGCAGACTCCAGGCGCTGGCGGGACTCTACGAACGAGTCGGAGATTTTGCCATGGCCGAGGCGCTCCACGGTCGCACGCTGAGTTTGATGGAAGTGCTCTATGGGGAGCAGAGTCTGGATGTTTCAGTTGAGCTTGAGAACTTTGGCGAATTCTGTCGCAACAAAGGTGATTATGCCCGAGCTAGATCGATGTTTGAGCGCTCCCTCGCAATTCGAGAAAAGCTGTACCCATCGGGCCATGCCAGTATTGCGTTTGCTCTCTATGAACTGGCCAACCTGTCCTCAACGCAAGGAAACGATGCGACGGCGGAACCGCTCTATCTGCGCGCGGTCGAGATGTGGGAGAGAACAGAGGGCCTCAGTTTTGCGGATATTCCGCTTGCACTCCGGGGATTGGCGGCGATTTCCAGCGCCCGCGGCGATGACGGGAAATCAGAGGCGTTATATTTGCGCGCATTGAGAATTCAAGAAAAGCAGTTTGACGCAACACATCCGAATGTGGCTCTCATGCTGAACGAACTTGCGAACATTCAGCGAGATCGCGGCGAATTCCTGATAGCGGAGTCCTCATACGAACGTGCTTTGAAGATCCTGGAAAATTCATTGGGGGCGAATCACCCGAATGTCGCCTTGGTCCTTAGCAACCTTTCCACACTTTATGCAATGAAAGGAAGTATCGCGGAGGCTATTACCTTGCAGGCTCGCGCCAACGCTATCAACGAGCACAATCTGAGCCTTAATCTGGCGTCGGGTTCCGAACGCTGGAAGCTTGCGAGTCTCACCTCCTTGATTAACCAAACGAACAAGACCATCTCTCTTGCTCACGTTGCTGCGAGTGACGCCCGAGCAAGTGAGTTGGCGGCTTCAGCTGTTCTTCAACGCAAAGGGCGCGTGCAAGACGCCATGTTCAATACTCTTGTCACGATCAGACAGCGCGCCGGGCTCACCGAGCAGAAACTGCTCGAGGAACTCAATCAAACCACCGCGCAGCTAGCGGCACTTGCTCTCAGTGGCGTGCAGGGAATTGCACCCAGCGAACACCGCAAACAAATTACATTCCTCGAGGAGAGGAAAGACAGGCTAGAAGAGGAAATTAGTCGTCGTAGCGCAGAGTTACGCGCCCAATTGCAACCGGTCACTCTAAACGCGGTTCAGGCGGCCATACCCGATAATGCTGCATTTATTGACTTCGCCGTTTATCGCCCAACCTATACAAACCCAACGCACCCTTCGCAAACGCCAAGCGAACCTCGATTTGTTGCGTACGTGATACGCAGCCACGGCGACGTCCAGGCAAGAGACCTGGGAAATGCAAAATCGATCGAAATCTCGATTGATCGATTCAGGCAGTCTCTACGAAACCCAAAACGCCAGGACGTCCGAGAATCCGCCCGTGCCCTCGATGAAAAAGTAATGTCTCCCCTTCGCCCGTTACTAGGCGGCATTGTTCAACTGCTCATTTCTCCCGATGGTCTTTTGAATCTCATCCCCTTTGAAGCCCTGGTTGATGAACAGAATCGTTACCTCGTTGAGCGCTATTCTTTTACATACTTGACCAGCGGACGTGACCTCTTGCGGATGCAAGTAAGGCGCGAGAGCACAAGTAATCCCGTGGTAGTGGCGAATCCACTCTTCGGTGAACCTGAGTTGACTGAGACATCGCGGTTGAACCGGAGACCGATCAAGGCGAATCGGCAAAGTGTCACAACCGGCTCGGATCTTTCTGAGGTCTACTTCGCTCCGCTTTCCGGTACGGGAGACGAAGCGCGAGCTATTCGATCGCTATTCGTAGATGCCACTGTTGTAACCGGAGAGCACGCTTCTGAATCGTTTCTCAAACAAGTCTCTGCTCCACGAATGCTTCATATCGCGACACACGGCTTCTTCTTGACGGACACAACAGCTGATTCGCTGGAAGACGGAGAAAACACACGAGCCATTCGTGCCAACATCAAGGTGGAAAACCCATTACTACGTTCTGGGCTGGCGCTAGCTGGCGCAAACTTGCCTCAAGGAATCGTTGATGACGGCATACTGACGGCGCTTGAAGCGTCCGGGTTGAATTTGTGGGGGACAAAACTGGTCGTGCTTTCAGCGTGCGATACCGGCATTGGTGAAGTGAAAAATGGCGAAGGCGTATACGGTTTACGACGGGCGTTCCTCCTGGCCGGAACAGAAACGCTTGTGATGAGCCTTTGGGCTGTAAGCGACTACGCGACGCGTCAATTGATGACGTCTTACTACAGCGGGTTGAAACGCGGTCAAGGACGTGGCGAAGCGCTCCGACAAGCGCAGCTGAACATGCTAAAAAGCAAAGGACGCGATCATCCGTTTTACTGGGCCAGCTTCATTCAATCGGGCGAATGGGCCAATCTGGACGGCAGGCGCGATGGATGGACTGGCGACAAGTGATCGTTTGTCTATTCTCGGACAATCTTAAACGTATAGCTGCTGAGGACGGAGCCGGCATTGCGAGGATCTGCCACTTCCAGAATGTAGTTTCGGGAAGCCAACACACGCGTGCGTAATGTAACAACCAGCAATTTGACACGTTCGCGGCGTTGCGCCCGGATACCACTGCGTTTCCAGACAGTCTGCTGGCCGGGCAGAGATTTCAAAATCGCCTGATAATCCGCAGGATCGTCTCCCTCCAGTTCGAGTTGAAAGGCCACAAAATCAGCTTCGGCGGGAATAGACACAGTCTTGATCGTGCTTATCGATCGCGTTTGGGGCTCCAATACTACTGGAATGACATTGGGTTCTTCCGTCTCAGAAGACTGCCCGGAACGTTCGAGCGTCCGACGCAGTTCATCGATCTCTCTCTGCTTTTCAGCAAGGGCAATTTGGTTTTCCCCAAGCTGTGCCTGCTGCTTTTCCGACTGGAGCGCGAGCACGTCATTCGCCGCCCGGGCCCGATCTCGCAACTGCCGCAACCGCAGGTCCTGCACAAGCAGCCAACTGGAGGCTATAAGGAGGAAGGCGGTTACGGCCATGGCGGGCCACAAAACAGTCTTGGGCAGAGCAAAAGTGCCCTTCCACCAAGAACTGCGGTAGCCGCGGCTGACCGCTGAGTCGTGGGTTACGCTCTGCTCCGCATTCTTCGCGCCTTCGGCGCCGGCTCTACGGTCAACCGTTCTTTGCAGGCTTTCCGCAAACTTTACCTTTTCGCGATTGGTGGGAGATGCGAGGTATGAAGACTCGAAGCGCTCCAGGAGGTTCCCCTGTAACTCGCCGCGGACGTATTCATCCACCAGGTCGTTTTCGACGGACTGCAAGCGCTCGGCGAACTCGTCATCTGTCAAGCTGAGCTCATCCAGCCGCTCCGTTTCGTCCGAAGCCAGAGCTCCGACAAGATAGCGAGTGATGACCTCATTAGAGTAAGTATTGCGTTTCACGAACCGGATGGTCCTCTATTAATAAAGCTAAACTCTGAAAAGCCTTTCGTTGCCGACATACACTGATTGACACAATCTTCGAGCTTGCTGCGAATCCGGCAGGCACGGATGCTCAGAGCGTTCGGCGTCAGCCGCAATCGTGCCGCAAGCGCTCTACGGTTCTCGATCTTTGCTCGCCGTTCGCCAACGTAATAATTGAAGATGAGGTCACGATTTTCAGGCGCGACGGATTGCAGACAATGCTCCAGGCAGCTCAGCCGTTTCTCTTCCCACTCATCGCTGGTCACATCGTCCTGCCTCAATGGAACGGCGACACCCGGATTATGACCGCGATTCAGCAAATCTTCGAAGGAGAGCAAATCCCGGTCGGGCTTGCGACGGTATTCGAGAAGAACAAACCGGGCGACAATGTAAACGTAATGGGCGGGCGTTGGACTATCGATCGCCCCTTCTTCTTGAAGTCTGCGCGCGACGCGGTCCAGCGTCTCATCGGCCAGGTCATCGGGTGATTGGCAACTCTTTCGCTGGAAATATGAAACCAGCCTGCGGCGCATCTCGAGGTACTTCCCGCCCTGGGAGTCTTCTCCGCCATCGAGCCAGGCGAGAAGTTTATGAAACGCAGTTTCATTGAAAAAACCTCTCTTCGACTGTATTCCTGTGGTCGATGCGTCCGTCATAACCGCACACGATAACGGACGCATTATATCCCCGTTTTACGTCACTTCTGATGTGTGCAGCCGGGTAAAGATTTATACTTGGCGCGCATCCCCTATGTGGAAACAGCACATCGGCATATGTACCGCTCTGGTGTTGCTCGCGATTCCTCTGTATATCGCCGACAAGAATCTCCTCAAAGGCGGCGGCGGTGGCTGGATCGCGCTGGACATGAGCGGACTGATCATCATTCCGTACATGGCATTCGTGGCGGTGCATATCGCGGTCAGCAGCCTGGCTCTGTCCCAGTTACCCGCAACGCGATTGTTTCCGCTCCATGTTCTGTCCGGGATCGTCAGCATCGGCCTGCTTGTCGTGGGTTTTGCCGTTTACAGCGGCTACGAACGCGATCGAGAGGCAGCCGCTTATGAAAAGAGGAGGCTGACGATCCAGGAGCTGCGAAAAGCTATCGAACTGCTCGAATGGTGGTACGAGCCTAACGCCGAGACGCCGGCCGAGATTCACATGCGTGTCAAAGTCACCGAATCGGGGCGCTTTTCCGGAAACGCGGACGGGCGAGCGGGAGGCGACCTCGGGGAAATGATTTTTAATACACGAGACACTCCCCAGCGTCAGGTCAGCAAAGGCGAGGAATTCTCGATCGCTTTCCCGTTGCACTTCTTGAAAGAAGGGAAGGCCGACTCGGTCTCCATCGATCTCTATCTGTTCAAACACGAAACCGGCACCATCCCGGAAAACGTCACGATCATTTTCGAAGACAATCCCTCCACTGATTACGACGGCCACTTTATCTACAAGCAAATTCCGCCGCGCACACCGCGCTAGCGGCTATATTCGGAAGGACCTTGTATACTTTGCGCGCAATGAAGACGCGGAGTGGCGGAGTGAAAGTTCGTCGCCTGGCGCTGCTCGTCAGCCTGATGCTGTGGTGTGTCACATCCGGCGTACCTGCCGCACAGCGAGAGTTGTACTGGGACGCACTCGATGTTGAGGCGCATCTGGCAGCCGACGGTGTGCTCGACGTTATCGAACGGCACAGCATGGTCTTCACAGGCGACTGGAACGGCGGCGAGCGCGTGTTCAACGTGCGGGAGCGGCAAAAGCTGGAGTTCCTCGCTCTCGATCGGATGGATGCAACAACCGGTTCGTTGTATCCATTGCAGGAGACAGCAGTACCGAATAACGTCGACGACTTCACCTTCACCGACCAGCGGACGCTTCGATGGCGCAGCCGGCTGCCTTCCGATCCGCCGTTTGCGAACACTCAGCTGATCTACGTTCTGCACTACAAGCTTTCCGGAATTTTGCTCAAGGAAGACGCGCAGTATCGAATCAATCATGATTTCGCATTTCCGGATCGCTCCGGCCCGATTGAGCGCTTTACGTTGAAGCTGGACCTCGATCCCGCCTGGCAGCCGCTTGACGATTTTCGGAATCCGTACAGCGCCGGTCCCCTCGAGCCGGGAGAGAGCTTCGTTCTGGATATTCCATTGCGCTACTCCGGATCTCTCGCGCCGGCGGCAAACGACGCTCGCCGTCCGCCGGAAATTGTCGTCGGGGTGCTATCCATTCTTGGCGGCTTCGCAGTTCTCATGCTGGCATTTTGGGTACGGGAACGTTCCCTCGGACGATTCGCTCCAGTCGACGCGATCGACATCGGCAGCGCGTGGATTGAAAACAACATCCTCACCCATCCCGCAGAAGTAGTGGGGGCAGCCTGGGATGGTCGTGTCGGCGCATCCGAGGTGGTTGCTCTCATAGCCCGCATGACAGCGGAGGGCAAACTGGAAAGTAAAGTCGACACGACGATGCGACTCAGTTTGAAGGTGGACCGCGACAAACTGAACGGGCACGAGAGGGCACTGATCGATGGTTTGTTTTTTGATCAGCGCACGGAGACCAGCACGAAAGAGGTCCGACAGCATTACAAGAGTACCGGCTTCGACCCGGCCACAGTCATCAAGCCAGAGCTCGATCGTCAGGTCAAAGCAATGCTGCCGCCCGGTGGTACGCGCGTGAGACACCGTGCCACTGTTGTTCTTTATGTCGCGGGTCTTTTGCTAGTCGCGTGGAGTGCATACTCCGAGCCGGCCCTGGGCAAGGTACCGGCCGCCGTCGCCACAGTCTCGCTATTCCTCGTCGCGATCCTGCAGATCCCAGGATGGCTGTTCCGATCGCGAATCGACTGGGGAATGAAAGCGGCAACATTTCTACTGGTGCCGGCATTCATTGTCAACTTCGGGACGTCCGTGTTCCTGTGGTGGTTTTCGGGCGTGGCTGACGTCGAGCTTCCGTGGGCGATGATTGGCGCTTTAACGGTATTAGCCCTGGCCATTTCGAACGCAGCCATCAACGGCATGAAGTCTCGGCAAAGCCGCGAAGCCATTGCCTTCCGCAAGCGTCTGGCGACCGGACGCAAGTTTTTTATCAATGAACTCGAAAAACCTCAGCCGAATCTGCGCGACGGTTGGTATCCGTGGTTTCTTGCTTTTGGGCTCGGCAAGCAAGTTGACGTCTGGTCCAGCCACTACACAAAAGTAAAAACAAGCGGTTCGGCGTCGGACCACAGCTCGAGCCGCGGTTCGTCGAACTCATCTTCGACGAAGACCGCTACGCCCACAGGCTGGAGCGGCGGTGGCGGGCTGTCGGGAGGGGCGGGTGCAAGCGGGACATGGGCTGCAGCGGCGGCAGGAATGGCGGCGGGAGTCGCAGCGCCGAGTTCGAGCAGTTCCAGTGGAAGCTCGAGCAGTTCCAGCAGTAGCTCCTCCGGTGGCGGTGGAGGCGGCGGATGGTAGGCGCGACCGTGAGCGCTGCCGCGCTTATTGGGACCTCGAATAGACACTGACGTTGCGGACGGTTCGACCCTGAACATCTTTGCCGGATTGAATCACGGTCAATGTTTTCAGGTCGCGAGACACTGAAATCTTCTGTGAGAGCGTCGCATTGCCGCCCTTCTTCCACGTGGTCTCAAACGAATAATCGTCCATTCGCTTTCCGGAAGCCGAGTCCGCATTGACGTTGTTTAAGTATGGATAGTCCTTTCCGTCGAACTTCAGCGTCGTCGTTCGAACAACCGATTTGCCTTCGGCGTCCACGGTGTCGTTTGTGACCTTCACTCCACCCTCGATGAACTCATATTTCAAGATCACGCGTTGCGGCATTGGGCCGGGATTGTAGCTCGATCGCGCAGTATCCATGTTCCAGGTTCCGACCCAGTTGTCCGTCGCTAGAATCAGCATCAGCGCTAGAAGTTTCATGGGGACGAAGTCTACCAAGAAAACATCAAGTAGCCCTCTCTCACCGTCGGTGTAACTCTTACGCGACTACCGGTAATAATTTTCGCCGGTCATTCGTAACTTTCAATTGAAAACGATTTTCAATTTCAATTATATTTTGTCTTCGTTAGGTGTTCTGGAACTCCGTGAATTCATGGATCTCAATGGACGGAGCCGCTTTTTTGTCCAGCATGACTTTCAGATTTGTTTCAGGTTGTGAATTTTCAGATTCGTTTCATTTTAGATTGACAGAGAAATATAGGGATGACACGATCGCCCGTCGGTAGATAAAGAAAAAAGCCTCCGGAGTTCATCTTGGCAGAGATCCCGGAGGCTCCTTGAATGGACAACCAAAACGGTCGGCCACGGCCCCGGATCTTACACGCCTGAGCCCTGCGCTTCAACCGATTTGTCTTAAACAGCTTTCGTTTGTCTGACGGCCGTACCTTGCTGGTCGAGGAGCGATATGAGCCTGCGCAGGTTGATCTTCTGGTGTCACCTATTGGCCGGAGTAGTGGTCGGCACCGTGGTTCTGTTGATGTGCATTACCGGTGTTCTGCTGACCTACGAAAAGCAGATTGTGGCCTGGGCGGAACGTGGCCTGCGTTCCGCGCCACCGTCTCCGAACGAGCCAATGCTGCCTGTCGAGTCGCTCCTCACGCAGCTGCACGAGCAGGAGCCGTCGCTTGTTCCGACTACTATTTCGCTGTATTCGGATCCAGCGCGTCCGGCGGCGGTCGCAGGAGCGCCCGGAGCGACGGTTTATCTGGATCCTTACACCGGGGCGCTGCTGGCCCACGGATCTCCAGCGATTCGTTCCTTCTTTCAGTCGGTGACGAACTGGCACCGCTATTTCGGCGCATCTGCAAACAACCGCGCCACCGGAAAAGCAATCAACGATGCCAGCAATCTGGTTTTTCTGTTCATCGTGATGAGCGGCGTCTATCTGTGGTGGCCCAAGAAGGTGATCTGGTTCATCCGTGGCCTGAACGGCAAAGCCCGCAATTGGAACTGGCATAACACGTTCGGTTCGTGGTCTGCGATCCCGCTGTTTTTCATCGTACTCAGCGGCGTAATCATGTCGTATCCGTGGGCGAACAACCTGCTGTACCGCCTGACTGGAAATGAACCGCCTGCGCAACTAGGCCCGGCCGAGGGCGCGCGGCGCGGTGCACCGCCTGCCGGCTCTCCGAGTTTTGACGGTCTCAACGAGCTGTGGGCCAAGGCGGAAAAACAGGATTCGGAGTGGCAGAGCATCAGCATGCGGCTCTCGCCTTCGCTGGAGGCGCCGATCACGTTCACGATCGATCGCGGGAATGGTGGCCAGCCCGACAAGCGATCAACCCTCATCCTGGATCGAAAGACCGGCGACGTCGTTCGATGGGAAACCTTTTCCGATCAAAACCTGGGTCGTCGTCTTCGTTCGCTGGCGCGATTTACTCACACCGGGGAGGCATTTGGCTGGACGGGTCAGACCATTGCCGGCCTGGCTTCATTCGGAGGAGCCATGCTTGTGTGGACCGGAGGCTCGCTGGTTATACGCCGTCTTCGCGCCTGGATTCGCAATCGAGAAAAACTCACCCCCATTGAAATAGAACAACTGGCAGGCACAACTCAAGGAGCGTTCTACCTGCTCAAGGACAAGGAGGCAGATAAGTGAGCTACGTTAGAAAGTTGAAGAACCGAAAGACCGAACGAGAAATGCTACCTGGCGCCAGCACGATGTGGCGTCGCCACGGGAAGTATCTCGTGACTGCTGGAGCTTTGGTGGCGTCCGCGGCAGGACGAACCGCGCTGCCCGCGTATGCAATACCCGCACCTATCAGTTCTGAAGCCGCGTTGGTTTTTGCCGCGTTTCAGGATCCTGCCCACAAGTTCGATATCGCGCCGGGGCCGCTCGATGATGTCATCGAGGCCTTCAAGAAAGTGACTGGCTTGCAAATCAGCTTTTCGACCGAAGGCATCGCTACGTTGCCTTCGCCCGGTGTGAAAGGTGATTACACGGAGGACCAGGCGCTTCGCCAGATACTGGCCGGCACCTCCGTCGCATATCGGTTCACAGCCGCGAAAAGCATCAGTCTGGAGCTGCAGAAAGTGGTTGAGACCGTCGATGTCACGACGCAGGCTCCCGCGGTTGCGCCATCATCCTTTAAATACACGGCACCGCTGCGCGACATTCCACAGACCATTACGGTGATCCCAAAAACCTTGATTGAATCCCAGGGCGCGGCAACGTTGCGTGACGTGCTCAATAACGTGTCCGGTATCACGATGACCGCCGGCGAAGGCGGAACACCAGCGGGGGATAATCTCGCGGTTCGCGGATTCAGCGCTCGCAACGATGTATTCATCGATGGCGCGCGTGATCTCGGTCCACAATCCCGCGATCCATTCAATCTGGAGCAGATCGAAGTGGTGAAGGGGCCCGGTTCCGCCTACACCGGAAGAGGTTCCGCGGGAGGCTCGATCAACATGGTCAGCAAGACCCCGGGACTCGATCGTTTCTACAACGGTTCGTTGACTCTTGGAAACGCCGAGAACAAGCGCGTTACCGTCGACATTGACGAACCGATCAGTTCTCTGGGCTCCCGCACCGCATTTCGCATGAACCTGATGGCGACCAACTCGGGAGTTTCAGGCCGTGATGTCGTGCAGAATGAACGATGGGGTGCCGCACCCTCTCTAGCCTTTGGCGTCGGTACGCCGACGCGTTTCTCCGTGAATTACTTCCACATGGAACAGAACAACATTTCGGACTACGGGATTCCGTGGGTGCCCGCAACCAACAATGTCCTGGTGGAATATCGAGACAAGCCGGCGCCGGTTCCGCGAAATACGTTTTACGGTCTGAAGTCTCGTGACTACGAGAAGATGATGTCGAATCTCGGAACCTTCGTTTTCGATCACGATTTCACCGATAGCGTCACCGTGAGAAACCAGCTTCGCTACGGCCACTCCCGGCGCGATTCCAACGCCAGTCCGCCGCGATTTGCCGGCAATGATTCGATTGCGATCAATCGTGAATTGCGATCGTGGATCACGGCGGATGACATCTGGAACAACGAGACCAACCTGAAAGCAGCGTTCTCGACCGGTAAGATCGAGCACACTCTGGTGAGCGGCATCGGACTCACCCGTGAAGGCAACATCCGCAAAACTAGAACCGCCGCCAATATGCCGACGACTCTGCTCAACCCGAACGCGGATGATCAGTACACCGGGACGATTGTTGACGGCTTGTATGTCGGAGACGTTACCGGTGACACGCTTTCTCTTTATGCCTTCGATACAGTGAAGTTGGGTAAACAGTGGGAAGTCACGGGAGGTATGCGGTGGGAGCGCTTCGCCGTGGACGGAGTGAGCACTACACCGGCTCCGGTAAAACGAACCGATAAAATGCCAAGCATTCGAACCGGTATTGTTTACAAGCCCAAATCCAGTGGAAGTATCTATGCTTCCTACGGAACTTCGTTGAATCCGTCGCTGGAAGGACTCTCATACTCCACCGCGAATACAGCCATTGCTCCGGAAAAAACATATACCTACGAAGTCGGCAGCAAGTGGGACCTGCTCGGGGAAAAACTGCTTTTGAGCGGCGCCGTATTCCACGTCGAAAAAACCAATGCCCGAACTCCAGGTATTCTGCCGGACGATCCGCCGCAGGTCCTCAATGGACGGCAGCGAACCGCAGGGTTCGAGCTGGGCGCGACCGGCAATATGAGCCGTGCATGGAAGATTTTCGGCGGCTACACATTCCTGAATGCCGAGATCACCAGGTCCAATACCCCTGCGGAGGTAGGCAAGAAGATTCAGAACGCGCCAGAGAACTCCTTCAACATCTGGACAACTTATCGCGTTGGGAAACTCGACCTCGGTGGAGGTGGCCGCTATGTCGGCAAGCGCTATGGCAACAACATCAATACTCGTTGGGTCGATGGTTATTCGACGATGGACTTGATGGCGGGCTATCCGTTGAACGACAAACTCGACATCCGTCTGAACGTGTACAACCTGACGGACACCTATTTCTTCGATCGGCTGGGAGGCGGACACCTGATTCCGGGTCCGGCACGCTCAGCATCGATCAGCACCAATTTCCGCTTTTAGCTCAAAAGAGATAACGGCCATGTTGCTTCACATTCAAGATGTCCTGACGGAGTCGCAGACGGCACAGTTTCGCAAGAAGCTGGACCAGGCGAACTGGATCGACGGGCGCGTGACGGCTGGATATCAATCGGCAAAATCGAAGAATAATCTGCAATTGTCCGAGGACGATCCGGTGGCGCGCGAGATTGGGGATCAAATCGTAAACGCTCTGCAGCAGAATGCGCTGTTCATGGCCGCAGCGATTCCGCTGAAGGTCTTTCCGCCTCTTTTCAATCGCTACGACAACGCACAGTCTTTCGGGAGTCACGTCGATAACGCGATTCGTCAGGTGAAAGGCAGTTCGCATCGCGTGCGAACCGATCTGGCCGCCACGCTGTTCCTGGCATCACCTGGCGAATATGACGGTGGTGAACTTCTGGTCGAAGACACCTA
>Ga0209382_10007412_pt1 | contig 13977 bp, 11 predicted proteins | sample SoiMetdeltSBSDD5_FD_187599 | JGI IMG/M metagenome (GOLD analysis project Ga0209382, IMG submission 187599) | Bulk soil microbial communities from a Populus tree surrounding site in Tennessee, USA - Soil MetaG P. deltoides SBSDD5 (SPAdes) (version 2) | ecosystem: Environmental > Terrestrial >... | reverse complement strand
CCGGTCGAGCCGGTTCGTGTGCCACTCGCGGAGATCCGGGTTCTTCGACTCCCTTCCCACGATCGGGTTCTCCACGACTGCATCGCTGAAGTGATCCACGACCGCCGCGATGGCAAAGACGCCTCCAAGTCGGTCGTACAGGGTCTCGTCGCTCATGCTCAGGCCTCCCGCTAGTCGGCCCCCACGACGCCCAGCGAGGTTCCCCAGACGCACAGCGGCGGGCAATTTCGACAGTAGCTGTTAGCGTTATTCCCGGCAATGGGTCGCAGGCGGTGGAGTGGGCTAGTGCTATGGGTTGCTGATGCCGGACGACATCTCCTTCGACGACGCCATCGACCGTCTCTGCGTGCTGCAGGACCCGGCCCGTCGGACGGCGTACATCGCAGTGCGAGCCGCCCGCCGACCGGTGACTCGGCCGGAGGTCGCCGAGGCGGCCGGGATCTCGGTGCGGCTGGCCGCGTTCCACCTCGAGAAGCTGCTGGCCGAGGGCTATCTCGAGGCCGGCTTCGTCGAGGCTGGACGGGTGGGTCATCCGGCGAAGCGATACTGGCCGAGCGACCTGGAGCTCGAGGTGTCACTGCCGCCCCGTCGCTATGACCTGGCGGCTCAGATGTTCGCCGACGTGCTCACGGACCGGGTCGACGAGGTCGCCGAGGACATGGACACGGTCGCCGAGGGGTACGGCCGGCGGGTCGGGACCCGAGTTCGGCCGCTCGGCGGGGAAAGCCGGTTCGTCACGGCGCTGCAGGTCATCGGGTACGAGCCGGACGCCGCCGACGACGACATCGTGCTTCGCAACTGTCCCTTCCAACGCGCCGCAGAAGACCGCCCCGAGGTCGTCTGTCGCATGAACCGTGCCTTCATCGAGGGCCTGCTGGCCGGAACCCGCACCCGCTCGCGCTCCGCGAAGCTCGAGCCTGCCCCGGACCGCTGCTGCGTCATCGTCGTTCGTGGCGCCGGACGGCTCCCTCGCAGGCCGTCGTGAGGACCTCCGATCGGGGCCGGGCGAGGTGGCCGTCCCCGTTGTTGCCATATGCCGTTTGGCGGTATATACCGGCGGGATGCTCAGGGAGCAGACCTTTCTGATCCTGGCCGCGGTGACACCGGTCCCACTGCACGGCTACGGGATCCTGAAGACCGTCGAGGAGCTGTCCGACGGCCGGGTTCACCTCCGGGCGGGGACGTTGTACGCCGCGCTCGACCGGTTGGTCGGCTCGGGCTCGCTCCAGCTCGACCACGAGGAGATCGTCGACGGCCGGCTGCGCCGCTACTACCGCATCACCCACGACGGCCTGGCGGTCCTGCGCCAGGAGGTCGAACGGCTGGAGGCCAACGCAGCGGTCGCGCACCGCCAGCTTCGACGCGTGGGCCTGGCGTGAGCCTGGAGCGGAGCTACCGCCGGCTGGTCCGCCTGTTCCCCGCCGATTGGCGGGCCGAGCACGAGGAGGAGCTCATGGGCACCCTGCTCGACGCAGCCGGGGCTGGGGCCGAGCGCCGGCGGGTGCCGCTCGCCGAGGCCGCCGACCTGGTGCGTGCCGCCCTCGTGGTGCGAACCCGCCGGTGGCGACGGCGAGGGCCGAGCGTCGTCGGGGTGGCCGGGGCCGTCATCGGCGTCGTGGCGGTGGCGCTGCTGGCCGGGGCGTCGCTGCGTGACGTGTCCGCCGACTTCCTGGTGACGTCACTGGTCGTGGCCCTGATCCCGGGGACCGGCGTCGTCTACACGATCTCCAGCGCCATCGGGTCCGGGTGGCGCCGTGGGTCGCTCGCCGCCGCGGGCTGCACGCTCGGGATCGTCCCCCACATCCTCGCGGCGATGCTCGGCCTGTCCGGGGTGATGCAGGCCGGGGCCGCAGCCTTCGAGATCGTCCGCTGGTTCGGGGTCGCCTACCTGGCGTTCCTCGGCCTGTCGATGCTCCGGGCCGGTGACGCTCTGCGGATCGAACCCGACCCGGGGTCCTCCCGCTCGGGCGGCTCCATGGCCCTCGTGGTCCGCCGGGGCGTGCTGGTCAACCTGCTGAACCCCAAGCTCACGGTGTTCTTCTTCGCCTTCCTGCCCCAGTTCCTCGACAGCCCGCCGCGGCTCCTCGACCTCCGCCTGGTCGGGCTCGGCGTCACCTTCATGGTGGTCACGCTGGTGGTGTTCACCGGCTACGCCTGGGCCACCGCCGCTGTCCGCCACCACGTGCTGGCACGGCCCGCCGCGAGACGCTGGATCCAACGCTCGCTCGCCACCCTCCTCATCGGATCCGCCGCCCGGCTCGCCGCCACCCGGAGCTGACGTGCACCCGGCTGACGCAGGACCTCGACGGATCAAGGCTCGGGGGCGAGGGCGGTGAGACGTCCGTTGCCGGCGAGGAAGAGGCGGCCGCCCGCCAGGGACAGTTGACCGGTGCCCGGGACGGCGATGTCCGCCAGGGGAGAGCAGGTCGCTGCTCCACAGCCGGAGGCGTCGAAGGCTACGACGCTGTTGCCGTCGGGGACGTAGACGACGCCCCCACCCACGACCGGTGCGCCGACGCTGGTCCCGTCGAATGACGCCTCCCACACCGGCTCGCAGGCGATCGCCCCGCAGCCGCCGGCGTCGAAGGCCTCGAGCACCCCTCCCCCGCCGCTGCTCGCGAGCGAGGTCACGTACACGGTCCCTTTCGCCACCGCCACGCCACCTGCCAAGGAGCCAGCAAGCCTTGCTGACCACAGCGTCGCACCGTCCGCCTGGTCGAGGCCGAAGAGGGTCCCGCCGATGGTCCTGACGAAGACAGGGCCGGCGCCGTCGACCACCGGGTCCAGCGGTTCGGGGGCGAACGTCCGCGTCCACCGGAGGCAGTTCTCGGTGCATCCGTCGATGGCGTAGGAGTCGACCGTCGAACCGTGGGTGAGGAGCACCCGGTTGCTGGTCAGCGTCGGCATGAACGTGCCCACCGGCGGGCCGGTGAGGGCGGTGCGCCACCCTCCGCCGGGCGAACCGGTGACCTCGAGCGTGATCGTCACGTCGGCCAGCGAGCAGGGCGACGTCGTCGGGACGGTGAGCAGCGTTCGGGCCACCACCGGCGCCGCCTCCGCAGCCGCCGACGGGTAGGCCGGGGCACCGAGGCTCTTGGCCCCGGTCGCCGGGTCGAGCACGACCGACCCCAGGGTGCAGGCCGGACCAGGTACCGGGGAGGGCGCGCGGGGTACGAAGCCGAAGAACCCGGTCGCGAGCCGGTCGCCGACGAACGTCACCGGCGTTCCCACGGCGAACGCCTCCGAGACCGGAGCCACCGACACGAGGCTGGTGTCCCACAACGTTCCGCCGGTGGCGGCGTCGAGCGCCCGTACACCTGACTGGTGCGGCTCGACGCGAGTCACGAAGACCCGGCCCTCTGGCGACACGATCGGCTCGCTCAGCGTGCCCGCCACCTCGACCGACCACAGCTGGTGCAGCGTCCTGACATTGGCGGCCGTCAGGTTCGCCTCGATCGGGTTGTGACGGGTGTGCCCCGGGCCGGCTCCGATCTGCAGCCAGCACCCCGGCAGCAGCAGAACCACTGCCAGAAGACCCCAACCCCGCGTCCAAGAAACCGCGCGTCGCACCAACCCCTACCCCCTTGCTCCTGCCGGGTGCCGAGCCCGAACAGAGTCAACGGAACCGTTGTACAGAAGGCTCAGCCGCAGCGCATCGGTATGCGCTACCGACCCCGCGCGACGCCTGGCCGCCTGGACCGTGTTCTGCTGCCGGTTCAGCGTGTCGTGGCGCGGAGGACGAGGGAGATCAGCTGCTCGAGCTCCTCGTCCCGGAGCCGGCGGCGGAACAGGAGCGGCACGACTACCAGCGGCGACGCCAGCGTGAGCAGCGTGGCGTCGACGTCGATGCCGTCGGCCAGCTCGCCCCGGTCTCGCGCCCGGGTTGCCATGGCCCGCCAGTCGTCGAACAGGGCCTCGTAGTGCCCGAGCACCGCGGCCGTGTAGTCAGGGTGCTGGCCCGAGGCCATGAGGGCGTTCTGGGTGACCTCGACGGGGTCCGCGAAGAACGCCGCCAGCCGGTGCACCAGCGCTCGGACGTCGCTCGGCCACGACCCGGTGTCGACCGCGACGGCGAGGTCGCGGGTGTGCAGGGTCAGCGCCTCGCGCAGCAGGTCGGCCTTGGCCGGCCACCAGCGGTGCAGCGTGGCCCGGCTCACCCCCGCCCGCCGGGCGACGTCCAGCGGCCCGAACCCCGCGTCGCCTTCGCCCAGCAGGTCGAGGCACGCCTGCGCGACACGGCGGCGCACGTCCTCGCTTCGCCCGCCGGCCCGGACCCGACGGCGCGGTGCGCCCACGCCCGTGCTCACGAACACCGGCGCCAAACGAGACATCGCGTCTACTTTAAAGCGCCGTGGCACCGCTCTCGTACTGGCACGACTCGCTCGCACCCGGCGACGGCCTCGTACGGCGGCCGTCGCTCCCGGGGGACCGCGACGTCGACGTTGCGATCGTCGGGGCCGGGTTCACCGGGCTGTGGACCGCGCACTCGCTGCTCCGGGCCGACCCGACGATGCGGGTGGTGGTGCTCGAGCGGGAGGTCGCCGGGTTCGGCGCCTCAGGCCGCAACGGTGGCTGGTGCGTCGGCGACTACGGCGGCCCCGTCGCCGCGGTCGAGCGCGCCCACGGACCAGGCTCGGTCGAAGCCATGGCCCGGGAGATGCATCGCAGCGTCGACGAGGTCGGCGCAGTCGTCGCCGGCGCGGGGATCGACTGCGGGTTCCACAAGGGCGGTGCGATCTACTTCGCCACCGACGGCGGCCAGCTCCGCCGCCTCCACCACCACCTCTCCGGATACGAGCATCACGGCATCGGCGATGCCTGGACGTTCCTCGACGCCGAGGCAGCCGGGGCCGTCGTCCACGCCGAGGGCATCCGGGGCGCGGCCTTCACCCCGCACGCCGCCACCGTGCACCCCGCCCGCCTGGCCAGAGGCCTCGCGGCGGAGGTCGAACGTCTCGGCGGGGTCGTCCACGAGCAGACGGCAGTCCGCGCGATCGACGACGGCCGGGCACGCACCGACCACGGGACCGTCCGGGCCGAGGTCGTGGTCCGCGCCACCGAGGCCTACACCGGGAGCATCGAAGGCCACGAGCGCGAGATCCACCCGCTCGGGAACCACATGGTTGCGACCGAGCCGATCGACGACGCCACCTGGGCCACGATCGGCCTCGCCGACCGCCAGCTGTTCGAGTGGAGCGCCGTCATGCTCGGCTACGGCCAACGCACCGTCGACGGACGCGTCGCCTGGGGCGGCCTGTCGGCACCGTCGCGGTGGGGCGGCCGCGTGCCTCCCTCACCCATGCAGGACCCGCGCGCCGCCGACCGCCTCCGTCGTGGGCTGGTCAAGCTGTTCCCGGCCCTCGACGGCATCACCGTGACCCACCACTGGGGCGGCGTGCTCGGCGTACCCCGCGACCTGCTGCCAGGCGTCGGCCTCGATCGTCAGGCCAAGTTCGCCTGGGCAGGCGGCTACACCGGCCAGGGTGTCGCCTCTGCCAACGCCGCCGGCCGGGCCCTCGCCGACCTCATCCGGGGCGTCGACAGCGACCAGACCCGCTTGCCGTGGGTAGGCCACCGATCCCGCCGCTGGGAACCCGAGCCGATCCGCTGGCTCGGCATCCACGCCACCACCGCACTCGCCCGAGCCACCGACCTCATCGACCGCCACCGCGGGTGACAGTCCCGGAGTACAGAATCCGGAAAGATCACTTGCCCAGCGACGCAAGGAAATTGAAGTAGTTGGTTCACACGAGCGACATGGACGCGTGACAGCGCATTCTTACGTTCGGTGGCGAGTCGGACCACGCGGCTGACTCGCACACCTCACGAAAGGAAAGTCACGCATGCTCCCTTCGAGCTTGCTGAGGCTCCGGCGGGAAGGGGGCTCGTGATGCGTCGCAAAGCCCTCGCCGCGCTGGGTCTCGCCGGCGCTCTCGTCATGGCGTTCCCAGGGGTCGCGTCGGCCCAGGACGCCCCGACCACGGAGAGCGTCAACGACGCAGTCACGTCGCTCGCGACGAACACCAACGTCCTCTGGGTCGTCATCGGCGCCGTACTGGTCATCTTCATGCAGGCGGGCTTCGCCCTGGTGGAGACCGGGTTCTGCCGGGCGAAGCACGCGGCCCACGTCGTGTCGACGAACTTCGCGATCTTCGGCCTCGGCTTCGTCGCGTTCTTCCTCGTCGGCTACGCGTTCATGTTCGGCGGCTACAGCACCTCGCTGATGGGGATCGCTAAGGCCCCGGGTGATGCCCTGATCGGCAGCGGTCATTGGGTCTTCCTCTGGAAGGGCGGCTTCGCCCTGACCGACATCGGCAAGACCGGCAGTGCCGCGGCGCTCGCCGCCTTCTTCCTCTACATGGTCGCCTTCATGGACACCACGGCCACGATCCCCACCGGTGCGATGGCGGAGCGCTGGAAGTGGAAGGCGTTCGTCGGGTGGGGCCTGTTCTGCGGGGCGCTCTACTACCCGCTGTTCGGGGCCTGGACCTGGGGTGGCGGCTGGCTGAGCCAGCTTGGCAACAGCCTCCACCTGGGCTTCGGTTACGTCGACTTCGCGGGGTCGGGCGTGGTGCACGGCATGGGTGGCGCCGCGGCGCTGGCAGGGGCACTGGTCCTCGGACCCCGTATCGGCAAGTACAACAAGGACGGATCCAGCAACACGATCCCTGGCCACCACATCCCGATGGCCATGCTCGGCTGCTTCATCCTCCTGTTCGGCTGGTTCGGCTTCAACGCCGCTTCGACCCTGGCGGTCACCGACATCCAGTTCGCGACGGTGGCGACCAACACCGCCATCGCTGCGGCGTTCGGCGCCACCGTGGCCATGTTCTGGATGATGTTCCGGACCGGGAAGCCGGACCCCGGCATGATGGTCAACGGCATGCTGGCCGGCCTGGTGGCGATCACCGCGCCGTGCGCCTTCGTCGACCCGTACGTGGCGGCGATCATCGGCTCGATCGCCGGTGTGCTGGTCGTCCTGGCCGCGGGCTTCATCGAGAACGTGCTCAAGGTCGATGACCCGGTGGGCGCCATCGCCGTCCACGGCGTCTGCGGCATCTGGGGCGTGCTGGCAGTCGGCCTGTTCGCCAATGGCAAGTACGGCGCCGGCTGGAACCTCACCACCGAGGGCTCCGCCGCCGATGCCACGGGCGTCACCGGCGTCTTCTATGACACCTCGCTCGGGCTCAAGCAGCTGGCGGCCCAGGCGATCGGGGCCGCGGTCATCGCCATCGGCTTCACGGCCTTCGCCTACGCGTTCTTCAAGATCCAGAACGCGATCATGAAGGGCGGCATCCGGCCGTCCGCCGAGATGGAGCTCGCTGGCATGGACCTGCCCGAGATGGGCGTCCTCGCCTACCCCGAGTTCCCTCTGCAGGACAGCACCCCCAGCAGCAACGGTGCGGAGCCCGCCGAGGAGGAGGTCGAACCGGTCACAGCATGACGACCGGCGGGGTGGACAGCGTGGTCCGACCCCAGGCTGACGGGTGGGCACGGTGCGCCGTGCCCACCCTCGTCATGCAGCGGCGGAGCTGAGATGGACATCGCGACCGTTCTCACGGACATCCTGGTGGTGCTCGCCGCGGCGAAGGTCGCGGCCGAGCTCGCCGAGCGCCTCAACGTCCCGGCGGTGGTCGGCGAGATCGTCGCCGGCATCATCATCGGGCCGTCGCTGCTCGGCCTGGTGGGCGAGCACGACGAAGTGCTGCGCACCCTCGGGGAGATCGGGGTCATCCTCCTGCTGCTCGAGGTCGGCATGGAGATGGACCTGGCCGAGCTGGGGCGGGTCGGGCGGGCCTCGATGCTGGTGGCGACCGTCGGCGTCGTCGCCCCGATGGTCCTCGGCATCGGCGCCATGCACCTCATCGGCAGCGGAGGGAACACGGCGCTGTTCGTCGGCGCCGCGCTGACCGCCACCAGCGTCGGGATCACCGCCCGGGTCTTCGGCGACCTACGGGCGCTCGCCACGACCGAAGCGCGCACGGTGCTCGGTGCAGCCGTGGCGGATGACGTGATGGGCCTTGTCGTGCTGACCGTGGTGGTGCGACTCGTCACCGAGGGCACCGTGTCGGCTCTCTCGATCGCGGGCATCGTGGCGGTCGCCGTGGGCTTCATCGTCGTCGGCGGGCTCGCCGGCCTCCGGCTCACCGGGCCGCTGTTCGCGCTCATCGAGCGACGCTCCCGGTCTGCCGGGACCATGGTCGCCCTGGCCCTCGCGTTCACGCTGGCGTTCGCCCGCCTGGCCGACGCCGCCCGCCTCGCCCCGATCATCGGGGCGTTCCTTGCGGGCATCGCCCTGAGCCGCAGCGCCCAGGCCCCGGGCATCCGCCGGGAGCTGGCACCGGTCGGGCATCTCTTCATCCCGGTGTTCTTCCTGCAGATCGGCATCGACGCCGACATCGGCGCCTTCAGCCGCGCCACGGTGCTCCGCGACGCCGCCCTGCTGCTCGCCGCTGCGGCCGTCGGGAAGCTCGTCTCGCCCCTGGGTGCCATCGGCTCACCGGGTGACAAGCTCCTCATTGGCCTCGGCATGCTGCCCCGCGGCGAGGTCGGGCTGATCTTCGCCACACTCGGCCTGCAGACCGGCGTCATCGGCGACGACCTCTATGCCGCGCTGCTGCTCGTGGTCCTGGTCACGACCCTCGCCACGCCGCAGCTCCTGAAGGTGCGCTACGGCCGCATCCGGGCGGCCACCGGCGCCGACGACGAGCACGAGGTCGCCCTGACCGAACCGCCCGGCGGCTGGCTCGAGGTCGGCGCTGGCGAGGTGACCCTCGCGGCCCGCCCACCCCGCTCCGCGGCGCTGCGGGTCGCCCTCGAGGCAGCGCTGCGCGTGGGCCGCAACCATCCCGGCGCCGACCTCCTCGACTGGCTGTCGACAGTCGACGTGCCCAGCCCCAACGGCGCCGGCTGGTCGCCCGGCGACGCCGACCGGCTCTTCGACGTCATCGAGCGCGGCAACGCCCGGTCCTGGCGGTTCCTCGACACCGTGGGCGTGCTCGACCGCGCACTCCCCCAGCTCGCCGCCGGCATCCGCGCTCGCGAGGCGGGTGCCTTCTCGCTCGACCCGCTCGACGCCCATCGCTTCGCCGCCCTGGAGCGGCTGCGGTTCCTGGACACCGGCGACCCGATAGCGCTGGAAGCCGACCGGATCGCGCACCGCGACCGCCTGCTGCTGGCCCTCCTGCTGGCCGAGGCACTGGACGCAGATCCCGATCCCGCGGGCGCAGCGGCCGCGATCGCCGCTGAGCTACGCCTCGACAGCGACGACGCGGTGGGGGTCGCGGCCTTGGTCGCCGACCGCGAGCTGCTGTGGGCGGCCGCCCACCGGGGCGCCGGGCTGAGCGAGTCCGCGGTGCTGCCGCTCGCAACCCACCTCGCCACCCCGGAGCGCGCCCGCACGCTCTACGTCATGACCGCCCTGCGCAACATCGGCGCCGAGCGCTGGGAGCTGGCCCGGCTGCGCGAGCTCCACGACCTGATCCAGGCCGTCCTGGCCGACGACGAGCTGACCGGCACCGACGGACGGGACGTGGTCGCGCGGCACCGAGCCGCGGCCCTCGAGCTCGTCGGCGATCAGGCCGACCTGGCGCAGCGCATCACCACCGCGCCACGCTCCTACCTGCTCCACCAGGAGCCGGCAGCCATCGCCCGCCATGCGGCGCTGCTGCGGGACATCCCGGCCGCCGGCGTCGTGCAAGTCGCCGTCACCGACGACGTCGACTGCCGGTGGGTCGACGTCGTCACCCGCGACCGCCACGGCCTCCTCGCCGCCGCCACCTGCGCGCTCGCCGACCTCGACCTGCAGATCAGCCACGCGGTGCTCGCCACCTGGCCCGACGCCGCAGCGCTCGAATCGTTCTGCGTGCACGCGGCCGCCATGCCATCCGAGGCCGACCTGGCCCGAGCCATCGAGGCAGCGCTCGACGACGACCTGGCGAGCACCCCGCTGGCGGAGGTCACCGTGGCATTCGACAACCAGGCGTCGCCATGGCACACGGCCTGCGAGGTCGACGCCCCCGACAAGCCCCACCTGCTCCACCAGCTCGCCACCGCGTTCGCCGCCGCCGGGGTCGACGTAGTGGCGGCCACCGTCACCGGCCACGACGGCCGCGCCTACGACAGCTTCCTCCTCGACCGCGCTCGCGGGGGCAAGCTCGGCCCGGCCGACCAGGCCGCGGTCGTGCGCTTCGTCGAAGGCGGTGTCACCACCCGTCACCGCCGCCTCCGCCCCCGCCGGCCGGGCTACGCACCTGCGTCCGGCTGATCACCCTCCGCCCAGCCCAGCAGGAAGCCCTGCCGGGCGACGGTGTGGATCCGCACCCCCAAGGGGGCTACCCGGCGTCGCAACCGCATCACCACGCCGTCGAGGGCACGCGCGTCCGCCGGGAACCCGTCAGGCCACGCGGCACGCACGAGGTCGGCACGGTGGCACACCGCGCCCGGGCGTTCCAGCATGATCGCGAGCACACGCGCCTCGAGCGGGGCCAATGCCACCCACACCTCTTTCGCGTGCAGGACACCGTCGGCGTCGAGCATCACCGGGACCGCGCGTGGGGTCGTGCCGCGGGCGCGCTCGACGAGGGTAGCGATGCGGACGGCGAGCTCGTCCGGGTCGAGTGGCTCTCGGACCCAGTCCTCCAGCTCGTCGGTGATGGTGGGCGGGGCCGAGCCCGCATCGATCAGCAGCAGGCGAGGGGCGCGAGCGGCCGCGAGCCGCCGACGCAGCGCCTCGTCGCGCGGCCAGGCGACGAGCGCCACGTGCGGCCCATCGAGGTGGTCGTCGGGTGGGTCCGACGTCGGGACCGACCTGGGGTCCCGGTGGTTAGTGGACACGAGCGTTCCTCCGGTTCGATTGGCGTGCTGTGCAGCTGAACCGGAGGCGCGGGCGGGGCCCGCAGTCGTCGTCGGAACCTTGGTCGGGCCGAGAGCATGTAGGGCGACGAGCCGGCCAGGCCCCACAGAAGACAGGCCAGGCAGACCGCTATCGGGGTCGGCACGACCACCCCGACCGGGTCGCGATCGGCCTGCTTGACCAGCCGATGTGCGTCGGTGTCGGTCGCTCGGCGGACCGCGGCGAGGTGCGGTGCCTGGGTGATGTCCGACCACGCCGGGCTCTGGGTGAGGTTGAGGCAGTCGATGCAGACCAGGGCCGCTAGCACCAGCGCCAGGGTGAGTAGCAAGCGGCGGCGCGGCCCCATCGTCACTCCTGCGTCCCCGGAGGCGACCCGTGGTCGAGCACGACCCCGACACCCCGCACGGTGTGTAGGACCAGCCCGAGCGGCTCCACCCGGCGCCGCAGCCGCTTAGCACGGTCGACCGCCTGTTGCCGGGCGCCGGCGCCGTCGGGCCACAGGGCCTGGACCAGCTCGGTCCACCACACGAGCTCCCCGAACCGGTCGAGCAGCGGGCGGACCACGGCAGCCTCATCCTCGGAGAGCTGCGCACTCCGGTGCCCGTACACGAGCAGCCCGGCGGTGAGCCGCGGGAGGCGAGCCCGGCGGGTGGCGAGCGTCACCAGGCGCGCGAGCCGGGCCGCCGCGTCCCGCTCGCTGGCCGGCACGCGGATCCAGTCCTCGTCCCGGTCGAGATCCGGCGGTGTGGCTCCGGCCGCCACCAGCAGGAGGCGCGGCACCCCGAGGGCCGCGAACTCAGCCCGACGTGTGGCGTCAGCCGGCCATCGGAGCATCTCCACCCGCACCATCGCCCCGCACGGTACGACCCGCCCGTTTCCCCGATGTGTGCCGCTCGTTACGTGGATGTGACGGCGGCTCCTGGGAGCCATGATCGCCGGGGGGCCACAGAGCGGCTGCAGGCGGTCGTTCGCTACGAGGTTTCGCCCCAGGTGAAGGTGGTGTGGGGTGACTCGGCGGTGAGGCCGGCGCCGTTGGTGGCCCGGACGAAGTACTCGATCGAGGCGCCGGCCATGAGGGATCCGGCCGGCGGGACGAAGCCGCCGGGCCGGTGGGGCCCGTCGCACCCGTACCGGCGGCTGGCCACGACGATGTCGCCGTTGGCGCTCCCGATGGCGTACGGCCCGCCGAGCAGGGGCGTGCCCTCGTACTGCCAGATGGAGAAGCCGGGCGTGCTGCACTTCCAGCTCACGATCACGTAGACGGTCGTGTTGGTGACCCCGCTCTCGAGGTCCTCGGCGCGGCCGTCGACGGTGAGCGTGCAGGCGACCTCCTGACCCGGTCGGCAGTCGCCGGCCGTGCCCGTCCAGTCGTGGACCCGGAACCCGAAGGTGGGCGGTGTGGTGTCCGGGGGCGGGGTGGTGGTCGATGTGGTGGTGGTCGAGGTCGTCGTCGAACTGGTCGTGCTGGTGGAGCTCGTGGTGGGGCCGGTGCCGCTCGGGCCGGTCCCGGTGGTGCTGGTCGTGGCGCCTGGTCCGGGGGTGGGCTCGGCTCCGGGGTCCTCGTCGGGGCGGGGTGGGCGGGTGTCGGAGGGCGCGACCGGTTGGTCGTCGGCCGGCGGCGTCGGGCCCGGGCCGTCCTCCGGAGGCGAAGGTGTGGTCGGCTCGGGTCCGGTCGGGGGGCGTTGACCCGGCGATTCGTCGGCGGCGGGCTCATCGATGCCCGCCGACGGGTCGGCCGGGTCGTACTTGGCCACGGCGGTGAAGCTGCCGTCGAGGTGGACGACGCCCGCCCGCTCGCTCTGGGGATCGTTGTAGAAGGCGATGCCGTCCCGGTCGAACAGCTGGAACGGCGTCCCCGCCGGGACCAGCTCGCCGGTGCGGTGCACCGATCCGTCGCCGAGGTCGACCACCGCCACGGTGCCGGTGGTGTAGTCGGGCACCAGCACCCGGCCACCGACCTCTTCCGGGACGCCGAGGTTGTCGCCGGCATCGGCCACCGGCACCGCCACCGCCCGGCAGTCGCTGGCGTCGAGGTCGCTGACCCGGAGGACCCCGTCGTCGCCCGACACGACATACACCCGGCGCCGCCGGGGTGAACCGGCGAAGCGCACGCTCGCATCGGTCGGGTCGGTGTCGACGCAGACCTCATCGCGAGGACGACCCTGGTCGTCGAGGAGCGTCACGGTCTGCGCCCCCCGATCGAGCAGCGCCACGCCGCCGTCGACCGGCAGAAGGTCGGCGTCGCGGGGGTCGGTGACGGCGTCGGCGCGGTCGTGGCGGTCGGCGCCGTCGAACCACAGCAGGTCGCCTCCGGAGGTCCCCAGCCACAACCGGCCGTCGCCGTCGAGCGTGGTCGAGGTGATCTCGGCCGCCAGGGACGACGGGGCGCCCTCCAGCGGGCGCAGGTCGGTTGGATCCGCGACGGCGACCCGGCCCCGGTCCGCGTCGACCACGTACAAGGCGTCGTCGCTCGCCCAGGCCTGCACCCCGCGGTCGGCCGCGTCGATGGCCTGGACGGGAGCGCCGACCGCGAACGTGGTCGGGTCCACCCGACTTACGCTGCCGGTCCCGCCATCGACGGCGTACCCGGTCGTCGCGGTCTGCGCGACCGTGAGCTCGCTCGGACCGTCGGCCACCTCGACCCGAGCCGCCACCTGGCCGCTCGCTCCGTCGATCAGGGTCATCAGGCCGACCTGCGACGACGCCACCCACGCCGCACCGTCGACCATCTCGAAGGTCGTCGATCGCTCACCGTTGCCCCTGACGGCCACGCTGGCCACCACCGCAGCTGCCAACAGCACGCCACCACCGGCGACAACCCGCCTGCTCAACATCCCACCACCTCCGCCAGTACCGCTGCGCTCCATCCTGCCCCAACCACCGCCCCCACTCGGCCCGGGAGCCGACCGAATCCTGCGATGCCCTGCACCACCCACCGCCATGGCAGGTCCATCACCAGGTACAACGCCTAGGGTGCGAGGTCGAGGCCGGGCACTGACAGGAGGACCGAGTTGGCGACTGAGTCGCTCGCTGCGCAGATGAGGGCCAAGCGCTCCGAGCTGATGATCTCGGAGCTGGAGGGTGTCGCGCTCCTGCTGTTCGAGGAGCGCGGCTTCGACACC
>Ga0209382_10007411_pt1 | contig 13977 bp, 9 predicted proteins | sample SoiMetdeltSBSDD5_FD_187599 | JGI IMG/M metagenome (GOLD analysis project Ga0209382, IMG submission 187599) | Bulk soil microbial communities from a Populus tree surrounding site in Tennessee, USA - Soil MetaG P. deltoides SBSDD5 (SPAdes) (version 2) | ecosystem: Environmental > Terrestrial >... | reverse complement strand
CCGAGGGATAGATGATGGGACCGCTCATCAGGTCGGTGGTGGTGGAGCCACCGTAGATACCGTGCTTCTTTTCCCAGAAGCGATACTTGGTCAAAAGCGCGACTTTTGTGCCGGAATCGTAGCCGAGCTCGATGATGGCGCGCTGCTTCTCGTGCGAGAACGGTGGATCGGCTTGAACTGTCGCCAGCACGGGGAAAGGGATCGTGCAGACCAGAAAGTCTCCTTCTTCGTATCCAAGGCCGTTGCGGGAACGAAAAACCGCCCGTACCCGGCCGCGCGACTCGTCCTGCTCGAGCCGGATGACCTCGCATCCCATCTTCGGTTTGGATCTCAGTCGAGCGAGAAACGCATTGGGGAAACGAGAGCTGCCCCCGATGATCTCCGAAAATTCAGAAGCCCAGACGTCGGTGAGCTCTTCCCGCAGAAATTCGGTCGAGGCGCCATGTTGAATCGTCAGGTTACCGGACCCGAAGAGGAGAAACTCGATGGCCTCGCTCGAGAGCGGCTCGTTCGACAGTTTCGCCCGTTGGATCAATTGCCTCAGGGATAGACGATCGAAATTGATCAGCTTCTCATATGTGAAAGTGTTCGCGGTCCTCAGCTCCTCCTGCTCCTGCGCGGAAAGCCCATCATTCGGGGCGGCGCCTTTGGCGATATCGAAGACGCTGAGGTTCCAAAGATCCCCGGACGACTTGTCCCGTTCCGCGGGCTTCAGCGCAAACAATTTCCTGATTTCCTTTTCGTCGGCGGATCGCTTTCCACGACAGAAGAGCAGCGGATGGGACATGACAAAGGGTCTGCACTCGAGCTCGCTGAACTCCGCAATGTATTTGCGAGTGATGCTGTGGGCACCCGGAATGCGCATGGCGCCGGCTTCCCAATACAAGCCATTGCCGATCGGCCGAGTGCGAACGCGTCCCCCGACATGCTGTCGCTCTGCCTCTAGAATCGTATAGGTCCAATTCCTCTTCTGCAGCTGATAAGCCGCGCACAGACCGGCGAGCCCGGCACCGACGATGACGACGTGCGGTGTCTTGCCCGGCTGCGCCTCGCTTCCCCCGACGACCGCGTCGATGCCGGCAATAACGCCGGCGGCACCGGCGGTGGCGATGACTTGGCGACGCGTCAGATCGGTGTTGTCGTCCCGACTATCCATCGTTCCCTCCCAACAATCGATTCTCGTGGGCCCGTGCGCCCGTGACCTGTCACGAAGAGCTACGCTCTCCGACTTCACCGGCAACGAAGGCGGTATTCATCCGTAGAATTTCCAGCGCGAGCTCGTGGTCTATGTGATTGAGCGTATCGTTGGCGCTGTGAATATTCTCATTGGCCTTGTCGTTGCCCTCGATCGTAAGCACCGCTGGCATATGTCCGTCGATGAAGGGGACGTGATCGCTGTCGTGGGGCTTCAGAGACGTGTTGACCCTCAGGGTCGTGTAGGTGTGGGCCGCCGTTGCCAGTCCGGCGATCGTGGCTTTGGAAATCGGGCCGCCCTCCAGCAGCACCGTCGGGTTTCTGGTATTCACGACCGCGATCATATCCATGTTGACCACTGATTTCGTGCGTGCGCGCTCCGCCGCCGGCAGCCTCCGGACGTAGTCCTGGCTTCCGAGCAAGTCCTGCTCTTCGCCGCCGAACAGGATCAGCCGCAGGTCGTGCCGGATGGGCTGGTCCTTCAGCACTCGAGCGATCTCGAGCACTCCGGCGCTACCGCTGGCGTTGTCGTCCGCACCAGGCGCCGGTGCCGCAGGATCGTCGGGCTGTGAATGGTCTGCGGGATGATTGACCGAATCGAGATGAGCGCAAACCAGCGCGAGCGAGCGTCCTTGGTCCCCAAGGCCGCGCTTATCCGCGATGACGTTCAGGGTGTTGCCGCCCGGGATACGCACATTCTTGAGGCTGACCTGATATCCCATCAGGCGCAGCCGATCCGCGACTTGCCTGGCGGCATCCTGGAAATGGGTGGACAGGGAGTGGCGCGTTGGGTGGCGCGCCAGTTCCGTCAGCACTGCCGCAAAACTGGCCCGGTCTATCGCGTCGACGATGCCTTTGATACGCCGATCGGCCGCGGGCGGCGCATGCGGGCGTGTCAATGTTTCGAATATGATCTCGTTCCTGGCCGCTGGGCGTAGCGAGAAGCGCGCTCCGTGTTGAACGATCTCGTCGGCCCGTCGCCGATCAAGGGACACGACCAAGTATCGCCCCTTGTCGAGGAGCACAGGCACATCCGGGTGGGCGCGCTGGAACAGCCGGCCCTCCTGAGTGACCAGATACAGAGATTCGGCGTCGGCGCGGCCCGCCTCGCGCGCCACCTCTCGAACACGGATGCCGGCTGCCTCGACCTTGCGCCAATCGACCCGCTTGGCGGGATCTGCAGCGTGACAAAAGTACTCATGTCCGAGTTTGAGCCAATGCAAGCCACTTTGCTCGAAGAGCTTGGCGGGGCTATCAGATGCATCGGGCCGCGAGCCGCATATTGCGAACTGCATTTCTGCCCCCCTGGCGCCCGATCATCCGCTATCGGGCTGCGTTGACCTGTCCGCGCGACTTGCGCATTTCGCCGTACTGAGCAGTCTTGGAACGTAGACATCTTATGGTTGCATTCGACCGACGAATGTGAGCTGGTTCACACACGCGGTGCGCGTACAATCTTAAACTGAGTGTGCGTCACCGGCTGGGGATGGATCCGATCGACCCTTCTTGGCGGGAAACGCCTTTGTGGGGGAGGGTATGATGGGTCGTGCCGCCGGCGCTCGGACGCAAGCCGCGAATTCGTTTCCTTTTTCCAAGGTCCATAAATGCAAGATTCATCCTGGCATTGGCATTGCACGCGTCGGTAACAGTCCCGATCAATATTTCGTCGGTCCCGAGGCGCCGTGCGATCCGAACGAGGTTGCTCCTCCCGCCGGCGGCTATAAGGACACGGACGGCCGCATCAAGCGACAGGCGGCCCGCTTTCGCATCTACGCTTATGACAAGGCCGGGAAGGTTCTCGGCGAGCTTCCGCTTGGAAGCCCCGCCGATTGCGAAGCCGGCCGCGCCGCGCAAGTATCCTGGAAGGTTCATCTCGCGAACAAGAAAGGCGCCTGGTACAAGTTCTATAGCCGCTTCGAACAACCGCAAGACATCCGGAACGCAGACATTCGGGTCGGCAACGGTCAGGCGCCGGACGCTCGCCTGGCATTGGTCATTGACCCGGGACCGCGCTGTGTGGACGGCGAAGGCAATGCGGTCGAGGGCCCCGGCATTCCTAAGAGCTTGAGTTTCGACACCGGCCGGTTTCGCGACACACCGGTGCCGCTGGGCGAACTCAAAGTCGACCGTGGACGATTGTTGGTGCTTGGCGGACATGGCAGATCCGGCTCGACCAAGGCAGACAATCCGATCGGCTCAGACCCTACCGACGATGGATACTGGGCCGACAACGACTACTGGTACGACGATGTGTCGGACGGACCGGTCACCGCAACCGTAACCTTGCCGACCGGCAAACGGTTGGCCATCGATCAGGCGCAGGATGCGGCCTGGGTTGTTGTCGGGCCGCCCGACTATGCTCCGGGCATCCACTCGATCGTCACCCTGTACGACGTGATGCGCGAGGTCGCCATCGATCAGGGCTGGATCGAGGATGACGAAGAAGATGTGACCTACTACCGCGACATCTATCCGATCCTGTGGCGGGCAGCCGAGACCTCGTGGGTGAACCAGGAGGCGCAGCGTGGTCATGGCTATGACAAGCGCGGAGATTTCCGCACGCCTAAAGGCGGCGCGCAGCCGAAGGACGAAGGGAAGCCGCAGGACCGCGCAAGGAGAAGAGTCAACGCGGGACTATTGGCGTCGCGGGCGCTGAGCGAGCCGGACGATGGCGCCGACGACCGCGGACGGATTTTCATGCGTATCCGCAACCCGCTGCTCGACGGAGAGGACGCGAACGCGGAGGCCAACACCTTCTTTATGCCATTGCTATCGGGCGATGATGGCGACCGGACAGAAGGCGACGCTCATACTTGGCTCTCGGTATTGCCCTCGCAATACCGCAAGCTCAGAACCTGGATGAAGGGAAAATTCACGGCAGGCCCCAAGCCGACATTCCCACCGCTGGAAAGCATCTGCGATCCAGAACAGCAGATCGAGGCGTTGCAGCGCGCGGCGCTGGAGTCCTGCGTCGGCGGTGCGTTCTATCCGGGCATCGAAGTGCCCTGGATCGTCCGAGAAAAGAACCTCTACGCGGGGGCTTTCAGGATCAATTCCGCCGCCCACCGGCCCGGTGACATCACCAAGTACATGGCCCTGCCATGGCAGGCCGATTTCTACGACTGCAAGGACACTTGGTGGCCGTCGGCGCGGCCCGACGATGTCATTCCGCAAGACGTATTCGAAGAGGCCAACAAGGCTTGGCGACCGGGCCAGCCGCCGCTGAGCGAAGCATTGGAGGGCCGAGAAAAGTGGCACCGCGGCCTCGGGGTGACCACCCTGTTCCGGCGGCCTTGGCACAACCCGGCCGACGCAATCGACGACCCGCGCGATTCCGCGCGGCGCGGCTGCGATGACATGGTTCGCTACTGGCACGAATTGGGGTTCGTGGTGCCGCGCAAAACCGCTTGGCGGGACGCAACCTCGTTGCAGCGCGAGGTCGTCCAGGTCGAGACGGAACGGCGCCCGCACGCCGGCATGGATGTGCGCGAGCTGTTCCATTGTCTGCTGAATCTGGAGCAAAACCGGAGTTGCCTGCCGAAGGTGCGGGAATTCGTCGAGTACGTGCTCGAAGCGGCGCGGCGGCTACAGCAGACCGCGGATGCGTTCGCCTTCATGGACAACATCCGGCCGTTCAAATACGACGAGCAGACTTTCGACGCGCGGATGAAGGATATCTACGACGACTGCGCCGATTTCGCCTTCAGCGCAATCGTCGACGGCATACGCGTGCAGTACGACGCAGGCGACATCAATTTGAATCCGTATTTCCGGTCGCGCGAGAACGTGACCGAGCGTATTCGCCAGCTCACTCCGTTCAATTTTCTCGACGGCTCCTGGTTGCGCAACATCCACCGTGTGGGACCGGTCGACGAGGTCAATGCCATTCTTTTCACCATCCTGAAGGAGGAGCTCGGCGACGGCGTACCTTCACAAAATCACGCCAATATCTATCAAGACCTTTGCCATTCGTTCGGCTTCTATCCGCCGCCCATGCAGAGCACTGCCTTTGCGCGCGATCCGAATTTCCTCGACTGCGCCTTCGACAGCCCGGCGTTCCAACTCGGCATTTCCGAGTTCACCGCCAGCTATTACCCCGAAATCATCGGGATGAGCCTGTGGCTGGAATGGACGGTGATGGATCTGCATCGGATCTCTGCCATGGTCGAGCGCGTCGGGCTGAGCTCACATTTCTATCGGATGCACATCGCGATCGACAACGCCGCAAGCGGCCATGGAGCCGAGATTATCCGCGCCGTGAAGCTCTACCTTCGGCAGGTGGGGGTCGAAGGTGGCGAGAAAGCCGTCCAACAGCACTGGAAGCGGATATGGGACGGCTACGTCGCCTTTGCCTACACGTTCGCCATCATCATCCAGCAGGTCATCAGGATCATCCAGAAGCCACTCACGACGGAGGAGCGGCTCAAACGGCTGATTCTCGAGAAGGCGCCCTATGGCCAATACAATCATGGGGATCGAATGCTCGGAAGCACGCATATCAGAGCCTTGTTCACGGATCCGGACGCATTTCTGGAAGCACTGAAGAAAAAGGAAAACGACTATATCGTTCCGGGAAAACCCGACCAGAGCAAATTCTTCAAGCTTCTGGAATTTCGGGGCGGACGCATGTACCACGTCTTTACCGAGGAAGAGATAAAGCTCTGGCATGACTGGGTCTGGGAGCTGGGAGAAGAAGGCAAAACGGGACGAAACCACGACGTCGTCGTCCTGAGAAATCAGCTGGCCGTCATAAATTCAGGTCTCGTTGAGGCTGTTCCAGATGCTCAGCTCAAGGCTTGGCAGCTCGCAGCGGCGGACCAGCGGATCGTTTTGTGGGTCGAGATTATTTCTCAGGACCTGGGGAGCACGGCCGCGGCGGCTCCCGACGTGATCAAATCGATCAACTGCAGGTTCAAGCAATGGCTCGGCTGGGCCATGATCCGCGCAGCCACCTACATCGCCGCTCAATATCGCGACACCGTTAAAGGCGTGCGGTTCAGTCTGCGAGATCCTGAGAGCAAAGAAAACCTGACCATCACGGAATGGTTCAATCGTCTCAACGATGCACCCAATTCGGCTGTCCCGGCCCGTGCCTTGCTGCAATCACTCAGCGAGGCGTTGCAGAGAGACCAGAGCCTGGCCGGGCAACTGTTCGGCCCCGGCGGCCCGCTCACTTACGCGTTGCAGTCGGGTGTCCCCGGCAACGACGGTCGACCCGCGGTGAAAACCTTGGCCGCGTGGTGCGCTGCCGGCTACCCGCTTCCGGACGTGCCGAAAGGCCGGGTCAGACCGCTCAGATTGGATGCCTCGCTCAGCGAGCAAGAGTGCCATCCGACCGGAATAGTGATGGGATTCGGCACCGTGCATTGAGCAGATCAGCGACCAGCCTGTCCCGATTCGACGTCGCCGTGGTCGGCGGCGGACCTGCCGGCCTCGCAACCGCAGTCGCGCTTCGACGCGAGGGGCTTGCCGTCGGCGTCTTCGAGCGGACCAACTATCGCTCGCTGCGCGTAGGCGAGCACATTCCGCCGAGCACCAAACCAATCCTTGCTTCGCTCGGTCTCGCGGATGTGCTTGCAACCGGCCAGCACGCCTCCTGCCCCGGCATCCGCTCGGTGTGGGGTAGCGATGAGCCCACCGAGCGGGACTACCTCTTTCACCCGCATGGTGAAGGCCTGAACCTGTCACGACCGGACTTCGATCTGAGCCTGGCGGAGCTTGCCAGGCAACTCGGCACGGTCGTGCTGACCGACGTACGGATTGCCGCGCTGTCGCGGGCTGCCGGCTCGTGGCATCTGAGCGTCCGGCACGCAGGAAGCGAGTCGGAGGCACGCGCCACTGTGGTGATCGATGCCACCGGACGCGCTGCGTCGATTGCGAAGCGATTGGGTGCCAAGCCTCTCGTCTATGATGAGCTCATCGGCATCTTGGGACGCGTTGGCGGAACGACGCCGCGCAACAACATCGTCCTGATCGAGGCCCTCGTGGAGGGTTGGTGGTATTCGGCTGGTCTCGCCGACGGCAGCATTATCGCGACATTCTTGACCGATCCCGGGCTCATCGACACGTCGAAGGCAAAGCGAATTCACACCTGGCGCGGCCACCTCAAATCGGCGCCGATGACTGCGGCGCGCATCAGCGACCCTGGCCAAGCCGACAATCTGCACGTGCGCACCGCGCGCACGCAGCGGTTGGATGAGCCGGCCGGCGACGGGTGGCTCGCAGTCGGCGATGCCGCGATGAGCTTTGATCCGCTGTCCTCGGAGGGGATTTCGAAGGGCCTCGAGTGGGGACGGAGAGCGGCCGCAGTCGCCGCCGCGATGTGCCGAGGCGATTGCTCCGGAGTGCGAGGCTACAGAGAAGACATAGGCAAGGCATTCGCAGAGTATCTAGTGACACGCTACCGCTACTACGCGGCCGAGAAACGATGGCCGGAGGCGCCGTTCTGGCGACGGCGACGGCTCCCCCCGAGACCAATCATCGCCGCAAATACTCGGCCACAAGTGTGACCGAGGCGAAGGACCGGTGACTGGTCGATGCATATGAGGGCGTCCTGATATCCTCCATGCCACATCATTGCGCGACCGCTGCCACGTTCAGCGTCGGGGTGGCGGCGCGCGCGAAGTCGCCCTTGCGGTAGGCCGCGAGCATTTCGGCGGTCTGCTGGTCCATGAAGTCGGCGAGCTTGGCATAGGTGACGCAGCGGACCTCGGGCAGGCCGCAGACCGCGCGCGCGAAAGACTTCAGCGCCTCGTTGTAGGCGCCGCCCTGATAATTCATGAAATGATGCCCGATGTGCAGCGGCGCGCGGTTGCCGGTGTAATTGGTCTTGAAGTAGTGGAGATAGGTTTGCAGCATCTGCTCGCGCGCGGCCTCGTAGCGGCGCGGATCGTAGGCGGCGCGGGCCTGGGCCACGAAGAAATTGTAGTCCATCGACAAAGTGCCTCTGCCCAATCCCTGGATTCGCAGCATGGCCAGGTTGAAGCGCCACAGTCCGTCGACCTTTTCCGGCCAGGCATCGGCATGGCCGACACCGCTGGTGTCGTAGCGAAAACCGTTGGCGCGAAGCGCGCTGTACAAGCCCGCGCCTTTGGCGAGGTAGGGCGCGCGGAAACCGATGACGTCGGCCGCCGCGAACGCCAGCTTCGATTCGGGAAGGCCGTTGTTCGACGCGACATTGTCCACGATGGCGCCGAACGCACGGAACTCCTTTTGCCAGTCGCCGCCCGACCATGCGGCACCGTTGAAATGGCCGACCGCGTGCGAGGCGATCTCGTGGCCGTTGCGGTAGAGATCGTTCACATAGTCGACGCGCTTGCGAACCTGTTCGGCCGAGCCGCCGAAATTGATGCGGGAATAGCCCCGGCGCTGATGCGGACCCTCGTAGAGGCCGCGGCGGCTGTCGGCGAGGAAATTGATGCCGCTGACGAAGAACGTGAAGTGGATGCGGTCGCCGTCCCGGTTCAGCTCGGCGGCGAAGTCGGAGAGCTCCTGCCAGCGCTCGAGCTCGGTGCAATTGTCGAAGGCGATGACGATGAATTGCGGCGGGCGCTCGACGCCCGCCTGCGCTGGCACCGCATGTGCAAGCAGCAGCAAGCCCAGCGCGGCAATGATTGCCCGCGCAGTCAATCCAGCCCCCCGACTGTAGATGACAGCGAATCAAATTGTACCAGATCGGCGAGTCGGATTGAGCGGTGCTGACGGTATCGACGATGTCGCGCGAGCAAAATTCGCTGACCTGTGACCTCAAGAGCACGCTCTTGGTCGTCGTGCCGATTCGCGATGGCGCCAGAGTGAGCACGAGCCGGCAGCGGCGGTTGACGATGCGGCCGCAATCCCACACAACCGTCATCGAGCACGGCCTCGCGGCTACGGAGCGTGTGGCTTTGCGAAGCCTTGGTCGGAGACTAGAGGACGTGGAATGCAGGCACGTCGGCCGGTGATGCTGGTGGTGCTGGACGGTTGGGGTTGGCGCGAGGAGGCGACCGACAACGCAATCCGCCAGGCCCGCACGCCCAGCTTCGACCACCTGTGGGCCACCTGCCCGCACGCCTTCCTGCACACGTCGGGCGAGGACGTTGGCCTGCCGCACGGCCAGATGGGCAACTCCGAGGTCGGACATCTCAATATCGGCGCCGGCCGGCTGGTGAGGCAGGACCTGCCGCGCATCGCCGCGGCCATCGCCGATGGCGAGATCGAGCGCGCGCCCGCGCTGCGCAGTCTGATCGAACGGCTACGGAGGAGCGGCGGCAGCTGCCATCTCATGGGACTGGTCTCCCCCGGCGGAGTGCATTCGCATCAGGACCACGCCACGGCGCTCGCACGCATTCTCCACGAGGCCTCCGTGCCGACCCGCGTGCACGCTTTCACCGACGGCCGCGACACGCCGCCGCGATCGGCGGGCGAGGACATCGCGCGGCTCACCGCTGCGCTGCCGCCATCGGCCGCGGTCGCGACCGTGAGCGGGCGGTACTACGCTATGGATCGCGACAAGCGCTGGGAGCGCGTGGCCAAGGCCTATGGTGCGATTGCGCAGGCCGAGGGGCCGCGTTTCCCGAATGCCGGCGCGGTGATCGCGGATGCCTATGCGCAGGACATCAGCGACGAGTTCGTGGTGCCGGCGGTGGTCGGCGACTATGGCGGCATGCGCGAGGGCGACGGCCTGCTCTGCTTCAACTTCCGCGCCGACCGCGTGCGCGAGATTCTCGCCGCCCTCATCGACCCGGCGTTTTCCGGCTTTGCGCGACCGTGCAATATCGGCTTCGCCGCCGCGGTCGGCATGACGCAGTACAGCGAGGAGCTGGACGCACTGCTGGCGACGATTTTTCCGCCGCAGGCGCTGACGAACGTCCTCGGCCAAGTCGTCGCCGACGCCGGGCGCGCGCAACTGCGCATGGCCGAGACCGAGAAATATCCGCACGTCACCTATTTTCTCAACGGCGGCGAGGAACGGCGCTACCGCGGGGAAGACCGCATCATGGTGCCCTCGCCCAAGGTCGCCACCTACGATCTCAAGCCGGAGATGTCGGCACTCGAGCTGACGGACAAGGCGGTGGAGGCGATCGCATCCGGCAAGTACGACCTGATCGTGCTCAATTACGCCAATCCCGACATGGTCGGGCACACCGGCAGCCTTGCGGCCGCGATCAAGGCGGTGGAGACGGTCGACGGCGCGCTCGGCCGCATCGCGGACGCGATCACGCGCGCCGACGGCGCGCTCCTGGTCACCGCCGACCACGGCAATTGCGAGCTGATGCGCGACCCCGACACCGGCGGGCCTCACACCTCGCACACCACCAATCCGGTGCCGGTCCTCCTTACGGGCGGCGGCGAGGCCGCCTTGGCGGAAGGGCGCCTCGCCGATGTCGCGCCCACCCTGCTCGCGCTGATGGGCCTGCCGCAACCCGCGGAGATGACCGGCACGTCGCTCCTGCGCGGCCTCCGATCGAACCGTCAGATGTCGCGCAGGCCCAGCACGTCGGCCATCGAATAGAGCCCCGGCGGCTGCCCACGGGCCCAGAGCGCGGCACGCACGGCGCCGCGCGCAAAGATCATACGGTCCTCGGCCCGATGCACGAGCTCGATCCGCTCGGCAGGTCCGGCGAAAATCACGGTGTGATCGCCCACCACCGAGCCGCCGCGCAGCGCGGCAAAGCCGATATCGCCCGCGCAACGCGCGCCGGTATGGCCGTCGCGCACGCGCACGGCGTGCTGCTCGAGATCGATCGCGCGGCCCTCCGCCGCAGCGCGGCCCAGCATCAGCGCGGTGCCGGACGGCGCGTCGACCTTCTTGTTGTGGTGCATTTCGAGGATCTCGACGTCGAACTCGTCATCGAGGGTCTTCGCCACGCGCTTGACCAGCGCGGCCAGGAGGTTGACCCCCATGCTCATATTGCCGGACTTGACGATCACCGCGCGCTTTGCCGCCTGCGCGATCAGCTTCTCGTTCTCGCCAGTAAGCCCGGTGGTGCCGATGATGTGCACGAGCCCTTTCCGCGCCGTGAGCTCGGCGAAGATCATCGTCGCGGCGGGAACGGTAAAGTCGAGGAGCCCATCGGCCTTTTCGAGCAGCGGCTCGACCTCGGCCGCGACGGTGATGCCGTTCTTGCCCAGTCCCGCCAGCTCGCCGGCATCGCGGCCGATCACCGCCGATCCAGGCGCCTCGACGGCGCCCGCGACCACCGCCCCGTCGATCGCCGTGATGGCATGAATGAGCGTGCGCCCCATGCGCCCGCCGGCGCCGGCCACGACCAGCCGCATGTCCGACATCGGTTCTCTCCCGGCCACGTCGTACTACGTCGCGGGTATAACGGCGCGGCGCTCAGAAGGAAAGCAAGCAGGGCCACGAACGGGGACGTCACCCGCCGGGTGCGACGGCGCCTTGCACGCCGGCCTTCTCGATCGCGCGGGTGACAAAGCCCGACGCAATCACCGACCTGGTGAAGTCCTTCACGAAGGTGGCGGTCGCCGAGCGATCCTTGGCATAGCCGATGGCGAGCGCGTTGCTGCCGTAGTTGCCGGGCAGAATACGCGAGCCCGGCAGCTCCGGCTGATAGGACAGGAGGGCATCGCGCAGGTCGGCGAAGGCGTCGGCCTCGCCGGACTTGATGAGCGCGAACGCCCGCTTGTATCCAAAGATCGGCACCCGCACGATCGTCGCCTTGGTCATCTTCTTCTTGAGCATCTCCTCGACGGCGGTGCGTTCGTAGGCGACGATCTTGCGACCGGGCTGATCGGCCTGCTCGAGCGTCGCGATCGGCGAGGCGCCCGGCACGATCAAGGTCATCTCCATTTCCATGAAGGCCGGACCGAAATCGATGAGCGCCACGCGCTCGGGCGTGGGCGCGAGAAAGGTGATGTCGGCCGCGCCTCTGCGGAGCGCCGCGATGCCGCCATTGGGAGCGTCGAACGGGATCGGCTCGAGCGGGACGCCCAGGCGCTGGGCGAATTCCTCCGCGAGGTCGGGGGCCACCCCCTTGAGCTGCCCGCTGGCATGATCCGGCTTGGCCAGGAACGGGATCTTGACCAGCGCGGCCCGCAGCTTCCCGGTCGGTGCGATCTGCGCGACGCTGCTCAAGGATTGCGCGGACGCGGCGGACGCCGCCATGATCGCCAGCACGAGACCTGCGCCCAGCGTTGCGCCCAGCGCGCCGACGCAACGCACGGTGCGCGAACGATGCATGGTCATCCCTCCTCGATCGCTGGTGTCGCGGCCTTCGCTCGTCGCCCCGGCTACGACTGCGGGCCGTCGTAGCCTTCGATGACGAGAATATCCGCCTCGGCCTTGCCTTGGCGCAGGACCATCGCAGCCTGGTACTCGGGCGAACGATAGCAGTCGCGCGCCGCCTGATAGCTGGGGAATTCGAGCACCACCGTGCGTGCGCGCGCCTTGCCCTCCACCAGCTCGCGCGTTCCGCCGCGCACCAGGTAGCGCCCGCCGTACTTGCCGAACGCCGCCTGATTGGCGCTCGTGTAGCCCTTGTAGCCCTCGGGATCGCTGACATCGACATGGGCGATCCAGTAGCCCTTGCGCGCGGCCGCGGCCGGCACCTTCGCCGGCTGCTCCGGCTGCAAGCCGTCATAGCCCTCGACGATGATGAAATCGCAGGTCGAATGCGGCAGCCGCAGCGGTTTCGCCCGCTGGTACTCGGGTGAGCGGTAGCAGGCGAGCGCGGTGGCGTAGTCCGGGAACTCGCGCAGCACGTTGCGGGCACGGCCGCGGCCTTCCACGGTTTCACACGTTCCGCCGCGCACCAACACATGCCCGTGGTACTTGCGGTGGGCCTCCGGCGTGGCCGCCATGTAGGCCTTGTAGCCCTCCGGATCGCTCACATCGAGGTGCGGGATCCAATAGCCCTTCGCCATCTCGACCTCCTTGTCATGGCCGTGCACTCATGGTCACGCCCGCGATCTCGGCGACGATCGCGTCCGCCGCGGCCTTGGGATCGGGGGCCGCAACGATCGGCCGGCCGATCACGAGATGATCGGCACCGGCGGCGATCGCGGACGACGGCGTCATGACCCGCTTCTGGTCGCCGGACGCGGCGCCGGCAGGCCGGATGCCCGGCGTCACCAGCACCATGCCGGCACCGACGATGGGGCGCAGCATCGCCGCCTCCCCGCCGGCGCAGACGAGGCCGTCGAGACCGATGTCGCGCGCCTGCGCCGCGCGCTCGCCGACGAGCTCGGGGACGGTGAAATCGTAACCGGCGGCGGCGAGGTCGGCGTCGTCGTAGGAGGTGAGCACGGTGACCGCGAGCAGGCGCAGGGTCGAGTCGGCGCGCCCGTCGACGGCGGCGTGCATGGTCTGCGGATAGGCATGCACCGTGAGAAAGGATGCGCCCAGCCGCGCGACGCTTTCGACCCCCTTCGTGACGGTATTGCCGATATCGTGCAGCTTGAGATCGAGGAAGACGCGCTTGCCCGCGCCCGCGAGCACGCGCGCGAAATCGATGCCGCCGGCAAAGGCAAGCTGATAGCCGATCTTGTAGAACGAGACCGATTCGCCCAGCCGCGCCACCAGCGCCTCCGCCTCCGCGACGGAGGCAACATCGAGCGCGACGATCAGGCGCTCGCGCGGATCGAGCTGCACGGCCGACCTCCCAGCTCTTGCCCTCCGGACGCGACACGAGGGTCTGCGCGCCCGGGATACGGATTCATACCAGCAGTTTGCCTCGTGCCAACAGCCCGGCGGTCTCGACGAGTTTGCGCACCATGAGTTTGAGCTCGCCGGCCGCACGCGCGTCCTTGAGCTCGTCCATCTCGTCGAAGGCGCGCTCGGCG
>Ga0209382_10007408_pt1 | contig 13982 bp, 14 predicted proteins | sample SoiMetdeltSBSDD5_FD_187599 | JGI IMG/M metagenome (GOLD analysis project Ga0209382, IMG submission 187599) | Bulk soil microbial communities from a Populus tree surrounding site in Tennessee, USA - Soil MetaG P. deltoides SBSDD5 (SPAdes) (version 2) | ecosystem: Environmental > Terrestrial >... | reverse complement strand
GGGCCCGAAGCGGACGGCAACGAGGGCGAAGTGTCGGCAAGCGTGGCCGCGGTTGGACATCTACTTTCGGTATGCGAAAGCGGAAGTCCACGGGCGGCGAGCTACTCCTCGGAGAGCTTCTCAATGACGGCATCTGCCATCTCCTGGGTGCCCACCGCCTCGTCGTCGGGTCCGGCGAGGTCCGGCGTGCGAAGCCCCCGTTCGAGGGCCGCATCCACGGCAACCTCGATCGCCCCTGCCCGGCTCTCCATGTCCAGGCCGTGGCGGAGCATCATGGCCGCCGACAGAAACGTCGCGAGCGGATTGGCGACGCCCTTTCCGGCGATGTCCGGGGCGGAGCCGTGCACGGGCTCGAACACGCCCGGTTCGCCGTCCGCCCCCAGGCTGGCCGACGGGAGCATGCCCAGCGAGCCGGTGAGCATCGCCGACTCGTCGCTCAGGATGTCGCCGAACATGTTCTCGGTCAGGATCACGTCGAAGCGCGCCGGGTTCGCGACGAGCTGCATCGCGGCGTTGTCGACGAGCATGTGATCGAGCAAGACGTCGCCGTAGGAGGCCGCGATGCGCTCGACGGTCTCGCGCCACAGCCGCGAGGTCTCGAGAACGTTCGCCTTGTCCACGGAGGTCACCCGGGCCTCCTCATCATCCGGCGCCCGTCGCCGCGCGGCGTCGAAGCCGACGCGGGTGATCCGCTCGATCTCGGCGACCGTGTACTCGCAGTCATCGTGCGCCCGGTCGCCGTCCCGCCCGCTGTCGCCGAAGTAGATTCCGCCCGTCAGCTCGCGGACCACGAGCAGGTCCGTTCCGGCGATCACCTCGGGTCGAAGCGGGCTTGCCGCCGCGAGGGCCGGGCTGGGTCGCACCGGGCGCAAATTCGCGTATAGACCCATTCCCTTGCGCAGGCCGAGCAACCCCTGCTCCGGGCGCGGTGCGTCGGGATCGGTCGTGTCCCACCTCGGCCCGCCCACGGCGCCCAGCAGGACCGCGTCGGCCGCGCGGCACTCCTCCAGGACGCCGTCGGTGAGCGCGATGCCGTGCTCGTCGATCGAGGCTCCGCCGACCGACTGCTCGCTGAACTCGAACTCACCGACTCCCTCCAAGACGCGCCTGGTCGCGGCGACGATCTCCGGCCCGATACCGTCGCCGGGCAGCAGAACTATGCGGGGAACGCCTCCGGTCGCGCTCACGCCGATCGCGTCCGCGCCGAGACGTTGAGTCGCACGTAGTCCAGCGTCAGCGGGCGCGGGATGTACTCCAGCACGGCGTCCAGGTACTGCTCGTGCAGGCTCTTCGGAAGCCGCTCGAGGTGCGGCCCCAGGCAGACGGCCCGCAGAAACTCGCGCGGCTCACGCGGCTTCTCGAGTCGGTCCTCGAGCCAGCACTGCTCGTCCGCGAACCCCGCGGCCCGCAGGCGAATCTCCGTATCGCCCGGCGAAGCGAAGTTCCACGTGCTGGCGATCCCGCGAACGTAGGGTGCGAAGCGCTCGTCCCCGTTCACGTTCTCCAGGGAGTTCAGGAACTCGTCGAGGTTGCCGATCCCCCCGCACTGCGCCTCGAGCTTGCCGCCCGGCCGCAGCGCGGCGTGCAGACGCTCGAACAGCCTCCGGTGGTCGAGGATCCAGTGGAAGGCGGCGTTGGAGAAGACGGCGTCGGCCGCGTCCGCGAGGTCGAGATCGAGGAGGTCGGAGGCGATGAACTCGGTGCGCTCCGGCAACGCCTCGCGGGCCTGCTCGATCATCGAGGTCGAGCTGTCCACCCCGATCACGCGGCCACGTGGCAGGCGCTCCAGGAGAAGCTTGGTGACCCGGCCGCTACCACAGCCCGCGTCCAGGACCGTCTCGTCGCCGCGAAGGTCCAGCCGGTCCAGGGCTGCCAGCGCCCAATCCGCCTGGATGTCGGACACGCGATCGTAGGTTTCCGCGTCCCACTCGCGTCGCTCGGCCGAGCTCACAACGCGGTGGTGACCGGGCCACGGTCCGCCCCGCCGCCGGCCTCGAAGGCGCCGATCGCGGCCTCGTTCTGGAGGGTGATCCCGATGTCATCCAGGCCGTGGAGCAGGCGATGCTTCACGTCCTCATCGATCTCGAACCGGACGACCCCGCCGGCGAATGTCACCGTCTGGTCGTCGATGTCGATCCTGACCTCCCCCGCCGCCGCGAGCTCGCGGCACGTGTCCTCCTGAAGGATCACGGGCAGCAGGCCGTTCTTGGTGCAGTTGACGTAGAAGATGTCCGCGAACGCGGGAGCGATGACCGCCTCGAACCCGAAGTCCTGGATCGCCCACACGGCGTGCTCGCGCGATGAGCCTGACCCGAAGTTGCGCCCGGCGACGAGGATCGGGTTCGGCTCGAGCTCGAGCTCCCCGGAGCGAATCCAGTCGTAGAAGAGGAACTCGCCGAAGCCGGTTCGCTCGACCCGCTTCAGGAACTGCTTGGGGATGATCTGGTCGGTGTCGACGTCGGCGCGCTCGACGACCGAGACCCCGCCCTCGATGACGTCAACCGGTTTCATGCCCGTCCTCCTCGTCCCCCGTCGCCCCCGGACGCGAAGCGGAGGAGGCGACGGGCGGTTGTTGGCGGTGCGCTCAAGTTACGCCCAAGTCCTGATATCGACGAAGCGCCCCTCGATCGCGGCCGCCGCCGCCATCCGCGGGCTCACGAGGTGCGTGCGCCCGCCTCGGCCCTGGCGACCCTCGAAGTTTCGGTTCGAGGTGGACGCGCAGCGCTCGCCCTCGTCGAGGATGTCCGGGTTCATGCCCAGGCACATCGAGCAGCCCGCCGTGCGCCACTCGAAGCCCGCCGAGCGAAACACGTCGTCGAGGCCCTCCTCCTCGGCCTCTGCCTTGACCTGCTGGGAGCCCGGCACGACCATCGCCCGCACCGAGTCCGCGACCCGCCGCCCGTCGACGATGGATGCCGCCTCTCGCAGGTCCTGGATCCGAGAGTTGGTGCAGGATCCGATGAACACGCGATCGAGCGGGATATCGGTCATCGGCGTGCCAGGATCGAGCGCCATGTAGGCGAGAGCGCGCACGGCCGCATCGCGGTCCGCGGGTCCCTCGCCCCAGCCGGCCGGGTCGGGGACCGCATCGGTGACCTGGGCGACCATCCCCGGATTGGTGCCCCAGGTCACCATTGGCGAGATCGCGGCGCCGTCCACCTCGACCTCGGTGTCGAACTCGGCTCCCTCGTCGGTCGGTAGCTCACGCCAAGCGGCGACCGCGGCCTCGAAGTCCTCGGGGGCGCCCGGACGGCCGGCGACCCACTGGAACGTGGTGTCGTCCGGGGCGATCATCCCGGCGCGGCCGCCGCCCTCGATGGTCATGTTGCAGATCGTCATCCGATTCTCCATCGAAAGCCCGCGGATGGTCTCACCCGCGTACTCGACCGCGTGGCCGACCATGCCGCTCACACCGAGCCGGCCGATGGTCGCAAGGATCAGGTCCTTCGCCGTGACTCCGACCCCGAGCTCACCCGAGTAGTCGATTCGCATCGTCCTCGGCCGCCGCTGGACCAGGCACTGGGTGGCGAGGACGTGCTCGACCTCCGAGGTGCCGATGCCGAAAGCGAGCGCGCCGAATGCGCCGTGCGTCGAGGTATGGCTGTCGCCGCACACGATCGTCAGCCCCGGCTGCGTGATCCCGAGCTCGGGACCGATCACGTGCACGATGCCCTGCCGCTCGGAGCCCAGGGAGTAGATGGGGATTTCGAACTCGGCGCAGTTTCGCTCCAGCGTCTCGACCTGGATCCGGGAGAGCTCGTCGGCGATCATGCGGGCCGCACGGGTCCCGTCGGTGGGCACGTTGTGATCGGCGGTGGCGACGGTCTTGTCGGGCCGGCGCACGGTCCGCCGCTCCACCCGCAGGCCGTCGAACGCCTGCGGCGAGGTCACCTCGTGCACGAGGTGGAGGTCGACGTAGATCAGCCCCTCGGCCACCTCGTGGGCGTCCCAGATCTTGTCGAACATCGTCTTCGGCATCGGTCAGCTCCTTCGCAGCCCGGCAGCGACCACGGCGAGGAGCTCCGCGGGGTGGTCCGAGTTGTTCTCGAAATGGTGGGCGAGATCGGCGTCGAACGTCACGCTGTCGCCGGTGCGGAGCTCATGGCGCTCTCCGTCGACAACGAGGGTCGCGGGGCCGTCGAGCAGCACCGCGGTCTCGCGGCTGCCGGGCTCGTGGATGGGTGGGTCGCCGGGCCCGCCGGTCACCGCGCCGGGTTCGAGGCGATGAAGCGAGATGTCCGCACGCTGGCCCGGGAGGGGCGGCGTCAACTCCTCGACGCGGTGCCCCGCCCGGCGGCGCTTCCGCCCCTCGCCGCGGCGAGTGACGACCACATGCCGGTCCTCGTCCAGGCGCAGGAGCTGTGAGAGCGTGAGGTCCAGGCCCGCGGCGATCCGCGAGGCGACGGCGAGCGTCGGGCTCGTCTCCCCGCGCTCGACCTGGGAGAGCATCGGCGCGCTGACGCCGCTGCGATGAGCCAGATCCCTGAGGGACAGGTCCATCGCCTCGCGCAGCGCGCGAATTCGCGTCCCGACCGCCGGAACCTCGACGACAGCCGCATCCGCCCCGGCACCCTTCTCCGTGACCGTCACCGCCATGTGGGCGTACGTTATCACGTACAACTGTTACGAATTGCCTTGACACGGCGCCGCCGCAGTGAGAGGGTCGGCGGGAGGAGAAGTTTCGGCCTGCGACGCCGCTGTCACGATGCTCTGCGGCTAGTACCCGAGTGTGATGGTGTGGCAGCGGCTCCGCAGGCCGAGCCTCTCCACTGTCGACGGGAGGTCGCAGCAGTGATCGAGGAGCCAACTTCCAGACGCAGCTTTCTCGCCCGCGCGGGCACGGCGGCTGGAGCCCTGGCGGTCGTCCTCGGCCTACCCGGCACGGCGATGGCGGGCCACCGCCGAAAGCGTGTGTACAGGCTGGCGCCGGAGGGGCAGCACTACCACTGCAGTTCCTCGCAGCAGGCGACGCACAGCTGCGAGGCCTGCAAGGCGTGCCACAAGCACGCCCGGAACAAGCTCTTCGCCAGCCGCGAGGCCGCCGCGAAGGATCACCTCCGGGCGCATCCGGGCTGCCGCTGCGGCGTGAAGCGCGGCCGGAAGCTGCCCAAGGACACATGGCACGACCTGTTCCGGCCAAAGCATGGCAAGCACCTCCAGGTCGTTGACAAGCGCGACCGGCGGGTGCGGCGAATCCTGAAGTCCTGACCACCCACGGCGTTCGGGCTGGGCCCCGCCGACGACATTGACGGGATTAAGGGCGCTATAGCCCACCTAACCCCGTCAATGCTTCCTGATCAGTCGGTGGGGCGCGGGCGGGGCGGGCTCTAGCGGCGCTGCTTCGTCGGCCTGACCAGGACCTCGTTGATCGCCACTCGGGGCGGGCGGGACAGCGCGTAGACGATCGCGTCCGCGATGTCGGTCGCCTTGAGGACCTCGCCGATCTCGTCGCGCATCTTCTCGGTCGCCTCGACCACCATCGGGTGCTCGTTGTGGCCCTGGAGCTCGGTGTCAACGAAGCCGGGCTCGACGCAGGTCACCCGGATGTTCGCGTGCAGCGCCTCCTGGCGCAGCGCCTCCGAGAACGCCACCACACCCCATTTGGTCATGTTGTAGACCGCGGCGCCGAGGGTGGCCTGGCGCCCCGCGACCGACGAGACGTTGACGATGTGACCGCCGCCGCCCTCGCCCATGATCGGGAGCGCCGCGTGGGTGCAGTACAGGAGGCCGAGGAGGTTCACGTTGATCATGCGCTGCCAGTGCTCGACCTCCGCTCCCGTCACCGGCCCGAGCAGCATCACCCCCGCGTTGTTCACCAGGACGTCGAGGCCGTCGAGCGCGGCCGCGGCATCCTCGATGAACGAGCGCGCCGCGGCCTCGTCGGTTATGTCGACCTCGTGCACGTGGACCGCGCCGTCAACCCGCTCTGCAAGCGCCTCGAGCCGCTCGCGGCGACGCGCACCGGCGGCGACGGCCGCCCCCTCGCGAACGAGGGCGTCCACGGTCGCCTCGCCGATTCCCGACGAGGCGCCGGTGACGACGGCCCTGCGGCCTTCGAGCGAGCCCGCCACGCCTATGGCCCGGGCCTCGCCGGCTCGGCCGCCGCCTCAGCGGCGACCTCCTCCGCCTCCCGAACGGCCGCTCCCTCCAGGGCGTTCGAGAGCGCGCGGACGTAGGCGCGGGCCGAGGCGTCGAGGATGTCCGTGGCGACGCCCTGACCGCTCGCAAGGCGCCCATGGGCACGCAGCATGACGGTGACCTCGCCGAGCGCATCCTCGCCCTCGGTCACCGCGGAGACGGTGTACGAGTGCAGCTCCGACTCCACGTCGGTCGCCGCGCGGATCGCGCCGAAGATTGCGTCCACCGGCCCGTCACCGCTCGATTCTCCGACCGAGTCGGCGCCCGATGGCAGGCGGACGGTGACGTTCGCCCGCGGCGCCGTGTGGGAGCCCGCCGTGACCTCGAACGACTGGAGCATGTAGCGCTCCGCCGATTCGCGCATCTCCTCGGAGACGATCGCCTCGAGGTCCAGTGACGTGACCTGCTTCTTCTTGTCGGCAATCTCCTTGAAGCGCGCGAACGCCTGGTTGAGCGCGTTGCCCTCGACCTTGAACCCGAGCTGCTCCAGCGCGTCGCGCAGGGCGTGGCGACCCGAGTGCTTGCCGAGCACGATCGAGTTGGACTCGAGCCCCACGTCGCGCGCGTCCATGATCTCGTAGGTCGTGCGCTCCTTGAGCACGCCGTCCTGATGGATGCCGGACTCGTGCGCGAAGGCGTTGCGCCCGACGATCGCCTTGTTGGGCTGGACGGCATACCCGGTGAAGCGCGACACCATGCGGCTGGTCCGTGCGAGCTCGCGCGTGTCGAGCGCGGTATCGAGCCCATGAGCGTCGCCCCTGGTCCGCAGCAGCATCACGATCTCCTCCAGCGAGCAGTTTCCGGCGCGCTCCCCGATGCCGTTGACAGCGCACTCGACCTGGCGCGCGCCCGCGAGCACGCCGGCGTAGGAGTTGGCCACAGCCAGGCCCAGGTCGTCGTGACAGTGGACGGAGAGCCGCACGTTCATGAGCTCGGGAACGAGCTCGTAGACCCGCGCCAGGTACCGCTGGTACTCGGCCGGCGTCGTGTAACCGACGGTGTCCGGGATGTTTATGACCGTCGCTCCCTCCGCGACCGCGATCGCGCAGACCTCGGCCGTGAACTCCACGTCCGCACGGGTCGCGTCCATCGGCGAGAACTCGACGTCCTCGCAATAGCTCCGCGCCAGCGCTACCGCCGCGCGCGCCTGGCCCTTCACGTCCTCGCGGGTCGTCCGGAGCTGATGCTCGATGTGGATGTCCGACGTCGAGACGAAGGTGTGGATCCGGGCACGCGCCGAGTCCTTGATCGCGCCCCACGCCGCGTCGATGTCCGCCTTGTGCGTGCGTGCCAGCCCGCAGATCACCGGGCCCTCCACCTCACGGGCGATCGCCTGGACCGCCTCGAAGTCGCCGGGCGACGTGATCGGGAAGCCGGCCTCGATCACGTCCACGCCCAGCCGCGCGAGCTGCTGCGCGATCTCCACCTTCTCCTGCGTGTTCAGGGAGATCCCCGGCGACTGCTCGCCGTCCCTGAGCGTCGTGTCGAAGATGTGGACTTGCTTGTCGCCGGCTACTTGCGGGCCATTCATTGGCCGTTCCTCCTTCTCTCGAAAAACTCCGATGACCTTGTCAAGTCGCGGCCGTCGCGCCGCCAGCGCTACTCCCCCCGCAGGGGGAGGAGAAGGAGAAGCGCCAGGCCTTGGAGCCGCGGTGAGATCATCGGGCTGGGACTTTAGCGCACGCCCTCAGGCGAGCCCTGCGCGGACTGACTGGATGCCGGATCGCCCTCGTGCTTCCGCCATGGCAGCCGGCGCCCGCTCGTGAAGCGCCGCTCCGCGCGAGCCTGCTTCTCCCCGCGGTAGAAGAGCCGCGCCCAGAGCGAGCCCGGCCGCGCGAGGCGGAACGCGATGACGATCCCCACCGGGAGGAGGAACAGGCCGACGACGGCGTAGACCAACCGCTCCTTCGCCAGGTTCACGAGCGCGAAGACGATGGCGACGATGCCGAAGCTCCCGACGATGGCGAAGATGGCGTCCTCGACCTGGGTCGCGACGTCGATCCAGGCGCTGAACCCGATCAGGACCATCCCGCTGATGGTCGCGGCGATGATCACCGCGTCGATCGACTTGCGCCCGTCCTGGGCCCAGTAGACGTCCTTGAGGTCCAGCCACAGGGCGAACTCGTCGAGGGTCAGGCCGGTCCCGATGCCGAAGAAGATCGCGACGACCTCCTCCCATGGCGACGGCGGCCGGATCGCCACGCCGACGTAACCCGTGATCAGCAGCAGGACGATTCCCCAGACGAGGTGGTGGATATGGGTCCCCCCCACCTGGACGTTCCCCGGCCACCAGCTGACCTGCGCGCGGATCATGTGCGCGCTGGTTCGGATGAACCCGAACGTGATCAGGAACGCGACGAAGAACAGGAACTCCGGCTGACGCCCGGTGTCGACGATGGCGCGGTCGTAGACGCTCGTGGCGCTGGCGAGGATCGGCGTCAGCACGGACGCAGGGTAACGGCGCGGTCGCGGGTTACGGAACCAGGACTACCTTGCCCACGTTGCGGCGCTCCTCGATGAAGCGATGGGCGTCGGGGGCGCGGTCGAACGGGAATGCCTCGGCGACGATCGGACGCAGGTCCCCGTTCCGGAAGGACTCGAGCAGCGGCTCGGTGAGCCTGTCGACGTCTCCCTCGCGGTCCCACCACGACAGCATGTTGAGCCCGAACACGCCCTTGTTCTCGTTGATCAGGCTCATGCTCTTCCACCACGGCATCGTCGCCACGGGCATCCGCGCGAGGCTGCGGACGGCCCCGATCAGATCGCGCTTACCGCTGCCCGTCTGAAGCTCGGATGCCCCGTACATGATCAGCCGTCCCCCCTGCCGGAGCAGGCGGTAGTCCTTGCGGAACGAGGTCGGACCGAGCGCGTCCATGATCACGTCCACGCCCTCGCCCCCGGTGAGCGCTCGGACCTCGTCCTCGAAGTCCGCCGTGCGGTAGTCGATCGGATGGTCCACACCCTGCTCGCGAACCGCGTCATGCTTGGAGGCGGAGGCCGTGCCGAAGATCTCCGCGCCGATTCCCTTCGCGATCTGCGTCGCAGCGATGCCGACACCACCGGCCGCGGCGTGGATCAGAACGCGCTCGCGCGCCTTCAGGCCTCCCATGATCACGAGCGCGGCGTAGGCGGTCCCGTAATTCACCGGGAAGGCGGCGCCCTCCTCGTAGGAGATGCCCTCCGGCAGCGGGATCACCTGGCTCGCCGGGACGGTCACGAGCTCGGCCTGGCCGTTGAAGCGGGTCGCGGCGAGCACACGGTCGCCCGCCGTGAGGCCCTCGGTCCCATTCCCCACCGATTCGACCTCGCCGCCGACCTCGTATCCGAGGACGCAGGGCAGCTTGGGGGCATCCGGGTACATGCCGATCCGAGCCATCGTGTCGGCGAAGTTGATCCCGGCGGCCTTGACCGCGATCCGAACCTCCCCGGGGCCCACCGGCGGGTCGGGTCGCTCCTGCACCCGCATCACCTCGGGTGGGCCGACCTGCGTGAGCACCACGGCGCGCATCGTCATGACCCTATCCGCAGACGCGGGCGGGCGCGCGCGTCAGAAGTCCACAGCGCGACCGGCGTGGAAGCCGTCGAGCCTCAGGATCTCCTCCAGGAGCTCCTCCGGCACGGGTGCGTCGGTGGTCAGCGCCAGGACGGCCTCGCCTCCCGACGACTCGGCGCCCACCGCGGCGGACGCGATGTTCACCCCGCGCGTGCCGAAGATCGTCCCGACGCGGCCGATCATGCCGGGCTGATCCTTGTAGCGGAAGACCACGAGGTGGTCGGCGAACGGCATGTAGAAGCTCTCTCCCCACGCCCGGACCAGGTGAGGCAGGCTCCGGGGACCGACCGCCGTCCCTGAGACCTCCACGGCGTCCTCATCGGCGCCCAGCCGCACGGTGACGAGCTCGGTGAACTCCTCGGAGAGAACGTCCTTCAGCTCCGTGAGCTCGATGCCCCGCTCCTCGGCAAGCGCCGGCGCGTTCACGAGGTTGACCTGCTCCTCGGTGTGACCGGAGAGGATTCCGACCAGGACCGCGATCCCGAGCAGCCTGGTGTCGTGCTCCGCGATGCGACCGCGGAACTCGGCCGTGATCCTGCCCACCGAGGCGTCGCCGAGCCCCTGTGCCAGCCGACCCAGGCGCTCACACAGGGGCACGAAGGGCGCGAGGGCCTCCATCTCCTCCGGCCGCACGGCGGCGATGTTCACCGCGTTCGTGACCACTCCGCCCGATAGGGCACGCCGCACCTGATCGGCGGTGATCGTCCCCGCGCGGTCCTGCGCCTCGGCCGTGGAGGCGCCGAGATGCGGGGTCACGACGACGTTGTCGCGGCCGAACAGCGGGTGCTCGGTAAACGGCTCTGTCGGGAACACGTCGAGCGCAGCGCCTCCGACCTTGCCCGAGTCCAGCGCCGCCTCGAGCGCCTCGAGATCCACGAGCTCGCCGCGAGCGCAGTTGATGATCCGCACGCCGTCCTTCATCAGCGAGATCGCCTCGGCGTCGATCCAGTTGACGGTCTCGGGGGTCTTCGGGAGGTGAATCGTCACGACGTCGGCCTCGGCGTAGAGCTCGTCGGTCGTCTCCGCATGCTCGACGCCGCGCTCGCGAAAGCGCTCGGCGGCGACGAACTTGTCGAACGCGATCACGTTCATCTCGAACGCCTGGGCGCGTTTGGCGACGAGCTGGCCGATCCTGCCGAACCCGATCACGCCGAGCGTCTTGCCGTAGAGCTCGTTGCCGGCGAATCGGGACCGTGCCCACTCTCCGTTCGCGAGCGACGCGTTGGCCCGCGGAATGTTGCGAGACAGCGCGAGCGCGAGCGCGAGCGTGTGCTCCGCCGCCGCCACCGAATTGGATTCCGGCGCGTTGACGACCACGATCCCCCGCTTCGTGGCGGCATCCACGTCGACGTTGTCGACGCCGGTACCCGCGCGGCCGATGACCTTCATCCGCTCAGCGCGGCCGATCAGGTCCGCGGTCACCTTGGTGGCCGATCGCACGACGATCGCGTCGAAGTCGGCGATTCGCTCGTTGAGCTCCGCCTCGGACATGTCGAGGCCCAGCTCGACGTCGAAGTCCTCGCGCAGGAGCGCGACCCCGGAGTCGGCGATCCTCTCCTTGACCAGGACGCTCGGCTTGCCGTCGGCGAGCGCCACTACCCGACTGGCTCGGGAGCAAGCCCCGCCTCGGCGAAGACCCGCTGCGCGCCCGCCGCGCCGGCTCCCGGCTCGACGTGGTGTCCGAGATCGCGAAGCGCCAGCTCGAGAGCGGTGAGCGCCACGACGATGTCGAACGCGCCGTAGTAGCCGCAGTGGGCGATGCGGGCGATCTTCCCCTTGAGGTGGCCCTGGCCTCCGGCGATCGTCACGCCGTACGCGTCCCGCATCAGCTTCGGGACCTTCGCGCCTTCGATGTCCTCGGGCAGCCGCGCCACCGTGACCACGTTCGCGTCCTCGTCGTCGGGGCCGAAGCGCTCCAGCCCCAGCGAGTCGATTCCTCCGCGGGCGGCCAGCGCGAGCAGCGCGTGGCGCCCGTAGACGCTCTGGAGCCCCTCCTCGAAAATCAATTCCAGCGCGACGTCGAGGGCCCGGAACAGCGTCACCGCGGGCGTGAACGCCGAGTTCGGCGGCTTCTCCTTCTGGCCGGTCGCGGTCCGCTGCCAGTCGAGGTAGTAGCGACCTCGCGGGTTTTCCGCGGCGCGCGCCATCGCGCGGTCGGATACCGAGGCGAAGGCGAGCCCGGGCGGACACATCAGCGACTTCTGTGACCCGGCGACCACCACGTCGATCCCCCACTCGTCCTGGGGCAGCTCCACGGCTCCGAGGCCCGACACCGCATCGACGCACAGGACCGAATCGTGCGCCAGCGCAACCTCGTTGAGGGCCCGGACGTCGTTCACGACGCCCGTGGACGTCTCGGATTGGGTCACATAGACCGCGCGGGCCGGGCCGCCGAGCTCCGCGAGCGCCCGATCGAGCACCCCCGGGTCGACCTTCGTGCCCCACTCGAACTCCAGATGACGTGTCCGCGCTCCGTAGGCGTCGCAGAGCTCCGCCCAGCGCTCGCCGAACTTGCCGGACGACGCGACCACCGCCGGCTCGCCGGGGATCGCCAAGTTCGCGACCGCGGACTCCATCGCCCCGGTCCCGGTCGCCGCGAAGCAGAGCACCTCGTTTTTCGTCGCGAAGATCCGGGGCAACCGTTCGAGCACCCGCGCGTAGATCTCGACGAAGGCCGGCGCCCGGTGGTAGAGAATCGGCTCGGCCATCACCTGCGAGACCCTGGGCGGGAGCGGCGTCGGGCCCGCGGTCAGCATGTACTGCTTGGCGAAGATGTCAGGGCCGTCGGCCATGGCGAAGGAGAGTGAGGATAGGCGGCGGCGCGGAAGAATAGCTCCGGCGGATCCCCGGCCCACCAGCGCCCCCAGGACCGCTGTTGTCGGCCGGCGGCGATTAGCATCACGAGCGCGTGAGGGCCCACACCGTCTACAAGACCTTCGAGACGCCGGAGCGGCGTGAGTTCGTCCGGATCACCGACGACGTCCAGGCTGCGGTCGATGACGCGGGGATCGCCGAGGGCATGGTCCTGGTGTCCGCAATGCACATCACCGCCGGCGTCTGGGTCAACGACGACGAGCCGGGCCTTCACGCCGACACGCTCGAGTGGCTGGACAAGGTCGCGCCGCCCAGCTGGACGGAGCCGTCGAACGAGGTCGCGCGCGAACTCTCGCCCGACCCCGGCGACTACCGCCACCACCGGGGCGGTGAGGACAACGGCGACGCCCACCTGAAGAACCTGCTCGTCCACCATCAGGCGATCATCCCGGTGACCGATGGCCGGCTCGACCTCGGGCCGTGGCAGCAGATCTTCTACACCGAGTTCGACGGACAGCGACCCAAGCGCCTCGTCATCAAGGTTCTTGGGGAATAGAGCCGGATTCGGCATCGCTAAGCCCTATTGCGGGGGTCGAGGGCTTCGAAGCGCCAGGGTCAGTCGGGGTCAGTCAAGCCCTGTCAGAGACACACGAACCAGATGCAGGAATTGAACTGCTGTGCGTCGGCTCCGTTTAGATCCGAGGTCAGGGTCTGCAGCTTCTCGCCAAGGCGAGTCCTAGCTTTGACGTACTCGGTATTGAACCGGGAGTTGGACCAACCCACGTGTAAGTACTGCGGGTTGGCGGGGTGAAGGTACTCGGCAAGCTGCTCGGCGGCCCGACGACGAGCGAGAAACCTACTTCTGGGGGAACTTATTTTCAGGTAGTCCTCGACCGCGTCGCTGAAGGCATTCCACCCGTTGACGATCGCCGGGGGAAACGAAGGAGCCAGTTTTCCCCCTATCGCATAGCGAGTCTTTACCCAACCCCCACGGACCCGTTGATACGCGGCATACTCGACGTGCTGCTTCTCGTCAGCCGGCAGTCCGATCTCCTCCGGCAGAACGCCGTCCACAATCTGCGCGCCTGTGGTGAGGGCGTCTGATGACGGCTCCGAGATCCGTCCTACCAGATCGTTCTTGAACTCGACCTCAGCGCGGTGACTATCCCCGACGCTAGTAATGACGGTCCATACCAGCGTCCCGACCAGCACGACCACGCCGATGACTACGACGACCGCGTTGTCTTTCAACGACTGTTTCATCTGACGAGACGCGGTAGCGGTCCGAAAGAACGCTTTTCTCCTCGCGGCTCATGGTTCCTCCTTAGCGGGCACCAAGCGGGAACCATTCCGCCGCCGCCAGCGTAGGTACGATTTTTGCCCACGCCTCGTCAAGGCGAGGCGAGGCGGAGCCGTTTGCGAGACTGATGAGCCCGTCGTTCGGCCCGGCGACGTTTTTACGCGACGGCCACGACAC
>Ga0209382_10007406_pt1 | contig 13983 bp, 10 predicted proteins | sample SoiMetdeltSBSDD5_FD_187599 | JGI IMG/M metagenome (GOLD analysis project Ga0209382, IMG submission 187599) | Bulk soil microbial communities from a Populus tree surrounding site in Tennessee, USA - Soil MetaG P. deltoides SBSDD5 (SPAdes) (version 2) | ecosystem: Environmental > Terrestrial >... | reverse complement strand
AAAGCAGGTGCCGACAAAGCGCAGTGACTTCGCATGTCTGCGCTGATTCACGTCGTCGCCGGCGCGCTGTTCGACTCCGCCGGCCGGGTGCTCATTGCGCAGCGCCCGGCTGGCAAGCACATGGCGGGCGGTTGGGAATTTCCCGGCGGCAAGCGCGAGCCCGGCGAAAAACCCCGCGACACGCTCGTTCGCGAGCTGCGCGAGGAGCTCGCTGTCGAAGTCCACGACGCGGCGCCGCTCATCGCCTACGAGCACGAATATCCGAAGCGCCGCGTCCTGCTCGATCTCTGGGTCGTCACTCGCTACAGCGGCGAGCCGCAGCCGCTCGATGCGCCGGCGCTGCAGTGGGCCGCGATCGAGGATCTCGAACGCATCGGCCTGCTCCCAGCCGATCTGCCGATGATCGGAGCGCTGCGCGATTACAGCTCGCGCTCGAAGAAGCGCAGCACCATCTCGTAGAAGTGCCGGCCCTGCTGCGGCATGCGCACCAGCCCGTGCTTGCTGCCCGGGTAGGTCATCACGTCGAACGGTTTCGCCTTCGCTTGCAGCGCTTGCATCATCATCGTGCTGTTCGTGAACAGCACGTTGTCGTCCGCCATCCCGTGGACCAGCAGCAACCGGGCTTTGAGATTGCCGGCGTTCGGCAATGCTGAGCTCGCTTCGTAGCCTTGCGCGTTGACGTTCGGCATGCCGAGGTAGCGCTCGGTGTAGTGCGTGTCATAAACCCGCCAATCGGCGACGGGCGCGCCCGCGACGCCTGCTTTGAATGCGTCGGTCGTCGTGAGCGCCATCAGCGTCATGAAGCCGCCGTAGCTCCAGCCCATGATGCCGATGCGCTGCGGATCGACGAACTCCAGCGTCTTCAGGAATTCCACGCCGCGCAGCTGATCGGCGACCTCGACCTTGCCGAAGCGCTGCGCGAGCGCTGTCTCGAACGCGTTGCCGCGGAAGCCCGAGCCGCGATTGTCGAGCGTGAACACGACATAGCCGTGCTGCGCGAGGATTTCGCGGAAGTAGCCGCCGCCCATCCATTCCTTCTTGACGTACTGGTTGTGCGGCCCGCCGTAGACGTCGACCACGACGGGGTAGCGCTTACCTGGCTGCAGCGCCGCCGGCTTGGTCAACCGGTAATTCAGCTGCTGACCGTCCTCTGCGGCGATCGAGCCGAATTCTTCCTTGACGTGAGTGGCGAGGAACTCGTGGTACGGATGCGTCGCGTCGAGCGCATTGCGCACCAGCCAGTGCTGCAGCGAGCCGTCGAGCTTGTGCAAGCTTGCGTTCGGCGGCTGATCCGGCGACGAATGCAAGTCGAGATAGCCGCGCCCCTCGGGCAGCAGCTTCACGTCGTGCCACCCCGCTTCCTGCGAGATGCGCTGCGGGGATTCGGGTGTGCGAGTGTCCAGCGAAGTGACGTACAGCTGCCGTTCCAGCGTCGACGGCGAGTTCGCCAGGAAGTACGCGCTGCCGCGCTTCTCGTCCACGCCGGCGAGCCCGCTCTCGCCGACGCTGCCGACGACCATCCACTCGCCGGCCGTCAGCGGACGCAGCAGCTTGCCGTCGAGATCGTACAGGTAGAGGTGCTTGTAACCGGACCGCCGCGAGCTCCAGATGAACGCCGGGCGGCTCTTGAGGAAGTGCAAGTCGTTATTCAGCTCGATCCAGTTCGGGCTCGTCTCCGTGAACAGGACCCGGGCGCCGCCGTGGGTTGCGTCCACCTTCAGCAGATCGAGCCGTTTCTGATCGCGCGTCTGGCGCTGGACCGCCAGAGACTTCGAATCCTGGAACCAGTCGACTCGCGCGAGATACCCGTCACCGAGCTCCAATTCGACCGGCGTGACCTTGCCCGACGCGAGCTCCATTATTTTCAGCTCGACGCTGGTGTTCGGCGTGCCCGCGGCCGGGTAACGCTGCCGATACATGCGTGCGCCGTCGGCATTGATCTCGAAGCGCTCGACTTCCTGGACCGGCGCATCGTCGATGCGCGTAAAGGCGACACGCGTGTCGTCCGGCGACCACCAATAACCGGTATCGCGATCCATTTCTTCCTGCGCGATGAACTCCGCGACGCCGTTCTGTACGAGCCCGGCGCCGTCCGTGGTCAGCGCACGCTCCTGCCGGGTGCGCAGATCGATCGCGTACAGATTCTGATTGCGAATGAAGCTGACGTAGTGCCCGCCGGGTGAGAAGCGCGCGTCGGTCTCGTATTCGGCGCTGGTGGTCAGGCGCGTGACGGGGTTCGCGCGCGCATTCAGATCGTACAAATACAGATCCCCGCCGAGGGGGATCAGCAGGCGGCGCCCATCGGCGGCGAACTGGTATTCGACGATTCCGCGCAGCGAAGCAGTGCGTTGCCGCTCGCGCCGGGCTTCCTCTTCCGCGGACAGGCGCTCTTCGCCACCGACCAGCGCACGCGAATCCACCAATAATCGCGCCTTGCCCGTATGAGTATCGAAGGCCCACAGGTCCAGCTGGTCCTTGTTGTCCTGCTTGGCTTGCAGGTAGGTGACATAGCGCCCGTCCGGCGAGAATTTCGGCTCGCGCAGGCGCGGGCCGCTCAGGTCGGGCGCGCCGAAGATCCGCTCGACGGTGAGCGGCGCAGCGGTTGCATGAATTGCCACAAGAGACACGAGTAGAGCTGTTGTATACCGCATGATGGAGTGCTGCTGATTCTTTCGCCACAATGATGACACTAAACTACTGCCTGACTCTCACGCATCGCCAGAGGTTCTCATGAAGAAGGCCCTCGCGCTCTCGCTGCTACTTCTCGCGGCATGCAGCTCCGACTCGACGCGTCATGGCAATGCGCCGTCCGCGTTGGCGTATCCACCCGCCGAACGCGGCGCGCAGGTCGACGACTATTACGGCACGCGCGTCGCCGACCCCTATCGCTGGTTCGAGCAGGTCGGCGATGCACGGGTTCGCGACTGGGTCACGGCGGAGAACGCACTCGCACAGCCGTATCTCGAAGGGATCCCGGCGCGCGAGACGATCAAGAAGCGCATGACGCAGTTGTGGAACTACGAGCGCTACGACCTGCCCATCCAGCGCGGCGGCCGCTACTTCTATTCGCGCAACGACGGCTTGCAGAACCAGAGCGTGCTGTATGTGGCGGACGGCCTGCATGGCCAGCCGCGCGTGCTGCTAGATCCGAACACACTCAGCAAGGACGCGACGATCGCGCTGGCCGAGATCGTGCCGAGCCCGGACGGCAAGCTGCTCGCATACAGCCTGTCGGACGGCGGCACCGACTGGCGAACCTGGCATTTCCGCGACGTGGCGACCGGCACCGACCTGCCGGACGTCCTGCGCTTCATCAAGTTCTCGTTTGTCAGCTGGACTGCCGATTCCCGCATGGTCTATTACGCGCGCTATCCGCTGCGCGCCGACGGCTCGGGCGACGACAGCAAACAGCGCGAGATCTATTGGCACAGGATGGGCACGCCGCAGGATGCGGACGAGCGCATCTTCAAGGTCGTCGACCATCCGACGCGCCAACCGAACGTGCAGATCTCCGATGACTTCCGCTATCTGATCATCGGGCTGTTCGACGGCTCGCAATCCAGCGGTGTCTACTACCGCACGCTCGGGCCGGACGGCGCGCCGTCCAGCGAGGTGGTGCGGCTGTTCGACACTTTCGAGGCGACCTACGAATTCGTTGCGGAGGCCGATGACACGTTCTACGTGCGCACCAACGCGGAGGCGCCGAATTGGCAGCTGATCGCGGTTCCGGCGACGTCGGCTGCGCGCCAGAACTGGCGCGCCGTGATTCCCGAAAGCCAACATTCCATGATCGGGAGCGCGCTCGTCGGCGGGCGCTTCCTCGTGGAGTATCTGCAGGATGCGCACTCCGTAGTGCGCGCCACCGACCTGAGCGGCAAGGCGCTCTATGACGTGAAGCTGCCTGGACTCGGGCGAGCCGGCGGCTTCTTCGGCGACGTGAAAGATGCCGAAACGTTCTTCTCGTACACCGACTACCTGACGCCGGCTTCGCTCTGGCGCCTGGACATCGCGACTGGCGAGGTCAGCGTGTTCCGCGCTCCAAAGGTCGCCATCGATACGAGCGCGTTCGTCACCGAGCAGGTGTTCTATCAAAGCAAGGACGGCACGCGCGTGCCGATGTTCATCACCAGCAAGCGCGGTCTCGTCAAGAATGGACAGGCGCCGGCAATGCTGTACGGCTACGGCGGTTTCAACATCGCGCAGCAGCCGGAATTCAGCGTACCCGTGATGGTGTGGCTGGAGATGGGCGGCGTGTTCGCGGTCGCGAATCTGCGCGGCGGCTCGGAATACGGCGAGGCCTGGCATCGCGCCGGCACGAAGGTGCACAAACAGAACGTGTTCGACGATTTCATCGCGGCGGCGCAATGGCTGATCGACAACAAGTACACCTCGACGCCGAAGCTCGCGATCCGCGGGCGCAGCAACGGCGGCTTGCTCGTGGGCGCAGTGTTGACGCAGCGGCCGGATCTGTTCGGCGCCGCGTTGCCGGCCGTCGGCGTGATGGACATGCTCCGCTATCACACGCCGAGCTCCAACGCGCGGCAGTGGTCCAGCGATTACGGTCTGAGCGAGAACGAGGCAGAGTTCCGCGCGCTGTACGCTTATTCGCCGGTGCACAACATTCACTCGGGAGCTTGCTATCCGCCGACGCTCGTCACGACGGCAGATCGTGATGACCGAGTCGTGCCCTGGCACAGCTACAAATTCGCGGCGCAGTTACAGCAAGCGCAGGGTTGTCCGAATCCGGTGCTGCTGCGAGTCGAGACGCGCGCCGGCCACGGCTCGGGCAAGCCGGTGTGGATGCAGATCGAGGACTACGCCGACCAGTGGGCGTTCCTGGTGAAGACTCTGCACATGGAAGAGGCCAGCGGCCTGCGCGTCGCCGACAGCGGATAGTCAGCCCGACTCTTCGCCTTCCGTCTTCGGCTTCTCTTCCGTCTCGGCCGTGCTTCCGGGGATCGCGTGCTGCTCCGACGCCCACGCGCCCAGGTCGATCAGCTTGCAGCGCTCGCTGCAAAACGGCCGCCACGGCGAGTTCTCGGTCCACTCGACGACCCGTGCGCAGGTCGGACATCGAACGGTCGTGCTCACGTGCAGACGGTCAGCTGGAACTTCACGTCCTCGGTCGCCTGCGCGGGGCGCGCGGCCGGGTCAGTCCAGCGCAGGAAGCGGATGCTGCAGCGGTGCTGACCGCCGCTCACTTCGGGGAACAGGTCAGTGCCCGCCGGCAGCGCGATGCGCAGCAGCTGACTGGGACTGTCGCGCTCGAACGCCAGCTGGAAGTTGCCGGCGACAGCGGTCTCCGGGCGCGGGCGGCCCGCCTCGCGCGTCAGCCACAACAATTCGATGACGGCGTCGCAGAGCGGCCGGATCGTCGTCATCCATTCGCCGTAGTTGGCGGTGCGCACCGCGAACGGTTGCTCGAGCCAGTGGCGATAGTCGGGCAGATCGAATTCGCAAGTGCCGCCGGGAATCGTGCTGCGATGTTTGATCGCGTTGAGGAACTCCGAGTCGCGCAGCTTCTGCATGAACAGCGCGCCCGCGGCGTTGAGCTCCGTGCGCAGCCGGTCGAGGTTCGCCAGCACCGAGCGCAGCCGCCCGGTGTCGACGCCGGGCCGCGCCTGATAGTCGGCCATCACGGCCATCTGGCGCTCGAGCTCCTTGAGCACCTCGCTGCGTACGTCGCCGCGCGCCGTGATTGCAAGAATTTCCAGCAGCGAGCCGACGGCTGCGCGCGTCGACCATGCGTCTTCGCGCTCCTCATGGAAGAGCGCCTGCTGGTAGAGAAAATCCAGGCGCAGGAAGGTCCGCATCCGCTCGTTGAGCGGCTGCTCGTACACAGGGCCGGCCGCGGCGCCGCGCGCTGCCGCTGCGCCCGGTTTGCTGTCACGCGAAGTCATTGCGCGAATTGTGAAGCACTCGCGCGCCGTTGAAAAACCCTTTTTTCGCCCAGCGGGACTCTACATCCGGGCGCGTAGCGGAATTGACGGCAACGGCTCGGGCGCGCACGCTGGCATCGAGCCTCTTGAGCTGCATTCCGCATGGCCACTGCAGTACTCGTCATCACGCTGCTGACCCTCGCCGCATCGCTGGCGAGCTGGCTGTTCAGCCAGTGGCTGGCCAGGAGGCAGATATCGGCCGCGGCGCTCGCAGTTGGCGGCGGCGGAGTCGTGCTACTGATCGCCAGCGTCGCATTCGTCATGGTCGCCGCATCGACCGGATGGCGGCAGCTGATTCCGGTCCAGGATTTCGCGTCGACGCTCGATGCCGGACCGACGGCGGCTCGCAGCACAGATGCCTGGCCGGCGAAGCAGCAGCCCGTAGTCGCCGAGGACCCGGGGCCGCAGGAAGATCCCGCCGCGGCTGCCGAGCGGCTCTGGATGAAATCGGCCAAGGCGGACATGCTGGCGTCGGCCGAAAGGAATCTGGAGCAGAGTCAATACAGGCAGGCAATCGAAATTGCGCGCAAGTATCTGGCTGTGTATCCGCGCGACGACGAAATGCTCTCGATCCAGGCCCGCTCGCTGTTCGCGGCTCAGCATCCCGGCTCGGCTTCCATCATGCCTGCTGCGGTCGTTGCCGAATGGCCGGCGACGGGCTGTGTTACGTCGACGCGCGCGAACGACTCGGCGCGCTGGATGCTCGACAACGGTTGCGGCCGCGTGGTGGCAGTGCTGTTCGCATCGTGCTCGCTGAGCGAGACTGCATGCTTCACGAACACACTGGTTTCGCAGGGCTGGAGCTACCAGCCGACGGGCATCCTGATGACCGGGGCGAACGACAGACCCGTCCCGCTGCGCTTGGGGGATCGCGGGCCGCTGGTGGCGCCGATCTTCACGATTCGTGACGCCGGGAATGCGCCGCGGCAGATACGCTACCTCGCCTGCGAAGTCACTGCTCCAGGCGTGCTGCAGGTGTTACGCGAGTCCAGCGTGGAGTCATCGCCCCAGCGGCTGGCAGCAGAATTACGAGCTGACGCGTGCTACGCGCAGGTGCTGGCCTGGTCGAACAGCGGACAGCGGCGCGGCGCATCCCCGGATGCGCTGCTGCGCGATGGAATCGATTGAATCAGGAAACCAACGAATGAAAGACCTGTTCTCGCTCGAGGGCCGCGTTGCCCTCATCACCGGCGGTTCGCGCGGCATCGGCAAGATGATCGCGAAGGGTTTCATCGCGCAGGGTGCCCGCGTCTACATCTCTTCACGCAAGGCGGATGTCTGCGAGCAGACAGCCAAGGAGCTGTCGCAAGACGGCGGCAAGTGCGTCGCGCTGCCTGTTGACGTGTCGACCAACGAAGGCGTTGCGGCGCTCGTCGCTGCCTACGGGCGTCACGAGTCGAAGCTCGACATCCTCGTGAACAATGCCGGCGCCGCGTGGCTCGCCGAGTTCGATGCATTTCCGGAGAAGGGGTGGGACAAGGTCGTCGACCTGAATCTCAAGGCACCGTTCTTTCTCACCCAGGCGCTGCACGGCGCATTGAAGAGCGCTGCGCGGCCGGATCGGCCGTCGAAGGTGATCAACATCGTGTCGATCGACGGCGTGTCGGTAAACCCGCAGGAAACGTATTCATACGCTGCGAGCAAGTCGGGACTCATCCACCTGACGAAGCGCATGGCGTTGCGGCTGGCGCCGGAGAGCATCGTCGTATCGGCGATCGCGCCCGGTGCGTTCGCGTCGGACATGAACACCGTCGCGCGCGATCACGCCGACGAGGTTGCCAAGCGGATTCCGGCGCAGCGCATCGGCACCGACGAGGACATGGCCGGTGCGGCCATCTTTCTCGCCTCGCGGGCGGGTGATTACGTCGTGGGCTCGACGTTGATCGTCGACGGTGGCGTCACGTACGCGCGCGGTTAATCACCGCTTCGCGAGCTTCTTTTCTTCTGCCGCCTTGTCGATGAGCTGACGCGCGATCTTCAGCGTCTCCTCGTGCGTCTTGCCCATGACGATGTATTTCCCGTCGACGATCACGTGCGGCACGCTGTTGACCTTGTATTCGCGCGACAGCTGCTCGGCGCGCATCGCCTTGGCCGACACGCCCGGCGACTCGAACGCCGCGCGGAACTCCCCTGCGTCGACGCCGTGCTCCGCCGCCCACACTGCCAGCGCATCCTCGCTGAACAGCTGCTTGTGCTCCTTGTGAATGCCCTCGAACATCGCGCCATCGAGCCGCGCAAGATCGCCCGTGGCTTCGAGCGCGTAGTAAGCGCGGCTCAGCTGACCCCACTCGCGCCTGCCGAATGACACCGGGACGCGAACGAACGTCGTGTTCGCAGGAAGCTCGGCCGCCCACTTCGCGATCTGCGGCTGCATCGAGTAGCAATGAGGGCAGCCGTACGAGAAGAACTCGACGACTTCCACCTTGTCCGGACTGGACGTCGGCTGCGGCGGCGTCAGCAGTTCATAGTCCTGGCCCTGCACCTGCGCGAACGCAGGTGCAGTCATCGCGAACAACAGGGCAGCAAGGATGCCGAAACGATTCATGGATCAACCCTTCTTTTCCGCTGCAGCGGGCTTCACGATGTCGAGCAGCTCGACTTCGAAAATGAGCGTTGCGCCGGGCGGGATCGGACTGCCGGGCCGAACCTGGTCGCCGTAGGCGATATCGGGCGGACACACCAGCTTGCTCTTGCCGCCGACTTTCATCATCTGCACGCCTTCGGTCCAGCACTTGATGACTTCGTTGAGCGCGAACTCAGCCGGCTCGCCGCGTTGCCGCGAGCTGTCGAACACTTTGCCGTTCGGCAGCGTGCCGTGATAGTGCACCTTGACCGTATCGGTCGCCTTCGGCGCGGCACCCGTGCCTTCCTTGATCGTCGTGATGATGAGGCCCGACGCAGTGCGCTTCGCACCTTTCTCTGCCGCAGCCTTGTCGATCACCACTTTGGCGGCGGCTGCCTGTCGCGTCTTCTGCATCTCCGTCAGCTTCGCGAAGTGCGGCTGCGGATCGTAGTTCGGCGGCGTCTTGCCCTTGGTGCCGTCGGACAGGCCCGTCTTGACGATCTCCAGCTCCGCGTCAGTGAGACTGAGCGAGGCGAGGTTCTGCGACATCGCGACGCCGAGGGCGTACAGCGCCTTCTGTTCGTCGGTCTGCGGCTCGGCCGCGCGCGCCAGTGTTGCAGCGGCGCAGAGTGCGATGGCCAATGTCAAAACGGGCAATGGGCGCATGGCGGTTCCTTGCAGGGGTGAAGGGGCGGGAAGTTTACCGAATCAGCGCCCGGAGGTCCCGGTGCCGTTCGTCAGGCCGCGCGCTTCGAGCAGCGGGCCGATTTCCGGTCCCTTGCCGTAGAAGTCGCGGAACATCGTCAGTGCGTCGACGCTGAAGCCGCGCGACAGCACCTTTTGCCGCAGCAAGTCGCCGTTCTCGCGCTTCAGCCCGCCGTGGGTATCGAACCAGTGCTCGGTGTCCCGCGCGAGCACTTCGCTCCAGATGTAGGCGTAGTAGCCCGATGAATAGCCGATCGGGCTCGCGAACACGTGCGAGAAATACGTCGAGCGGTAGCGCGGGGGCACGGGCGCGAAGTCGATGCCGGCGGCCTTCAGCGCGTCGCTCTCGAACTTCGCCACGTCGGCCTGCGCCGGCGTCTTGCCTGCCGGCAGCTGATGCCAGGCCTGGTCGAGAATCGCCGCAGCCAGGTATTCCGTAGTCGCATAGCCCTGGTTGAACTTGCGCGCCGCCAGCACCTTGTCCATGAGCGCCTTCGGCATCGGCGCGCCGCTCTGATAGTGACGCGCGTAGTTCGCGAGCACCCGCGGATCCGTCATCCACATTTCGTTGTACTGCGAGGGGTACTCGACGAAGTCGCGCGGCACGCTGGTGCCCGAGAACTGCGGATACTGCACGCTCGAGAACAGGCCGTGCAGTGCATGGCCGAACTCGTGGAACGCCGTGTTCACTTCATCGGAGGTCAGCAGCGTGGGCTGTCCCGCGGGCGGCTTTGGAATGTTGAGGTTGTTGACGACGACCGGCTTCGTGCCGAGCAAACGGGCCTGCTCGACGAAGCTGTTCATCCACGCGCCGCCGCGCTTGTTGCTGCGTGCGTACCAATCGACGAGGAACAGGCCGTGCGGCGAGCCGTCGGTGTCGAACACTTCGAACACGCGCACGTCTTCCTGATACGTCGGCAGATCCTTGCGCTCCTTGAAGCTCAACCCGTACAGCTCGTGCGCGGCGAACAGCACGCCATCCACCAGCACGCGGTTCATCTCGAAGTACGGCCGCACCTCGGACTCGTCGTACGAGTAGCGCGCTTTGCGCACCTGCTCGGCATAGAAGTCCCAATCCCACGGCTCCAGCTTGAAAGACGCAGTGCCGTTCGCCTTGGCCTGCGAGTCGATCAGTGCCTGGATATCTGCAGCCTCGCGCTTCGCATTCGCGACCGCGGGCGGCGCAAGCTGGCTGAGCATGGAATTCACCGCGCCGGCATTCAGCGCAGTCTCATCTTCGAGCACGTAAGCGGCGTGGCTGCTGTAGCCGAGCAGCGCAGCGCGCTCTGCGCGCAACTTCACGATTTGCGCGATCTCGCTCGTGGTGTCGAACTCGCCGCCCCAACCGCGTCCGGCCGATGCGCGATAAATGCGCTCACGCAGCGCGCGATTCCTGAGTTGTGCGAGCGACGGCTGCGTCGTCGTATTGAGCAGCGCGATCACCCATTTGCCTTCGAGCTTGCGCTCTTTCGCCGCCTCGGCAGCGACAGCGATCTGCTCGTCCGTCATGCCTTCCAGCTCGGCGCGGTTGTCGACGACGACCGCGGCGGCATTCACGCCCTTCAGCACGGTTTGCCGGAACTCGGTCGTGAGCTTCGAGATTTGCTCGTTCAGCTGCTTGAGCCGCGTCTTGTCGGCATCGGACAGGCGCGCGCCGGCACGCACGAAGTTCGTGTGCGTGCGTTCGAGCAGGCGCAGCGACTCCGGATCGAGCTTGAGCGACGCGCGCTGCTGATACAACGTGCGCACACGCGCGTACAAAGCAGGGTCGAGATAGATCGCGTCCTTGTGCGCGGAGAGTTTCGGCGACATCTCCGTCTGCAGCTCTTCGAGCTGCGGATTGGTGTTCGACGCCGTGAGGTTGCCGAACACCGTCGTGGCGCGCGTCAGCAGCTCGCCCGAGCGTTCCATCGCGACGATCGTGTTCTCGAACGTCGGTGTAGCCGGATTCTTCGCGATCGCATCGATCTCCTTGCGCTCCGCGGCCATGCCGGCGAGCAGCGCCGGCCTGAAGTCCTCGTTCTTGATCTTGTCGAACGGCGGCAGGCGGTAGGGCAGGGTGCTCTCGCGCGCGAACGGATTGTCGGGCGCGAGTTGGGCGGTCGAATCGTTCACGGCTTTTCCCGAAGCAGCGGTGGCCGCCAGCACGAGCGCGGCGGCGAGAAGAGTTGAAGAGCGCATTGCATATCCTGTGAATGTGTCGGGCTGAAGCCCGACCTACAGCCCGACATCTTAAGCCAGGAACTCCACCAGAGCCGACGTGAGCTCGTGTGGACATTCTTCCGGCAACCAATGACCCGCCGGCAAGGCTTTTCCCTGCGCTGCCGGCGCGCGCGGCCGCCACGTTTCCAGCACATCGAACAGGCGATGCATCGCGCCGTGTACACCCCACAACACCAGCGTCGGGCAGGCGAGCTGCGTGCCGAGATCGGCCTCATCGTGCTGCAGATCGATGCTGGCGCCGGCGCGATAGTCCTCGCACATCGCGTGCAGCGTTTGCGGATTGGCAAAACAGCGCAGGTATTCGGCGAACACCGGCTCCTCGATCGCATTCGGGATCAGGCCGCGGAAGGCGAAGTTGCGCAGGAACGGCTCGGCTTGGCCGCCCAGCAGCATCTCCGGCAGCGGCTCGGGCTGGATGAGAAAGAACCAATGGAAATACCAGGTCGCGAGATTCTTGCTGACCGACGTGTAGACGGTGCGCGTCGGCACGATGTCGAGCAATGCCAGCCGTGTGACGGTCTGTGGATGATCGAGTGCCATCCGGCACGCCACGCGGCCGCCGCGATCGTGCCCCACGACAGCGAATCGCTCGAAGCCGAGCTGTCGCATGACTTCGACCTGGTCTTGAGCCATCGCACGCTTGGAGTAGGCCACGTGGGTTTCGCCGCCGGCCGGTTTGCTGCTGTCGCCATAACCACGCAGATCTGTCGCAACGATCGTGAAGCGCTGCGCCAGGACTGGAGCGACGTGCCGCCATTCGAGATGCGTTTGCGGCCACCCTTGCAGCAACAGCACCGGCGGCCCACTGCCGCCAACGACCCCGTTGATCTCGGCGCCGGACGTCGCGATGCGGAAGGTGCGGAACCCCGGAAAAAACATGTGCCGATGTTACAGCGCCGGCAGCGTGTAAGTCGCTTCGATCAGCTCCCGCATCTTGCGCCGCGAAGCCCCGGCATCGAGCTGCCTATTGCGCTCGATCGCTGCGGCCTGTGCAGCCAGCGGCTCATCCTTGATTCCCTCCCGCAGCCAGCGCGACACCTCGCCGCGCTTCAGGTGAAACAGCCAGGTGTCGTCGTCCACGCCGTCACCCAGGTCCATGAACTGGATCAGGTTGTGCGCGCGCAGGTTGAGCTTTCCCTCCGGCCCGCGGAAATAGAAGCTGCGATCCTCCGGCAGCTCGCCTTCCGCATATTTGCGCAGGTGCCGGCGTCGCTCGGTGCGGCTCGGTTCTACACGCACGACCGTCGGCGGCCCGCCCGCGGTCTTGTTCCACAGCACCGCCGTACCTGCGTCGAGCGCTTCCGGCACTTCGTCCATTGGCGGCAGGCGATTCGCATCGCTGAACTCGCGCAGCATTTCGCGCGGCTTGTCGCCGAGCACGATGATCGTATCGAGCGCGCGCAACACCGAAGGCGCGACCAGGTTCGGCGACACACTGACCATCACAACGCCTTCGAGACGCTCGGGCAGATTCTGATCGGTCGGCCGCCAGTTCGCCGGTATCGCGTGATGGGCCTCGTCCAGGATCAGCCAGTGCGGCCGACCCGTTCGCGCGCGCAGCTCGCGAATGCGTCCGAACAAGGAGAGGAAGAACCACGGGCGATCGTCGAGCTTCACGCCGAGCAGGTTGATGACAGCGTTCTGATCCGGCTTGCTCAACAGTTGCAAGCATTCATCGACCGTGGGCGCGTGCTCGGTATTGCCGAGCACGACGGCGGACTCGACGCTGTCGTAGTCGCCTTCGGGATCGATGATGCAGAAGTTGTAGTTGGCGGCGAGCAGCCGTTCGACGAGTCCTGCGACGACGGTGGACTTGCCGCTGCCCGAGCTGCCGACGGCGAGCGCGCTCACGCGGAACGGCGATAAGCCGATCGGCTTGCCTTCGACGCTCTTGCCTAGCGGGATGTTGTGGCGTGCCAGCGGTCCGCTCTCGCGGCTCGCGAGGTCGTCCGCGAGCATCTCCTCGATCAGCTCGGTGACGCCGGCGCCGTGATCGCCGAACGTGACGATATCCGCCTTCTCCTTGACCGCAGGCAGCGCGTTCGCGACGGCGACCGAGCATTCGCAGATGTTGAGGAATGCGTGATCGTTCTCGGCGTCGCCGACGCCCACGGCGTTGTGCGGCGAAAGATTCAGCTCTGCAAGTGCCGCACGCAGGCCGGTCGCCTTGTTGACGCCGGCGGGCAGCACCATCACGGCGCCCTTGTTGAAGATGACCTGCAAGTCGAGCCCGCAATCGCGGATCGTTTCCAGCACGGTCTTCTCGTGCGGCTCCCAGGTCGCGACGATCACCCGCCCGACGGAGATCGGGCCGACGCCGCGCTCGACCAGCTTGTCGACGAAGTTCTGCGGCGGCGCCTCATCCAGCGACCGCTCTTCGCGGGTCTCGGGCCGATAGATCAGCGCCCCGTTCTCCGCGACGATGCGCGCGAACAGATCGAGGTGCGGGAAGACAGTCCGCAGATCGTCGAGCTCACGACCCGTGACGAGCACGAGCTTGCGGCCCGATTCGCGCAGGCGCTTGAGCGCGGCGAGCGTGGGCTCGTCGACGCG
>Ga0209382_10007404_pt1 | contig 13986 bp, 15 predicted proteins | sample SoiMetdeltSBSDD5_FD_187599 | JGI IMG/M metagenome (GOLD analysis project Ga0209382, IMG submission 187599) | Bulk soil microbial communities from a Populus tree surrounding site in Tennessee, USA - Soil MetaG P. deltoides SBSDD5 (SPAdes) (version 2) | ecosystem: Environmental > Terrestrial >... | reverse complement strand
GCAGGCAACGATAACACCCAGAAAGCCGCCGTGGAACGACATGCCCCCCTGCCAGAGCTTCACAATGTCCAGAGGATGGGTGGCGAAATAGGCAGGATCGTAAAAGAACACATAGCCCAGCCGGCCCCCGAGGATGACCCCAAGCGTAGCCGAGAAGAAGAGATCGTCGATCCCAGCAGGGGTGGCTGCAGGGGGCTTGCCGTTCCAGAGGGCAGGGTTCGAAACCAGCCGCTTCATGTACCAGAAGGCGAAGATCAGCCCGACGACATAGGCAAGGGCATACCATCGCACCTGGAAGGGGCCTATGGAGATGGCCACGGGATCTATGCGGGGAAAGGTGAGTTCGGCGCGTGCGAGCATTTGGCGGCAAAGAGCGGAAGGGCCTTCTGCTGTCAAGGCTTGAGAAGACTCTTGCAAGCCCTTCGTCTTGAAAGCGCGTATCCCCGCCTCTAGTTTGGCGACAGTTTCAGAAAGGATCTGCCATGACCACGACTTCATCCAAATTTTTCGACGAGCTCGCCAAGCTGATGAGCAATGCGGCGGGCGCGGCGCAAGGCGTCAGAAAGGAATTCGATACGATGGTGCGCTCGCAGCTCGAGCGCTCCATGTCGGGAATGAACATCGTTCAGCGAGAAGAGTTCGAGGCGGTGAAAGAGATGGCGGCCAGAGCGCGCGAGGAAAACGAGCGGCTGCAGAAGCGGCTTGCCGAGCTTGAGGCCAAGCTCGCGAACACCGCTCCGCCGCAGAGCTGAACCCTCAAAAAGCTTTCCCTTGAGTCAGCGTAAGCTTCGAAGAGATGTGGAGAATTTTGCTCTCCATGAGTCTCTAGTCTTGATGCGCCGAATCAGCTCCGGCAAGTTGGGTACACATCTGATTCGCGGCCCCTGAGATGCGGCCAGCACAAGAGCATTGGGAAGCGAGGTTGGTAATGACCGCGGCGCGGGCGCTTGTTCCGGAAACTGCCAATCCCATCGACAAGATCGAGGAAATCGCCGCGACGCACCAGTGGTCGGTGGAGCGCGCGGCGGAAGACGAAGTCCACATGATTGTCGAGGGGTCGTGGAGCGATCTGCATCTCTGTCTGAATTGGCGAGAAGACTTGGAGGGGCTGCATCTCGCCTGCACCTTCGATCTCAAGGTTCCGCAGGGGCGGCGAGAGGAAGTGGCGCGGCTCGTTTCGCTCATCAACGAGCAGCTCTATTTCGGCCATTTCGACATCTGGCGGAGCGACGGCAAGCTTCTGTTCCGCAACGGCCTGATTTTGGCGGGAGGGGTCGAGATCGCCGAAGCCCAATGCGAAACCCTGCTGCGGCTGGCGCTCGAGGCCTGCGAGCGCTATTTTCCGGCCTTCCAATTCGTCATCTGGGCCGGCAAGACTGCCGAGGATGCAATCCAGTCGAGCCTGATGGAGACTGCAGGTGAAGCATGAGCATTCCTTTGACCGGCTCTCTTGTGCTGGTGGGCGCCGGCAAGATGGGCGGCGCCATGCTGGAGGGGTGGATTAGGAGTGGCGTCGACCCCGCCAAAATCGCCATCATCGATCCGGCCCCGCCGCCTCAGATCGAAAAGCTGATCCAGGACAAGAAGCTGCGGTTCAACACGGACCTGGGAAAACTGCGCGACTGCGAGATCGTGGTGATTGCGGTCAAGCCACAAAGCGCCGGTGAGGCGATGCCGCAGATCGCAGCGCTCAAATCATCCCGTCCCCTCGTTCTGTCCGTCGTGGCGGGGAAGCGAATTGCTTTTTTCGAGACCTATTTCGGCGCCGATGCGGCCATCGTGCGCAGCATGCCGAATACGCCGGCGGCGGTCGGACGGGGGATCACGGCGATATCGCCCAACCGCCATGTCAGCGCCGCCCAGAAGAGCCTGGCCGAGGCCCTGCTTTCGGCCGTCGGCGAGGTGGTGACGGTCAGCAAGGAAGCCCATCTCGACGCGGTGACCGCCATTTCCGGCTCGGGGCCGGCCTATGTGTTCTATCTCACCGAATGCATGGCGGAAGCCGGAAAGAAGCTCGGTTTGAGCGAGGAACTCGCAACACGGCTGGCGCGGGCGACGGTTGCTGGTTCAGGAGAGCTCATGATGCGAAGCGGGCTTCCCGCCGCGACGCTGCGCCAAAACGTCACCTCGCCCAAGGGCACGACACATGCCGCCCTGCAGGTGCTGATGCGCCAGAACGGCATGATGGCCCTGCTGGAGGAGGCTTTGCGGGAAGCGGAGAAGCGATCGCGCGAGCTTGCGGGCTGAGAAGCGCTGTGGCAGGGCTGGACCATGACGGACGCCTTGCCCGCAAAGCTGAAAATCCGCCAAGCCGCATTTGGCTTGGCCGAACGCATGGGCTGGAGCGAGATCAGCATGGCGCAGATCGCCGAAGCCTCCGGACTGAGCCTTATCGAGATCATGCGCCATGCCCCCTCCAAGGCGGCGATACTCGAGTCCTTCGGGCGCGATATCGACGAAGCGATGCTGCAGGTGTTCGAGAAGCATCCCGCTGAGGGAAGCCCCCATGACCGGTTGTTCGACGTCATCTTGAAGCGTCTCGAAGTCATGGCGCCCTACAGGGGCGTGGTGGCAAGCGTGCTCAAGACGGCCTTAAGGGATGCGGGCGAGGGGCTCAAGCTCCTGCAATCGGTGTCGGATAGCGTCGGCTGGATCATCAGCGCGGCGCGTGTGGAGCAGGAACCACAATGGCAGGGGCTTGGACGGCTCATGCTCTTGCGGCTCTATGGCCGCATTCTGGCAGTCTGGACCAAGGATGACGATCCTGGACTGGCGCGAACCATGGCGGCATTGGACCGGGGCCTGAGGGATGTGGCGAACTTTGGCGCGGGTGCAGGTCGCGCCGCCGGCATCGTCACAGGTGTCGCCAAGGCTCTCGGCGGATTTGCGCGTCGTATTCTCGAGGAGCGGAACAGGCCGTGACCACCAGCGTGCTCAGCCCACCGATCAGCTTCGATGATTTCCTCAAAGTGGACGTGCGGGTGGGGACAATCATCGAGGCGGAGGAATTTCCGGAAGCACGCAAGCCCGCCTTCAGGCTCAAGATCGATCTCGGGCCGGAGATCGGCATCCGCAAATCCTCCGCACAGATAACGACGCACTACACGCTCGAAAGCCTGAAAGGTCGACAGGTGGCCTGCGTCGTCAATTTTCCGGCGCGGCAGATCGACAAATTCCGTTCGGAAGTTCTGACTCTCGGTTTCCCCGACGCGCAGGGAGAGGTGGTTCTGGTGAGCGTCGACCGTCTGGTGCCGAACGGCGGCAGGCTTTTTTGAGGCACTGCAAGTGTAGTACCCTTCTCATCGTCATTCCGGCGAAAGCCGGAATCCAGCTTCGACTCACCGACGCTTGCAAGCTGGACCCCGGCCTTCGCCGGGGTGACGAGTATTGGCGACGAGATGGCCCGGTCAAGCCCGGCCATGACGAGGAAGCTTAAACCGGAATCCTGATCTCGGCGCGAAGGCCGCCCAGAGGACTGTCGGCCAGTTTAACGTCGCCGCCATGGGCACGGGCGATGTCACGCGCGATGGAAAGACCGAGACCTGTGCCCGACTGATCGAGATTGCGCGCATCATCGAGCCGGAAAAAGGGCTTGAACACATCCTCGCGAGCTTCCGCAGGGACTCCCGGCCCATCGTCATCAACAATGATGGACAGGATGTTATCCGCATTGGCCGCCGTTACCGATATGGCGTCGGCGTAACGGGTGGCGTTGCCGACGAGGTTCAGCACGCAGCGCTTGAAAGCGTCGGGCTTCACCGGCACCACGAGGCTTGCTGGAATATCGAGATCGATGCAGCTGCCGCCGCGCCTGCAATCCTGGGCGACACCGCGCAACAGGGCGCTCACATCGGTCGAAGTGCTGCTCTCGCCATTGTCGCCGCGCACGAAGGAGATGTATCCCTCGAGCATGCGCTGCATTTCGTCCACGTCCCGCTTGAGAGCGCGGAGCCGCGGATGCCTGTCGAGCATGGCGATTTCGAGCTTGAAACGCGTGAGAATGGTGCGGATGTCGTGGGAGACGCCGGCAAGCATGGCGGTTCGCTGTTCAACATGCTTTTCGATGCGTTCCTTCATGTTGAGGAAGGCGGTTGCCGCTTCCTTCACCTCGCGTGCGCCGCGGGGATAGAAATCCGCCACCGGTCTGCCGATGCCGAAGCCGCGCGCCGCCTTGGCCAAGTCCTGAATGGGTTTGATCTGCTTGCGCAGGAAGAATATGGCGACGGCGATCAGCACCAGGGACGAACCGACCAGCCAGGTGAAGAAGATCGGCGTGCTCGAGGCACCGGCGCGCTCCTCCTTCGTCAAGAGGCGGAGGACGAGATCATCCTCCAGCTGGATGCGGACGTCGATGTAGCCCGGCTGTCCCAGCGTATCGACGCTGATGTCGCGATCGATGCGATCCTCCAGATAGTTGGTAAGCTTCTTGTCGACGAGGGAGAACAACGGCTTGGGGCCGGCGGACGGAAGGCTCGTGCGGTGCTCCAGGGAAAAGCGAACCTCGAGCGTGCGGTTGGCGGTGTCGAGCAGACGGGCGACCGCGTCGGGCGTTTTCGGCGAAGTCTCGTAAAGGGCGGTGACGAAGGTGATCTCGCGGGCAACGGTCTTGGCCAGGGCTTTCGTCACATTGTCCCAATGCCGCTCCATGATGATGAAGGCCATGATCGCCTGCAACAGAACCATGGGAGCGATGACGATGATCAGGGAACGCTGATAGAGCCGGTCGGGCAGGTGGCGCTCGAGAAAGCGGTCGAACCGCCATTTCAGGCTGTGCCGGGTGGTCTCGTGGTCAATTTCCGCTAGGCTCGTCATGGAGAGAGATCTCCCTAGTCCAAATACAGAGTATAGCCGGCGCCGCGGATGGTTTGGAGATAGATGGGGGCGGCTGGATCCGGCTCGATCTTGCGCCTCAGCCGGTTGATCTGAACGTCGATCGTGCGGGCGTTCTCGTCGCTTGCATCCCGCATCAGCTCGTTGCGGGAGACGGCATGGCCGGCGCGCTCGACGAACAGCCGCAAGAGCTCACGCTCGCGGCTGGTCAGCCGGACAAGCTCGCCGTCCTTTCGCAGCTCGCCACGGCCAAGGTGGAAGGTGCAGGCGCCGAAGCGCACGAAGCCGTTGTGCGCGGGCGACCTCGAGCCGCGGCTCAAGATGTTGCGGATGCGCAGAAGAAGCTCCATAGGCTCGAAGGGCTTGGGCAGGTAATCGTCGCTGCCGGACTGCAGGCCGTTGACGCGGTGGTTGGTGTCGCCAAGGGCGGAGAGCAGGAGAATCGGGATCCTGTCGTTCTGGCTGCGGATGGCGCGGGTCAGCTCGATGCCGTTCTCGCCTGCCATCATGATGTCGAGGATGAGGCAGTCGAAGGTGAGCCCGCGCATCCGTTCCCGGGCTTCGGCGGCATTGGCTGCAGCCGAAACGCGGAACCCATGGCTGACAAGAAACGACGTGATGAGTTCGCGGATGCGGCGATCGTCATCGACAATGAGGATATGGGGGGCAGCGTCGTTCACTGGAGCCATCAACCAGCCTCCGCCGCCGGCTGGCGCGCGCGGGAGAGGAGGTCGCGCAATTGATCTCGGCCCTTGGGATCGAGCATGGCGAGCAGCAGCTCCTTCAGCGTGTCCCTCCTGTGACCGGAGCGATCGAGCGCGCGTCTGATGCGATGCAGTTGCGGAGCCATGAGCTCCCCGTGCAGGATCGCTCCCTTCGCCGTGAGATAAAGCAGGCGCTGACGGCGATCAAAGGCGCCTTCCTCCTGAACGACATATCCTCTCTCGATCAATTCGCGCAGAACGCGACCCAGGGACTGCTTGGTGATCTGAAGTATGTCGAGAAGCTTGGCGACGCGCATGCCGGGATTTCGGCCGACGAAATGCAGGACGCGATGATGAGCGCGACCAAAGCCGATGGCGCTCAAGATCGCGTCGGGATCAGCGGTGAAATCGCGATAGGCAAAAAACAGAAGCTCGACCAGTTCAATGAGCTGCTCGTCGGCCACCAATTTGCCACGGGTAGTTACGTCAACCATGTTGACATATTTTGCATTGTCAATTATCGGATTGCAAGCGTTCGGATATATCATTTCCGGGTCGTCAAGGGCCCTTGTGAAGGAGGATTTTCCATGGCCGCCGTCATTCCCTTCGATCAGCGCGAGGGCTACATCTGGATGAATGGCGATTTCGTAGCCTGGAAGGACGCCAAGGTCCACGTGCTCACGCATGCGCTTCACTATGGCAGCGCGGTATTCGAAGGCGAGCGCGCCTATGGCGGGGAGATCTTCAAGCTCAGAGAGCACACGGAGCGGCTGTTCACGTCGGCGGAGATGCTCGACATGAAAATTCCCTATACGGTGGCCGAGATCGACGAGGCGTGCCGGGCGACGCTCAGGAAGCAGGGCTTCAAGGACGCCTATGTGCGGCCGATCGCATGGCGCGGCTCGGAGATGATGGGCGTGTCGGCGCAGTCATCCAGGATCAATGTGGCGATCGCGGTGTGGGAATGGCCTGCCTACTTCGACCCCGCGCAGGTGATGAAGGGCATCAGGCTCGACATGGCGGAGTGGCGCCGGCCCGATCCGCGCACGGCACCGGCCAAGGCCAAGGCGGTCGGGCTCTACATGATCTGCACGCTTTCGAAGCATGCCGCTGAACGGAAAGGCTATGCCGATGCCCTGATGCTCGACTGGCGGGGCCAGGTGGCGGAATGTACCGGCGCCAACGTGTTCTTCGTCAAGAACGGCGAACTCCATACACCCACACCGGACTGCTTCCTCGACGGCATTACGCGCCGGACGGTGATCGCGCTCGCCCAGCAGCGGCAGATCAAGGTGATCGAGCGGGCCATCATGCCGGAAGAAATGGCCGGATTCGAGCAGTGTTTCATCGTGGGCACGGCAGCGGAGGTGACGCCGGTGTCGGAGGTCGGTCCCTATCGCTTCGAGGTCGGCGACATCACCAAGACGCTCAGGAACGACTATCTCGCCGCAGTGCTGCCGACGAAGGCTGCGGCTTAGCGGCTCGTTGCGATGAAGCAGATGGCCGGGTCTTGGCCCGGCCATGACGGCACTTTCAACCGTCATGCGCGGACTTGATCCGCGCATCTCTCATCTGACGCACTCTCCACCAACTTCTTTGCGCCATAAGCTGGACCCCGACTTTCGTCGGGGTGACGAGTAAACAAAGGTCCGGCCACGACGCTACTCTAAACCGTCATGCGCGGACTTGATCCGCGCATCTGCCGCTGGCTCCGCACCCTCCACATTCGTCATTCCGGCGAAAGCCGGAATCCAGCTTCATTGCTGCAGGCTCCTGGGCGGGCTCTCGGGTCGTCGTGGCCGTGCTTGACACGGCCATCTCGGGCCGGGACAAGAGATCACCGGGACAAGCCTGGTGACGTCCTTTTCGTCATCCTCCTGTCACCGGCGGGAAGAAGGCGACCTCCCTTGCGCCGGCGAGCGGCGCATCGAGCGGCACGAGGCTCTGGTTGATCGCGGCGCGAATGACGCGGAGATCGGCAAAGGCGTTGGCGTAGGTTTCATCTCGAGACTTAAGCCAGTCGATGAGCTCTGCGACCGTCGTCACATGAGGGGGAACGTCGAGCGTCTCATCCCCCAGGCCGACGCGCTGGCGGACCCAAGCGAAATAGAGAATCTTCATCGCGGCTTTTCGTCGACCACGTGGCTGAGGCCGGCGCGGAAATAATCATAACCCGTGTAGAGGGTAAGGCCGGCGGCGAGCCAAAGACCCGAGAGGCCGATCAGCGTCGTATAAGGGAAGAGCTTGTCGCCCGCGGGACCGGCGATGAGAAAGGCGATGGCCACGAGCTGAATGCCGGTCTTCTTTTTGGCGAGCTGGGTGACCGGAACGGAAACCTGAAGCTCGGCCAGATACTCGCGCAGTCCCGAGACCAGAACCTCGCGGCAGATGATGATGACTCCCGCCCAAGTGTGAATGCCATAGATCGTATTGTCGCCGGCGAGAGCCAGGAGGGTCGCTGCGACGAGCAGCTTGTCGGCAATGGGATCGAGCATGCGGCCCAAGGAGGATTGCTGCCTCCAGCGCCGTGCCAGATAGCCGTCGAGAAAATCGGTCAACGCCGCGACGATAAAGACCAGCAGGGCCAGCCAACGGGCGTTGTCGCCGCGCCACAATATGCAGCCCGTCACGACCGGGACGGCCAGGATGCGGCCGTAGGTCAAAAGGTTGGGCAAGCTCAAAATCATCGCCTGTCCGGTGTAGGTGGATGTTCCCTGTCCTGCAGACACACCTATGTTCCTCCCTCGTGGAAGAAATCGTATATCGTCTGGGCGAGCTGACGGCTCACTCCCTCCACCTTTTCCAGGTCCGCCAGGCTTGCCCGTGCTACTGCTTTCGCCGAACCGAAGGCGAGAAGCAAAGCTTTTTTGCGCCTGGCACCAATGCCGGGAATTTCGTCAAGAGGGTTAACCCCGATCGCCCTGGACCGGCGGGCGCGATGGCCGCCGATGGCGAAGCGGTGGGCCTCATCCCTAAGCCGTTGAACGTAATAGAGGACCGGGTCTTTCTGGTCGAGCATGAACGAGGGCCGTCCGGGAATGTAAAAATGCTCACGCCCCGCCTCACGGTCGGGTCCCTTGGCGATGCCAACCAGGGGCAAGCCGTGAATGCCCAGGTCCGCAAGCACGGCCAAGGCGGAGGAAACCTGGCCCTGTCCGCCATCGATCAGAATCAAATCGGGACGATGGGGGATTTCGTCATTGCGGGCGGTTTCCCCCTCGGCCTCCTCTTTGAGGAGGCGGGTGTAACGTCTCGTTAGCATTTCCCGCATCATGCCAAAATCATCGCCTTCGGAGCCGGCCTGGCTGCGCATGTTGAATCTGCGATATTGAGATTTGATAAATCCCTCAGGCCCGGCGACAATCATGGCACCCACGGGTTCGGCACCCTGAATGTGAGAATTATCGAAAACTTCTATGCGTTTTGGCGACGCGTCGAGGCCGAAGGCGCGCGCTACACCCTGAAGCAGCCGCGCCTGCGACTGGGATTCGGCCATGCGGCGGGCCAGGGCTTCGCGGGCATTGTTCAGGGCATGGTCGAGAAGGGAGCGCTTTTCGCCGCGCTGGGGATGGAGAAGCTCAACCTTATGCCCGGCGCGGGTGCAGAAAGCTTCCGCGAGGAGTTCCTGCTCCTCAAGCGCGTGGGAGAGAAGGATCAGGCGCGGGATCGGCTTGTCATCGTAAAACTGAGCGAGGAAGGAGGCCAGGATCTCAGGCTCGGCAAGGCTTCTGTCGGCGCGCGGAAAGTAGGCGCGGTTGCCCCAGTTCTGGCCGGAACGGAAGAAGAAGACCTGAACGCAGGTGTGGCCGCCCTGCTGAACGAGGGCGAAGAGGTCGGCCTCATCCACGGTTTCTGGATTTATCCCCTGTTCGGAGGTGACGAAGCTCATGGCGGCGATACGGTCGCGGTAGCGGGCCGCAGTCTCGAAATCGAGGCGCTCGGAGGCCTCCTGCATCTCGCGGGCAAGCTTCGCCTTCATGGCGAGGCTCTTGCCTTCCAGAAACTCCTCCGCTTCGGTGACCAGGGCCTCATAGCTCTGGCGATCGATCTCGCCCGTGCAGGGGGCGGAGCACCGTTTGATCTGGAAGAGCAGGCAGGGGCGGGTGCGATTGTCGAAGACGGAGTCGGAGCAGGAGCGGAGGAGGAAGGCCTTCTGCAGCGCATTGATGGTGCGGTTCACGGCGCCTGCCGAGGCGAAGGGGCCGTAGTATTCGCCCTTGCGGGTGCGGGCGCCGCGGTGCTTGGCGATCTGCGGCACGGGATGTTCGCGGGCGATGAGGATATAGGGAAAGGACTTGTCGTCACGTAGGGTGACGTTGTAGCGCGGCTTGTGTTTCTTGATGAGATTGGCCTCGAGCAGCAGAGCCTCGGCCTCGGTTTCGGTGGTGACGAACTCCATATCGGCGGTGCTGGCGATCATGGCGGCGATGCGATTGGTGTGGCCGCCAAGGCGCGTGTAGTTCATCACGCGCGCTTTCAGGCTGTGTGCCTTGCCGACATAAATGACGTCGCCCTTGGCGTCGATCATGCGATAGACGCCGGGCCGGTTCGGCAAGGTCCTGGCGAAGTGGCGAATGACGACAGGGCCTGAGCCCTGAGGCTCGTGGCTCAGGTCTTCGTCCAGGTTCGGGGTTTCAGTTTCGGCCACCATAGTCCTTATGTGTCAGCGCCGCCGCTCGATCTCAACCCCGACCCCTGCGGCATTGCGGATGATGTCGGGCTTCTCGACGCGGACGCGGACCGAGACGACCCGTTCATCGGCAAGGCAGTCTCGCGCGATCCGTTCGGCAAGGGTCTCGACCAGATGCACGTGGCCTTGCGCAACGATGGCCTCGATACGAGCGATCACGGCTTCATAGCTCACCACATTGCGGATGTCGTCGGCGGTATCGCCGGCTTCACGCACATAGAGCTCGACGTTGAGGCGGACGCGCTGAGGCTTGGCCTTCTCATGGCCGTGCACGCCGATAAGCGCGCTCAATTCGAGATCGCGAATAAAGACCCGGCGCTCCGATTTGTCGTTCATCTTCGGTCCCCATCACAGGGCGGAGGAGGAAAAATTCAGGTGGCAAACCGGAAATGCATCACGTCGCCGTCGGCGACGACATAGTCCTTGCCCTCCAGCCGCAGCTTGCCACTGTCGCGGGCGCCCGCCTCGCCATCATAGGCCACGTAGTCATCATAGGCGATGGTCTCCGCGCGGATGAAGCCCTTTTCGAAGTCGGTATGTATGACGCCCGCGGCCTGCGGCGCGCGGGTTCCCCGGGTCACCGTCCAGGCTCTCGCTTCCTTCGGCCCGGCCGTGAAAAAGGTGACAAGGCGCAGAAGCTTGTAGCCGGCGCGGATGACGCGGTTGAGGCCGGGCTCGCGCAGGTCATGGGCCGCGAGATAGTCCTTCTGGTCGGCGGGAGAGAGAACGGCGATCTCGCTTTCGATCTTGGCTGAAACGACAACCGCCTCGGCCCCTTCGGCGCGGGCGCGCTCGAAGACAAGCTTTGAGTGGCTGTTGCCCCGATCAGCCGAGGCCTCGTCGACATTGCAGACATAGAGCACAGGCTTGGCGGTGAGCAGGCCCAGCGCGTCAAAGGCCTTCCTTTCTTCTTCCGTCAACTCAAGGAGCCGGCCAGGCTTGCCTTCGCGCAGGAGGGGCAGGGCGCGACTGAGGAGATCGAAGGTTTCCTTCGCCTCCTTGTCGCCCCCGCGCACCCGCTTCTCGAGATTGGTTTCGCGTTTCTCGAGGCTCTCCAGGTCGGCGAGCATGAGCTCGGTCTCGATGGTCTCGATATCGGCGATGGGATCGATGCGGCCCTCGACATGGGTGACATCATCGTCGCGGAAGCAGCGCACGACATGCGCAATTGCGTCGACCTCACGAATGTTGGCGAGAAACTGATTGCCGAGACCCTCACCCTTGGACGCGCCGCGAACGAGACCTGCAATATCGACGAAGGTCAAACGGGTGGGGATGACCTCGGCGCTTTTTGCGATACGGGCAAGAGCGTCGAGGCGCGGGTCGGGAACGCCAACTTCGCCGACGTTGGGCTCGATCGTGCAGAACGGATAATTGGCGGCCTGCGCCAGGGCGGTCTGGGTCAGCGCATTGAAGAGAGTGGACTTGCCGACGTTGGGCAGCCCGACGATGCCGCATTTGAATCCCATCACTCCGCTTCCTTGCTCTTCTTGTCGTCAGGCTTCGTCATGGGATTGAGAGCCAAGTGGACCTTGTTCTGAAAATTGGCGGCATTGCCCCTTGCGAGCAGGGGCGCGTTGTCAGCGATGGCGTCGAGGAGCGGGAGGAGCCATTCAGCATCCGCCTTGGCGAAATCCCCCAGCACATGGCCGTGGACGCGATGGCGCTCGCCCGGATGGCCAATCCCCAAGCGCACGCGGTGAAAGCCCGGACCGACGTGGGCGCCGATCGACCGTATGCCATTGTGACCGGCGGTGCCGCCCCCGGTCTTGACGCGCAGCTTGCCGGCCAAGAGGTCGAGCTCGTCATGGAAAACGAATATTGAGTTCGGCTCCAGCTGATAGAAGCGCATGGCCTCGCCGACGCTGCGGCCCGAGTCGTTCATATAAGTGAGCGGCTTCAAAGCCAGGATTTTTTCATCCGCGATGATGCCATCGGCGATGGCGCCCTGAAACTTCCGCCTCCAAGGGGTGAAGCCATGGCGGCGGCTTATCGCATCCACCGCCATGAAGCCGATATTGTGCCGGTTGCGCGAATATTCCGGCCCTGGATTGCCCAGCCCGACGAAGAGCAGCATGGCACGAGATCCCGGTTGCCGGTTTCCCGGCAAGGCCTACTTCTTCTTCTCGCCCTTCTCGGGGGCTCCTTCCTTCTTGGCTGGCGCGGCTTCCTTCTTGGCTGGCGCGGCGCCCCCGGCGGCTTCCTTGGCGGCCGGTGCTGCGGCCTGACCCTCAACAGGAGCCTTCTGCGCGATTGCCGGGACTTCGGCCGGAAGGGGAGCAGCCTCCACTTCCTCCTCGACCGGTGCAGCAGCGGCGGCGGCGATGGTGGCGATGGTGAAGTCCCGCTCGGTAATCGTCGGCTGGGCGCCCTCGGGCAGCTTCACCTGGGAGACGTGGACCGACTGGCCGATGTGCAGCCCGGTCAGGTCGACGACGACCTCCTCGGGGATATTGTCGGCCGGGCAAAAGAACTCGATCTCGTGGCGCACGATATTGAGAACGCCGCCGGCCTTGAGGCCCGGAGAGGCTTCATGGTTGCGGAAATGGACCGGCACCTCGACGCGAATACGGGCATCCTTGCCGAGCCTCAGGAAATCGACATGGATAATGAAATCCCGCATGGGCTCGAACTGGACGTCGCGCGGAATGACGCGCAGGGTTTCCCCGTCGACGTCGAGATCGACGAGGGTGGCCGTGAAACGGCCGGTGCCGACATGGGGGAGCAGGTCTCCATAGCGCAGGGAGACGAGTTTGGGTTCCGTCTTGTCGCCGTAGACGACGGCAGGAACGAGGCCTCGGCGACGAACGGCACGGGCGGCCCCCTTGCCTGCCCGGTCGCGTGCCTCGGCCTTTAGGGATACAGCTTTAGCCATGGCAAACTCCTTGAATCTCTTGCAGGAATAATGGAGCCAGAGGCGCCATCGTATATGCGCGAGCCTTCCTCCAGGGGTGACCGGCGCCCGCGCGAGGGCCTTATAGCGGCAGGACTCGGGATTTGGCAATGGCGCATTGGCCCCTTACCGCCATAAGTCGTGGTCTTCCGATTTTATTCCACAGAAAACGGTTTTTGGCCTTGACACTGGATTATATTCCACTAGGAATATGTGGGTTATTTATTAGATGAAGGTCCTATTATGCATGAATGGTATTTTAGATATTGGATTGCTCAGTGTGCTGCCCTCCATCGTCATTCCGGCGGAAGCCGGAATCCAGCTTGATGGCGATGAGGCGCTCCGGTTGTCCTCCGATGCCCGAAGCTGGACCCCGACTTTCGTCGGGGTGACGAAGGGAAAGATGGCCGGCCGATGGAAAGAGATGGCCGGATCAAGTCCGGCCATGACGCTCTCTTCATTTGTCATGCGCGGGCTCGACCCGCGCATCTGCTCGCGCCAAGAGATAGCCCAGTCCTGCTGGACCCCGACTTTCGTCGGGGTGACGAAGAGTGAAGACGAAGGTATCGCGCTGTGTGAGCTCTCAGTGCTCGATGCGCGACCAGATCCGTTCCTTGCAGATGTAGAGAAGCACAGCGAGGACGATCAAATAGATCACCACCTGGAAGCCCAGGGCCTTGCGCGCCTCCAACTTTGGCTCCGCCGTCCAGGCGAGAAAGGCCGAGACGTCGCGGGCCATGTCGGACGCGGTATTGGGAGCGCCGTCGTCGAAGGTGACCTGCCCATCGGACAGCGGCGGCGGCATGCCGATCCAGTGACCGTTCGTGTAATAGGGATTGTAGTATTTCCCCGGGGGCTTCTCGGCGGCA
>Ga0209382_10007403_pt1 | contig 13987 bp, 18 predicted proteins | sample SoiMetdeltSBSDD5_FD_187599 | JGI IMG/M metagenome (GOLD analysis project Ga0209382, IMG submission 187599) | Bulk soil microbial communities from a Populus tree surrounding site in Tennessee, USA - Soil MetaG P. deltoides SBSDD5 (SPAdes) (version 2) | ecosystem: Environmental > Terrestrial >... | reverse complement strand
CAAGACTGGCCCTGAGTACCACGACAGAGCACAGGCCAAGACCGCAGCCGAGGAAATCGACGCTCTTTGGAAAGAGGTCAAGCGACTGGCCAAGATCCCTAGGGGACATTGACATGAGCCAACCCGAAATCGTGGGTGTCGACGAGGACGATTTGATGTCCCTGCGGAAGGCCGCGCGCCGTACGCCCCGCAAGGCAGCTGGCGCGACAGTCCAGAGCCGGGCTCGCAGCGAACGCACGCCATCGCCTTTAGACGCCAGGCGCATGCCGTTGCGGGCCTGCATCAGCCCGAGAGCATGGTGCCCCTGAATGTGGACGTGTCTGCCGACGTGAAGGCGCTCGTCAACAAGGCGCGCTCAGACTACGGCATGCCCATCCGTAGCTTCGTGGCGGAAGCAATCCGCCGCTATGCGCGCCAGCTCGAGATCGAAATGGCAGAGGGAGAGGCGACTTGACCTGGAAGCCTAGCCCTTTGGGCTTCACGTTCCTCGCACTCGGGGTATTTTTCACCGCAGTCGAGGTCTGGGGAACTTATGATTTCTTCCTGAGGGAGCAGGGCGAGATCAACTACATCGTGCTCGCGGGCTGCGGGGTCGCGCTGGCGTGCGCCTTCCTGGCGCCGGCGGCCGACACCGCCTGGCGCAACGGGTGGTATTGGGGCGCAGGGCTTGCCTTGCTGGCCCTTCCGCTGGCGCTGGCTGTCATCGTTTACGCCGGCGTCCAACGAACGGGAGGCGCCACTGACGCAGCCCAGCAGGGCACCAAACAGATCGAGAGCAACCGCAAGGGGTGGGAGAAGTCGGAAAAAGAGGCAGAGGCAGATCTGGCCGTTGATAAGCAGACCGTGGCAACGGAATGCGCATCCGGGTGGCGTAAGAAGTGCTCCGAGGCAAAGGACGCGCAGGCCCTCACCCAGAAGCGGCTAGACGATGCAAGGACCCAACTACGCACGATCGCGCCGACGAACCCGGGCGATGCCGCGAGCAAGCGTCTCGCCGCGATCAGTTTCGGCTATCTCACCGAAGAACAGGTGCGCCTCTATCAGCCGCTGTTCCTACCTGTGCTCGTCACGATCCTTGCCACCTTGTTTCTCGCGGGGGGACTGAGGATGGATTTTGCGAAACCCGACGAAGCAGGACGATCTACTGGGTTCCTTCGGCGCTTGCTGTCGGGATGGGCAGGGCGCAGTGCCAAAGGCGCGACGCAAGTGAACGATCGTTCGAATAGCGTTGCCCAGCCCGCATCCAGACAGCAACCGCTGGAAGCATCAATGCCGGCGGCGGGGGCGACGACACCGGCGCCAAATCGCAATGTCGTCTCCCTGAGTTCCCGCAAACCGACGAAGGCGACTTCACCCCCCGAAAGCACCGCGAGCATCAACGGCAAGGTCGTCGTCGAGTTTCTGCGGCAGTGTGTGCCCGAAGCCGAGGGAGAACGTGTCGAGTGGGGCGAGATCTTTCAAGCGTTCCGCAAGTGGTGCGCGCAGAAGGGTGTCGAGCCCTTGAACGGTCGCGACTTCGGTGTGGCGCTCGACCACATCTGCAACGCGGCACGCTGGCAGACGGCCACAGAGGGCGAGCTCGTCTATTGCATCGACAGGAAAGTCAGCGGGGTCTGAGCATGGCCAACACCCGCTTCTGCGTGGCGTGCAAGCAGCACAAGCCAGCGAAGCAATTCCTTCCCAGCCCCCTGAATCCGTCGGGCCACGTCGACAAGTGTCTCGACTGCATTCGGCGGGCCGCAGAGAATTTCCGCATCGAGCGCGAGCAACGCACGAGTGCTGCCGAAGCCTGCGAAGCCGACCGCGTAGAAGCCGCGCGCGCCATCGCCCAAAGCCGACTGGCAGAGAGCCGGGCGCTAACGCTCGGGCCGGCCGTACGGCCTCTGAAGGCTCGCATCGAGCGTATCGAGCCGCACCTGATCCGGGCCGCTAGCCGGTTCATTGCGGAACGCCAGGCAGGCCAAGCCGCCGCGATCGACGAGGCGATTGAGCCGGAGCTGCATTCCTTGCTGGTCTGGTTGCATGAGCAAACGCTGAAGGAGGCAGCGAACCCCCGAACTCCTGAGGAAATCGGCCGGGAGATCCTAGGCTATCGTGACGACAAGATCTGTCGAGGTATCAGCTACGGGGCGCTGTGGGCGGCGCTGGTGCGGTGCGCGGCGATCTACGCAAAGGAGGATGAGCCGGCACAGCGGAAGCTCAGAGTGGGGAAAGCTGGTTGAAGGCTGGCGACGTTTGGCCATCGGCTTTGTCGCGCGATAGGTCAGCATTGTTGCCATTTGTCTTCCGTGAAACAATACAGTGTTCAACACGCAGGAGACCTGGGGAGTTGCTGGGCCTGTGCGTTGACACCTACCGGCAGCATCCCGATAAGAAGCAAGCAACAATCAGCCGTCGCTAGGACGACGGCGTGCGTGCGCTGTGTATCGCGCCGAGCTGTGCCAAGCCCCCCGCCGCCTGTCCGCAAAATGGAGCGGAGAATGACCGACACGTCTACGGAGATCGTGCTGCGCGGCAAGCGCGTGGCCGCAGACGAAAATGGCAACGTCTGCCTGAACGATCTGTGGCACCTTGTTGGCAAGCGGGAGCATCAGCGTTCGCGCGACTGGTATCGCGGCAAGCGGGCAAAAGCACTCGATGCCGCGCTGCAAGCCCGAATTGTGGAAATTTCCCACAAATCACCAAAAGAGGTAGCGGATTCAACCTACTACGCCCAGGGCCGCGGAACGAAGGCCCTCACATACGCCCATCCCGTGTTGGCGCTCGACTATGCCGAGTACCTCGATCCGGCCCTTGGCGTCGAGATCCGCGAGATCTTTCTGCGCTACCGCGCCAACGACATCTCGCTCGCCAACGACATCCTCGATCGCATCGCCGAGCAGATGCGTGAAGACGAAATCCGGGTTCAGATGCGCGAGGAGATCGCAGTCCGCAATAAAGAGCTTGCGGCTCAAGGCAAGATCGCTGGCTGTAGGGGCTGGGAGTCCGCCGAGCTACATAACTCGGGCTATCGCGGTCTCTACAACGGCCTCGACGAAGATGGCATCCGCCAGCTGAAAAGGCTGACCAAGAACCAAAAGATCCTTGACCACATGGGCGCCGCAGAGGCGGCTGCCAATGCTTTCCGCGTCACCCAGGCCAAGCTGCGCATGCAGCGGGAGAAACCCAAGACGCCCAACGATGCGTTCAAGATCGCTCACGAGGCCGGCGAGCGCACGCGCCAGGCAATGAAGGACATCGGCGGCGTCATGCCGGAGGACATGCCGGTTGCAGACAGCATCAAAGATGCGCAGCGCCGCTTGGAAGCGAACCGACACATCCTGCCGAAGAAGTGAGGATGCCCCGCAAGAAGGCCAGGCTATCCCCCGTCGCTGCAATCCCATGGCAAAGGCCAAAGGTACGTCGAACTTCATCCAGCCGGTCTCGCGTTACACGAGCTGGCTCAACTGCTTGCTTCACCTTCATCAAGAGCTCGGCAGGGTCGGCCAGTCCGCCGACGACTTGGAATACCACCAGCGAGAAATTTTGCACGGCTTGACTCGCGCCCTGGACGAGTCGGCAATCGCGTCACTTCATGATTGGTGGAACTACGACCTCGATCGGCTTCGCAAACCAGAGGGTCACGTAAGGCCGGCGAAGCCTCGGATTGAGCTCCGGTTCAGGATCAACCAGCGAGACAATTTCACGCTCGAATGGGAGCCGTCTGATGTGAGGCTAGGGAGACCCGCCAAGGGATGCGACTGGCTCCGCTGGTGGAACACAGGGCCCTCTTTTGGCGGACGGCCGAGCAATGAGCTGATGTACGTGAAGGAGGTGGGTGCTGCAGCCCACCGAATTTCACGCGCCGATACTCCGATGATCTCAGATGATGATCCCCTCTTCGTGCGTAGCCCGGCAGTGCGTGAGCAGCTGAAGCGCGATCGCGCTCGGTATCGGTATCGTCGTGAGGGGCGTGCGGTCGATGCGATCTTGTTGCGGGCAGTGACGAGCCTTGTTGATGACCTCAAAGTGCGCCTCGCGCTGAACTTTGAAGTTCGCATGGTCAATGAGATTGTAGAGGTGTGGGAAGCGTCGGCTCGCGGACCGCGAGCACTGCCAGACCGGTTGCTAAGCTGGGAGGTAGGCCATGTGGAGGAGCGCACCAGGAAGGAAGAGCTTGCCGAGTTCGAAAAACTCAGAGGAATTTGTCCTGTCGAGACGCTGGCTTCAGCGTGGGCGGAGACCATCACGAAGCGCACCGGCCCACAGCCGTCTGGAGACACCAAACCTGAGCGGGTCTCGAAACGACTGAAGAAAGCGGGACACTCGGGGATGACGCCTTCTGTAGTCAGGCGCTACGCACACCTACTCGATAAATTTCAACCTCAGGCGCTCCCTAAACCACCACCTGACCCAACAAGGGTCGTGCCCTTCAAGAAGCGAGATAGCGACGGCTAAGGCTAAGCGCCTACCGCGCAGGATCTACATCCGCCCCTCAATGAAGCGCTCGGCAAAGCGGAAGCCAAGGGGCGTGACGCTGATCGAATAGTGTCCGAGGTCGGGCGCGGGTATGGCGCCCTCAGTGAGGTGCAACAGGTTTAGGCTCCGCAACTCTGCCGCTAACCCCACGGTCAGGTCAGGAGACACGTCTGGCAACTTCTGCCTGATCTCCGCGAAACGGAACCGTGCCGCGCTCCGATTATGAGGGCGCGGCGTGACTTGGTCCGCGATTTGGATTGAGGCGCCCAGCGCAGCGATCGCCCCGCTCGAAAGAGCGCCGACGCAGTGCATCAAGTGGTCGAGCTCATCGAATGGGCTCTTGTTCGGATCGCCCGGTGGCAACAGCGCGTTCGCCAAGATGTTGGACGCAGCCCGCAGCTTGTCCTCTCGGCCGGTAGTTGCTGCCAGCGCCGCGTACTTCCCGAACAGCTCGGCGAAGTCGTCCTTGTTGACGGCCTCGGTATCGATGCGGTTCTCAAGCTCCGCCACCTTCTGCCTGAGAAACTCGGCTGCCTTCTTCATCGCCTCCTGCTGGAAGCGGGCTATGCAGTCGTTGATGAGGCTGGCAAGCGAGCCGCCAATGATAGGCACCATGTTGAGCGCCGCCTTGAAGGGGATGAGGGCGATGTCCAGCCGATCCAAGGCGTCGTCTTGGTCCGTGATCATTCGGAAGGCTCCCGCGATGTCCCGTGTCGATGTCGCAGGCGCGAGAGTGCCAGGAGGACGCGGCGAGATCGGGGCCGAGGCCCTTGAGGGAGCGGGCAATCCGGTCCTGTTGTGCCTTGGCCACTTATCGCTTCCCCTTGGGGCTTCTAAGCCGCACGCCGGGGCCGCTGGTATCGGTCGCTTCAATCATCTCGACGCCGGCAGCCTCCAAGGCGCGCCGCCATTTCTGGATGGTCCCTTGCTTTGGGTCGCTGCCGCCGATCTCAAAATCCTGAATGGTGTTGATGCTGACCCCGGACTTCTTGGCGAGCTCCATCCTTGACCAGCCAACAAGGGCGCGGGCGGCACGTAATTGCGAGGCGACAAGCATAGTCGGCGGATTATGAGACACGCCGCGTTTGCGCAAGTGCAGCATTGTTTATAACCGCTTTACTAGTGTTTTTCACTGGTATAGGCTTAACCCAATGGATGCCCTTTTGTCCAGTGAGGTGTTGCGATGTCGCGCCCACTCAGCCCATCCCGCCGCCACGATCGCTTCGCGGTCATCGCCTGGCTCTCTGGTCAATTCACCGGTCCTGATTTCCGCGACACTACGCAGGCAGGCCGCTCCGCATTGATTGCCTGGCTAGACCACCGCTGCCGCACGATGCGCGCCCAAGGCATCGCCGACGCCTATCAGTACGACCTGCCCTTGCACACGGAATTGCTCCGCATCCTTGCTGCCGAGAAGGCCGAGCTTGCGGCGATCGAGATCCGGTCGGCTCCCCTCGATGCCGGCCGGAGACTGCGGGCCGCCTAGTGCCCGCAAACGTAGCGGCCCTGCTCGGTGCTGGAACACCGAGCAGGGCCTGACCTCAACCACGGAGGAGTGTCACATGGCCAAGGCTAGATCACCGGTAGTCCCGCTTCGCTTGCCAGACAAGCCAGCACCCTGAGAGGCCCTAACAGTTCGGGAAGCGTCAGCCGCGCTAATCGTGATGTTCGGTGGCGGATCGATGCCGTCGTATCGCCAGCTCCGCAACGTGGTCGCGAGCGCTCGCCGCCGTCAGCAGGGAGGCCGCCGCCATGGTTGAGCACTCCCACACCGTCTCAACAGCAGCGGCTGCGATCGTCGGGCTGATCAACAGCTCTCCACGCTCGCCGCGCCAGGAAGAGATCGAGGCCATCATCGCCAAGGTCGCGCCGGCCGAAGCTCCCGCGCTGCATGTTTCGGAACTGGGGCGCAAGCTCAGGGCGGACCTCGCGCGTTTCGACGCGTGGTTGGGCAAGGATGTTTCCGACGCGGATTGGGACGACGTGTGGGGCTCGGATTGGAACGAGATCTACCGCCTGGAAGCGCAGATCCCCAATCCACCACGATCGTTCGCCGACGTCGTCGCCCGCGCCGAACTCGCCTACTTCGGCGCCGACAAGGGCCCCGACAACCGCACGATGGACCTCGAGGAGGGGGATTGCTGGGAGGGTCCGGCGGCTCGCCTGATCGAGGCTGTGCTGCAATTCGCCGGAAGCGATATCGCCACGGAGGGCCGCCGCCATGGCTAGCAAGTCCCGCAAACCCAAGGCGAAGGCCCTGCGGAGATCCGCGCACACTGCCAAGCAGCGCACTGCAGTGCCCAAGACTGAGCAGCCCCAGATGTTAATGCCGTGGGAGGTGCTGCCTTTCGTCAAGGTGATCGAAGGCCCACGAAACGTCCGCAGCTTGCCAGAAGCGGTTGACTATTGGGCGCCTCCAGAGGAGCCGAGTGACTGCCTCGCTGCTGAATTCCTGGGGAGCTACTACGCCCTGCTTGCGATCCGGCACGCACATGAGCAGGAGCCGGGGTTGCCGATCCTGAGCTGGATCGTGAACGACATGATAAAACAGGGGCGCCCCTTGTGGCCGAGCCGCCCGGATAACGATGCGCCGATGAATGTCGTCGCGATGGGGTTCATAGCAGCCCTCACAAGAATGGCGCTGCGTGCGGATGCATTCGGCCTGCTGTCGCAGTACGCAATGAGCTACGGAACGCAGCTCATCCAAGCAGCGAACTCCAAGGAGCGCATGAGCCGCGACATCCGCAAAGCGCTGCGTGAGCACGGAGCGCGGTTGATAGAGTTCGCGCGGACGCCCATCGTCAAGGGCCGTCAGCACCCGCCAGCAGCGGATTCACAGAGCGAGATTCGCGACATCTAACCGGCGCCGCATTCGCCCTGAGGGCTAACCTATCGTCCGCCTCTGCGGTGATGGTCTGCGACGTGTCGCGCCAGCGCATCCAGGAAATCCGCGACATCTGATCCCACGGGGCCGCCGACGTTGGCATACCCAATGGCGGCTAAATCGGCTTTGTCACGAACCTTACCGACTGTGACGCTGCTAGTGAGTAGGTTTCTTGCAGGCGTCGCGGATCCCCTCAGACGCCTGCCCTTCAAGCCCGGCGACAGCGCACGTCACCGGGCATTTTCTTTTTCAGCTGCCACCCCTGCGTATTGTGCGGCTCCGGCCAGCAGCATCCCCTTCGCGCCCCGCAGCGCGTGCAGCGCATCGCCTTTGAAATCGTGAGGAGCGGAGTCTGCATATCGAGCTGATGCCGCCGGGCGAACTCGGCAGGCTCAATCATGATGCTGTGCCGGCAATCATCACAGTGCAGCCAAGCGCGCTTGCCGCGCTCCTCGGCCTCCTGACGATCGGCTGTCTACTCTACGTTACCATGTCTCCCGAGGTGGAAGACGCTCCAAAATTAAAGCGACCGGACACCGAGCAATAGCTTAGACGCCCATCAGCGCCCGGAGCGTCTCGGCTTGCATGGGCAGGCGTCGAGTCCACTCGTAGCCGCTCCAGGCTGTAGAGCCTCACCTGGCGGCCGGCTTGACGATCTGGAAGCGATAGCCGTCGAGCTTCGGCTCATGCAGCCAGGCTTCGCCTCGCGGGCCTTGGCGGTGGTGGGGATGCAGGGGCGGATGAACTTCGGAGGCACGCTACTGTGGTGGGCTCTCCACCGTTTCGAAGAAGATGCCGCCGCACTTCGTGCAGGGCGCCGGCATCGGCACCGGCTCGTCAGCCGTCGCGACGGTGCCGCACGTCGAGCAAAGCCACCTGCGGCTGCGCATGCGGTCCTCGGGCCCCAAGATCTCGTCAGGTGGCCCAAGGCGCTCGATAACGTCGCGCTCGGTCTTCATGGCTCAAGATGTAGGAGAAATCACGGGCGATCGTTACCAGCCCTCGCGGCTTTCCAGATACGGCGAAGCGCGCCACGATCGCCGGCATGAGCTGGCATCACATCCCGAAAGACGACGCCTGGAAGCAGGCCCATCTGGAGATGCTAGTAAGCTACATACTCCAGCATCTGTTTCTCCGCGCAACGCAACCTGAGTTTCGTTTAATGCGCTGGTTGTTGTGACCGTCACTTATCGCTTGCCCACGCGCCAGATGTAGTAGCCTTTGATGTTGATGCCTCGAATGATGGGCCCGGACTCGATAGGAGCGGGCACGGGCTCCTGCGCGCCCAGCTGGAACTCTTGTCGGAGTAGCCAGCCCTGCGTACAGGTGCTCCTAGGAATAGCCTTTCCAGCTTTGTCGGGCGAAACAGCGAAAAGGTTCTCGCTACCGCACTGGAATAGGTAAGCGGTTCGGGTATCGCTTGGCATGGGCGGGCCTCTTATCGCGCTTACGGGGCGGGTGCCTATCGCTCGATTGGTGCTGACTTGGTGCGGGGCAGCGAAGGGTGAGGACGCTGCGGAAGCTTTTGCCGCATGAGCCCGGCGGCCGTGCCTGTGATTTGAAGGGGGCTAAGCTCACCATCGTCCGCAAGGTCGCGAATGATCGTTATGAGCCGAATCCGAGCGGGCTCGATCTCCTCCGGATGATCGCCAAAGTGCGTCGCGACGGATGCCCACACTTCATCGAAGAGTTCATCGAGCATCCCCAGCGCTTCGGGCGGATACGATGCATTGCTGTTGAGAGTACGAGCTCCTGGCATGGTGACCTTCCTCTCCCGGCTTAGCTAGCGCAGCAGCGCGATGACGGTTTGGATCAGCGTCGCTGGATCGGCGGGTTTCGGAACCACGATCCCGCTCCGGCAGGCTGGCCCGTGATGGGTGTATCCACTGTGTAGGATGAAGGGGATACACTGCTGTTCCAGGCGTACGCACAGTGCACCGGCATCGTGATCTCCGAGCCCGAAGTCGACGACCGCTGCTGAAAGACCATCGTGCTCGACGAGGCGGGATCCTTCCGCCAGGGATCGCGCCGCTAGGACGACGGCACCGGCGTTCTTAAACGTTGTGACAATGTCGAGGGCAATGATCGGCTCATCCTCGACGATGAGAATTGAGCGACCGGCAAGACTGATGCCCTGCATGACACTTCCCGCGGGGCCAAGCGCAAGTGCCAGAGGTTGCCGCCTGCTTGAGGGTGGCGACTTGTCCCGGGCCGTCGATCAATCCTCAAAGGCGCAACAAGCGCGATGATCGACTGGGTGAGGTCAAGCGCGCACAGCGAGGACGCGCTCGATGTTGCGTGACGGCGCTAAGCATAATAACTGTTGAAGAAATCGGCGCACTAACCTGGGTTAGTCGAGCGCTTGCCGTCCTTGTCGGGCCCAATGACGTTCAGGGTGCGGTGGCGAAGCAGCAAACCTGGCAGAACGAATGGATCGCACAAACGTGCCAGACGACGCCGGCGAAGGCCGAAGCTGAGGCCATGCACGTTCTGATCGCTGGGCCAAAAAGCGGCAAGGCCCTGCGGGCGAGTGGTAGGCTACCACGCCACCCCGCAGACAAGCCGTGTAGTGAGCACTCGCATAGGCGATGGCCGGCGTTCGCTACACCTTCGAAGGTCAAGGACAGAGTCCTGGTCTGAGCTGCCGACGCCACGCGACCGAGGGAGGCGGCGACATCTCCCGTGACAACACCCTGGGCCGACATTGGAGGCCCTTCAGGGCCGGGAGAGGAACGGACACGATCGCGCGCATCGTCGGCGAGCACATGGCCGGGTCAAGAGCAGATCATCATTCGAAAACGTCCCGGTGCGGCCCTCCACGTAAGCAAGACGCCCGCCGCTGGGAGATCCAAGCGGCCGACGTCAGCACAGGCCACCGAGGCATGTCGGTAGCCACAGACGATGCGTTCCGCCGGAAACGGCCGTGTTGGTGCGCAGAGCGAGAACGGCACTACCCCTCCCGAGTTGCCAACCCGCTTGGCCCATCTGGGGGGCACTTCTGCCGTGACGGTGAGCCAGCCAGCACGGGGAAGATGACCCTGATCTGACGCCCGGCGTCACTCAGGGAAACCAGCCATCCGCAGGCCAGTCACGAGGTGCTCGGTTTCCTCAGGTCGTTTGAAATACCTTGCGGTCAAAGACTGGCCGATCCGATACCACGGCTCTAGGCGCAGCGCATAGGCGACCTCGGCTCTCGCCTCGTCAAGCTTGCCCAGGCGGGCGTAGGTCATGGCCAGGATGTATCGGCCGTGCGCCATGTCGGGCGCCCGCGACACGGCCTCCTGTAGGAGCGGCAGCGCATCCCCGTAACGCGCGAGCATGTAGTACGCGAATCCGAGCGCCGTAGGCGCGTTCGGCTCGTAGAACGGGTCGAGCCGCATGTGCGTCTGAAGCAGCTGCGCTGCCCGCGCGGCCTCGCCGGCAAGGATGTAGGTGTAGGCGAAACGGAAGCTCGTGAGGTTGGGGTTGAGGGCGATGGCGCGCTCCACCGCGGTGACGCCCGCTTCGTGCTGGCGCAGGAAGGTCAACGCTTGGCCGAGAGCGACATGGGCCTCCGGCAACTCGGGAGCCAGGCGCACGCTCTCCCTGGCGGTGCGATAGGACATGTCGAGCGCCTCCGTCCATGGGCAGTCGTCATCCCATCGATGCACCCACTGGGACATGTAGCAGCTCGACAGAGCCGCCTGGGGGCGAGCATAGGCCGAGTCGATGGCCAGCGCCTGCTGGAGGAGACGTCGCCCGCGGAACAGGGTCTCTCGGTCGTAGGAGGCATGGTAGGCTGTGACGCAGGCGACGGCCTGCAGGTAATAGTCGTAGGCCTGCCAGACAGCAGGCGGCTTGGCGAGCACGCGCTCGCTCTCGGCCTTTCGCACGTGGACGGCGAGCACAGTCACGATCCGCCGGGCGACCTCGTCCTGAACCGATAGAGCATCCTCAAGGCCGCGGTCGTAGCGCTCGGCCCACAGATGCATGCCGGTCGCGGCGTCGATGAGCTGAGCCGTGATCCGCACGTGGCTTGCATCGCGCCGCACGCTGCCTTCGAGCACATAGCGAACGCCAAGCTCGCGGCCGACCTGGCGGACGTCGATGGATTTGCCGTTGTACTGGAAGCTGGAATTGCGGGCGATGACGAAAAGCTCGGAGAAGCGGGAGAGCTCGGTGGTGATGTCTTCGGCAATACCGTCCGAGAAGTAGTCGTCCTGCGGCTGTCCGCCGAGGTTGGCGAACGGCAGGACAGCGATCGACGCCCGGTCCGGCAACTGCAACGCGTCGGCGGCTTCCGCGCCGCGCGGCGCCGGCTCGTCGCGGCCCGGCGCGGGGATGCTGAGCAGGTAGCCGCGTCGCTGGACGGTCTTGACGATATCCCTTCCTGTCGGACCGAGGGCGCGGCGAATCTCGGTGACACACTGCGCCAGCGAATCCTCGCCGACGGTCACATCTGCCCAAACGGTTTCGAGAAGCTCCTCCTTCGAGACCACCCGCTCAGGGTGATCAATAAGATAACGGAGGACATCGAAGCTCTTGCGGCGCAGGGTGACTGGCCCCGCCGGCCCTGTCAGACAGGCCCGTGCCTCGTCGAACGCGAGCACACCTAGTCGAACCAACTTGGGCAACTCCGGGCTCCCCTAGGGAATTGGAGGCAAATTTCAGCAGAGTTTCAAAAAGGCTTCAAGACTCCACCGACCGATCGTTGGTTCACTGGCCGCGCTGATGCAGCCTGTTTGCAGAAGCAGTGTGCGGGGGCGTTGGAGCGGCCATCGTCGTCGGTGTGCGGGGTTTATGCCGACGGGATGGTTCGCTCCGCGTCCATTTTGCAGCAGACGACAGCGAGGTATGGGCTGCCGCTGGAATTGGACGAAGCCATGATCTCTCTCCTCACCCATCAAACCGGCCGCACCTTTCAACGTGCGGCGCGTGCGTGCTCGGACTATCGCTTCGACGGTCTGCATCGGGGCACTCCTGCTCCCGCTCGCAACGGTGGGCGATGAGCTGCAGCGTCATGTGCGCCCCGCAGCGCCGACTCTGTCTCGCACGCTACGACTCAGCCCTTTCAGGGGGGCCCTTCTGCTCCGTCGGCACCACAAGGATTCGCGCGTTGCTAAGCCGGCCAACCAGATAGGTCTGCCCGCCACGCTGCCGCTCGTCCTGTTCATCGTTCGTCAACCATGTACTGGCAGGCTCACGTGACCCGAGACTCCCTCTCGGGTCATTTGCCTTCCCTCGAGGCCCTGGTCCCCCGACCGGGGCCTCTCCCATTGTTGAAGCATCTGTCCACAGTGGGAACTGAAGGGGCTCTGGCGCTAGGCATTTTATTAGTCTTCCGCCAGCCTGTCCCGGACGCCACGGCTACGGTCGCCAACGCGCCGCTCGCCGCTGCGATCACTGGGATCGCACTGATGCTGCCAGCTAGCCGTTCTCCCGAAAGGCGATGCCGGAGATCCGGTCAAGCGCGAGATGGATTGCCTTCATGTCATACTTGCCACAATCAGGCAGCGCATACGGCAGCCGGCCGGCGGCGACCCAGGCGCGAAATGTTGCCAAGTCCAAACCTATTTGCGCTGCCGCCTGCCCCTCGCTAACAAGCCTTGGTATCGACGACGGTGAGTGGGGCAACGCTTGGACAGGATCTTCGGTTTTCGCTTCTGGCATGGCGGGATCCTCATCCTGCTTAGTGTGATGATGACCTCTCACGCTACTAGCGGGGTGTCGGAGAATGGGCCCATTAGCGAGCGGCCTACTGCCTGATTCCAATGTCCCGGGCAGCGAGGGAGGGGTCGACGCGGGATGCGGATAAACGGGCGGGCGAGCTGTTTCTTCAGGAAGATGTACCGAGGCATCCTCAGCGGGTGAGGATGGGCGCACGCCAGGTATCTTTGCCAATAGCGTTGAAACGCTGTGAAAAGTGGTCTTCAACGTCGTCGTCAATGCGCGCATGCCTCTTCGCACCAAAAGACCGTTCTCCTCCGGTCCGGATGCGCTAGGCCGATGCGGACTTTCCAAACGGGCTACAGACTTGCGCGCCACGTAGTCATTGTACTCGATCCATGCGTCCATGCCGGTTTGCCAGACCTGGTCTGTGGGACGCAGGGTGCCTGCCTCTTCGAATCGGGCGAACTGGTCCGAGCTGAAAGGCCCACGGCGGTCGTCGTCGCGCGAGATGTACCAAACAGGTTCGTTGAGAGCCGACACAACGCCCTCCCGGATGTGCACCCCGCTGTTCGAAGATAGTCGCTGCGCGACGCCGTCATGGCCGGTAAGCCCTCGCGTCGCGCGCAGCGCCCTTTTTGATTACCACCTTAGGCACTTCTTTCGCAAGGGTATCAAGAGCCTCCCACACTGCCGACGCGGTTGCGGTTCGTCGTGCCGCGACCTTGATATCCTGCTACTGGAGCAGTCGCTGGACAGGATGCAATCCCGCGCGACCGAACTTGCCGTCTTAAAGCCAACGGCGCGGGGCAGCCAACCGGTGTTCGCTGCCGAGCCCGAGACGGGATTCGCCTCGGCAGCGCTTAGGCGCCGCCGGGGATGCTGCCATCGACGGCAAGTCGCGACAGCTCGGCGTGGGTGGCGGCGTAGGCGCTCACCACGGCGGCGGCGCGACGGTCGAGCTCCTCGCGGCCGAGTCGGACGCGCCCGCCGGCGCGT
>Ga0209382_10007402_pt1 | contig 13988 bp, 11 predicted proteins | sample SoiMetdeltSBSDD5_FD_187599 | JGI IMG/M metagenome (GOLD analysis project Ga0209382, IMG submission 187599) | Bulk soil microbial communities from a Populus tree surrounding site in Tennessee, USA - Soil MetaG P. deltoides SBSDD5 (SPAdes) (version 2) | ecosystem: Environmental > Terrestrial >... | reverse complement strand
CTGGGCGTGGCTCGTGCTCGACGGCAAGCGCGTCCGGATTACAGCGACTTCGAATGCGCAGACACCGCTGGTCACAACGCAAGTACCCTTGCTGACGATCGATGTGTGGGAGCACGCCTACTATCTTGACGTGCAGCACCGCCGCCTCGACTACATCACCACATTTTTGGCGCACCTGGTCGATTGGGAATTCGCCAATCAAAATCTGAGCAAGGCATTGAGCCCGCGAGCACAGGTTCCGCTTCAGCGGGAATCTCGTGACCCCATCGTGGCGAGATGAGGGTATCCATGATTGTCACATCAACATGACCCCGATTTCTGGAAGCGTTACCAAAGCGGCTCGCGATTTGTTCACTGATTGAAGGAAGGAGTATGGACATCGCGGAACTCCCGGACGGGTCCGGACTTACGTGACTTGCGTACGCGCAAAAACCTGCGAGCGATCAACTACCAGAAGGAGGATCAGCCATGATCAAGAAGGCATGGGCGGTCTGGAAAGGCAGCCTTAAAGAGGGTGGTGGCACCATTTCAACCGAGACGGGTGTCTTGAATGAAGCACCCTATGGCTTCAAGGCGCGTTTCGAGAACGGCAAAGGGACGAACCCGGAGGAACTGATCGGTGCGGCGCATGCCGGCTGTTTTTCGATGGCGCTATCCCTGATGCTGGGCGAAGCGGGATTGACCGCGGAGAAAATCGAGACGCATGCTGCCGTGACGCTGGAGAAAGTCGGCGACGGCTTCGAGATTACCGCGAGCCACCTCAATGTGGTCGCGAAAGTCGCCGGCGCGGACACCGCAAAGTTTACGGAGATCGCCAACAAAGCCAAGGTGGGCTGTCCGGTATCCAAGCTGATGAAGGCGAAGATCACCATGGATGCGAAGCTGGAGGCATGAGCGAGGAAGGTCTTCTCTCATCAGCCTGACGACGCGAAGGTCCCAGCGCACGCACTTCGTCACAGAGGTTCTCACTGTTCCCTCGCCCCAGACCGGACCTTCGCGCTTTCCTCTCCTGGTTTCCTGCAGAGAACGGGGCTGCCGGATTTCCTCGCCCAGCGATGCGGTACTCGCACCGTGCGTGCGTCGGTTTGCGAACCATTCGTCTTTATCAAATAGATGATAACGATAATTCTAATGGCTCTAATGACGGATCTGGTCTAAAAAGAGTACCAGTGCGGCGTCTGGACAGCTCGGCGAATGCCGGCAGGATGTGCTCGTTTGAGTGGCAATCGAAGTGAACTGATGAGAACCACAATGGATCCGACCGCTGGTGCGCGGGTCAAACTCCGCATTGCACCTCCTTCTGACGCACGACGCCCGCCCAGGATTCTGTGCGCTGCGGACTTTTCGCCCAGGTCTGAGCCTGCGCTGGAGCGCGCCATCATGCTGGCGCGACAAATGGATGGTCAGCTCCTGCTGTTGCACGTGGTCGACGAGCGGCAGTCTCCGAGCATGATCGGCCGGCGGGCAGACCGAGCGCGCAGTGATCTGCAATGGCGAGCGCGACAGCTCATGCATATGGACGTGTCGCGAGCGGAGATTTCAGTCCGCGTTGGGAAGCCACATCCAACGATCGCCCGCGTGGCGAAGGAGTGGGATGCGGATCTCGTCGTTCTCGGGGCAAATCGCTCGCGCACCGGCGACCGGTACTTCGGAACGACCGCGGAACGTGTGGCGCGCGCCGCGACCCGCCCGGTACTGATCGTCAATCGCGAGCCGACGCGGCGGTACGACAACGTGTTGTTGGCCACGGATCTGTCTGATGGATTCGCGCGGGTCGCTCGAATGACGCAAAGCCTCGGTCTGCTTGATGGTGTTTGCGCATCCGTCGTTCATGCGCTCGGACCAGCGAGCCGCTTGATGCTGGGGTCCGCTGGCCTCCCGGACGGCGACATCGGGCGATACATGGACCACATCCGAAAGGCGTCATTCGAGGAGCTGGTGGCTCAACTCGAAACCGCAGGTCTCGATGCAGCGCGCTTCTATATCGCTCAGCCGTACGAAACGCCGATTCGTGCAATCCAACGCGAGGTGGAGGAGTCGGGCGCGGAACTCGTGGTCATAGGTACGTCGCGCTACGCCGTGCTGAAGCGTGCATTTTGGCGTAGTGTGGCTAACGAGGTGCTACGAAAGGTCGCGTGCGATGTATTGATAGCGTCGCCCGCGGCTGCTCGGCGCATGCGTCCCCAAAGGTATCCAGCACGCAGCGAAGTGCGCTTCGCTCACACCGCGGTGCACTAGGTAACGCCTCGTGCTCTGCAAGGCAACAACTAAACGGCAGGAATGCGTCCTCATTCGACGGTGGGCGTCGTTGGCACTGGTGCTGTGATAGCGTTGGAAGTCCGGCAAGACGCTTCGGGAGTGCAATCTGTGGAGCAAACTTCAGACCTGCCGCGCTCCCACTCCTTGCCTGCGTCTGGTGTTTCGCCGGATGCACCTATCGAACGAGAGAATGTGCGTGGCCTTCGTGCGACCATCGATCTCGCCCCGATCGGGATCGCACATTTCGATCCAGACGGCCGGTTCCTGCTGGTGAACGATCGGCTTTGCGAGATCGTCGGCTATGCACGTGAGGATTTACTCACACGTACGTTCCAGGAGATTACATTCGCGGGCGACCTCGCCGCCTGCACGGAGCTGAATTCGCAATTATCGGTGGGTAATACTCCGAGCTACTGCCAGGAGAAGCGATTCGTGCGCCGGGACGGTTCTACCGTCTGGTCACGCGTCACGGTGTCGGCGGTACGCGATGCGAAAGGCAGGGTCACGTTCTTGGTCGGCATTGCCGAAGACATCAGTCACTTGAAGCAGGCGGAGATCGAGCGCGAACGGCTTCTCGGTCTCGAGCGCGATGCTCGCGCGCAGGCCGAGCGAGCGACGCAGTTGCGCGACGAAATGCTGGCTGTGGTCGCCCACGACCTGCGCAATCCTCTGCACACGATCGCCGTGGGCCTGGAGACGATGCTAAAGCTGCAGCCGCCGGATGACGAACGCGCAGCTCGGCAGCTCGTCGTCATGCAACGCACCCTACGTAGTATGAACCGGATGATCCTCGATCTGCTGGATGTGGCGCGAATCGAAGGAGGTAACTTTGCCCTTGCGCAGGAACACGTTCAGGTGCAGCCGCTACTCAATGAGGTACTCGAGCTGTTCGAGGCGCCGGCACGAGAGCGCGAGATCTCGCTGACGTGCAACGCTCCGCAAGGTGCGCACTGTGTGATCGGCGAGCGGGACCGACTGGTACAAGTGCTGTCCAATCTCATCGGCAATGCCGTCAAGTTCACCCCGCCGTGTGGCCAGATCAGCGTGCGTGCGCGGCTGCTCGAGGAGGAGCTGCACGTTTCAGTGGAGGACACTGGTCCCGGGATTGCGAGCGAAAATCTGCCGCAGCTGTTCGACCGCTTCTGGCAGGCCGACCGAACGGGGCGCGTCGGGACCGGGCTCGGGCTTTCCATCGCGAAGGCGATCGTGGAAGCACACGGTGGCCACATCTGGGCCGAGAGCGTGCTGGGTCGGGGCACGACGTTTCATTTTACGGTTCCCTGTGCACCCGCGAGTTGATCGCACTGCGCGCTCGAGGTTGCCTTCGCGCATTCCGGAACCATTGAGGACTAGGCTTGTTACTGCGATTGCCCGTTAGTTTGGAGAGGTTCCCTATGCGACTTCATGAGCTCATGAGCACCCCTGTCGTAACCATCGACTCCGCAGAATCAGCGGGCGTCGCCTGGTCCCGCATGCGACAACACCACATCCGTCATCTGGTAGTCACCGACAATGGGCGACTCGCGGGGGTCGTTTCCGATCGTGACCTTGGCGGCCAGCGTGGCGCCGAGCTCCGCAAAGACCGCATGGTGGAGGATCTGATGACCCGGCGGGTCGTCAGCGTCGAATCAAAGATGACTCTCCGCCAGGCGGCCAACCTGATGCGCGGCCGCTTGATCGGTAGCCTGCCGGTCGTGGATGACGATCGGCTCGTGGGCATCGTAACCGCGACGGACGTGCTTCATGAACTGGGTCGCGGCTTCACTCGTCCCACGGTCCGAGCCAAACGGAGCCCGTTGCGGGCGTCGTCGCCGACGCGAAGACAGGCTGGTTCAAGCGCTGTCGTTCGCCGGCGCTCACCCGACGGCTCGGTCGGACGCGTACCGAAAGCGTCAAAGCGTCAAGGTTCTACTGAAGTGCCGCAGATTCCCGCTCACATTCGCGCGGCGCAAGGCGAGCTCGGGTCGAGCGACCGGGACTACATCCGACGCAAGCTCGGCATCAAACTAGGTAAGTTCGCCAGCTCTATCGAGCGCGTCAGCGTTCGCACGGAGGATGTGAATGGACCGCGCGGCGGCGTCGATCAGTTGTGCCGAATCAAAGTCGTTCTGCGCGGTCTGCCCAGCGTGGTGTTCGAGAGCCGGGATGCGTCGCTCAATGCCGCCGTCGACGGTGCCTTGTCAGGAGTGGAGCGGACAGTGCGACGCACATTGCAGCGTCGGCGCATGAAGCCGCTCAGGCGCGTCGCGTGAGGAGCTCAGTCTCCAAAGAAGATACGCAGCGTGGCCAGCGTGCCAGCAACGGCCAGGGCAACGCAGGCGAAGCGCATCGCCACGAGAAGCGGAACCATCGCCCCGGAATGCACATAGTCCTCGATCACAACCTGCAGACCCAGCGCAAGGTGTGTGAACAGCGCGATCAGCAGCAGTAGCATCGACAGCGCCACGAATGGTGACTTCAGCCAGGCGATGAAACTCGCGTAGTCGCTGTCGCTGAGCATGATGAGGGATGCCGCCAGCCAGAGCGTCAACGGCACCAGGGCGACGGCGGTCACGCGCTCGAGCCACCAGTGCCCGACACCTTCTTTCGCGGAACCCAGGCCGGCAGCGCGACCGAGCGGCGAGCGCAGGCGTTGTCTTTCCATCGCGTTATCTCGACAGCATCGAACGGACGATCCAGGCGATCGCGGTCAGAGTCACGCTTACCGCCACGACCGTCCATCCGGACGCATAGATCGTGCGTAACTCAAAGCCGCGGCCGGTGTCCCAGAACAAATGCCGGATGCCGCCGCACAGGTGCAGGAAGAAAGCAAAAGTACCGGCGAAGAGCAGGATCTGTCCGGGCCACGATTGAATGAAGGCGTGCAGAGCATTGTACGACCGCGGTCCGCTGGCCGCTGCAATCAACAGCGCGACCAGTACGAGGGCGCACAATCCCAACACGATGCCGCTCAACCTATGGGAGAACGACAGAACGGAGGTCAGTTGCGGCCGGTAAATCTGCAGATGAGGAGAGAGTGGTCGCGTTGCGCGCACGTCGACGTGCGGTCGCGCGGCTTTCTGCTGCTGCGCGGTCATAGGCTTTTGCGCTCGATCAGCATCTTCTTGATCCCGGCGATGGCCTGGCCCGGATTCAGTCCCCTCGGGCAGGTCCGCGTGCAGTTGAGAATCGTGTGACACCGATAGAGCCGGAACGGGTCTTCGAGCTGGTCGAGCCGTTCCCCCGTCGCCTCATCGCGGCTGTCCATCAGCCAGCGCCACGCCTGCAGCAGGACGGCAGGACCGAGGAATCGATCCGCGTTCCACCAGTGACTCGGACAACCTGAGGTGCAACAAAAACAGAGAATGCATTCCCAGTTACCGTCGATCCTGCGGCGCTCTTCAGGCGATTGAAGTCGCTCTCTGTCGGGCGCCGGCGCGCTCGACTTGAGCCAGGGTTCAATGAGGTGGTACTGCGCAAACACATGCGTCAGATCGGGAACGAGGTCCTTGATGATGCGCATGTTGTTCAGCGGGTAGACGGTTGCGCGCTTGCGCGTCTCAGAGACAAACCGCGTGCATGCCAGCCAGTTCGTCCCGTCGATGTTCATGGCGCAAGAGCCGCAAATGCCTTCGCGGCACGAGCGACGGAACGTGAGCGTCGGATCGACCTTGTTTTTGATCCAGATCAGAACGTCCAGCACCATCGGGCCGCAGTCATCGAGATCGACTTCGAACGAATCGAGGCGAGGATTCTTGCCGTGGTCCGGATCGTAGCGATATATCTCGAAGGTCTTCACGCGCTTCGCGCCGGCCGGCGCTGGCCACGTCCGTCCACGTTCGATGCGCGAGCCCGCCGCTACGCCAAGATTTCTCGGCACAGGGAATCGATTGAGCAGTGTGGATCGAGGCACCTGGTCTGACGAACGGATGATCACGGCTCTTCCAATTGACCCGGTCAGAGGTGAGGCCTTGCATCTCAGAATGAACTGCTGGCGGTCGCCAGGCACAGTGCAGTTTGTACTCATTGTGGCGCAATTTCGACCGCAACCAAATGAATGTGCGGCGGCACAGCGCCACTCGATCGACTACGGCTTACAACACCACCTTGCGCCTCGACACGCATCTGTCGTGTCGATAGGTAGCGTCAATATTCATCGCTGCTCAAAAATTTGAGCGGGCTTAGACTCCGAGCGTGGCTTCACAGTCGGAGGACGTCATCGCAACGCGGCGCATCACATCGAGGAGTTTCGCGCGCGCTGGGCTGAGCCCGCTGGCGGGGAGGCCTGCACCGGATCATGTATTGGTCGACGTGCCGCGGCTGATTACCGCGTACTACAGTCAACGTCCCGATCCCGCCGTGGCTGCGCAACGCGTGGTGTTCGGCACTTCGGGGCATCGCGGGACCGCATTCGAACACAGCTTCAATGAAGCTCATGTGCTTGCGATCACTCAGGCGATCTGTACTTACCGGAAGCACCACGGCATTGCCGGGCCGCTGTTCCTCGGCTTCGACACCCATGCGTTGTCTGCACCAGCGTTCGCGAGCGCGCTGGAGGTGCTGGCCGCCAACGGTGTTGAGGTCGTGACAGCGAAGGGCGAGGAATACACGCCAACACCCGCCATCTCGCACGCCATCCTGGTCCACAACCGTCGACGCGAGAGTGGACTGGCAGACGGTATCGTCATCACGCCTTCACACAACCCGCCCGACAGTGGCGGTGTGAAATACAACCCGCCGAATGGCGGTCCGGCCGACACCGACATCACCGGCTGGATCGAAGGCGAAGCCAACCGACTGCTGGAACACGACCTGAAGGGCGTGCGGCGCATCGCGTTCGAACAGGCACGCCGCGCTTCCAGCACTCACACACACGATTTCCTCGACCCCTATGTTGCCGATCTCGGCAATGTGGTGGATTTCGACGCGATCCGCGGTTCCGGCATCCATATGGGAGTGGATCCGCTCGGAGGGGCTGGCGTGCACTACTGGGCACGAATCGCCGAGCACTACGACATCAACCTCGACGTGGTCAGCGAGAAAGTCGATCCAACCTTCCGTTTCATGTCCGTGGATTGGGATGGGAAGATCCGAATGGACCCGTCCTCGTCCTATGCGATGCAGCGGTTGCTCGCGCTGAAGGATCGTTTCGCGATCGCTTTCGCCTGCGACACCGACCACGATCGGCACGGCATTGTGACCCGAAGCTCCGGATTGCTGCCGCCTAACCACTACCTTGCGGTCGCTGTCTTCTACCTTTTTCAGCATCGGCCGAAATGGCGCAAGGATGCGGCGGTAGGCAAGACGGTCGTTACCAGCCAGATGATCGATCGTGTGGCCGTCAAGCTTGGCCGGAAGCTCTACGAAGTGCCGGTCGGCTTCAAATGGTTCGTTGATGGACTGTTCGACGGCTCGCTGGGTTTCGCGGGAGAGGAGAGCGGCGGTGCATCCTTCCTCCGTCGGGATGGCACCGTCTGGACGACCGACAAGGATGGAATCGTTGCGTCGCTGCTCGCCGCGGAGATCACGGCGCGAGTCGGCCGCGACCCCGGCGAAATCTACCGCCAGTTAGCCCACGAGTTGGGTGAGCCACTCTATGACCGCGTGGAGGCGGCAGCCAGTGCGGAAGAAAGGGCCGCGTTGCAGACTCTCTCCTCACGCCAGGTGACGCACACCGACTTGGCTGGCGAACCCATCCGTACGATCCTCACGGACGCGCCGGGCAACGGTGCGCCCATCGGCGGATTGAAGGTGGCTGCAGCAAGCGGATGGTTCGCGGTGCGTCCCTCAGGGACAGAGGACATCTACAAGATTTATGCAGAGAGTTTCCGTGGGGTCGATCACTTGGACGACGTCGTTGAGCAGGCGCAGACGCTGGTCAATGCGACGCTGGAGGCCGCAGACCGTCAGGCGATGGAGCCGCGGCGCAACGAAAGAGGTTCAGACTGATGCGTTCGACACTTCCGGCCGACAAGCGTCACGAGACAAGGATCGTGAGTGCACACCCTGGTGCGAGCAGCCCGATCTATGGTCTTCTGCCTACGGAGATCGAGGGATTCAGTTCGCTCGCCGAGCTTGCCTTGAACCTGCGCTGGTCCTGGAACCACGGTGCCGATTCCGTGTGGCGGCAGCTCGATGCCACGCTCTGGGACATGACCCGAAATCCGTGGGCGGTGCTGCAAACGGTCTCCCGCGAAAAACTCCAGCGACTGTTGACCACCCCCACGTTTCGTCAGGAACTCGATGCTCTGTTGAAAGCCGAAACGCATCGAGCGGATTCGCCGGCGTGGTTCCAGCAAGCCCATCCGCGAACGTCCCTCACCTGTGTCGCCTACTTCAGCCTGGAGTTCATGTTGAGCGAGGCGCTCCCGATTTATTCCGGAGGACTCGGGAATGTGGCGGGCGATCAGCTCAAAGCCGCCAGCGATCTGGGTGTGCCCGTCATCGGCGTGGGGCTCCTGTATCAGCAAGGTTACTTTCGTCAGTTGATCGACAAGGATGGGGCACAACAGTCGCTCTATCCGTACAACGATCCAGGGCAATTGCCGATCACGCCCTTGCGCCAGCCCAATGGTGAGTGGCTGCGGTTGGAAATCGCACTGCCTGGACACTCGGTCTGGCTGCGCTCCTGGCAGGTGCAGGTGGGCAGAGTGAAGCTCTATCTGCTGGATAGCAACGACGTGGCAAACGTCCCAACGCATCGCGGGATCACCAGTGAGTTGTATGGCGGAGGATCGGAGTTACGCCTCCAACAGGAATTGCTGCTCGGGATCGGCGGCTGGCGTCTGCTCAGCGCGCTGGACATCAAGCCAGAGGTCTGTCACCTCAACGAAGGGCACGCGGCGTTCGCCGTCCTGGAACGCGCTCGCAGCTTCATGGCGCAAACAGGACAGTCCTTTGAGGTCGCGCTATCAGTCACACGCGCTGGGAACCTCTTCACGACTCACACCGCGGTGCCGGCCGGGTTTGATCGTTTTCCGCCTGCACTCATCGAACAGTACCTGGGCCAATATGCTGCGGAGAGTCTCGGTATTTCCCTCCAGGATTTCCTGGCACTGGGGCGCGAGAATCGGGATGACGCGACCGAGTCTTTCAACATGGCGTATCTGGCGATGCGCGGGAGCGGGGCAGTTAACGGTGTCAGCCGCCTGCACGGACAGGTGAGTCGCCGCCTCTTTGCACGACTCTTCAAACGCTGGCCTGATGAGGAGGTGCCCGTCGGCCACGTAACCAACGGAGTGCACATGCCGACGTGGGACTCCGTTGCGGCGGACGATATCTGGACGAGCGCATGCGGAAAGGAGCGCTGGTTGGGAATGACGGAAACGCTGGAAGAAGACATTCGTCGTGTCCCCGATGAGCGCCTGTGGGGACTGCGTACGACGGCTCGCCAGTCGCTGATCGACTACGTGCATGCGCGATTGCCGCCACAACGGGCTGCTGCGGGCCGCTCGAAGCAGGCGATTGAGGATGCGAAGCAGCTGTTCAATGCCGATGTCCTGACGCTGGGATTTGCGCGGCGGTTTGCCACGTACAAGCGTCCCAATCTCTTGCTGCACGATCCGGCGCGGCTGGTCCGACTCCTGACAAACTCTCAACGCCCGGTGCAATTGATCATTGCCGGAAAGGCGCACCCCGCAGACCAACCTGGTCGGGCGCTGATTCAGGAATGGATCCGTTTCATGCGCCGACCCGAGGTGCGTGCGCATGCGATCTTTCTCGCCGATCACGACATGCTTGTCGCTGAGCGGCTGGTACAAGGCGTGGACGTGTGGATCAACACTCCGCGGCGACCGTGGGAGGCGTGCGGAACGAGCGGCATGAAAGTGCTCGTCAACGGCGGCCTCAATCTTTCGGAGTTGGATGGCTGGTGGTCGGAAGCCTACGCGCCTGATCTGGGTTGGGCGCTGGGGGACGGCCAGGAGCATGGCGACGATCCTGACTGGGACGCGGCGGAAGCGCAGATGCTCTACGACCGGCTCGAACACGAGGTCATCCCGGAGTTTTATTCTCGCGACAAAAATGGCATCCCGACGGCGTGGGTCGCGCGAATGCGTGAGAGCATGGCGCGGTTGACGCCCAGGTATTGCTCCAGCCGCACCGTGCAGGAATACACGGAGCACCGTTACCTTCCGGCCGCGAAGCACTATCGTGAGCGTGCCGCCGACAACGGCGCCTCCCGTGCGCTAATAGTGAAGCGGCTTCATATCCTGGAGCAGGAATGGGCTGGCCTGCGCTTCGGCGACGTGAAGGTCGCGACTGACGCGGAGCAGCACCTGTTCGAGGTTGAGCTGTATCTGAATGACGTTGACCCGAACGTTGTGCGGGTTGAGCTGTACGCGGACGCCATCGATGCCAACGGCGCGGTGCGACAAGAGATGAAACGAATCCGCGAGCTCGCGGGTGCGGCTGGCGGTTACGTTTACCGCGCGGGCGTGCCGGCCACTCGATCAGCCGCGGACTATACGCCGCGCGTGTGTCCCGACTTCAAGGAGGTGGTAGTTCCTCTGGAGGCTGCACTGGTGCTGTGGCAACGATGACCATACCGCCAAAATGGTGGCAACCGATCGACGAGATGCCCCTGGACGAGTCGCGCTGAGCCCCACCATGCGGTATCGCAGGCTCGCGACGCGCGCTCCGTTTCACCTCGAGGCAACCGTGCGCGTACTGCAGCGACGGCCCTCCAATAGGGTCGATGTCTGGGAGGGCGGCCGCTATAGACGGGTGCTAGCGCTGTCGGAGGGTCTCGCACTGGTGGAAGTGCAGAACCGCGGCACGATCGACGAGCCCGACATTCGCTTCGCGATTCTGAATCGCGACTCACCTTCGGCGATGAACGTTGGTGCGAGCAGCGCGCTGCGCAGGATACTGGGCCTTGATATCGACCCCGCACCGTTGCAGCGTCGCGCGACCGCCGAGCGAGCGCTGCGCGCCACCGGTATCGCCTTGCGCGGCATGCGGCCCCCTCGCTTCTCGAGTCTCTTCGAGACGTTTGCCAGGGTGGTGCCCTTTCAACAGCTGAGCCTGGACGCCGGCGCGGCCATCGTGGCACGGCTGGTGGCGAAGTTCGGCGAGCATCTCGAGCATGATCGCCGCCGCTTCTACGCATTCCCGACATCGCGGACGATCGCCGCTGCGCGCCTCGATGCGCTCAGAGCTTGCGGCCTGAGTGCGCAAAAGGCGCAGACGCTGCGTGGCCTCGCTCGTGCAGTGGAGTCGGGTGTAGTGAACGAGGAAGAGCTTGCAGTTATGAGCACGAGCGCCGCGTTCGAGAAGCTCACCGAACTTCCGGGCATCGGCCCTTGGAGCGCCGGCGTGGTCTTGCTACGCGGCCTGGGGCGGCTCGATGTGTTCCCTGCGGGTGATGTCGGCGCCGCGCGCGGCCTGCGCACGCTCATGCGTCTCGGCCCGCACGCGTCGCTCGATACCGTCATCGAGCGCTTTGGCGATCACCGCGGCTATCTCTATTTCTGTGCACTGGGCGGGTGGCTCCTGAGAAAAGGGCTCGTCCAGCCGGCTCCAGAGAAACAGCGTGGGACATGAAGCGTCGCCGACTTGGGGGGTAACGGAAAAGCGAGCAGTGTGCACGACTCACGCGCTCAGTTGCGGAGGCAGCAACCGATCGGTTTCCCGTTTGACTACGGCATAACACTCGCAAGACAGATGCTCGAGCATTGTCCGGTCGAGCACCGTGATGTGTCCGTGGTGATAGCGGATCGCGCCAAGCTTCTGCAGCTTGCCGGCGGCGTCCGTGACGCCCTCGCGCCGCACGCCGAGCATATTGGCGATGAGTTCCTGGGTCATCTTCAGCTGGTTGGAAGACAGCCGATCCAGAGACAACAGCAGCCACCGACACAATTGCTGATCCACCGAATGATGTCGGTTGCAGACTGCGGTCTGTGCCATCTGCGTGATGAGCGATTGTGTGTACCGCAGCAACATCGGAAACATCCGTCCGTGACGGTTGAGTTCGTGCGTGAGTCGCTTCGCCGGGAGCCGATAGGCGAAGCCGGCGCTCTGCACGATCGCACGACTGGGCGTCGTATCCCCGCCCATGAACAAGGCCAGGCCGATCGCTCCTTCGTTTCCGACCACTGCAATCTCCGCCGACGCCCCGTTTTCCAGCACATAGAGGAGCGAAACGATTCCGTCAGTCGGGAAATAGATGTGGCGCAGCCTCTCGCCCGATTCGTACAAGACCATGCCGAGCGGCATCGGCACCCGATGCAGATTTGGGATGAGCCGTTCACGCTCATCCGGCGGAAGCTCGGCCAGCACCCGATTCTTCAGCTGACAAGGCTCTTGCGCACTTGAAGGATCCCGAAACTAGTAGGCTCGCGCGCACTCCTTGGGCGGTCCCGCTTGCGCTTGTTTGATCAGAGCCACTTCAGATATTCCACAAGATCACGCGCTGGGCATCAGTCAACCCAAGGTTGAGCTCTTTCGAGTCATTGTAACGGTTCACCACGCACGCCAGATCTCGCACCGCTACTGGCAATGACGCGCCCGCGGCGGCCATCGCAGCCGGGGCGAGTCACGCGGACAGGATCAGTCGGGAACGCTGCGGATGCATCGCGCTGCGCAGCGTTCCCGCCAACGAGCTTCTTACCTAGCGGCTCTTGAGGAACTCGACCAGATCGCGCTTCTCATCCGGCCTCAGACCGAGGGTGAAGCAGGCATCGTAGTGGTTGATCACAGCCAGGAGCGTCGGGAACCGGCCGTCGTGGAAGAAGCCGCGCTTCGACCGAGCCCAGAGACCTTCGAGCTGCGGCGTCACGTACGTGCTGCCGATTGCCCCCGTCGGTCCACGGTCCGCCTGGAAGGAATCTATGCACATCTCGGTCGGCGTGTGCCCGTTGTAGCCCGCGTCGGTGTAGAGCGTCGGCATATGGCATTCCGAGCATTTGCCTTGGCCATTGAAGATCGCCTCACCGCGTTCCGCCGCTCTGGCGTTGAAGCTGCCCTTAGGTGGTTTCGGTGCTTGCAGCGAGAGCTGATAGTAGTGGAGGGCGGCCAGCTTCGGCGTTACCAGATCGGGGTCGTTGCGGACCTTGAAAAAGCCGCCTCTCACCGCCGCGGGGTACTTCGCCGGATCGTTGAACCGCTCGTCATTGAAGTTGCCTTTGCCGTGCATCTGGAGATTCGCGACGTACGCGTTCCAATAGGTGACGTTGCCGAAGCCGCCCGTCCATGTGTGGAGATTCTGCCCAAGATGGCCGTAGGCGGCCGGGATCCGGACCGCCGCCGACTTGCCATCCGGCCGGAAGCCTTTGGCGTCGATGTTGACCTCAGCGTCGTAGAAGCCTGGGCCCCAGCTCAGGAGCACCTTCTTGAGCGTGGCGATCGTCGCTGGGTCGCTGGCCCCGAGGATCTGTTCGGCCGCCGGCGCCAGGTTGGGCGCGAGCGAGACGATCAGCCCGATGTTCAGGTCCTGGTTTGGCCAACCGTCCAGCCGCTCTCCGATTCCCGCGGCGAACGAGTTGTCCACGTCCGTATGGCAAATGGCGCAGGTGATGCCGATGGAGCGAAGCGAGCCGCCGTTGTTGAAAAAGCCTTTGACGCCGACGACAGCGTTCAGCTTCAGGAGCGCGAGCGTGGTCGCTGGACTGTCGAGGTCGACCTGGCCGCGCTTGAGCTTCGACCGGAGGTCCCTCGGGAGAGCATTGACGTCGACCTTCAGGCCGGCGACGGTTAGGGCCGTCTTCGGGCTGACACCGGGGCCGACGCCTCCGAGAGCGGCGCCCTCGATC
>Ga0209382_10007401_pt1 | contig 13989 bp, 11 predicted proteins | sample SoiMetdeltSBSDD5_FD_187599 | JGI IMG/M metagenome (GOLD analysis project Ga0209382, IMG submission 187599) | Bulk soil microbial communities from a Populus tree surrounding site in Tennessee, USA - Soil MetaG P. deltoides SBSDD5 (SPAdes) (version 2) | ecosystem: Environmental > Terrestrial >... | reverse complement strand
CGAAGGATTCTTCGAACTCTTCGTGACTGTCATGGTCGCGATCATCTTCTATTACCTCGGCCTCGTTACGCAGAAAACCGCCACGCGCGTCGTCTACCTTGACGCCGTCTTATATCTCGGCAGCGGCATCGTAGGCACCGGCCATCACTGGTACTGGACAGGGCAATCCAATGTGACGATGGCGCTCGGAGCATTGTTCTCGGCGCTTGAGGTCGTGCCGCTAACGCTGCTGACGCTTGACGCATGGGATTTTGTGAAGTTGAGTCGCGGCCACTGCGACGTTTGCGGCAAAGCTGTGAACGTTCCGCATCGGTGGGCTTTCATGTTCCTGATGTCGGTCGGTTTCTGGAATTTCCTCGGCGCCGGCGTGTTCGGTTTCCTCATCAACACTCCGGTAGTGAGTTACTTCGAAGTCGGCACTGCTTTAACGCCGAATCACGGACACGCCGCCATGATGGGAGTGTTCGGGATGCTTGCCGTCTCGCTTATTGTGTTCGCTCTGCGTCAAGTCTCTTCCGAACAGACATGGCGACGGGCCGAGAAGTACGTTCGCGTCTCGTTTTGGGGACTTAACGTGGGACTGCTCGGGATGGTGATTCTGAACCTGTTCCCCGCCGGTATCCTGCAATTGCAAGATGTCCTGCGGAATGGGTATTGGCACGGCCGCAGCCCGCTATTTACGACGCAACCGTTGGTGCGCTGGATCGAATGGCTTAGGATGCCAGCCGATCTGGTTTTCATCGGTGCCGGTATTGTCCCTCTGGTTCTCGCTGCCCTTGTTGTTTATCGGCAAAGTTGGCGTACTGCAACAACTCACGAAGCGGCACCTGCCACCACTGGGTTGAGCGCTCCCGAGCCGATTAGTTAGAAGGTGTAGTTGCACCAAAGGAGAACAACATGTCACTAAGTTGTACCGATCATTTGATCCAGGAACACAGGTTGATCCTACGTTCCGTCTACGTGCTTCAGGCAATGGCAGAACAGGCGGGCAACGGCAAGATGCCTGAGGATGAAGATGTAGACAAACTTCTCCACTTCCTGAAGCGTTTCGCCGACGACCATCATCAGGGCAAGGAAGAAGCTGTGCTGTTTCCATGTCTGCGGGAAGCGAGCGCCGGTCCAAGCAACGCGCTTCGAATGATGATGTTTGAACACGAGCAGGAACGTTCTCTCGTTACAGGGCTCGAAGACGCACTTCGCACGCACAAGAACGAGGATTTTGCGTATTACGGTGGAAGACTTGCCGAGATTCTCAGCACTCACATTTACAAGGAAGACAACATTCTCTTCACTTTGGTCGAAAGGACAATTTCCAGGGACATGGACGCTCGGATCGCGCGCGAAATGTCGGTTTATGACGAGAGTCTACCCGTAGGCACGCGCGAAGAGATGAATCGAGTCGTGAACGCTCTGGAATGGAAGTACCTGGGTAAGGCGGCGTAACCATGCGAAAACCTGTTCTGCTCACCGTTGCATTGGTGCTCCTGGTCGTCGGTGCCGGCTGGATTCTCATCGGCAGAGCTGAGCAGGAAAAAGCCGGAGTCGAACCTTACTCCGCGCACGACAAGCTGGCTTATGTGGATCCCGTCTTGATCGATTTTGTGCGACCTGGCTTGACGGCCAAGCTCGAAGATCCGACCGTCGGAACAGACCGGCGGATCCGTGTAAAAGTGCGCCTCACCGATCCGAAAGGGCTGCCGTTGGACCGTGCGGGAGTCAGTACGCCCGGCGCCGTTTCGATCAGTCTGATTGGCGCCCACCTTCCCGATCCCGATGGGCAGTACGTGGCCTACACGGTTCGCACCCAAACCAGCACAATCACGAAGGTGAGCGCGATCCAGGGATCAACCGATTCGGGAGGAACGTGGGAGAAGATTTCCGATGGGCTGTATCAATACACGTTCGGAACTGTTCTCCCTTCGGATTACAACCGATCGGAGACTCATGCCATTGGGCTGTACGCGACTCGCGACCTGACGGAATTCGAACTGGACCGGCAGTACGCAAATGACGTGATCGAATTCGTGCCCGATGGATCCCATCCGCCGGCCGATCGCGCGATCACCGTAACGACCAATTGCAACAACTGTCACGATCCGTTAACTGCGCACGGAGAAGTGCGGCGCGACGTTCGGCTCTGTGTGCTCTGTCACACGGCGCAGACCATCGATCCGGACACCGGCAACACAGTGGACTTCAAAGTCATGATTCACAAGATCCACCGTGGTGAGACGCTTCCGAGCGTGCAAGCCGGAAAGCCGTACCAGATCATCGGATTCGGCGGAGCCGTGGCCGATTTTTCCCATGTCCGGTTCCCGGACGATCTGCGCAATTGTGAGCGTTGCCACTCCGGCGCAGCTCAGTCTCTGCATTTCATGACGAAACCATCTCGCGCGGCGTGCGGCGCCTGCCACGACAACGTCGACTTCAGTACAGGCGAGAACCACAACGGGATCGTACAGACGTCCGATACACAATGCCGAACCTGCCACATCCCGCAAGGTCACATGGAATTCGATGTTTCGATCAGGGGAGCACACACGGTGCCGACGGAGTCGCAGGCGCTACCGGGTGTGGTTTTCAAGATTCTCGGCGTCGACAATGGCCGGCCCGGCAGCCGCCCGACGGTACGATTCAGCATCACTGATAAAAAGGGAACGCCTCTAACAGCGTCAACGATGAACAGTCTGTCACTGATCCTTGCCGGGCCGACCACGGACTATTCCGCATATGTTCGCGATGACGCGCGTCAGGCGGTAGGGGGCGGAGGCTCTTATTCCTGGACGTTCTCGCAGCCCATCGCGGCAGACTTCAAGGGAAGTATGGCGGTCGGTATTGAAGGCTATCGCAATATCAATCTGACCAGAGCCGACAACTCGACGATCACAGTGCGGGACGCAGGCTTCAACGAAGTCTTTTATTTCGACACCGCCGGAAGCACCGCACTGAAACGGCGTGACATCATCAAGCTCGACGGCTGTAATTCGTGTCACGGAGAACTGCGCGCCCACGGTGGTTCACGCATGAACACCGAGTACTGCGTTCTTTGTCATAATCCGTTGGAATCGGACAGGGCACGGCGGCCGGCCGCGCAACAACCGGTGGAGTCGATCCACTTCAAAACACTGATTCACAAGATTCACACCGGCGAGGAGCTGCAGCGCGATTTCACCATCTACGGTTTCGGTGGAACCGCAAATAACTTCAATGAGGTTCGTTTCCCGGGTGATCGACGCGACTGCGTAAAGTGTCACGTTGACGGCGCGCAGCAGTTACCGCTGCCGGAAACCAACCTGTCCAGCATGTCGCCTCGCGACTGGCTGCCGTCGATGCCACCCGAAACGGCATCGTGTCTCTCGTGCCACACAAGCAAGGCTGCTGCCGCGCACGCGCAGCTCAACATAGCGCCATTAGGCGAAGCATGCTCGGTATGTCATGGCACAAGAGGTGAATTCTCGGTCAACAAGGTACATGCGCGATGATCGGCATTGCTCTAATAATGTGGATCCTTTCGCTGGGCTCGCCAGCCGAGCCCGGCGCCGCCCGGCGCGCCGCACCTCAAGCGATTGGACCCGAAGTCTGCGCAACCTGTCACGAAGACCTGACGAATGCTTTCAAGGCGAATGTGCACGCGAAGTCATGCGAAACGTGTCACGGAGCGGCACAGGAGCATGCCGAATCCGCCGACATCGCCAAAATACGCTCATTCAAAGTCCTGGCACCTGCGAGATCCGCTGCTGTTTGCCTGGCTTGCCACGAGAAAGACAAAACTCACAGCAACCGGCTTTTCGACGCGCATTCGAAAAACAACGTTTCATGTGACTCTTGCCATTCCGTTCACAAAGGAGCGCAACGAACGAGTCTGCTGGCCAAACCCACAAACGAGTTGTGCGCATCGTGCCACGCTTCAGAACGCGCGCACTTCAACCGTCCGTTCAGCCATAAGCTGGCGGGTGGAATGATGGATTGCGTGAGCTGTCATGCGCCTCATGGTGGGTCGCCGTCGCTCAAAATCCAGATGGCGGCGAGTCATGCTAACAACGTCGCGTGTCTCAATTGTCACGGCGATAAACGTGGGCCGTTTGCGTTTGAACACATGCCGGTCAAAGTTGAGGGCTGCAGCGGCTGCCACGAACCGCATGGCTCGGCGAACCCGCGCATGCTGATACGAAGCGAAGTACGGCAACTATGTCTTGAATGTCACACGAATTCGAAGACTGCCTTCGGTAAAACACCGCCGGCATTTCATGACTTGCGAAGCGAACGCTTCAGGAATTGCACCACATGTCACATAAAGATTCACGGTTCGCACACAAATCCGGCGTTCTTGCGATAGCCATCGTTCTTGCGCTGGCGGGATTAGCACCGTGGATGGCGTACGGACAGGACCGCGCGGCGCAAAGTAGTGAAAGCGTCGTATCGGGAACGGTCGAGGTCGGAAATCGTTGGCGATGGCTCAGCGGCAACGAGGACTTGTACCGTAGTACAGTCAATCTGGGCCGCGGACCCAAGCTCAATTCGTTTCTGATGAATTTCCAATCGTCCGAGACGAGTAAACCGGCATTATTCGACCGCGCGACCTTTAGCGGCGGCGGTTGGGGAGGTGAGCCCGCAGGCACGTTACGATTCTCCGGGGTAAAGTCTGATCGCTATGAGTTCCAGGTGAACTATCGACACTTTGATTACTTCAGTTCGATTCCATCCTTCGCGAATCCGACCGACGCCCGTTCCGGCAATACGCAAAGCACCTTCGACGTCTCGCGACAACTGTTTGATGCACGCCTGACGTTCTGGCCGACGCGAGCCGTGTCGCCCTATGTTGGCTTTGATTACGATCGGACTAATGGACCTGCGCGGACAAATTTTGTTCAGGACGCGAACGAATACTCGGTTGCAACGAACGTCGACAATTCAACCGCGGCTGTGCGTGGCGGCATCGGATTGCAATTCAGTCGTTGGAGTGGCGGATTCGAAATCGGACGCAGTACATTCCGGGATGACCAAAGCATTGATGTCAGAGGAACCAACCTCGGTAATCGTGCAACGCTGTTCCTCGGCCAGCGCCTGCAACTCGAGGCGTTGTCGCAGGCATATAAGATTTCCGGGCGGGACATTTTCAGTCGAACGTTCATGATGGCCCGGCCGTGGCAACAGCTAACAGTGCACGGGCAATTCTTGTACAGCCGTCCCACGAGTGAGTCCATCTATGTGGATCAGGGATCCGGGACCTTCGTTCTGCAAAATACGCTGGAAACCTTTACCGGTGAACAAACGTTCAGCAGGGCTCAAGCCCGCAATCCACATCCGTCCGGTTCGGCAGGCGCCGAGCTTCAATTGGGCGACCGGTTGCGGATCGTCGAAACGATTTCAACGGATCGATTCAGCGTCAACGGCAACGGCGACACTAACCAATCATTCACCTTGTCGTCCAGAACGGTTAAACAAACATATGACGAACTGCTGAAGGCTGACTTCACACGCCAACGACTCAATGTCACGTTCGACCTGACATCGTTCAGCAGCATCCATGCCGGACATACATACCTGACAGCATCGGCAACCTCGCCGGGATCGGATCTCGCCGCTCCCGAAACACGTGAATTGCATCGTAATTCGGCCGATCTCGGCGTCATGTTCCGCATTCGGAACCGTCTCAGACTAAACCTGGACGTTGAAGACGAACGCGGCAACGCTACATTCTTTCGCACTGATTTGCGCCGGTTTCAAAGGCTGAGCGCGCGCGGCCGTTACCAGGTGATGGAAGCGTTGCAGGTCGGGGCCTCCGCCTCCGTTTGGAACAACAAGAATGATGCTGCCGACACGCATTTCGACGAGCGAAGCCGGGAAGAATCTGTGGACGTGAATTACGCTCCGCAGTCCGGAAAATGGTTCTCGGTCTTTGCAAGCTATACGCGCGGAACGTTTCGCTCGGACCTGCCGTTCATCGTGCCGCAGAATTTTCAGACCGACCGTTCAATCTATAGCGATCGCGGGCACACCGGATCGTTATGGGTGAACATCAATCCGCTGCCGAGATTACAAGTTCAGGTAGGGGGAGACGCATTCGTCTCGACGCCGGCGTCCGAAGGAACAACTCAAGCTCGTCCAACCCGTTTCTATAACCCACGGTCCCGTTTAGCGCTTAACGTGATTCGCGACGCATCCTTTGTTACGGAGTGGAAATGGCACGAGTATTCAAACCGTTCCTTTGCGCGTGAAAACTATCGGGCACATTTGCTGATGACCGGGGTTGAATACCGCTGGTAAGCCATAAAGTCTACCGTCTCAGGTTTGGGACGGGCGAAAATGACATTTTGTCAGATGACTCAATCCCATACTGCCTGAGATTGCCGCTATGGCAGTAAAGCACAGTAAAATAGCGACTTATCCACCAACCTAAAGCGATCGCGCTGCGAACTGTTTGGCTGATAAGATGAGCCATTCATTAGAGTTCGTGACAAAATGCTGCCGTGTCGCTCCATTCGTGACAAACTGGCAGACAGCTTGCTCGTAAGGGAGCGAGCGAGAGAATGAGTAAACCCAATCCAAATAATTTCACCGAGCGAAACCCAATTTATGAAGCGCGTGACTGCATGGGCTGCATGCACGAAGGCATGCTCGTGACAGACGAACAAGGAGTCGTCGTCGAAGCGAATTTAGCCGCAGAACGCATACTCGAGACGCCGTCATTGAGTTTGAAGGGGGCAGCGATACGCAGCCTCTGCCCTGTCCGACAGAGCTATGACGAGATTCTGAAGTACGTTTCTGCTGATGGAGGTTCGGTGAACAAACCCCTTCTCCTCCAGCCGAACGGCGGAAAACGTAAGCTCGTCAACATGTCGATCAAACGAGTCAACGAAGGATCGCCGCGCTACGTTCACGTGTTTCAGGATTGCGCAGATCTGAGAACCATGGAAGCCCGGCTGTTGCAGTCCGAACGACTTGCGACAATCGGAAAGTTTGCGTCGCAGATCGCGCATGAAATCCGCAATCCGCTGAGCTCGATATCTCTCAATGTCGAGATGCTCGAGGACGAAATTCCGACATCGAATGAAGAGGCGCGCGGTCTTATCCGATCGGTTCTTCGCGAACTTGACCGCTTGAACGACATCGTCGGCGAGTATCTGCAGTTTTCGCGTTTCCCGAAACCACATCTGAGGCGCGGACGCGTAGACGAAGTCATTCTCGAATTGACGCGAAGCTTCAAGACCGCTCCGAACGTGAAACTCGAGGTTGCCTTAATGGCATCGAGTCCGGAAGTCTGGTTGGACGAACGGCTTCTACGTCAGGCGCTCGAGAATCTTGTTCGAAACGGCGCCGAAGCGATCGAAGGATCCGGTACTGTTCGGATCGAATCTGACGTGATTGATCGTTTCCTGGTGATCCGCGTGAAAGATACCGGTCGCGGAATTCCCGCTGAGATCCAGTCCAAGTTGTTTGAGCCATTCTTCACGACGAAGGCACAGGGGACCGGGCTGGGACTTGCGACGACACAACAGATTGTTTTCGAACATAACGGCCATCTTCTCGTGGAAAGTTTGCCCGGCGAGGGGACAACATTTACAACGTTGCTACCACTATGATCAGAAAAAACCCAAAGATTCTAATTGTCGAAGATGACGTGGAGAACCGCGCTGCAATGGTGAAAGTTCTGCAGGGCGCGGGATATGACATAGTTGAAGCGGATAACGGCCAGACCGGTCTCGATCACGTTCTCGAGCAGAACATCGATATTCTCGTCAGCGATCTGCGGCTGCCGGTGATGGACGGTGTGGAGTTGCTGAAGCGCGCGAAGGCTTCAGACCAGGATGTGGAAGTCATCCTTATCACGGGTCACGGCACCGTTGAGATCGCGGTTGAAGCCATTAAGGAAGGCGCATACGACTTCATCACCAAGCCGATCAAAAAAGCACAGCTCCTTCGCGCCGTTGAGAAGGCCGCCGAGAAACAGTATTTATCCCGCGAGAATCGTGAACTGCGGTCGCAATTGAATCAGAACAGCTCCAGGCGTCTGATCTACGCAAGCTCAGAGATGCGGAATATCGCGCGAATGGTCGAGCAAGTGGCGCCGAGCTCGGCAACGGTGCTGATCACCGGCGACAGCGGAACGGGTAAAGAGGTCGTCGCAGACGCGATTCACGCCGCATCACCACGCCGCATGCGTCCCCTGATCAAAGTAAGCTGCGCCGCGCTGCCGGAGACACTGCTGGAAGCAGAGCTGTTTGGCTATGAAAAAGGCGCATTCACCGGCGCCAATGCGCGCAAAGAAGGCCGCTTCGAGTTGGCCAACGGCGGCACGCTGTTTCTCGATGAAATCGGCGAAATCAGTCCTGCCGTGCAGGTGAAGCTTCTGAGAGTGCTTCAGGACGGCAAGTTCGAACGCCTGGGAGGCACGCGCACAATCGATGCCGATGTTCGAATTATTACAGCGACAAACAAGGACCTGCAGCGCGAAGTCGAGGAGAGGCGTTTTCGTGAAGATCTGTTTTACCGCCTCAACGTGATCAACATTCGCATTCCGTCACTACGCGAACGCAAGGAAGATATTCAGCTGCTCGCCCTCCACTTCCTGAAGCTGTATGCCGACAAGAACAACAAAACGATCGAGGGTTTCAGTGAGGATGCTATGCTGGCTCTCACGTCTTACGACTGGCCCGGTAACGTCCGAGAGCTGGAAAACGCGGTCGAGCGCGCGGTCGTGTTCACGAACGGCAAGACGATTCCGTTGTCCGTTTTGCCTCATGGTGTATCGGCGTTTGCTGAATCGCGACATTCATTGAATTTCAAGATCGGAACGCCGCTGCGCGAACTCGAAAGAAAAGCGATCGAGATTACGTTGCAACACACCAGAGGCGACAAGAATATGGCGGCGCGTTTACTCGGAATCGCGACGCGAACAATCTATCGGCACCTCGAACGGCAGGACCTCGATTCAGGGGAAGCATCCGAAGCAGCTGAATTGGATCCTGTTTCCGACTCGGATCAGCTTCCTGCATAAGACGCTGTTTCGGTGAGCAAAGTTCCCCTCCTGGTACAGGAGGGGAAGACGCGAGCGAATGTTTTTGTCGCGAGCGTCGGGGTGGTCGCTCACACACCATCAGTCGGTGAGCGACCACCCCGTCCGCGCCTTTCAGTCGCGGACACCCCTCCTGTACCAGGAGGGGAACTTTGCACCCCGGCTAAGTTTCAGGCTCCGACGTTTTGTCGGAGCCTTCGCTCACCCAAGCCACGCCAACCGTCACTTCGTCAACTCGCCAATTGCCGACATTCGCTCAGATCCTGCGATATCAATGGATTCGTTGCGGCCATCCATTTGCTCAACTACGGATAGACGGGAGGTATTTATGTTAGTTCGTGAAATCATGACACGAGACCTGGAAACGATTTCTCCCAACAGCAGCCTGCACGCTGCTGCCAGGATGATGCGCAGGCGCAACATCGGGTTCTTGCCTGTCGTCGACGGCGATGACGTCGTCGGTGTCCTGACGGATCGCGATATCGTGATTCGCGGCTTATGCGATGGGCGTGATCCTCGTTTTTTCACTGTCCGCGACGCGATGAGCCGCGCTCCAATCTGGTGTTACGAAGATGATGTCCTGACCGAAGCCGCACGGCTTCTGGAGGAGAGTCACATCCGCCGTCTTCTTGTTTTGGACTACGATCGAAAACTGGTGGGCCTGGTGTCGATGGACGATCTGGCACTGAATATGAGTAGCGACCGTCTGCTTGGCGAGATGGTCCGGAATATCACGGCCGCCGCATGAGAGCCAAACAGTTCGGTAACTCGCCGGCGAGTTGGAGCGCCTCTTCATACATTTTGAGCGTCAACTCGCCCGCGGGAATATTCGTGCACAGCCGCACGGCCTGGCCACACCACAAAGGAGAAAAATCTGCTGAACCTGCCTGTTCCGCTCTCGCACGCAGTGGCGCCACTGCTTCCGTTGCGCTCGGAAATTCCGGCGCAGCAGCGTTCAACGGTCCGCGCTCACGGATAAAGCGGTTGATGATTCCACGTGCCGGACGGCCAGTGAATATATTGGTGACGACGGTTTGATCTTCGACTGCGGCTTCGACCGATTTTCTATGCAACGGCGTTGTGCGGCATTCCGGACAACGAAGGTACGCTGTGCCGATCTGAACTGCCGATGCTCCAAGCGCGAAAGCTGCCACGATTCCGCGGGCGTCCGCGATCCCTCCGGACGCGACGATCGGAATCTTAACCGCATCGGCTAGCTGAGGCACGAGCGCCATCGTGCCGACCTGGCTCGCGACATCCGTCGTCAGAAACATTCCGCGGTGACCTCCGGCCTCGAAACCCTGCGCAATCGCCGCATCGCATCCCGCGTCCTCCAGCCAACGCGCTTCCGCTACGGTTGTGGCTGAGGACAAGATCACTGCTCCGGCGCGTCGCACCCGTTCGAGCAGCGGCTCCGCAGGAAGGCCGAAATGAAAACTGATAACTTCCGGTCTTACTTCCTCCACAACTTCACACATCGCATCGTCGAACGGAGTTCGGTTGGGAAATGTGCCGGTGGCATTCACATCCATGCCGAATTCTGCATAGAAAGGCTTGAGGCTTTCTCTCCAGTTGCGTTCGCGTACGGAATCGCGCTCGGGAGTTACATGGCAGAAGAAGTTAAGATTCACGGGCCCCGTCGTGGCTCGCTTCATCGTGTGCCACGACTCTCGAACCTGCGCCGCCGTGAGCATGGCGCAGGGCAGGGAGCCAAGACCGCCGGCTTTTGAAACCGCAATCGCCAATTCCGTGTCAGAGGCGCCGGCCATCGGAGCCTGGATAATCGGAACACGAATATCGACGAGATCCGTGAACAGTGTTTTGCGCATGGTTGATTCCCTCGCCAACATCTTACGCGTCGCGAGGGAATCGCGGTGTCACAACGATCGCAAGAAATTCAGAAGATCCTGTTTGTTCGTAACTGTTAGCAGATTGAATTTGTCGATGACCTGATTCGCCTCCGAATTGGTCCCATAATGAAATTTGATCGCATCAACCAGGTTAGTCGCGCGACCGTCATGGAGGAAGAACAGCCGTTTGCCCAATCCCCACAGGGGCGCGGTCCGGAATTCATCGCGGGTTGCGCGCCCTTGAAAGATGTCATCGGCCAGGTCATCGCCCATGTGATGCAGCAACAGATCGGAATACAGATTCGCTGTTTTGTAAGCCAGGGCGCCGGTCGAGTACGAACCGGTTGCCATCGAGGGTGTATGGCAGTGGGCGCAGCCGACGCTGACAAATTGCGCGGCGCCGTTCGTGATCGACGCGGCGGTGACGTTCCCGTATGAACTCACAGGTGTCGGCGGCGCGAGGAATCGCATGAAATTCGAAAAATTCACCGCATCCGAAGCTATCGTTTGCGGTTGGGTTGACTCGTAATTCATTTGGTCTTCAGGAAGCGGGTTGAACAAACACGACGGGGTTTCGTCGCGTTCCTGTGAGAATAGCTCATTGGTGACTCCCTGCTCGACGTTGTACGCCTCACCGGAAAAGATCATCAACGACTTGTTTTGTGCTTTCCACCCGAATCGAGTGACGGTGCCTGTATTCCCTTCGCGGTTCTCTCGTCCAGTAATTCCCATCACCGCCGGGTTCTTGATGTTTGCCATTATGGTCGAGTCGCTTATTGCTTCGATCAAACCCGCTCCAAACGTCGGCGTAGGAATACGAAAAACAAGATTTCCAGCTGCTTCCGCCGCGACGAAGTTGGGCTGGGCAATGTTGCAACCGGGCGCATCGCTGCGGCCCGTGATCGTGTAGAGCGCGTGAACGCCGCCATCCGATTTGAACCTGGCTTCTCGCACAGGTCCATTCAGCATGATGAAACCCGGAACAACGTTGAGTGCTCCCTGTTTGGTCGCAACCGCCACCTGAGGATTCACTGACGGACTGGTTCCGCCAATTGCCGGTTGCGAGTGGCATCCGGCACAGCTGTCCAGGTTAAATCGCGGTCCAAGACCCGCCTCAGTATCAGCGATGGTTCCCTGGACCGACTGTACTTCTTCAAACGCATCCTTTCCTTCGTCGAAAAATTTTCCTTCCTTGACGGTCAAACCGGTAAGCGGGCTTCCGGCTCCAGGTGAAGCGTCCGTTCGAGGGCCGGGATCAACAGCAGCTGATTGTTGAGCCAACCCCACGGCGAGCGAAATTGCGAGTAGCGTTACGACGGAGTGAATTGCAATCAGAAACGGTCTTCTGCCTCTGAACATAAGCCCCCTAGTCGATGTTGGATTTTTCTTGTGCTATCGACAGAGCGCGTACTTTGGCAGAACCTGCTCGACAGGTGCATTGACAGTTCTCAAGAGGCTTGTTGATAAAAATCAAGACGGGTTAAATGGTAGCTAAGGCTTCCGGATCTGGAACGACAATCCAACCGTCGCGGATATCGATATAACCTTCTTTGGAAAACTCGTGTAACAGACGGCTGAGGTGTTCGGGCGTAATGGCAATGAGTTCTGCAATCTCTTTGCGCTTGAGCGGCAGATGCACGCGCGCATCGTTAAAACCGCCGTTGGGCTCACTGGAGACCGCAAGCCGCCGCAGCAGATTCGCAACACGGGATCGGGCGGGGCAACAGGCAAGTTCTCCCAGCCAATTCAACTGTTCGTAAAGTTCTCGGCTGTGTAGCTGGTGTACCTTCCACGCCAACTCAGGATCTTCATGAAGACGATCGAGAAACCTGCCTGCCGAAACTCGTTCGGTAACGCATCTCGTAACCGTGACGACACCGGTTGGACAGACATCGCTGGTAATCACCGCCGATGTGCCGAGAAAACTTCCTGTGAACCGCAAACCCACGATCGTCTGACGCCCTTTCGAATCAGCCCACACGAGCTTCACCACTCCTTCGCGAATTAAGTAGACGTCGTCTGTGGGCGTTCCCTGCTGAAGCAATTCGGCGCCGGGACCGTACGTACGCACCAATCCCAATCTTCCAAACTCGCTTTCCGGTTCCAGAATCTCTGGCTCGCGCCTTGCTAAAAAATCATCCATGCCGGCGCCTTTCCTACGGAAAAATCTGAGCGACGACAGTTGCGCTGAAAAAAGAAGTGTCGAATGCGGGCGCTGAGAGTCTGCTACGAAGACACGGTCGGCGGATAGTGTTTTTTTGAGTTTTTGTAACGTTTTTTGCCCCCTGATTCCCAATTCTTGGTGCAATCAGGAATCAGGGCTTTGAATCAGGCGGATTTTAAGGGTGTTTCAGTTCAACTCGAATGGCGGCTCGCATCCAGGGATGAAAGCAGCACTGGAACTTGTGCAAGCCGACGGTCAGTCCGCTCACCTCGAGTTCCTCATCAGGCTTAACGAGCTTCGGGTCCACAGCACCGGCCGCCAGCGCACATTCCGGAGCCGGCACCAACCCGACATTGAAGCCACCGACACGACCGCCGCCGTAGTTCGCGACTTCAGTGAACGTGTGGTCTCGACCTCCTTCATTCGCGATTCGGAGGCTCTTTCCGACGGCCAATGTCATATACGACGGCTCCATGCGCCACGAGGGATGACCGACGGTCGCTAGCGACAACGTCGATGTCAGCAATTGACCAAATTCCGCCAGGGTCACGTCGCCTTCGCGCGGATCAAGGACACAACCTCCAGCAATGCCAGCCCACCCCGGATCGTTGGGGCTTACCTAAGTCTGTTCCTTCAGGAGCACGCAGGCCATTCCAAACAATCGCGTCTTTAGGCCGCGACGGCGCCACGCTTCGAGCGTCACCTGATCGCAGTTCTCGAGATCGCGGATGAAGATGTCCTCCAGTTGCGCGGCGAACCGGCGATCGTACAAAGAGACGTTACTCTCCTCGTTGAGCGCAAACGATCGATTGTCGAAATTTGTGGTTCCGACAGTTGACCATATCCCATCCACAACCATGGTCTTCTGATGAAGCATCGTGCGGTTGTATTCGTAAATCTCGACTCCGGCTTCGAGGAGCTTCCCGTAAAGATGAATGCTGCTGTACCGGCTGATGCGC
>Ga0209382_10007400_pt1 | contig 13991 bp, 19 predicted proteins | sample SoiMetdeltSBSDD5_FD_187599 | JGI IMG/M metagenome (GOLD analysis project Ga0209382, IMG submission 187599) | Bulk soil microbial communities from a Populus tree surrounding site in Tennessee, USA - Soil MetaG P. deltoides SBSDD5 (SPAdes) (version 2) | ecosystem: Environmental > Terrestrial >... | reverse complement strand
GCGCCTCATCGGTGTGTCGGCGCCGAATTTCTGGACTGCCTTGGCGGACTTGTCGGCCGGATTGAGTGGGGTCCAAACGGGCCCAGGCGCGACTACATTGACCCGAATCCCTCGATCGACGAGCTGCCGCCTTTGGTCATCGAGTAGTCGAGCAGGTTCTTGCTTCCGAGCAAGCCGGTCACCGAACCATTCATGACAATCGAGCCGCCTTTTTTCATCAAGGGTACTGCAGCCCTTGCCATATAGAAGTAGCCGTAAAGGTTCGTTTTGAGGGTGAGATCGAAATGCTCGTCGGAAAGATCCTCGAGTTTGTTCACATGCTCTTGGAATGCGGCGTTGTTGACGAGAATATCGAGTTTGCCGAACACATCGACGGTCTTTCTCACTGCTGATTTGCAGAAACGCGGGTCCGCTACGTCACCGGACATCGTGATGCAGCGGCGGCCCTCTTTTTCGACAGCCCGTTTTGTCTCAGCGGCGTCACGGTGTTCATTTAGGTAGGCGATTGCGACATCGGCACCCTCTCTCGCGAACAAGACCGCAACAGCCCTGCCAATTCCGGAATCGCCGCCCGTGACAAGGGCCACCATGTCGCGAAGCTTTTCAGATCCGCGATAGGCGGGCGCCTCATACATAGGCGCGAGCTTAAGGTCCGCTTCCCGGCCAGGTTTTTGAAGGTGCTGTCGCGGGAATTTTGGCGCAGGATATCTACGCATTCCAGCCTGCATCGCGCGGGATTTCCTCGCGGAAGTGGCTTTGGATTGAGCTTTGCGATCGATCGTACGCTGGATTGCTCTTTCCCGTCGCGTCGTGCGTTCGGCTTGCTCTTGGAATGCGCGGGCTCGTCTCCGGGCTTTGCTCATTTGTAACCTGCAGGTCTCGTATTCGCTGTCTTTTAACTCGTTGTCATTTGTCATGTTCCCGTACTGACGGCTCTGAGGAACTTTTGGAGCTATACCGGCGTCTCAAGTGCCCCACGACGATCATCGCCGGACGCGACGACGAGATCGTGGAAAGTGAGCAGGCGGTCAGGCTGCAGAAGACGATGCCGCACGCCACCGTGACGCGCGTGCCGCAAGCCGGCCACATGGTGCATTATTTCGTGGCGGACCAAATTGTGAGGATTGCTGACGTGGCACAGCTAGAGGCAGCCGCCTAGTTCCGCGTACCTCAGATAAATCTCGCTACCGCCGCCGGTCGCCTCGGTCACCTTCACCGCTTTTCACAACGCGCTTCGCACGTTTAGGCCGGTCAGCGGCCAGCGCGCGACCGACGTCGTCCTGCGACTTAGTGAATTTGCCACCCTTGCGCCGTACATAACGCTTGTCGCCCTTATGGGGTTCTAACTGCGTGCGCGGCATTTTCAGCGCCAGAATAGCAAGAGCAGAATGATGATCGGGATTGGAACCCCAAGCAGCCAAAGAAGTGCGCCTCGAGCCATAGTTGCCTCCGTTATTTCTCTGAAGACAACGGCGTGATCTAATCTCTGTTCCGATTCCTCACGCGGGATCCAAGCTTTCGCTGGCGCGTTTCGATCCTATGCGTGTTGTCTCGCTCACATCGCTGATCGTGCTGGCGACGGTTAGCGCGTCGTTAGCCGCACCCTATCGGATTGACCCCCGTCATCATCAAGACGGGCGGCCTAACGCCGCTGCAGTGATCCCGCCCGGGTGGCGATTGCAGCCTGATGAAGGGCGCTATCTATCTCCAGATGGCTCCTCGTGGTTCGCGCCTCATGCCTCACCGGTCGGTTCTGAACCAATCGCGGCCCATATGGACAGAACAGCGAGACAGGAGGGCGAAACCGTCACTTATTTTCGACGCGAGGCCGATTGGATTGCCGTCTCTGGCTTCAAGGGTGGCAGGATATTTTACCGGAAGGCTGTACTCGCATGCGGCGGAACGGTGTGGCACCACATTGAGTTTGAATACCCCGCAGCGCTAAAGCGACGCATGGATCCGTTTGTTAGTCGTGCGTCATACAGCATCGATCACGCAGAAAACGACAGCTGCAGAGAACCTGAGTAGCCGACGATTACGTCGCCAGTCAGTTGATCTCCTCAAAAAGTCTTCAGTTCCTCAATCTTCTCGGACGCTTCGGCTTTGATGAGACTGTCGTCGAAGTCGTCGGGACCTACGCCCCATCGAAAGCTGCAACCGTATGTCAAAAGACATTCCAATCGTCGCGCGTCCACCTGCGAGATCACCCAGTGCCAAGTCTCCGACCCATAAATTCCGAACGCCAGGAACAAAGATTTGTTCAACAGGTTTGTGAACAAGGAGGAGGCTTATGAGCAATCAGAATTTTGAACGTCCCGGGTCGGCCGACTCGAACCACGATCTAAGGAATCAAAAAATGCGCGACGCTGCGGGTGAAGCTTTCACGAAGGCCTCCAACACAGCCCGGGACGCTGCTGAAAAAGCAAAACGTGCGACGGCAGACGCCGCGTCGACGATGTCCGGTCATGTCACGGGCATTCTAAACGACCAGCTGGGGGTGGGTGCCCAATCAGCAAACCGGCTAGCCAGGTCCCTGAGGCTTGCAGCCGATGATTTGGCTGGCGAAAGCCCGATGCTCGCCAGTCTTGTCAGGGGATTTTCGCACAACGTCGACAATTATGCCGAAGGTCTGGAGGGTCAAACCGTCGAGCAGCTGACGCAAAGCGCTTCCGATTTCACGCGACGTCAGCCAGCATTGATGTTCGGCCTGGCCGCAGTCGCCGGATTTTTCGCTTTCCGAACGTTTAAAAACACCCGCTCAGTGTCCTCCCCGCCGATCCAACCGATGCAATCCGACCACGCGAGCGAAGGCCATGGCTGAGCAATATTCATCGCTGCCAAACGCGTTTTCGAGGGTCATCACGGATCTGGCTGATCTCATGCAGAACGAGCTGCGGCTAGCGCGCGCTGAGCTGTCTGAGAAACTTTCGATCACCATTCGCGCCGGCGTCTGGATGTCGGTCGCGGCCGTTCTTGCGATTCTGGCGGCGTTGCTGGTCGTTCAGGCCTGTGTTTTGGGCCTTTCGGGCGCGACGGGAATTGCTTTGCATTGGTCCAGCTTGATTGTGGCTGCGCTGCTGGCAGCCGGCGGTGGTGCCGCGTTTGCCAAAGGCAAGGCAGATGTGCCCGAAAAGCTGGCCCCGGATCGGGCGATTAATCAGGTCAAACAGGACATAGCCGTAGCCAAGGAACAGTTCACATGAGCGCGCATTCAGGGCCGTTACTGGGGAATGGTGGCGAATGGATTCTTAATATCGTCAAGCGGAACCCGGAAGGCCTGCTGCTTCTGGCCGCAGGCGTTGTTCTCATGATGAGAACGGGTAGTTCTCAACCGTCTTCCGCCGTGTCCACGGATGCTGCCTATGGCCACACTCGACGGGCTGCGGAATCGGCCTCCAAGGTGGCTGAGACCGTCACAGATACGCTGAACCGCACGGTTGGCGCAGCATCGTCTTACGCCTCCAGCGTATCTGACACTGCCCACCAAACAATGGATGCCGCGAAATCTTATGCTTCTTCAGCGGCTGAATATGCGGACCAAGCGAGACGCGCGGCTGGCGAACAGTCGGACCGGGTGGTTAGGGCAGCACGGAATAGGGCGCAAGCCGTACTCCAAAATCAGCCTCTTGCGATTGTAGCGGCTGGCCTCGCAGCCGGGGCCGCTCTCGCAGCTGCGCTTCCGCCGACCGAACTTGAAAGGGAGACACTCGGTCCCGTGGGTGACCAGATGTCAAAAGCCGCGGACCGCGTTGGTGACCAGCTCAGGCAGGCAACAGTGAAAGCGGGCGAAAAGCTTAAGAGCGCTGCCGAGGAGCGCGGACTCCACCCCGAAGGTCTGAAGGAGGTTGCGGGCGAAGTTGCGGATACATTTAAAGCTTCGATGAGAGGCGAGTCCAAGACAACGGATAGCGGGCCTTCAGTGCAATCTCATGCCGCCGACAGGAGTAAGTGATGGCTGGCGCCGCTTTGCATGATCATGAAATTGAAGTCGAACGGTCGCGCGCAAAACTGACGCAAGACCTTGCCGTTTTTTGCTCTCCGCAGACCTTTGCAGCGTTTACTGACGATCTCAAACAGCAGGCTTTCGATACGAGAGACGCCTTTTGGGAAAAGCTTAAGGCGCGGGCGGCGTCAAATCCGGCGGCTGTGATCGCGATTGGAGCCGGCGTGGCCTGGCGACTCATTCAAAGACCTCCGATTGCGAGTGCGTTAGTCGGGGTCGGGCTCTTCAGTCTGTGGAAGACCACGCCGACGACGGCTTACGACGCCACGGGCAAGCGGCTCGACTACATCCAGCACAGCAAAGAGAGCCTTAAGAAACAAGCGGAGCAGGTTATCTCAGCAGCCGCGGACGTTGCCGAGAAAGCCCAAGAAGCCGCCACGGCGGAAGGCTCGGAAGCTTGGGAAAGTGCAAAAGAAACAATGCGCGAATGGCAGGAGGACATTGGCAGCAAAGTCGATAAGACCGCTTCAATGCTAAAATCCTCCGGCGAGGATGTCTTGAACAAAGTTAAATCTTCCGGCGAGGATCTGTTGAACGACGTGCGCGTCCGGCAACATGATGTTCGAAACCAGATGGATGAATGGGCGGCGACGGCTGCGGAGAAATTGAAGGAGGACGATACGCGCAACAAGCTTTTGCTCGGGATCGCCGGCGCTGCCGTAGCAGCGGCCCTTGGTATTGCTTGTCAGAAGCGGATTTCTGAGACTTGGACGGATTGACCGCGACGCGATTGCGCGCACTCCTGACCAGACGGATGCTCGGCTTCACTTTCAATTCGATTTCCAGGAACCTGCACCGCTCGCGCAACTTAACGCTTGAGACAATTCACACGGAGGCGCGCCATGGGTTGGTTTTCCGCAGACATGCAGACGATGAAGGACCTCTTCCTCCACAGCATGCACGATATCTACTACGCCGAACATCGGATCGAAAAAGCCCTTCCGGATATGGTCATGAAGGCGTCTGACGCCGAACTCAAAAAGGGGTTCCAGACACATCTCAAACAGACGAGGGGCCAGATCAAACGGCTCGATCGGGCGTTCAAAACACTGGGGGTCAAGCCCGAAGCGACCAAATGCCCAGCGATCGATGGCATCATTGATGAAGCGAATGAGATTGCGAGCGAGGTCGAGGACAAGATGGTGCTCAATGCCGCGCTGATTGCGGCGGCACAAGCTGTTGAGCATTACGAGATCACACGCTACGGCACCTTGGTGGCGTGGGCCAGACTTCTGGGCCACAGCAATGTAGGCAAGGTGTTGAACATGAACCTAAAGGAAGAGAAAGCGACCGACAAAAAGCTGAATGGTCTCGCCAAGCGCAAGATCAATCGCAAGGCGGCTGCGCGACAGCGCAAGCGGTTCGGTAAGATCGAACGGGCACACGTGGTGGCGGCATAAATTGCCCTGGCTTCCGCTGACCAAAATGAGGAAATTTGCCGATCTATGAACTCCCTGCGGTGACGGCGCTAAATCCACCCTCACTTAAACCCCGCCCTCGAGCAGGCGGGTTTTTTCTTCGCAAAAGAGTTTCCCGGAACATTCGCAGCTAAAGCGAAGTTATCGGACCATGGAACCGTCCGAGTCTCAGGAGCACCAGCCGCACGTTGAAAACGTGCGGCTGGTCAAAGAAGCCAAGTCTTCGGACGCGGGCGCTACTGGGTTCGATGGGCGCAGTGCACTTTTGCCGTTTGGACTTTCCGTGCTGGCCGTGCTCGCGGGCATAGCCTACGTGCTTAGCTAACTCCGCTGGTCCCATTGGCTGCAAACGTCGAGGGCACGCCGGACGCGGGAGGGGCTAATACTGGGGGGTGAGGTCTGAAAGCGGGACGCTCAATTTGCAGACCAGCCCTGTTGAAGCAAAAGTGGCTTCTACTTTTCCACCAAATTGCTCGAGCGCTCGTAAAAATAGCCGTGTACCGAAGCCGCGATGATTTGGAACGGTGACTGGCGGACCGTCGCTTTCACGCCATTCGAGGTTCAGCCAAGGATCGGAGTGTGACCAACGGACCGATACTTTACCGACCGAATCCGATAAGGCTCCGTACTTCGCTGCATTGGTGGCAAGTTCGTGCAATAACAGCGCCATCGTCAATGCCAGCTTTGGGGACAGTAAAATCTCCGGCCCTTCAATCGATATTCGCGTTACGCCATAGGGATGGAGTTCGGTGGCGAGTATATCGCCAATGCAAGCGCCTCTACCTTGAGCGGCAATAATAAGGTCGTCGGTTGCTCTGAGTGCGCCAAGGCAGTTTACAATTTCATCTCTCGCTTGTGGGTCTTCGCGAAGTCGCAAACTAACTATGGACTGGATTGTAGCGACTTTGTTTTTGAGCCGATGCGCAAGTTCTTCAACTGCCAACTCGCGAAATCTCTGCTCGTCTTCGAGGCGCTTTGTCAGCCTTCGATAATGCTCTGCCGCCCACACAAGGATCAGACACGTAATAAGGTAAGCGATTAGGCTGATTACTTGTCCGGGCTTGAGCGGGAAAAAAACCATTGGCGGCGGGAGAAATACCCACCACCCAATAAGGCCTCCCGCTATGGCGGCGAGGATTCCGGGCCCAATGCCGCCAACCAGAGCCGCTAACAAAACTGCGGGGAAAAAGGTCGCGAAAGGAACGATACCTTCAAACCATAATCCCGCCACCCAACGCACTGCTGCCGCGACCGAAACGCAAAATATTGCAAACGCATATGCCTCGGCTGATCCGGCCGGAATAAGTTTTCGGAAACTCACGTCGCGAAACGCAACCATCCTCCAGGCTCGTACGCGGCCATTTTTATCTCGAAAGCTTAGCAGATCGGAAATCGAAATGTACGGTATGTTCGCTTTGGATCAGAAGCGGACATTTGCGTGCAATAGCGCATGTCCGCTTTACCCCCGAAAGCGGACATTCGCGGTCCAACCAGGGATGTCCGCTTTGGCCAATAGCGGACATCTCACGTAAGCGAGTCTCTATGAAATTACTCGATAATTTCGTCAACGATCGAAAGCTCGCCCGATGGAATGGTCAGCTCCAAGGCCTAGCTTAAGCACAAACTCGAATTTTCATGATTGGCTCACCGGCACATCGGCGGGCCTTTCATCTTTAAGAATCCGCTTTGAGGGCTGAACACCTCATTGGCGCGGGGAGTACGGACGCGGGCTTGATCCACGCCGTCCGTCATTCGCCCAACGTGCCGGCCCCGCAATAATGGGCCCTAGTCCCTCTAGGGCTTTCATCTTTCTGCCGATCCAGATTTTATTTCAGCGGCAATTTATTTTTTAATGCGTCGTTCTTCCTCTGCGTGTAGCTCTCGAGCATCCCTTCGAGCGAGAACTCGCGGCCGATGCCGCTTTCTTTGTAGCCACCATACGAATGACCAGGACTCTGGCCGAGACCCTGGTTGACCTGGACCCAGCCGGCCTCTATCGCGTGCGCAGCGCGGAGTGCGCGGCCAATGTCGTGCGACCAGACATAGGCAGCAAGCCCGTAATGGCTGTCGTTCGCCATGCGGATCGCATCCGCTTCGTCGGTCCAGGGGATAGCGACGAGCACGGGGCCAAAGATCTCCTCGCGCGCCAGGCGCCAGTCGTTCGCCACATTCGCGAAGATGGTGGGGATTGCGTAATAGCCTTCGCTGAGCGGCCCCTCCTTGGGTGGAAGGCCGCCGATGACGACACGCGCTTCGGGCCGTTTCAGTCCTTCTTCGATATAACCGCAAACCTTATTGAACTGCTTCTCGTTAATGATTGTGCCGATGTCGCTCGTCTCATCGAGCGGATCGCCGAGTTTGAACGCTTTCACTTTCTGACTCAGCTGTCCCTGTCGTAAATTCCATCCAGTTGGCGTGAGACGCAGAATCGGATGATCTTCTGCGGGATGTTGGATCTCTGCAGAATAATTTTTGGGATTGTCGTCGATCTGTTCCGACCGCGCGCGGCGTTGGAAGCCGAGATCCTGGTGTTGCGGCAGCAGATCATCGTGCTGCGACGAGGTAGGCCCAGTAGGGTGCCATTTCTGGCCGTCGACAGGATGGTTCTGGGTTGGGTCTGCCAGTTATTTCCGAAAACCCGCGAGGCGCTCGCCATCGTTCGGCCTGATACCGTTGTTCGCTGGCATCGCGCAGGTTTCCGATGTTACTGGCGCTGGAAATCAAGGTCTCGTCCAGGCCGGCCAGCGGTGCCGGGTGAGATTCGGCAGTTAATTCGGCAGATGAGCGTTGCCAACCCATTCTGGGGTGCGCCTCGCATTCATGGCGAATTGCTCAAGCTCGGCATCGATATTGGGCAGACCAGCGTCGCCAAATATATGGCGCGCAGGAGAGGACCGCCGTCCCAAGGCTGGAAGACGTTCCTGCGCAACCATGCGGATGGTGTTGCGGCGATGGATTTGTTCGTGGTGCCGACCGTCTCGTTTCGGCTGCTCTATGGATTGCTAATCATGGGTCACGGCCGGCGACAAATCCTGTGGCTCGGCGTTACCGCACACCCAACGGCGGAATGGATTGCCAACCAACTGACGGCGGCCTGTGGCTGGGAGCAAATCCCTCGCGATCTGATCCGCGATCGGGATACTTGTTACGGCAGCGTATTCGTTCGTCGCTAGACAAGGATGCGCCCATTTGCAGGGACATCCAGTGCGCCGGGCGCATCGAAGTGCGGCCTGTGCTTGGTGGACTGCACCATCAGTACGTGCGGATTTGATTTGCGGTAGGGACAGGTAAAGCGGACATGGCTTTTTGCACTGCATATGTCCGCTAATGACCCAAAGCGGACATTGATGCCCCCCTTTTCGCGCCCTCATTCGGAAGGATAAAATAGCCCTAGCCAACGGTTCAAAGGTCGATAGCAAGCCTGAAGCCGACTAGCCATGCGTCCGCAGTCCGCCGAGTTAGAGACGACAAGTACAGAACGTTTGGCCGATCTACTCAAGTTGTCCTATGAGCCGATGTTTGCGTGGAAGCTCGATGGGGCGATCGAGTTCTGGAATGCCGGGGCTGAGCGGCTCTACGGTTTTGCACCGAACGAGGCGGTCGGGCACAGCAGCCACTCTTTGTTGCAAACCAAATTCCCAATCGACTTCGCCGAGTTGCATTCACAGCTTCGGAATAAGCGCTATTGGGCGGGTGAGCTACATCATATCTGCAAGGAGGGGCGGGAAGTCATTGTAGATAGCCGAATGCAATTGCTTGGTGATGACACGGTCCTTGAGGTCAATCGCGATGTCACGCAGTTCAAAGCGCTCGAACAGCGTTTGCGCTCGGTTGCCGCCATCGTCGAGTCAAGTGACGACGCGATTGTGAGTAAGAACCTCGATGGCGTGATCGCGAACTGGAACAAGGGGGCCGAACGCGTGTTTGGCTACTCCGCCGAGGAGGCCATTGGCCAACCCATCACAATTGTTATTCCCAAAGAACGGCTCCATGAGGAGCATGAAATTCTGACACGTATCAGGCGCGGGGAGCGGATCGACCACTTCGAGACTGTCAGACAAAGGAAAGACGGCAGTCTGATCGACATTTCGTTATCGGTTTCACCCGTTAAGAATGAGGAAGGCAAAATCGTTGGAGCATCAAAGATCGCTCGAGACATTACCGAGCAGAAGCGAAATCAGGAACAAATCGCAACCCTGGCCCGCGAAACAGAGCATCGAAGCAAAAACATCCTTGCAAACGTCCAAGCTATCGTAGCCGTTTCTCAGTCCGATACGGTCGACGGCTTCAGGCAGGCCATTGAGGGGCGCATCCGTGCGCTTGCGAATGTTCACTCGCTGTTTGTCGAGACACGGTGGCGCGGCGCTAACTTGCAGACAATCGCAAAGAATGAGCTTGCACCGTACTCTGAAGCAGACGACAGACGCGTACAGATCTATGGTCCCCCGCTCTTGTTGACCCCTGATGTCGCGCAAGCCATGGCGATGACATTGCACGAGTTGGCGACGAATGCCGCCAAATATGGAGCTCTCTCCGCTCCCGAAGGTCGAATTGACCTGAAATGGTGGCGTGATGGAGCGCAGCTAACCCTTCAGTGGACAGAGATTGGTGGCCCGACAGTACAGAAACCGACACGAAGGGGCTTTGGTGGCCGAATAATTGAACGAATGATCAACCAGCTAAATGGCAAAATAGATTTTGAATGGCGCGCTGATGGACTCGTTTGCCAGATAATCTTTGACATGCCGCCGTAATACGCGGCGCGAACGTGAAGCCCACCACGTTTGGGCGACGCCCCTCCGAATACCTGACGCAACTTTCTGTGCGGCGCTCGAATGCGGCAATGTCCGCTATTGGCCCAAAGCGGACATCACTCGTTGCACTGCACAGGTCCGCTTTCGGGGGTAAAGCAGACATGACCGTTTGCGGGAATCCGCTTTCGCGGTCGCTATTGGGGGTAAAGCGGACATGCCCTTGTGCACTGCATATGTCCGCTTTTGACCCAAAGCGGACATCGCACGAAGATAGCTGCAGTGAGGGATGGCAGTTGTCAGTGGCGTTTTTGGACGTTACTCAGTTCACAGGCTAAGAAGGATCAGCGAATGACAGCTATGTCAGGAGACTGAACGCGCCGAGAAGACGGCCTCGACTAAAGGATAGGTTCACCTGACGTTGCGATAGGCCTTCTGACCTCGGGGATAATAGTGTCGGGTTGCCGACAATTCTAATCTCCCCCGAAGCAGCTTGAAAATTGATCAGTAGCTTTTTGCTTCAGTCCCGGCGATTGCCGGGGTTGATGCGGGCTTTAACTTTGGTCTCGTCTTCATGAAGGCAGACACGCGAGCGGTCTTAATCGCATTGGTTCTCATCATCGTTTTGTTTGGCGCAGTCAGTTGTTTTCACTACATCTAATGAATTTCACATGGACCGTTTCACAGTTTTTCTCATCGATGATGACATCGGGACATTGACGGCACTGAGCGGATTTCTACGAGCCGCTGGCTACGGGTTGGTGAGGATGACGCTTAGGCTAATTATCGAAGATCCCAAATAGTGGGCCATGTCCAGCTAGTCGTTCCTGAACAGACAAGAGCGGACATGTGCGGTGTGTGGTCACACGTCATGCAGCGACGGAGGAACGCAATACTCCGTATACCTATGTGCAATTCACAAACCTGCTGGACCGGCTGAGCCTCGCGGTAACAAATTTCCTGGGGCAGAAAGCCGTGGGTTTTTTTGAAAGATGGTTCGGTTTTTCTAGTGGCCGTGGCGATGGCTCATTAGAAGTTTTGTCACTTGTGGTGCTAGGCATGATTATTCTGATTTTGATGACGCGTTTCGTAGGGAAGTAACATTAACGTCCTCCAGCGTTGCAGGCCTTTTCTAAACGTACATCCGCAGGCGGTTTTCGGAGCGAATGTCCGCTTTTGGCCCAAAGCAGACATGGGCTAGTGCACCGCACATGTCCGCTTTCGGGGGTAAAGCGGACATGACCGTTTGCGGGAATTCGCTTTCGCGGTCGCTATTGGGGGCAAAGCGGACATGGGCTTGTGCACTGCAAATGTCCGCTTTTGACCCAAAGCGGACATAGCCACGTTATCAACGATCCGGATTGAACGAGGAGGTCGCCTCCTCGCAACCATCATTTTCCGCTAAATCAATGATAGCCGCTGCGCGGATCACAAAAGCGTCCATGGCTTGTTTGCGCTCGGCGGGATATTCGAATGCCATGTGATGCCACACTTTGCCGCCACAGGCGATAACGGCCTTCCGGTAAAAAATCCTGTCGCCTTTCGTTCCAGACACCACAATCCAATCACGCTCTCCCCGCAAGTATGTCAGCGTCTCGCCCTCGGCAAAGGCGATCGATTGCATATGCGAGGCGATCGGTTCGGCCGCTGTTAGAGAAGCGTAGACCGCGAGCCAGGATGAACCGTCCGGCGAAAGAAATCGCTTACCGCCCCAATTCGGATCAGGAGGTTGAAGCTGCCAGTTCGGAGGCACCATAACGGCCGGATCGACGCTTTCTCGCCACTGCCGTCGCCCACGGAAATTGTCTTCGGGCCGCCCGAACCCATAGGCGTAAGGCACGGCTTCTCGCCCAAACCGTCGCCGCTGCAAATTGTTCCCAGGTCGCCCGACCTCATATGCGTAAGGCACGGCGGCAAAATAATATTTGTGCCAATGGCGACGCCCATGGCGAGCATCTGCAGTTGAAGCCGCTGACACTAATACTAGCACGCATGTCACAAGTAGGACTTTGCGCATACGTTGATAACAAACGAAGCGGGAGATCGATCCGCGCAAAACATAAGGCGGACATGGGCTTTTGCACTGCATATGTCTGCTTTTGACCCAAAGCAGACATGCGCAAAATTGACGGCGAATTGATAGGGCGTGCCCGACTATTTGATTATGGTTCACAGGGCGCTCGACCTTGCCGTTACGCCGAGCCTGTTAGTCGCCGCTGATGAGGTGATCGAATGAGACGCGCCTTGCGACCGTTCTCCATAGCAGTGGTCGGGGCAGTGCTACTGATGCAGCCGCCATGCGCTCATGCGCAGCAACGTTCGCCGGCTTCGGAACAGAGCGAAAAAGAAAAAGCTAAGATGCGGGAGAAGCGGGCCTCTGAGAGAGAGATCGACGAGGCTTACAAGTCCACGCTCGGTAAAATTCCGGACGCCAAACAAAAGGTCGATCCTTGGGGCGGCATACGCACAGCTCCTCAGAAATAGTCGTCGCGACAATTCACGCACCGCGCGGGCTGTGCATCAAAAAAAGCCGCCCAGGTGTTGGGCGGCCTTACAAGGTGGAGGATCCAGGACACCGCCCGGAGGCAGCGACCTAAGACGTACATACGATTCAACAGCACTGCCCCGTGCTTGAACAAATAGTTTTCGCGTAAATTTCAAACAGCCCCGAGCGATATGGCGCATTCAGTTTCTTTGAGACAATTCCTTCAAGCCCGAGTTGGCAAATAGCCATCATGTTTCAGCTCATCGTCCGTAGCCGTCATGCTTCAGCTCATGCGACCAACCAGGCCACTTGGTGGCTGCTTGGCGACGATTGGCTGACAAGGATGGATGAAAGCAGCAGGCGCGTTTAATGGCCTGCCACGACCGATGCTACGCATTACCATGCAGCCGATATAGGCCGCACAAATTTCAGCAGCATGTCCCAGAGGCCACCGGGAACAGGTAACTGGGTCTGCGGCTTATGTGTGAAAGGGCACGTTGGCGTAAGGTGTTCCATGCCCTCCCATAGTGAAAAAGTTCCACTAAGCAGGATTTTCCGCGGCCGGGCGGCAGAATGCCGGACAATGGCCGAATTATTCCGGAGCGAAAAAACTCGGGAACACCTTTTAAATGTAGCGGCCGATTACGAAAGCATGGCCGACCAAGAGGCAACGTTTGAACTGGAAGACGCACGCCACGCCGCGGGAACCCGTTATTTCAATTTTGGCTCACACCTTATGTTCGGTGGCCGAGGCTCGTTATGACGCAGCCAAGATGGTCGCCCGAGCTACCTCGCATCAACGTCCATGAGGACTACGAATTACGGTATTGGTCCGAAAGATAGAATGTCCGCGAAGCAGCAGGGCGAGAGCTGCTCAGGGATGAACGATTATTTGAGAGTAAAGTTCTTTGCCGCGATTGTCGAACTGGCCCGACCCTCGCGTCTCGACGTCGCGATTGTTCTCGGCCCCGATCTTCAGAGCTCTCTCGGCGACCAACTGGAAGTCGGTCAAGGCCTGCCTATCGCCACCGATCTTAACCGATATTATCAACGTGCCGACGGAGGTCACTATGGCCGTGTGCTGCGCCGACCCGTTTTTGAATTCATCAAATGCATCTTCTTCGTCGGTCATGACGCACCATCGCACAAAAAAAGAACCCCCGGCCAACAAGGTCCCCGCACTAATCCCGTTTGTTATTGGACTCGCGTGCGAGCCGTAATCGCCTCAGCTCTTGAGTTCGGTCGCGCAGCACCTGCTGGGCCGCATAATAATCTTTAGTTGCTTTTGGAGCGTCAGCTTTTTGCCGTTCGCGCACTTTGAAGAGCCGCTCAGC
>Ga0209382_10007398_pt1 | contig 13992 bp, 12 predicted proteins | sample SoiMetdeltSBSDD5_FD_187599 | JGI IMG/M metagenome (GOLD analysis project Ga0209382, IMG submission 187599) | Bulk soil microbial communities from a Populus tree surrounding site in Tennessee, USA - Soil MetaG P. deltoides SBSDD5 (SPAdes) (version 2) | ecosystem: Environmental > Terrestrial >... | reverse complement strand
CGAGATTCAAGAAATCACCGTTCTCGGCGAGTGGGCCTTCATGTGGACTAAGCTCACGGTCGTCGTGACGCCAACGGGCGGCGGTCCCTCCATGACGCGGTCAGGCCATACCCTATCGGTGCTCAAGAAACGCCAGGGCAAATGGGTGCTGGCTCGCGATGCGAATATGCTGACTCCAGTCACTTCCTAGCCTTTCGTATCTCGCGTGGCCGATGCCAAGGGAGCACGAGTGACAACCGGTGGTACATGCTGGAGCGAGGCAGCAAATACAGCCCAACGTCGAGGATGCACTGCCGGTACTGTTCCTCAGAAGAATGCCATCGTGCGACTCGTCACGGTTGGCAGGATTTTCTCTTCCGGCTGGTGGGCATGTTCCCCTGGCGCTGCAATCGGTGTGGCGCTCGATTCTTCCGGCGCCAACGCTCGGGCCCGCTGACCCCTGGCTCGCCATAGCCTAACTCTGCAGGCAAACAGTGTATAGGGAGTTCAACGCTCAAGGACGGAAGTCTCTGCGCGACTGACCGGGAGGTCGGTCAGTCGGTCAAGGCACGAAGGAGGTCGGCGACGGACAACACCCCGATGATCGTGCCGTCGGCGGTCACGGGCAGGTGACGGATGCCCTGCTTTTTCATCAGCCCCATGGCTTCGGACAGCAATTCGTCTTCTTCGATCGTCACGAGCGATTTGCTCATACAGGCCGTGACGGTCGTCGTGTTCGGGTCCAAACCCTTGGCGACGGCTTTTCGACTGAGATCGGAATCCGTGACGATGCCGATATAGCGTGATCCATCGTCCACGATCAGCGAACCCACCTTGTATTTCTGAAACAGCAGCCCGGCTTCCTTAATGGTGGCCGCCCGGTGGATGCTGCGCACGTCATGGGACATGTAGTCTTCCACTTTCGACGTTGAAAATTCTTTGCCATTCCCATGTCTTGCCGCCTGCACCACACGACGCATTTCGAGATCGGCCAGGCAACTTTCCAATACTTGCCGGCGTTGTTGGAGACTTTCACGCTCCACGTCGTGCGTTCCGTTTTCCTGCGCCTCCTCCGGCAACAGGGCCGACTCGCCGGTCTTGGCGTAGAAATACGCCTCGGCTTCGTCCGAAGCGGCTCCGAACACCTGGCTGATCAGTTCTTCCGCCGCCTCGTCGAAGTCCTCGATGGTCGTCGTGCTCCGCTTGCGGGAGAGGAATGGCCGCAGCTTGATCAGTTGTTGTCTGAACCGCTCCACGTAGCGGTGAAGAATGTCGGAACGCGTCAATCCCGTGCGAACTCTTTTCGGCATTGCATCCCTCCTCGATGGCGGGACGAGAATAGCGCAACCGCGGGCGTTGCTCAAGGGGAACAGCGTGGAGTCTACCCATCCACTCCTCCCCTCTTTCCCTGCATCTCCTTGTTATAGAACTCCAGCATCTGGGCAATTTCTTCCTTCGTCATGCCTTTTTCGATCCAGCGGTGGCTCTCATGACGAAGCATCTCCTCCGCCACCTGCGGCGACAGCTCCCGCACCAGCGGGAGAAACTTGGTGTAGAACGTCTTGGCCACTTCGTAGAACCCCTGCCAATGGACGTAATCAGGCGCGATCTTGGACAGCCCGTGCCGCGCGCGCCGTCCCTCGTGGTGCCACAACTCATAGAAGATCCATTCGATCTTTTCGTCGTATGGCGTCGGCGTAAGCTTCTTCATGGCCAGCAGCTGGTCCATCGCGACTTTCGCCGGCTTGCCGAATTTGTCGTTGTACAGGTTGATACCCTGGTCCATCGAGGTAAAGAACCGGTCCACGATCTGCTCGCTATGGCACGACGAGCAGACTTGTCGCATGGCTTTGCGCCGGTCTTCATAGTTCTCGAGACGCGTGGAGATCACCGGCCGTAGCGTCCAGCTGATACGGTCTCCCACATCGTGAGTGACCTCCTGCGTGCCGGTCGCGCTCATGTGACAGGTGGCACAGGTGGGATAGAGATAATCCTTGCCTGGATGCCACTTCTCCGTCGGGTCTGCGAGCTTCATCTTCTCCTTGTTGGCCTCGTACATGACGCCATGCTTGCTTTCATAATAGGCTTCAATCTGCGGATGGTCGGGCCCCATGTGGCAGCGGCCGCAGCTTTCCGGCTGCCGGGCCTGCGCGACGGAGAAGCTATGCCGTGCATGACAGGCGGAGCAGGTGCCTTTCGAACCGTCGGGATTCACCCGCCCGATGCCGGAGTTGGGCCAGGTGGCCGGATGGAGCTTGCCCTTCTCCATTACCTTGACTACGCTGCCGTGGCAGCCGGCGCACCCGGTGGTCACGATCTCCGGACCTTCGACGACGTTGCCCAGAAAATTGTCCAATGAACCCGTGAATTGGGCCGCTTTGGCGTGATGGGACTTGGCAAATTCCTTGGCCTCCCGATCGTGGCATCGCATGCAATCTTTGGGGGTGACGAGCGTCGAGATGAGAAATCCCTCGTGGTCGTAGGCGTCCACTTCGCCTTTCTCAGCCCGGTGGCATTCGACGCAGCCGATCCCCTTCGGCGCATGGCGGCTGACTTTCCAATCGTTGATGCCTCCGACGGCGACGTCCTTGGCCATATGGCAGTCGATGCATTTCTTGTTTTCTCCCGAGATAAACGCCCGGAGGCCGCCGCCTCGCCGCTCTTCGACCTGGACATAGCCGACGCCCGTGAGTGCGAGAAAGAGGATCAGGCAGAGCCCGCCGATCATATAGCGGGCGAAGTTTTTCTTGCCGTTGCTTGAACGGGCATGTTCGTCCTCACGTTCATCAGGCTGTCTATTGCCCTCGTCCATATAACCTCCTTGTCAGCCGTCAAAAGCGGACGGCTGAGCGCCCATCTTCACATCAGCGTATCGAGATACATCAACCCGGCCATCGCGCAGACCACGGCGGCTGCCACAAGCGCATTGACGATCTCCATCGGCCATCCGCGTTCGTCCAGCACCCGGTCAAGAAAGGGATACACGACAAAGAACCCGGCAAAGCCGAGAAGGCTCCAAAGCGCCAGAGGGCCTGGCAGCAAGGTAATCCACATGAACGGCGCAGAAAAATACCAGGGAGGCGACACGTCTGATGCCACCTCCTGGACATTCGCCGGCGGTCCCAGCAGCGGCGGAAAGATCATGACGATATTGACGATTAACAGCAGCAGTCCCGCCGCAATGGCACCCATCTTCAAGGTGTGCTCGGGGTAGAAGGAATGGAACCCGCGGCTGCCTTTCACCTCCGCAAACCCCAACAACCGTACGATCACCACGTGGCCGAGGACCAGCCCGCCCAATAACACGGGCAGCAGCTTGGTATGGAGATCATAGAGCCTTAACAAGGTGACACCCGAGACTTCCTCACCACCCCGCAGCAGATGGAGCAACGGAGTGCCGATTACCGGAAGCGTCCCGATCATGTTGGTCACCACCGTCATGCCCCAATAAGAGACGTTGTCGAAGATCAGCGAATAGCCGGTGAACCCCATTGCCAGCGTGACGAACAGCACGATCGAGCCGCTCACCCACTTCAGCTCGCCGGGGGTTCGATAGGCACGCGTGATGAACACTCGGATGACGTGGAAGAACAAGAACAGGATCATGAGATCCACCGAGGTCTTGTGCAGGCCCCGCACGAACCACCCGAGGTAGATCTCGTTGGTGATCTGATCGACGCTCTGATAGGCGCGTTCCGGTGACGGCACGTAATAGAACGTCAGCAGCAGGCCCGTCCCGACCAAGAGGCCGAATAGGGTCAGGGGCAACGCCCCTAGCGTGTAGGGCCACCAGTCCAGATGCTGCGGCAGGTCCTTCTGGATGTAATCCACCCAGGATTTTTCGTCCTGTTCCTTTTTCACATTCTCGGAGACAGTCGATGCCACGCGTTCACCTTTGGCATACGTGATGAGTGAGATGCCTCGCTACGTCGCCTGAATATTCACGTACAACTGCTCGCCGCGTTTGACGATCTGCAAGCGGTCCAGCGGCCGGGGAGGAGGTCCGGCAATGTTCAGACCGGTGCGGTCGAACGTGCCCTGATGGCAGGGGCAGATGAATTGCGACCGCTCTTTGTTCCACGATACGAGGCATCCCAGGTCCGTGCAGCGCCGAGAAAATGCCGCGACACCTTCTTCTGTCCTCAAGACCAGAATCTTGCGGCCGCCAAGATCCATGGGCACGGCTTCTCCAAGGGGAATGCGGGACTCCGCGCCGATCAACACGGTCTCGGATTCCCTGCGGGCCTCTGTCGGCAAAAGAAACTGCAGGAAGCGGAAGCTGAGCGTGCCGATGCCGAACAGCATCCCAAATCCCATCACGGCCTGGCTCAGAAAGCGGCGCCGCCCGATATCGTCGTGTACAACAGCCATGGCGTTACCCCGTGTAGCCTTTCTCACCGTGTTGATGAAGATCCAATCCCATCCGTTCCGCCTCTTCGTCGACGCGCGGCGCGACGACCATCGTGAGGACCTTCACCAGCAGCCAGGTCATCACGCCGGCCATGGCCCATGCGGAAAGGGCGGCCACCATCTGAGCGAAGAACTGATACGGATACCCGTAGAACAGCCCGTCGCTTCCCCCTGCATTGACGTCAGTCGACGCAAACAACCCGGTCGCGATCATCCCCCAGGTGCCTCCAACCCCGTGCATCCCGAAGACATCCAGGGAGTCGTCGTACCCCAGAATGAGCTTGACGTAATTGACGACCATGTAGCAGAGACCTCCCGCTCCTACGCCGATCACGAGCGAAGACATCGGACTCACGTAGCCTGCCGCCGGCGCGATGGCCACCAGGCCTGCGACGGCGCCGCTCATGGCTCCCAAGGCCGTCGGCTTATCCCGCTGGAGCCACTCGACTGCCATCCAGGCAAGCGCCGCGGCGACCGCCGACAACTGAATGGCCACAAAGGCGCTCGTCACCACGGCCATCGACATCGATGCAGCGGCTCCGGTGAATCCGAACCAGCCCACCCACATGAACGCGGCCCCGCAGAAGGAGAACGGCAAATGGTTCGGCATCATGTCGATGCGTCCATATCCATGCCGCGGCCCGATGGTGATCGCCATCACCAGCGCGCTGACACCGGCGCTAATGTGGATCACTGCGCCCCCCGCAAAGTCCAGGCTGCCGAGATTCGCCAGCCACCCGTTCCCTCCCCACAATGACTGCGCTAATGGCACATACACGGTTGCCACCCAACAAAGTCCGAAGACGAGAAAGAACGAAAAGTGGATACGCTCAACGATGCCTCCGGCCACCAAAGCCAGGGCCACCGACGCCATCATGCCTCGATACAACGAACGCAGCGCCTCCTCATGACCCGTGGCTTGTTCGGCCCCGTTCCAGGCTGCCCAGCCGCTGCCGACGAGCGTCCATGCGAGCGACACGACCGCCAGCGCGACAAACGGCAGCGCGATCGTGTTCATGATGTTTTTCCTTCTCACCATGCCGCCGTAGAACAGCGCGACGCCTGGCACGGCCAACGCCAGCAGCGTCGTGGACACCAACAGCCATAGCGTCTGATCGGCTGGCACCATCACGCTCGCTCTTCCGTCAACGAGACTTGGTACTCCCGCGGTCCGACCAGCTCCAGCGAGATGTCCCTGGAGCGGCTCAAGTGATCGACGGCCAGCAGTACCTGCGCCCACGTGAATTCCGGCAGTTCGCACAACGTGTCGAGCGTCTGCGGTCCTTGTTGACGTAGAATTTCCAATAGCCGCCTTTCACATGCCATTCCTTCACATGATCGTTCTTCAGACATGATCATGCTACGCCTCCTTTCATCTGAGACTGTTTACAAATACACCCCTCGCAAAGACTTATGCCCAAGATTCCGCATGAGGCTCAAAAAGGACTTCCAGCAAGGCCGCAGGGAGGTTGGAGTCCGAGGCGTACTAGAGCTTCGTACGTCGAGGGCTCCGACCGACTGAGAACGAAGCTTGGGGAAAAGGCGCGTCTCGGCGCACCAGGGCCGGGCGGGTGAGATGATCGCCTTTTTCAGCCTCATGAATAGGCCCGCTCATTATGCTGACTGAGATCCAGACCCATGCGCTCCTCCTCCGCCGTCACGCGCAATCCGACAGCCCGATCCACCACTTTGAGGATCACCCAGGTGCCGGCGGCGGAGAACACTCCGACGACCACCACCGTCAGCGCCTGCACCGCAAAAAACGCGCCGTTTCCCTGCAAGAGACCATCGGCACCTGCGGCATTGACCGCTTTCGAGGCGAAGAGACCCGTCATGAGAATGCCGCCGACTCCCGCGACGCCGTGGATCCCGACCACATCCAGCGAATCGTCATAACCGAGCCCCCCTTTTTTCATGATGGCAACATACGACAACCCTCCAGCAGCCATTCCCATGAAAAGCGCCGAGAAGGGGGTCACGAATCCGGCGCCGGGCGTGACCATGGCCAGTCCCGCCACGGCGCCGCTCGCGATTCCAAGCACCGTCGGCGTTCCGCGGTGCCACCATTCCACGGTCATCCAGGTCAAGGCGGCCGTGACCGCCGCGGTGTGGGTGGCGACGAACGCCACGACCGCCGTTTCATTGGCGCCGAGCGCGCTGCCCGCATTGAAGCCGAACCATCCGACCCAGAGGAGGCCTGTTCCCAACAGCACCATCGGCAGATTGTGCGGAGCCATATAGTCCGTGCCATAGCCCTGACGCGCCCCCAGCATCAGGGCGCAGACCAAGGCACTGATGCCCGAACTGATGTGCACGACTGCGCCGCCCGCAAAATCCAACGCGCCAAGTCCAGCCAGCCATCCACCGCCCCACATCCAATGCGCAATGGGACAGTAGACGAACAACGACCAGAGCAGTGCAAACAGGATCAGCGCACCAAACTTCATCCGCTCTGCGAACGCGCCGGTAATGAGGGCGGGGGTGATCGCGGCGAACATCAACTGGAACACCATGAAGGCTTGATGGGGGATCGTCGGACCATAGACCGCATGGGGCGATAAGCCGACGCCGCTCAAGCCGGCCCAGGCCAGGCTGCCGATCACGCCTTTCACGTCCGGTCCAAACGCCAGGCTATAGCCGAGCAACACCCAGAAGAGGCTGATGATGCAGAGAATCACGAAGCTGTGCATGATCGTGCCGAGCACGTTTTTGCTGCGCACCAGGCCGCCATAGAATAAAGCCAATCCCGGCACGGTCATCGCCAGCACGAGGGCGGCAGAAACTAGCACCCAGGCCGTGTCAGCCGCGCTTACGGCAGCCGCGGCAATCGTTTCCGCGAAAGCGGTCTCCGGCGCCATCGCGCCTGCACAAAGGACAAGGGCGGTCATCCATGCGTCGTTCCCAAACTGTCTCTCCATAAGCTGCCCAGCCTCCTGCTCCGGTGATCGCCGCAAACACAAAGGCGTCCGCCATTCGCTCTGAATGACGGACGCCTTTGTCCGTTCACATCTGACCGGACCGGCTGAAGACGACACTGTCTCAGCCGCCCCGAAACTGATGAAGTCGTATTGACGGGGCTTTAGCCCCTCTCAATAAGACTCAGAAGGTCTTGTACTCCAGCCACTTCCCGTTCAAGGTGATCTTACAGCGCGCTTCCCCTTGGCTTCCCGTCACTTTCTCCATGTCCAGCGTGAAATCGATCGCGCTCATGATGCCGTCCCCGAACATTTCATTGGCCTGATCGCGCAACGAATCACCATACACCCCGATGATTTCCAACAACCGATATTTGAACGGATCCGCGGCATTTGGAAAATCGGTACGAACCGGAAACTTGCTCAGAGCGGCCGTCGTTTCGCCGTCCAGTTCCAGCAACGCGCCGACCTTTTTGGCTTCATCGGCCGTAAAGCGATGGTTCCCATTCAGCGCGGCGGCCACGAAGGTCGGATTCTTGCCCACGGCTTTAGCGACCTCGGCGATGGTGACATTCTTTTTCTGACGCCTTTCTTTCACGATGGTCCGCACCTTCTCTTTATCCATAGGTCCCCCTCATTGATGGAAACGGTGATTGACAATTTTGCCTCTGACATCCGATGTCCGCACGGCGGTGCCAGCCCTGCGTCGAGAGTTCGCTCGCCTCGACGCTTAATGCGTCACGACCGATTCCTCCTCAAAATTGACGATGACCGGCGTCCCATTCGTGGATGGACCAGATGTCGCTGTCTCATGTTTGGCGTGCCGAACGAGGAAGTGGATGATATGGTTCCTGATCTTATAGTAATGCGGATGCTCGATGATCGTTTCCCGTGACCGCGGCCGCGCAATCGACACGTGCACCATCTCGGCGATTCGCGCTTCCGGGCCGTTGGTCATGAGGAGAATACGGTCGGACAACAGAATGGCCTCATCGACGTCGTGCGTGACCATGAACACCGTATTTCTCGAGGTGTTCCACATTTGAATCAATTCCTCTTGAATGACGCCTCGGGTCAAGGCGTCGATTTGCGCGAACGGCTCGTCCAACAGAAGGACCTTGGGCTCGATGGAGAACGCCCGGGCGAGGCCGACGCGTTGTTTCATGCCCCCCGACAAGGCCGTAGGCCGCTTGTCCTCCGCTCCCTTGAGCCCGACAAGTGCGATGTATTTGTTGACATGGGTCGTGACTTGTTCATGGCTCCAGTCGGGATAGGCAGAACGCACGGCCAGCGCAATGTTTTGAAAGACCGTCATCCAGGGCATCAACGCGAAGTTCTGGAAGACCACCATCCGGTCCAACCCCGGACCGCTGGCTTCACGGCCGTTGAGGATGATGCCGCCCTCACTGGGTGTTTCCAGCCCGGCAATGATGTTGAGCAACGTGCTCTTTCCACAGCCAGAATGACCGATGCAGGTCACGAACTCCCCTTTTTCGACCTTGATGGTGGCATCCCTGAAGATGCACACCTGGCCGGGACCCGACGGGTTCGGGAAATACTTCGTGACATGATCGATTTGGAGAAAGGACATAGGTTACTCCTGATAGGTGACAAGGCCCGCCAGCTTGTTGAACCCCGCATCGAGAATCACGCCGACGACCCCGACGACAAGGATCGCGAAAATGACGCCGGCGATGTCGAGGTTGTTCCATTCGATCCAGCTCAAATAGCCCACCCCCAGTTCACCGAGCAGCATTTCCGCAGGCACCACCGCGACGAGCGCGCTTCCGAAGGAGATCCGCAGTCCATTGACGATCGTGGGCGCCGCTCCCGGGAGAATGACCTTGAAGAGCCGCTGAAACCATGAGAGCTGCACGATCGCGGCGACATGCAAATACTCCTTCCTCAAGGAACTGACCCCGAAGGCCGTCGTGGCGAGAGTCGGCCACACGGCCGCCATGAACACGACAAGGACCGCCGTCCACTTTGGATCTTTCACGGTATAGAGCAACAGGGGCATCCATGCCAGCGGCGAAATCGGCTTCATGATCTGGATGAACGGATTCGCGGCACGGAAGAGCACTTTATTCAGGCCGAGAATGACGCCCAGCATGATCGCGATGACGGAGGCCGCAAGGAATCCGCCGGCAAATCGAGAGACGGTATAGAGCACCAGATAGGCGATGCCATGATCGTTGGTACCCTTTTTGACAAACGCCTCTGACAGTTCTTCGCGGGCCTTCTCGAGCACCGCCAGTGGACCCGGAATGCCTTTGACTTTCTCCTTTTCCGGATTCCAGGCGTAGCTTCCGTCCGCTGCCCGCACGATGTCGCCGTTGAACTCCATCATCTGTAGCTGCTCTTCGCTCAACCCCCGTTGATCGAAGCTCGAGCGCAGCGTAAAGAAATGCCAGCTCAACAGGAACACGACGAGCACAAACCCCGCGATGTACCATGGGTTACCTTGCGACCGAGCGGCCATGGCTCCTCCTCGCCCCGCCTGAGTCCCCCGAGTCCTTCGCCATCCGGTCGCCCATTGCCGGGCGGATGAAGTCCAGTCCTTCAGGAGCCGCCGGAAATGAAGCCACATCGAATCTTCGGCGGGCACTGTCGGGGCGACCTCAGGCACCATCGTTCGATTCATCGATTCCATCGCTTCTCCTCAGGCCATGCTGTGAATTTTGAAGCTCTTGGCGTACGCGTCGGCATTGTTCGAATCGAACTCCTTGCCCATGATGACGTGCTTGGCCGTCGTCGATTGATGGGTGGCATAGCCCAGTTCCTTCGCAATGCGGTCGCAATCCGCCGCGCGGTACACCTGCTCCGCCACCGATTTGTAATTCACGTCGCCCTTAAGATGGCCCCAACGCTTCATTTGCGTGAGTATCCAGATGGCCATCGAATGCCAGGGATACGGATCGAAATCGATGCGGTTAGGCTCCTTCCGGATGTTGCCCAGCCCGTCGGCGTAGGTGCCGGTGAGAACTTGTTCCAGCACGGTCACGGGTTGATTTAAATAGTTGGTCGGGGCAATCGCCGCGGCAATTTCTTTTCGGTGCGCGGGATCCGACGCGTAATGCGTCGCATCCACGATCGCACGCCACATGGCGAGAAACGTATTCGGATAGGTCGTGGCGAATTCCTTCGTGACTGTAAAGGCGCAGCAGGGATGCCGGTCCCAGATGTCTTTCGACAGTTTGAAGATGAACCCGGCATTCTCATACACGGCGCGCTGATTGAATGGGTCGGGGCCCAGATAGCCGTCCACATTGCCGGCTTTGAGATTTGCGACCATCTCCGCCGGGGGAACCACCCGGATCTGAACATCCTTATCCGGATGCACTCCCCCGTCCGCGAGAAAATACCGCAGTAGATAGTTATGCATCGAAAAATCAAACGGAACACAGAAGCGAAACCCCTTCATATCGGCCGCAGTCTTTACGTCCTTGTGTTTGATGTGCAGGGTGATGGCCTGCCCGTTGATGTTCTCGACGGCCGGCATATAGATCGGCGTCGGCATCGAGCCGGCGCCCAATGTAATCGCCAGTGGCATGGGTGTGAGCATATGGGCGGCATCGACTTCCTTGTTCACGGCCCAGTCGCGGATCATGGCCCACCCCGCCGCGCGCTTCACGGAGGCGTTCAACCCGTGTTTCTTATAAAACCCTAACGGCTCCGCCATGATGATCGGAGTTCCACAGGTAATGGGGATGAATGCGATACTGACATCTGTCTTTTCCGGCTTGCCCACTGGATCTGCGGCGAATGCCCTCAGCCGCGCCAACGGAAATGTCTCGGCGACCAGAGCACTGAGCGTCGCCGCGCCCAGGCCGACGAGCAATTGGCGCCGCGTCGGTCCTGCCGCCTGCAGGACGGCAGCCGTCACGGCCTGATCCAGCGTCCGCTCCAAGTGCTGCTCGGAAGAAGTTGGCCCTTCCGACGTTTGATCGCTCATGATGCGCTCCTTTCCTTGAGCCACATCCCCCGGTGCGAAACACAAAGGCGTCCTTCTCCCGATCGAGAGAAGGACGCCTTTGTCCGTGTGCTTGCGGATCTGCAGCGACCCGCGCCGTCTATGTTGAAAAACTAGAAAGGCGTCCGCCATTCCTTACAGAATGACGGACGCCTTTGTCCGTTGTCTCGAGAACGCTCAACCAGGCGCCATTGTCTGGCTTAGCTTGAAAGATCTTGTAGCACGCTTCTTCCCCGCTCGTCAACAAGTCCCGGTGACTAGATGTCGTAGTACAGGAAGAACTCGTAGGGATGCGGTCTGAGCCGCATGGGATCGACTTCCTTGCTCCGCTTGTAGCCGATCCACGACTCAATCAAATCCTCTGTAAATACGCCGCCTTTCAGGAGGAATTTGTGATCCTTCTCCAGATTGCCGAGCGCGTCATCGAGGCTGCCCGGCATGGTCCGGATTTTCGCCGCCTCCTTAGCCTCCAGATCGTACAGGTCCTTCTCGGCCGGTTCGCCCGGATTAATTTTGTTCTCGATGCCGTCCAGGCCGGCCATGAGCATGGCGGAGAAGGCCAGGTATGGATTGGCGCCCGGATCGGGGAAACGGACCTCGATCCGCTTCGCCTTCGGACTCGGGGAATACATCGGAATCCGGATCCCGGCCGACCGGTTCCGGCTGGAGTACGCCAGCAGGACGGGTGCTTCGAATCCCGGCGTGAGGCGCTTGTAGGAATTCGTGGTCGGGTTGGTGATGGCCGCCAATGCCGGCGCATGCTTGAGGATGCCGCCGATGTAGTGCAGGCACATCTGCGAAACCCCGGCGTATTCCTTCCCGGCAAAGAGCGGTTTCCCCTCCTTCCAGATGCTCTGGTGCGTGTGCATGCCGCTGCCGTTGTCGCCGAAGATCGGCTTCGGCATGAAGGTGACTGTCTTGCCGTGCCGGCGAGCGACGTTCTTGACGATGTACTTGTACATCATCATCTTGTCGGCCGTGCGCACGAGGGAGTCGAACCGGATGTCGATCTCCGCTTGGCCGGCAGTGGCCACTTCATGGTGATGTTTCTCCACGGCGATGCCCACCTTCTCCATCTCCAGGATCATCTCGCTCCGGATGTCCTGTTGCGTATCGGTCGGCGGGACCGGGAAGTAGCCTTCCTTGTGGCGGATCTTTCCGCCCAGGTTGACGCCGTCCTGGCCCATGTTCCACACGCCTTCGTCTGAATCGATGTGATAATAGCCGCTATGGCTCGTCTGGTCGTACCGCGCCTGATCAAAAATGAAGAATTCGGCTTCGGGCCCCCAGTACGAGGTGTCCCCGATCTTGGTGCTCTGGAGATATTTTTCCGCCTTTTGCGCGATGTAACGCGGATCGCGCTCATAGGTCTCGCGCGAGATCGGATCGACCACATTGCCGATCAGGCTGAGCGTCGGCACCAACGTGAAGGGGTCCAGGCAGGCTGTCGCCGGGTCCGGTACCACGAGCATGTCGCTGTTATTGATCGCTTTCCATCCGCGGATGGACGAACCGTCCAACCCGGAACCATCCTTGAACAGGTCTTCCGTCAATTCGCTAGCCGGAATCGTGAAATGCTGCCACGTCCCGATCAGATCGACGAACTTCAGGTCCACGACCTGCACCCTGTTCTTTTTTGCAAACTCTAACGCCTCACGAACGTTCATTCCCTCCTCCTTTCAAACATCCTGGAAGCCCACCGGCCTCACGCCGCTTTGACTGCGAGGAACTTTTCAATCGCCTGTTCGATTCCCGTGCGCACCCGTTCCAACTGCACATGGTCGCGCACCTTTCGTCCTGCTTGATCCGTCACATAGAACACGTCAGCCACTTGATCCAAGCGCGTGGAGATCCGGGCGGCGTGAATCGACAACCCAAGCTGAAAAATCGCGTTGGTAATGACATGGAGCAACCCTTGGCGATCGTCGGCGAAAACATCGATGATGGTACAGCTATCCGACGTTTCATTGTCGACGCGCACCTCAGTTGCCTCCGGCGCCTTCGGCAACAGTTTCGTGAGCTTCAACCGGGCGCCGCGCCTGAGCACGTCGTCGACGTGCTCCCATCCTTTGAGGACGGCCGCGATGCGATCGCCGACGGTTTGACGTCGCTCGACCGGCGGCTCTCCTTGATAATCAGGGTCGGTCACCTGAAAGGTGTCGACGATAATGCCGTCCGTCCGGGTGAGAATTTGGGCATCGAGGATCTGTAAGCCGCTGCCCGCCATCACCCCGGCGATTTTCGAGAAAATGCCCGGCGTCAGATCGTCATGCGTGATCACCGAATACTCGCAGACGCCCAATTCTCGATTGAAATCCGTTTCGACGACGACGGCCCCGCGGTGAAGCCTCCGCACGGCCGTCAAATGGGCTGCAATGCGGGCCCCGCCTGTGCCGTAGACATACCGCTCGGGAAATTGTTTCAATTGAGCATCGATCCACGCATGGTCGCATTCGCCATGGCCGGCCTGGCTCATGTGCCCAGAGACGTCTTCCACCACCTTCGACCATCGTGCAGGCGCGCCCTGCTCGTCACGGTCGCCCGACACTTCCGACATGGTTCTCGTGTAGAGCTCGATCAACAATGCCTCTTTCCATTTCGTCAGGACGCCGGGCCCCACGGCCGCAATGTCGGCTGCCGTGAGCGCGAGCAGCTTCTTGAGGACTTCCGGCGTTCCTACTTCGCGGGCGAAGGGGAGGACCACTTTCTCGTCGT